>JAABUX010010258.1_pt1 | contig 10484 bp, 18 predicted proteins | sample 5561851 | NCBI WGS metagenome assembly JAABUX01 (sample SAMN10711883, study PRJNA513361) | rock metagenome | isolation source: Antarctica rocks | place: Antarctica: Victoria Land, Richard Nunatak red sandstone | collected 2016-01-03 | reverse complement strand
CTCCACAGAGCCTGCGAGCCAGGCGCAGGAGCTGAGCCAGGACAAGCCGCCGTCGACACAGGCTGATCTGGCGCCGGGGCCTCCCTCCCGGTCCGGGTCGATGGTCATCGTGACGCCGGTGCACCCTGAGGGTCTGAAGCTGCTGGAACAGCGTCGGCGCCAGGAAGCTAAGACAGCCGTCGAGGTAATCTTGCTGACCGTTTCATTTGCTGGATGTGCTTCTGTTCCGACACGTTTGCTCTCCGACGCCTTTGGCTCACGAGCGGTCTCGTGTTCAGCAAACGACTTTCGAGCAAGTGGCATTCAGATGCCAGTCCAGCGCAACTGCAGGGACATTTGGATGTCTGCATAGCAAACATATTGCACTGCCGTGCTGCAGGCTTCCGGCAACAAACGTGTGGGACCAGCCAGCAAACCAGGGCAGGCAGCCGTGCTAACAATCCCGCGACCTCCAAGCCGTGGGAATGGCATTGCAGCAATACACGCGGATCCGCAGCGCCGTGTCAGCGGCAACTTGCCACGACAGAGCAGCGATGCCAGCAACGGTGGCGGCAGCGGCGGGCAGAACAACGTGGTATACAACAGCGCGTCTGACACGGCGTCAAACCCTGACGCCAGCGCAGGACCTAACAAGCCAAAGCGCCGGAAGTCCAAGTGGCGCGGCGAGCCCCGAGCAGTCGCAGACGGTCAGGCCGCTGTCGTGCATGCAGCATGAAATCTGCTCGGTGCTCGTCACCACGGAGTCATGATCATCGTGTGACATCGTTCCGTACAGATGATGCGCCTACCGGGCACAGGTCGCTGCAGCCCCGAAGCTTCAGCAATACTGTAACAGCATCCTCAATAGATGATGCCGCTGAATTGTAAGCCGTACGCATGCGCCACTTTTCGCTGTTCAAACCACTCGCAATTTTGTTTGCCGCCGCAGCCCGAAAATTAACGGCATCGCATCTCGTGCTGTCAATGCGTCAGAGGTGATATCAAGCGTTCATCGAACGCTCGCACAGCGGGGGAGACTTCAGTCCTCCGGCATGGCGGACCCGCAGGTCCAGGCGCTGATCGCTGGCGATCAGGGCGCCTTCGAACAGCTCGTGCAGGGACTGATGAGCAGCCAAAACCAGTCCCGGCAGGCAGCGGAGGCGCTGTTCAATCAGATGAAGGAAGCCAACGGCGATGCCTGTGTCACGAACCTGGTGGCCCTGCTGCGGACTTCACCGCAGCAAGACTCGCGCACCCTCACGGCCGTGCTCCTCAGAAAGGTGATCACTGGCTGGCCAGTGTTGCGATTTGCGCATCGCAGGCGGCTTTGTCTCAAGGGGACCACCCATGAATGCAGGTATTGACGAAGGACGACCCTCCCTTTTGGGCGAAGCTCAGCCCAGCCACTCAAGTGAGCAAACTCTGATCCGCCCCCCCCCCCTCCCGGGCCGCCGCTCAACCTCACCAAATCGTATGCCGAGACGATGACTATTTCAGCAACTAAGCCGGTGTATTCACTGCTGCCGCACGCAGGCGCTTGTCAAGGCTGAGCTCCTGAAGAGCGTCAGTGACGAGCAGCTGCGCTCTGTGTCAAAGAAGGTAGGGCAATATGCGCATGGCACAATCAATCATGCTGGCAGCAACATGTGCTGTCAATGCTCTCAGGTTGCCCGTCGCACACGTGTGTGTCTTGCTGCGTGTCTGCCCGCGTGCTGTGGGCATGTCGCAGCGCTCTCCACGGTGCTGCGCAGGTTTGCGACACGCTGTCAGAGCTGGCCGGCAAAATCCCAGACGTCGACAAGACGTGGCCGGAGCTGCTGCCCTTCATCTTCTCCTGCGTGCAGTCCGGGGACACGCGGCTGATGGAGGCAGCCCTCAATGTATTTGCGGACCTGGCTCGCAGCATCATGACGACGCTCATGCAGTACATGGGTACCCTCCACCAGGTCGGCCCCTTACCACAAGTTTAATGCACCCCTCTATGGCCGTCATGTACTGTCTGGAGCGTCGATGAGCAGCTTGAGTCGCCAAGCCTGAGATGTTCATGCTGAGGCACGCGGCACATAAGGGAATTTGGCATCATTGCTACTGCCCATCAGGCAACGTGCGCACAGCACTGGCACAATCCTGACACCCATCGCTGTTGCTGCAGGTATTGATGGCCTGTTTGAGTCATCAGAACACAGCGGTCCGGATCGCCGCCATGAGGGCCACGTGTTCGTTCATCCTGGTGCGCACAGTGTTGCAAGTCAGCGGTGCAAAGTCTGTTGCCACTGACAGGCATGGCCCTCGCTTTCATAGCGAGCTGTAGGCATCCCACGCCAGCATCAGCTCAAGAACGTCGCTGCTGCACAGGACCTGGACGAGGCGTCGGACCGGGACAAGTTCCAGTCCACAACGGGGCCCATGATGGAGTGCATCATGCACTCGCTCAACGTCGGCGAGGAGGGCTCCGCGCAGGAGGCCCTGGAAATGTTCATAGAGGTGCGTAGCATGCGGATGTGGGTACTCGCTCCGTAGCCGGTGTTGTGGACACCCTGTCTGCTGCTTTGCGGAGACATCATACTCACCGTTGCGCACCGTTTCGCACACCGTATGAGAGGTCACCCTCGAAACTGGGCGCAGGTTGCAGAGAGCCATCCGCGGTTCCTGCGGCGGCAGCTGCAGGAGGTGGTGGCGGCTATGCTGCAGTTCGCGACGGCGGAGAACCTGGAGGAGGCGACCCGGCAGCTGGCCGCCGAGTTCCTGGTCGTGCTGTGCGAGGCGCGGGAGAAGGCGCCGGGCATGATGCGGAAGCTGCCCACCTTCAGCCAGAGCATCTTCCAGATCATGCTCAACTTCCTGCTGGACATCGAGGTGCGCGTCTCCTGTGAGCCCGCCTCGCGACGTCGTTGTCTGGCAGATTGACGAGCGTAACACCGGTCGTCAGTCTTTTTGCCGTCAACACAGTCGGTCGGTAGGTCATATGCCTGTACCCAGCAAATGGTGTTGATTTGCACTGGCCACAACAACGACGTTAGTTTTAAGCCCAACCGCCGTCGCTGCAATCGTACCGCTCCAACGGATGAGCTGCTCAGCATTCCAGCACCATCCTGCGACATGGCCCCGCACCTCAGCGTCCGAATTCGCGGCTGATGCACACAGGACGAGCCGGAGTGGCACCAGGCGGAGTCCAACGCGCACGAGACGGACGGCGAGGGCGAGCTGTACGAGTTCGGGCAGGAGTGCCTGGACCGCATCGCGCTGTCCCTGGGCGGCGCCGCGGTCATGCCCATCGCCACCGCGGCGCTGCCCCAGTGGGCCGTCGACCCGGACTGGAAGAAGCGACACGCGGCCCTCATCTGCCTGGCCCAGATCGCGGAGGGCTGCGTCAAGGTCATGATGCAGCACCTCGACAGCCTCGTCAGCATGTCGCTGAAGGCGCGTCCTTCCTGGTCTCTGCCTCGTCACCCTGCTCGCAGGTGGTGCGAGTGACATGCAAGACAGTCATGCCGCGGGGACTATCGCTCATACCATCTGAGTGCAGTGCATGCGGAGTCGCCTATTTGAGGGCTGCTGCATGATGGTGACCCAATGTGGTGACATGCGCAGGGTCTGACAGACCAGCATCCGAAGGTGCGATGGGCGGCGTGCCAGGCACTGGGCCAGATGTGCACGGATTTGGGGCCGGACCTGCAGACCAGCCAGCACGCCCGCATCCTGCCGGGCCTCATGGCCGTCATGGACGACTTCAGCCAGCCCCGCGTCCAGGTGCAGCCCAGCGGTCTGCAATGCGCCTGACAGCAGCACTGCGATGTCAAATTTTGTCGCCCTCAAACCTGCATTGTGCATTGGTTCGATGGGATTCGTGCTCAGGGAATGGCTATGCCGTGGATGTATGAGGGCATCATGCTATGCGGGAGCTCAGCAACATGCCTTCGTGCTCAGCTGGGTTTCGCCGTGCGAACAGGCGCACGCCAGCGCAGCGGTCGTGAACTTCTCGGAGAACTGCGACCAGGATCTGCTGCCGCCGTACTTGGACACCCTCATCTCCAAGCTCCTCACGCTCCTGCAGAACGGGCAGCGGATAGTGCAGGTTTGTCGCCCCATGTCCCTGTCAGAAGACCTGTCCACCCATGTGGTCCGTGAGGATCTGCTGACAGGTCCTTCTACAATTCATCCTCCAGCATATGTAATTGTCCAGGGGGGCCTCATAGAGTCACTCGCATGCCATCTTCATGGCATGGCGCAGCGCTAACGCCCTCCGAGAAGCTTTTGCCGGGTCCACCACCAGCGTAGTTGTGCTCAAGTCCAATCTGCGTGCGGTGCCCTTGCCAGACATACACAACAATAGTGTTGACTTCAATGCGTCAGCAGTGCGGTGCGATGACAGCACAGCACACTGCGCAGTTTGTCTGCCAGTCTGCAGCTAGGGTGCACATTTACCGTGCGGCACGGTGCCAAGCACTATGTGCTCGGCGGCTCTGGATTGCTGACTGCTTCGCTGGTTTCCTTTCATAGGAGGGTGCGCTGACGGCGATGGCGTCGGTGGCAGACTGCGCGAAGGCGCACTTCGAGCGGTATTACGACAGCGTGATGCCGCTGCTGCGGCACCTGCTGAGCTCCGCCGGCGCGCGCAGCCACCAGCTGCTGCGCGCCAAGGCGCTGGAGTGCATCAGCCTGGTGGGCATGGCGGTCGGGCGGGACCGCTTCCGCGCCGATGCCAACGAGGTCATGAAGTTCATGTCAGCGCTGCAGGTGACTGGCGTGGCAAACGGCTATGTTTAAATGCTGCGACAGCGCCAATCCTGCACACTGCCCTTTGAAACACAGTGGTGTACTCATCGCTTGTTTGCTTCAAGCAAAATTTTCTGGTCAAGCCCGCCCCACTGCCATGCCACGCTGTCGTGATCTGCTGCTGAGTGGCTGCTCACCATGATTCTGACAGCGGTCTGCACATCGCGCAGGCACAGCCGCTTGCGGACGATGACCCGACCAGCAGCTACATGCTGCAAGCCGGCGCTCGCATATGCAAATGCCTAGGGGAGGAGTTCCTCCCATACATGCAGGTACGATTGGCTTTCCATGGTCCTTTACTGTTTGCTCTGTCATTGTCCATCCCGCGCTCTGTGCAGCCTCGACGGGCCGACGCCGGTCATGCACGACATGCTGTGCGTTGCGGCGCAGGTGGTGATGCCGCCGCTGCTGCACAGCGCTCAGTTGAAACCCGACGTCCATATCACAGACCTAGAGTCAACTTCCGACAATGAGGACGAGGACGACGAGGTGCGCAGAGGCCAAAACATCTCACCTGCCTTGTCAAGGCGTTCTACATTGCCGCGCGGCCGTACAAACGGCCTCAGTACATGAACCGCCGTTGGTGCGGCAACCCCCCAGGTCGAGACGATTTATTTAGGCGACCGCAAGATCAGCATCCGCACCAGCGTGCTGGAGGAGAAGGCGACGGCGTGCAACATGCTGTGCTGTTACGCGGACGAGCTCAAGGACGGGTTCTACCCGTGGGTCGAGCAGGCGCGTGCTTGACATGAGCGGGCTTACATTGAAGCCGACGGCTGCCCGTCATTAGCTCAACACGTCCCTGATGCAGCATCAGTCATGTGTTTGCATGTGAGTCGTTCTGTCTGCTACAACCGCTGGCCTCAAGTTGATCGACTGCGGATTGGTGTCTGCAAGTCATGCTGACAATCCCGCTTGCCCTGCCCGCACAGGTGACGCACTTCATGGTGCCGCTGCTGAAGTTCTACTTCCACGAGGAGGTCCGCCAGGCGGCGGTGCAGGCCATGCCGGAGCTGCTCCGATCGGCCAGCCTGGCGGTGGCGGCCGGTCGGGGGCCCGACACCACCTTCGTGAAGCAGATGCTGGACTTCATCTGGACGCCGCTCATGGAGGCCATGGCCAAGGTGCCTCTCTTGGTGTAACATGGTGCTCTGCTGCTGTGTGGGACTCTCCTCACCAGCGGCCCGGCGTCAAACATGGCAAGCCACATGTGCAGTGATGGCTCCGCTACATGCTGAACCAACGTCATCCTCATGCTGCTTGACGACCTGATAGCGATCAGGCCATGTCGCAAGGATCAGCCGTGCGAACCTGACCTTTGACGCGGTCGTCGACCCCCTCTGCCGTGCAGGAGCCGGACACGGAGGTGCTGGTGACGATGCTGAACGCGGTGGAGGAGATCGTGGCGGTCGTCGGCCCCGAGCTGCTCACCGCCGACCAGCTGGCCGCCGTCTTCGAGCGCTTCAAGGGCGTCTTTGCGGTGAGCGAGGAGCGCCGGCAGGAACGCGCGCTGCGGCGCAGCCAGGAGGACTTCGACGAGGAGGAGGCCGAAGCCCTGCAGGCGCGCGCCGATGGTGCCAGAGCGTCTGACTGCTGCACAACCGAGCTTAATGGTATTGCTGTTGTATCAACATAACACGGAGCACATATGCGGAAGCTGTCGATGCCCGCAATTGCTCCCCCTAATAGCTTGCAGCAGCCAGATCGAGCTCGTGCTTAACACAAGTTTCCCCCAACATGAGCAAGAGACGCGGGGTCATGTGCCTCCCAGCTCTCGCAAACCTGCAGTGATCAACCCTGCCGTGATCGTCAACACAACATGCAGGAGGAGAATGAGGCGGAGGAGGAGCTGCTGGACGCCATCGCGACGGCGCTGACGGTGGTGCTGAAGCGATTCGGCGACGCCGCCATGCCCTACGTCGACGGCCTCATGCCCTCCGTCGGCACCCTGCTGGTGTGCCCTCTATTTTGCACCTGCACTCGCGTCGAACCGCAGCGTGCTCCTTGCGTTCGGCTGCCATACAGCCCCCATACCTGCATGCTACACACCGCTGGATATTGCAAGGGACGTGCAGACACCAGTTCTGTTGAGAGGCAGGTCAGTCTCGGTTATGCCTGGCATGCTGAGCCTCTGAACGCTGTGTCGTCCGTTGGCCGTCCGCAGGAGGCGGGGCGCAGCGAGGAGGAGCGGCGCATCGGCATCTGCGTGATGGACGACATCCTGGAGCACTCGCCGGCGGGCGGCGCCCAGATCGCCGTCCAGGCGCTGCCCATCCTGCTCAACAGCAGCCAGGCCAAGGCGCGCCGCCCTGCAGCTCCTCTGTTGAGCTGCTTTGTGACAAATTACACATTGCAGTGGCGCGCTGCCTCCATTTCGTCGTTGCCCTGTGGGCGAGTTTTACTGACACGCAAATCCCTGTAGGCTGCACACCAGTGGTTTTGTCTGGGTGTGCAGCACCATGGCACACAAGGCATGTGCTAGCTTATATTTCACAGCTTGCCGACGTCTCCGAAGGAGTCCGCGTGTGGTACAGGACGGCAACCTGCGGCAGTGCGCGGTGTACGGGCTGGGCGTGGCGGCGCAGCATCAGCGGGCGGCATTCGCGCAGGTGGCGCAGCCGGCGGTCGCAGCGCTGATGGCGGTCATCCGGAAACCCGGCGCCAGGGAAGAGGACAACGCCATGGCCACGGAGAACGCCGTCGGCGCCCTCGGCAAGGTGCGCTGCGTCGCCGGGTGTTGTCTACACTGGATGTTCAAGCCTGTGTTGCAGCGTCCTTGCTGTGCCATGAGTGTCACTAGTGCTTTCACTTGCTTTCTACCTGCGGAGACGGTCATGTGGCAGATGGCCATCCTCATCTTGCAACTCGGCGCATGTCTGTGCCCATTAGGTCTGCTGCCCGCTGGATTGCATCGTGGTTCAAGTTACGCAGGAGCTGAACGACACTGACACATCCTTCGGCTGCGCAGGTGCTGGAGTTCCAGAGCGATGCAGTGGATAGCACAGCAGTTGCGGAGGCGTGGCTCAGTAGCCTTCCGCTGACAGTGGACGAGGTCGAGGCGCAGGGCTCTCACGCCCTTCTTGTGCGGCTCATAGAGCAGTCCGACCCCAGGTGCGTATGCTGTGCATTTGCCAATCCGCTCTCTTTTGTGTTGGCGTTGCTTGGCAGCCGTGTAGACTGCAGGTGAAAACACATATCTCATTGTGATGTGGTCGCTGACGCGAGGCGATTATCAGCACAACCCTGTCGAGGCAGTGTTTCGCGACATTTTTGCGAGAAGAAGAAGCCGGCTTGCCGGAAGCAACACAGAGACCTGTCGTCTCTGGATGCAGGATACTGGGGCCGGGCAACAAGAATCTGCCGCTCATCCTGTCGGTGATCGTGCGGGTGCTCATCAACGGCCACGACCTGGCCTCAGACGATACAGTCCAGCGCATGTCTCGGCTCGTCAATCAGATTCAGGCCAATCTCCCTCCGGATGTCTTCCAGAGCATCTTCGCGCAGCTCACACCCGCGGATCAGGCGGCGCTGCAGAAGGCTTTGTCAGGCCAATGACCCGCAGTTTAGCTCAAACACAGAGCATGGCTCGTGCCTGCGTCCAGCCTCAGCCTGCGGTTGTGGTCTGTGCACGTGCTGAGCACGGATGCATTGAATGCATTGAACCAGCGTGTGGAAATCAGGATGTGCGTATGCGCTTCATCTCACAAAGTGAACCGTTGTGGGCAAGTAGGCGTTTTGTTTCGTGAAAACCAATGCATGGTGAGCCCAAACCCTGTGCAGATCTAGCTCGACCCTGGCCATTCATCATGCCTCATCTCACAACGTTCGATGCACCGAGGATCTGATCTGCGGCTGCAGCCACTGCCCGAGATTGCGACAGCACTGGGATCGCCTCCGCCCATGTGAAGCATCGTGCATCGCTCTACAGTACAGCTGGACGCCCTCAGTCAGACCCAGGTGAGGGTGAGGGTGCCTCACGACGATCCCCGTACAGACCTCATCAAGCAGAGTAGACAGTTGTTATAGGCAATGTAATCCAATGGCAACCGGATCGTCTGTACCTACATGCGCAAAACTGTGCCCTCAGTTGCCGCGCCTCGGTGAATCGGTTGGTCGGCAGGGCTAGGGATAGCTCGCAGGTCTACTGACAGTATCAGCGCAGCACATAAGCTCTCATGCCATGGCCCTACATACGGTCCGCATCACAACAAGCACCGCAGCGAAGGCGCAGTTGCACACCTTTGTAGCCTCGCTGACTGGCAAATTGATGAGCAGGTGTTCGCAGGATGCGTGGCGGCCGGCATCACAGCTATGCAGCGGACGCTGAAGACGCCAACAACGCTGCGTACGTGCCGTCGGAGGAGGAGCAAGAGGACGAGGACGAAGACGAGGAAGAAGACGTCTCGCCCAAGAAGCGGTGCTGTTGGCGCACTGCGTGGCCAACCGCACATGGAATCGCATGTGCAGCGTTCTGCTGACTCGGCTTGGGCACTGCGTGCTTGATGGCGGCCATTGCATGGTACTGATGCCCTTCACCCATGTGCTGAATTGTGCAGCAAGCTACCAGAATTGCTCTTCATGAACAGTGAGACTGAACATGTTGATGCTGTGCGCAGGAACTCGCAGGGCGTAGTCCGGGAGCGTGCGAAGGCTCGGACCACGTCACGCTACCGCGGGGTCACGCACCACTGCCGCACGCGGCGCTGGGAGAGCCACATCTGGGAGAACTCCAAGCAGCTGTACCTGGGAGGCTTCGACTCCGAACACCAGGCTGCGCTGGTGATGTTGCCGTCCATTGCTTGCTGCACTGTGAACGCCGGTTTTGCACCGCCACCATGCGCAGCGCAGACAATCATACGTCTGAAAGACCCCACGGAGCGCAAGGTTGTGCCGGGTGCAGGCCTACGACATCGCAGCCTGCAAGTTCCGCGGTCCCGAGGCCGTGACGAATTTCAACATCCGCAACTATGACGTACACCTCAGCCAGCTTGCGCAGGTAAGCCTGCGGCTGCGCGCAGGTAGCTAAGGAGGCCGTTGGTTGCTAGCATCGCGGTGCAAAGCGACGGTTGGCTTAGCCTGCGCTCTGCATGTGCCTTACGCTGATCGAGCTGCCCAGGTGACGAAGGCGCAGCTCGTGCAGTCCCTGCGGCAGCAGAGCAAGGGCTTTCAGCGGGCCAGCAGTCAGTTCCGAGGCGTCACACGGGTGCGCTGTTCAGCATTGCAGTATCAGTGCAGCATGCTGCTCCCCAGCGGAATGCAATGTTCCTGTGCTGGCTAATGTGGCGCATGACGTGAGCCTGACGTGACTATTGACGTGCGCTGCGTCTGCTGCAGCACCAGAAAGGGAAGTGGGAGGCAAGGATTGGTCAGGCCACAGGGAAGAAATACAAGTGAGCGCAGGCATCCTGATGTCAGCTTTGCTACAAGCGCGAGAGCAGTGTAGTGGCGCGCACATGCACTGTGCAGTGTCTCATATGCGAATGCCACTGACGCTCAGGTATTTGGGCTTGTACGTGACCGAGATCGAGGCGGCGATCGCGTACGACACGGAGGCGGTGGCGCAGAAGGGCATCCTGGCGGTCACCAACTTCGCGCTGTCCGGCTATCAGCACCTCATGAGTGCGCCGGGAGGGCGGTATAAACATACAGCGCCATGCATCCCTTCACGTCCTAGTCGGCTTCACGGCAGCCGGACACTCAGGCTGGAGGATCCTCCACGAGGTAGCCAT
>JAABUX010010257.1_pt1 | contig 10484 bp, 8 predicted proteins | sample 5561851 | NCBI WGS metagenome assembly JAABUX01 (sample SAMN10711883, study PRJNA513361) | rock metagenome | isolation source: Antarctica rocks | place: Antarctica: Victoria Land, Richard Nunatak red sandstone | collected 2016-01-03 | reverse complement strand
AGCGCGGCCGTCGTCGGCCCGGCCCGGGCGGTCGCCGCGGTCACCCGGGTGCTCCCCGCGGCCGCGCTCGAGGCGGCCTTGCCGCTCCTGCAGCCGCTCGCCATGAGCCGTGAGGGCAGGGCGCTCGTGGGGGCCGGCCGGCGGGAGCAGCGGGACCGGATCGGGGCCCTGCGAGCGGATGCAGCCCGTCGGCTGGGGGTCGCGGAGCCGGCGCTCGTGCAGCTGCGCCGGGTGCGCACGCGCAGCCTGGCGCTCGCCCTCGGCACCCTCGTCGGCGTCGCCGGGGTGCTCGGCCAGGTCAGCGATCCCGCCGCCTTGCTCGACGCCGCCCGGCACGCGCGGCCGGTCCCCGTCGTGCTGGCGTTCGGGTTCGCCGCCCTGTCCAGCCTCGCCTACGCCGTCGCCTTCCTCGGGTCGGTGCCGCAGCGGCTGCCCTTCCTGGCGACCCTCCGGCTGCAGGTCACCGGCCCCTTCGCCAACCTCGCACTGCCGGTGGGTGCGCAGGCGCTGCAGGTGAGATTCCTTCAGCAGCAGGGTCTCCCGGCGGCCAGCGCGGTGGCCGCGACCGGCGTGGTGAGCACCGGCTTCGGCATCGTCATCCAGGTCGGCATCTTTGCCATCGCGAGCCTGCTGTCGCCGCGTCCGCTGCATCTGGACCTGCTCCCGCGGGGACTGCTCCCGGAGCTGCTGCTCGCCGTGGCCGCGGTGCTCATGGTCGGCTCGGTGGTGGTGCTGACGGCCGGGCCGGTGCGCCGCTGGGTGCACCGGGAGGCCTCCAGTGCAGCCGCCACGGTGTGGCAGGTGCTCCGCTCGCCGCGGCTGCTGACGCTGCAGGTGGTCGGCAACCTGGGCGTCGCCTTCTCCTTCGGGCTGTGCCTGGCCGCCTGCCTGTCGGCGTACGGCGAGAGCCTGCCGCTGGCCACCCTGCTCGCTGTCAACATCGCCGTGACCACGGTGGCGATGGTCGTGCCGATCCCGGGCGGAAACACGGCCGTCGGCTCCGTCGGCCTCACCGGGGCGCTGGTGGCGCTCGGGATCCCCGCCGCGCCCGCGGTGGGGATCGTGCTGCTGGACCAGCTGGCCACGGCGTACCTGCCGGCGGTGCCCGGGTGGTTCGTGCTGCGCGGCATGCTGGGCAGGGAGGAGATCTGACGTGGACGCCGAGCTCAGTGGCTCTGCGCGGGTCAGACCGCTCGGCTGCTGGGCGGTGGCCCGTCGAGTGCCCGCAGCGCCGATTGCAGTTGGTCGAGTGCATCCGCCAGCGTGAAGGCGTTCTGGACGAGGGTCTGCAGGGCCAGGTCGGGTGCGGCCAGCGCCTGCCCGACCTCGGGCAGGGCGTGCAGCATGGCGTTGTCGCGAAACAGTGCGCGGTTGAGCTCTCCGCTCGCCTCCGCCACCGCGGATCCCAGGCCGCGCAGGGACACCGCCGCCAGCGCCAGCCGTGCCGTCTCCACCCTCACGGCTGCACGCGGGACAGTCGCCCGGCCCGCTTGTCCTCGATCGCACCTGCCAGCCGCTCGATCTGCACGTCCAGCCACTCGGGCAGCGGCAGCTCCTCGATGCTGGTCACCCCGACCGCGCTCACCGGGAACCGCGCGGCCGCCTGCTCGGGCGGCAGCGCGCGCAGGCGGCGCAGCTCGTCGATGGTGATGTCGAGGGACTCGTCGTCCTCACCTGCCACGAAGTACCGCAGGTCGGCCACCTCGTCCACCCATTCGCCCTCGGGTGCCGGGCGCAGCGGGTCCTGGCTGTAGACGCAGTTGACGAGCAGACCGACGAGATAGGTCGGGTCGAGCGGTTCGTAGGGCACGGACGCTCCTCAGGGGTCGATGAAGACGGAGTTGACGCTGATGGTGGTGCCGGAGCCGCGCGCGAGCCGCACCCGCACGGTGGTCAGTGCCCCCGCGGGCAGCCGGACCGCCGCGCCACCCGGGCCGCGCTGCCACCCCCGGACGGGGATTCCGGCGGGCAGTGCCGCCGTGACGTACACCTCCGCCTTGCCCCCGGCAGCGAACGCCGCCACCTCGTCCGCCCGCAGCACCAGGGTCTCCAGGAGTGCGGCGTCGAGGCCGTCGGGAGTGTCGAAGCTGGTCGCCAGCCGCCGGCCCTCGCGCTCCACCCGCTGCCGCAGGTAGTCGTCGTCCTTGCCGGCGTGGCGGGCGAGGGCATGACCGCCGGCGACCGCCTCGTGGTCGACGCCGCGCAGTCCCTGCGGGAAGACCTCGGCGAGCTGGCGCAGGCGGCGGGAGCGCTCACCGAGGCCGGTGGTGGGGAATAAGGCGAGGGCGGCGGCGAGTTGGGCGCCGGTGGCGGTGGTGTGTCCGAGCAGGACCTCCTCGAGCAGCGCGTTGGCCGCCACCGCCTGAGCGAAGCGATGCGAGGGGTGACGAAGCGACCGAGCCCGGTCACGGTGGTCGTGAGGGCGGCGCGGGAGGCGACGGCGGCGGCGACGCGGGCACCGACCGCCGCGATGCTCTCGCGGGCCCACGTCTCGCCGCCGTGGAGGCCTCCGCGCACCAGCGCGGCGCCGAGGTCGTTGAGGGGGTCCAGGCCGAGCTGGACGACCATGGTGACGTCCAGCGCGTCGCCGACCGCGGCCAGCACGGCCAGCTTGCGGATGTCGCGCCAGCGGTCGTCGAGTTCGCGGGCGACCTGGTCGAGGTCACCCGCGAGGGCGTCGAGGGCATCGGCGAGACCGGCCACGGCTGCCAGCTGCGGGAGCAGGACCTGGTCGAACGACGTGCGGCCGAGGCCCTGCCAACCGGACAGGTCGTCGGCCAGCTCGGCACGGGTGCCGGCGAGACCGTCGTGGAGCCAGCCCGCTGCCCGGCGGGTCGAGGCGGCGACGTCGCGGGCGGTGTCGCCGTCCGGCAGGTAGCTGGCCACCAGGGCAGGATGCCGCCGGACGCCGAAGGGTGCGGCCGGCTGTCCACAGCCTGAGAAGATCGACGGCGTGAGACGGCGGGCGCTGCTCGTGCTGGCCCTCACCGCCACCGCCCTCTGGCATGCCGCGCTGGTCTGGCCGCGCTACGCGGTGGGCTCCTTCGACGACGACGCGAGCTACCTGTTGAGCGCCCGCGCGCTCGCCGCCGGTCACGGGCTGACCCACCACCTACCGGTCGGGCTGCCGCTGGCGGCGACCTACCCGCCCGGGTACCCCGCGCTCGTGGCCCCGCTGGTCCGGCTCGCCGGTGGCAGCTTCGTGCCCGAGCGGTCGCTCTCCCTGGCGCTGCTGGCCGCCCTCCTCCCGCTGACCTGGTTGCTGCTGCGCCGCCGCGGGGTGGGCACCGCACCCGCGGCGGCGGTGCTCGCGCTGATGGCGCTCGACCCGGTGCTTGCGACGTACTCGGTCATGGTCATGGCCGAGCTCCCCTTCCTCGTCCTGCTCCTCGTCGTGCTGCTGGCCGCCGACCGGTGGGATGCCGGGGAGGGCCGGGTCGCCGGCGTCGTGACCGTCCTGGGCGCAGGGAGTCTGGTGCTCGTCAAGCAGGCGGGGCTGGGCGTGGTCGCCGGCCTGGCCCTGTGGTTCCTGCTCCGCCGACACCCCAGGCGGGCGGTTCTGCTGGCGGCCGGGGTCGCCGTCCTGCTCGCCCCCGTGGTGGTGGCGCGGTCGACCCAGCACACCCCCCTGCTCGGCGCGCGTTACGGCAGCGAGATCGGCGGCCCGCTCGCGGGCGGCCTGCTGCGGCGACTGACCACCGGGCTGCCGGACACGTTGCACAGCTATGCGGCGCAGGCGATCCCGGACGCCGTCGTGCCGGTGCGCTGGGCCGGCGGACCGCTGCTCGGCGCGGGCGCGGCCCTCGACGTGCTCGCGACCGCTGTCACCCTGTTGGCCGTCGTCGGCGCCGTCGTCTGGCAACGCCGCCATGGCGGTCCGGTGGTCGCGGTCGTCGGGGTCTACGCCCTGGAGACGCTCGCCTTTCCCTTCGTCAACGAACGCCGCGTGGTGCTCGTGCTGCCCCTCGTGCTCGCCTTCGTGGTGGCGGGAGCGGTGGCGTGCCTACGCCGGGGACGCGCCCTCCCGTTGCGGGCAGCCGGCGTCGCCGGGCTGGCGGCGTGGGCGGCGATAGTGCTGGTGGCGCAGGTGGACCGGAATTATCTGTTTCCGGCCGGGGCGCACAGCTCGCAGCCGCTCGGCTCGCCGTATCTGGGCTTCCTGTCCACTGTCGCCGCCCCCGGCGACCTGGTCGAGACCGACTACGTCTGGACGGTCGCGCTGGAGACGGGGCTGCGCACGTCGGGGGAGGTGTCCAGCCTCAACCCGCTGCTCAGCCCGCTGGTCACGCCCGACTGTCGCGCGGCGGACGTGCGGGCGGCGGTCGAGTCCGACCAGCCGGCGTGGCTGCTGTCCGGGGCGTTCGCGAGCACCGGGATCGGCGCTCCCTGCCTGTTGGGAGTCGCCTCGACCGCGCCATGGGCGGTGCGGTTGCTGCGCACCGGGCCGGATCTCGCGGCGGTGTTCGAGCTGGTCGGGCCGGGCAGCTCGCACCCGGGCCTGCGCGACCTGACCGCCGGCACGGTGGCCACGGTCGGGGGCGAGGTCGCCCCGGTGCGGCCAGAGCCCGCGCAGGCGGGGGAGGACCCCGGTGCGTTCCCCGTCGTCGTGCCGGGAGACGCACCAGCAACGGTGACGCAGGAGTGGGGGAGCAGCCAGCCGGTGTCCCAGGTCAGCGTCGGGGTGGTGAGCCCGGAGCCGGCAGATCCGCTGCGTCCCAGCGAACCCGGCCCAGGGGTGGTCACCCGCACCACCGTGCAGCTGCACCAGGCCGGCGGCTGGGTCGACGTCGCGACGACGCCGGGGTACGTCGGGCCGGGGGGCTCCTCGCCGTACGTCGTGGTGAGCACCCCCACCGGCACCACGGCCACCGGGGTGCGTGTGCAGGTGGAGGGGTCAGGCACCGTAGGCGTGCACGATCTGCACGCACTGGGCGGCACCGTGGGCGGCTGGAGTCAGCGAGGCTAGCCGGCCCCGCGCCACCGCACCCGGGGGAGCAGCACCGACGGGTCGGCCCGGCCGGCGTGCTCGCGCACCAGATCGAACATGCTGGTCACCAGCGTCTCTCCCAGCAGGTGCGGCTCGAGCCCGAGGTCCCGCAGGCCCGTGTGGGCCGCCCGGTAGAAATGCTCCTCCTTCTCCACCCGAGGATTGTCGACCGCCTGCACGGTCACCTCGCCGGGAAAGAGCCGCTCGACGAGGTCGGCGAGCTCGCGCACCGAGAAGCTCTCGGTGAACTGGTTGAAGACGCGGAACTCACCGGCTCCGGCCGGGTGCTCGCAGGCCAGCTGCACGCAGCGCACGGTGTCGCGGATGTCGAGCATCCCCCGCGTCTGCCCGCCCGCGCCGTAGACGGTGAGCGGCTGCCCGAGGACGGCCTGCACGATAAAGCGATTGAGCACGGTGCCGAACACCGCGTCGTAATCGAACCGGGTCGCCAGCCGCGAGTCGAGCCCGGTCTGGTCCGTGACCTGACCGTAGACGATGCCCTGGTTGAGGTCGGTCGCCCGCAGACCCCATATCCGGCAGGCGAACTCGATGTTGTGGGAGTCGTGGACCTTGGACAGGTGGTAAAAGCTGCCGGGCCGCTTCGGGAAGAGCACCCGGTCCCGCCGGCCCTTGTGCTCGACGTCGAGCCAGCCCTCCTCGATCTCGATGTCGGGTGTGCCGTATTCACCCATCGTGCCGAGCTTGACCAGGTGCACGTCGGGGTCGACCTCGGCGATGGCATAGAGCAGGTTGAGTGTTCCGACGATGTTGCCGACCTGGGTGTCGACCGCGTGCTGGCGGTCGATCATCGAGTACGGCGCCGACCGCTGCTCGGCGAAATGGACCACCGCGTGTGGTCGGTGGCTGCGGATGAGGGCGTGGGCCACCTCGGGATCCGTCAGGTCGACCTCCTCCGCCGCCAGTGAGAGCCCGCTCACCTCCCGCCAGGCCGCCACCCGCTCGCCGAGGTCGCCGATCGGCACCAGCGATGAGGTGCCGAGCTCGCTGTCGATCTTGCGGCGGGCGAAGTTGTCGACGACGACGACGTCGTGGCCCTCGGCGGACAGGTGCAGCGCCGTGGGCCACCCGAGGTAGCCGTCACCGCCCAGGACCAGGATCTTCAAGGGGCGCTCCTCGTGAGTGGACGGGCGTCGGGCGCAACGGGGCCAGGGTCGGGGTCGTCGTCGGCGTGCGGGCGGAACAGCCAGCGGTCGAGCACGGTGAAGCGGCCGAGCCAGGCGGCGGCATAGCAGGTGAGGAACGCCGCCGCGTCGAGGGTCCCTCTGGTCCCGGTGCCGACGCGACTCCTGAGCAGCGCATCGGCGGCGCCGGTGCCGACCGCCGCCACCAGGGCCGAGATCAGCGAGGTGACGAGATAGGGGAGCAGCTCGGCCCTGGGGTCGCCGCGGCCACGCCGGGAGAAGCTCCAGCCACGGTGCAGGGGGTATCCAGGGACCACGCCGGCGGCGCTGGCGGCCAGGCTCGCGGTCCAGCCGTGCCACCCGCCGGACACCAGCGCGAGGAGCACCAGCTCGCTGACGCCCAGGCAGAGGGCGCTGACCAGCCCGAACCGCAGCAGCCGGCTGGCGGCCGGCGGCCGGAGCCCGGGCACCATGTCACGCGGCGAGCCCGGCAGCGGGGCTCGCAGGCTCTCGCGCACCCACGTGCCGAGCAGCACGCGGGCGTAGCGCAGGCCGTAGAGCGCGTTGTGCCCCTTCTTCGACTCTCCCGAGAGCCTGCGCCGCATGGTGGTCGGGACCTCCGCCAGCCGCCAGCCGGCGAGCGCGGCGCCAACGAGCAGCTCCGACGTCTGATACTGCGGCTGCAGCTGGCGCACGGTGGTCAGCACCGGCGTGCGGATGGCGCGCAGGCCCGACGACGTGTCGGTGACCCCGGTGCCCGTGAGCAGCCTGGCCAGCCGGCCGAAGACCTGCACTCCGGCGTTGCGCACCGAGCCGGCGTCCTCGGTCGCGCCCAGCACGCGCGAGCCGACGACCATGTCGGCGTCGCCGTCGAGCACCAGGCGCACCATCGCGTCGAGGTCGGCGGGGTCCCACTGCCCGTCGCCGTCCAGGGTCGCCACGACCTCTGCCCCGCGCTCGCCGGCCAGCCGATACCCCGCGCGCAGCGCCGTCCCGTGCCCGCAGTTGACGGCCAGGCGCAGCACCAGGGCACCGGCGGCACGCGCAGTGGCCTCGGTGCCGTCACCGGACCCGTCGTCCACTACCAGCACGTCGACGCGGCTGCCGGCGATCCGCCGGGGGATCTCCGCGAGCACCGCCGGCAGGTTGGCGGCCTCGTCGAGCGCGGCGATGACCACCGTGACCGGGGCGCACGGCCGGGAACCGTGCTCCCCGTCGTAGGCCAGCAGCGCCGACTCCACCACCCGCTCGCTGCCCGCGCGGGCGCGCAGACTCCGGTGCGGGCGCACCGGGGCGCGGGGTGACGGCGCGACACCCTCCTGCAGCGGAGGGCTGGCGGTGCTGGTCACGGTCCTCCGGTGCCGGCGCGGGAGGCGCCCGATCGCACCTCGGGAGGACCCTGCCCCGCGGTCCTGGCGATCATTCTCCGGCAACCTGAGAAGTGCCAGCACCAAGGCGCCCCCCAGCGGTCTCAAGTGCCGGGCCGGGGCACCGATACTGTCGTGTGGTAGAACCCAGCGACCCGGCTGGAGCGGCGGCGGCGTCTGCGGCGGCCCTCGTCCGGGACGCGATCCTGCGCGAGACGGGGCTGCTCGACACCGAGGAGCTCCACTCGCTGCGCGCCGTTGCCGAGCTGGCGGCGTGGATCTGCGGGACGCCGATGGGGGCGGTCAGCCTGGTGGACGAGAACCGGCAGTTTTTCGCCGGGTCCCTGGGCCTCCCGGTGCGCCAGACCGACCGGGAATCCTCGTTCTGCGCGGTCGCGATGGAGGACGCCGGCGAGCCCATGCTGGTGCCCGACGCCCGCGCCGACGAGCGGTTCGCCACCAACGCGCTGGTCACCGGGCCGCTCGGGCTGCGGTCCTACGCCGGCGTGCCGCTCGTGGCGCCAGAGGGTGTCGCGCTCGGGGCGGTCTGCGCCCTGGGGGACACCACCATGGACCTCGCCGCCGGCCAGGTGGAGGCGCTGCAGGGGCTTGCCGCGGTGACCGTGGAGCTGTTGGAGGCGCGCCGCACGGCGACCAGGCTGGCGGCGGCGCTCACGGAGATCACCGCCGCCGACGCAGCGGCGCGGGCGTCGCGGGAGCAGTTCCAGACGGTCTTCGCGCATGCGCCGTTGGGGATGACCCTGATCGCGCTGGATGGGAGGTACCTGCAGGTCAACGCAGCCTTCGCGACGTTGCTGGGGTGGACGCCGGAGGAGCTGGCCGGCCGGGGCAGCTGGGAGGTCACGGCCGCGGAGGACGCCGAGCAGGACGCGGCCTCGGTGCGCGACCTCCTCGAGCGTGGATCGGGTTCGCGGTTGCGGGAGAAGCGCTACCGCCACCGCGACGGCTCGCTGCTGCCGGCGCTGGTGACGACCTCCTTGATCCGGACCGAGGGCGGTGGCCCACCGGTGCTGCTCAACCAGGTGGAGTCGATCGCCGCGCGCCGGGCCGCTGAGGCGCGCCTGCTGGAGGTCCAGTCCGCCCACGACGGCATCATCAGCATGGACGCGACCGGTCACGTGACCTCGTGGAACCTCGGTGCCGAGCGCCTGCTGGGATACCCCGCCGCGCTCATGCTGGGGGGGACGCTCGAGCGGGTGATCCCCGCCGACCAGTTCGAGGCGCACCTGGCGGGGGTCGATCGGGTGGCCGCCGGCGGAGCGCCGCACCTGCTCGGGGGGACGGTGGAGCTGCCGGCGATCCGCGCCGACGGCGTCCGGATCCTCGTGGAGCTGGCGCTGTCGTCGTGGTCGCAGCAGGGTGAGGTGGGGTTCACCGGGTGCTGCGCGACGTGACAGCGCGGCGGCGCTCGGAGACACTCGCAGAACTGGTGCGGAGTGCGGCCACCACCGCCAACGAGGCCCACACCCTGGCCGAGGGCGCCGACGTGGTCCTGCACGACGTCTGCCTCCGGCTCGGCTGGGTGGCCGCCCACGCCTGGACCGACGACGGGCAGCCGGCCATCTGGGCCATGCGCGAGCACGCGCATGCCGACCCCGGCGGCTGCGGGCTGGAGCGGCTGGCAGGGGTGGGGGACGCCCCCAGCCAGGGGGACCTGCCCGTGGACGCGCAGACGCGGATCGCGCTAGACCTGACGGCCATGCCGGACACCGGCATCCGTGAGCTCCTGGCCGGCTGCGGCGTCGGGGCTGCGGTCGCAGTCCCCGTGCTGGTCGGTGGTGAGGCGGCGGGCATGCTGGCCTTCTACCTGCCCGATGGCGCAGAGTTGGGGGACCCCGAGCTGACGACGGCCCTGGAGCAGGTCGGCGTGCTGCTGGGGCGCGTCGCCGAGCGGGAGCGCACAGCGACGCTGCTGCGGCACCAGGCCGACCACGACCCGCTGACGGATCTGGCGAACCGGCGCCTCCTGCTCAGGGAGATCAGCGCATTGCAGACCGCGCAGGCGCAAGGTCAGGCGCAGGGCGCCGGTGCCCTCCTGCTGCTGGACCTCGATCGCTTCCGGCTCGTCAACGAATCGATGGGCCACACCGCGGGCGACGTCGTCCTGCAGGAGGTGGCAGCCCGGCTGCGCCGCGCCGCCCAGGACAGCGACATCGTGGCCCGGCTCAGCAGTGACGAGTTCGCCGTGCTGGTCCGCGACCTCGCGCCGGCGAGCGAGCCAGGTGCTGACCCGCTCGTCGCCGCCGGAGAGCGCCTGCTCGAGGCGCTGTGCGGCCCCATCTTGCTGGCGGGCCAGCAGGTGCCCATCGGCGCCAGCGTGGGGGTCTGTGCCGTCGGCCCGGAGCATTCGACCGTGGCCCACTATCCGGCCGCGGTGATACGGGACGCCGATTCGGCGTTGCGCCGGGCCAAGAGCCGCGGCAAAGGCAGGGTCGAGCCCTACGACGCCGCGCTGCGCAATGACGCGGCGCAGCGGATGACCGACGAGACCGACCTGGCCGAGGCCATTGCGGCTGGAATGCTGGTGGTGCATTACCAGCCGATCGTGGATCTGGCCTCGGGGGCTGCGGTCGGCGCGGAGGCGCTGGTGCGGTGGCCCCGCCCGGGTTGCGGAATCGTGCCCCCCGACCGGTTCATTCCGCTCGCGGAGGACAGCGGCCTGATCGTCGAGCTCGGCCGGTCCGTCCTGATGCAGGCCTGTCGCGACGCGGCTCGCTGGGGGATCGACGTGCCGGCGCTCGGTGCTGGCAGCGTCAGCGTCAATGTCTCGACCCGGCAGCTGGTGCATCCCCGGTTTCCCTGCGACGTGGCACAGGCCCTGACCTCGTCCGGCCTGCCGGCTGCCCGACTCACCCTGGAGATCACCGAGACGGCCCTGGCCGATGACGTCACGACCGTCGTCCGGGTGCTCGAAGACCTGCGGGCGCAGGGGATCAGCATTGCATTGGACGACTTCGGGACGGGGTA
>JAABUX010010256.1_pt1 | contig 10487 bp, 5 predicted proteins | sample 5561851 | NCBI WGS metagenome assembly JAABUX01 (sample SAMN10711883, study PRJNA513361) | rock metagenome | isolation source: Antarctica rocks | place: Antarctica: Victoria Land, Richard Nunatak red sandstone | collected 2016-01-03 | reverse complement strand
TGCTTGGACATGATTTTGTTCCCTCGTAGTCGTCGCGTTTCGGTAGCCCGGCGGCCATTTCTTGCTGTCAAATAGAAAGCAAGAGGAAGACCCGCAGCTTTGCGTCCCGCAGTTTCCCACGGTTTGCTCTTGTCGAGTGCGAAGGATATTGGTTTTGGTTTCCCGTCCACGAGAACGCCCTTCGGCGGCCCGGCCATCTCCGCGGCTGTTGATTTGCGGAGACCCGTCGGCTTTGCGTCCCGGCCTTGCAGCCGGTTTGCCTTTATCGGGAGCGAGAAGAACCATTACCGATTATGCCGTTTAGGGGAACAAGGCTTACTGTGGGAAATACGAGAAAAGATTGAGCTGATGCAGATGACTCTGACGCTGCTGATTTTTGCGCTGATTTTCCCGGCGGCGGGCTTTGCCTTGCGGGTCACGCTGCGGGTTTTGTAGCGGACGAGTGACTAAAGTCACTCGCTGGAAGGCGTTCGGAAACGCCACCTGTCCAGGGGACAGAAGATCAAGAATGACATTATATCTGTATTCTGTCCCCTGGACAGGCGGTACTTCCGAGTACCTTTCAGCGAGTGACTTTAGTCACTCGTGCATGTTTTTCGTGCATTTCTTTAAGCCCCACTGTTTTGGGACCGGACGCGGTACTCGCTGGGCGTACACTCCATTTTGCTGCGGAACACGCGGGCAAAGTAATACGCCGACGCAAAGCCGCTTCTGGCCCCGATGACGGCAACCGGCAGGGTTGTCGTTCGCAGAAGAGCGCAGGCATGATGCAGGCGAAGCTGCATCTGGTACTGCGCGGGCGGCATCCCGGTATACTGGCGGAACATCTTGCGGAGCCACGAGTAGCCGACATGCAGCTCCGCCGCCACCGCCTGCATGTCCGCCGGCTGGTCAATTTGTTCCAGCAGCAGCGCTTTCGCCCGCTTGATGATCTCCAGCACATCGGGTGTCTGTAACTTTCGGCGCTGATGCGAGACCATCGCAAGCGCGAGAATCAGCTGCGTTCTTGCCGTGACGACGTTCTGGTAGCCGATGGCTTCTTCCGCCACTTCTTCTTCAATCCGCGCGAACTCCCGCTGCAAAAGATCGTTGATGTCCGTGTGGAACAGCGGGTCTTCCAAGGACGCGCAGTGTTCCGAGACAAAATCCGCCGCACGCTTGCCTTGATAAGCGACCCAGTGCTCATCCCAGCCTGTTTCCGGGTGGGGAGCGTAGCGGTGCCATTCGTTCGGAAACAAAAGGAACAAGTCGCCGGCGCTGATCTTCCGAACCCCGCCGGTCTTTGTTTCCAAGACCCCGGTGCCGCGCGTGATATACAAAATCTGATATTCTTGAAGCACCCGGCCCTGCTGCCAGTGGAACTGGTGATGCTTCGGGTGCGTGGACGGCGGATACGGCGTGCCTGGCGGCACCTGGGCGCTTCCGGCAGCGAGAACGTACAAGCTGCGGAGGCGGACCTCCTCGCTGAACGGCAGGTAGTGGTAGATTTGTTTCATAGAATTACGCCCCAGAGATAAGACGAAAAACAATGCCAAAAAATGCTATACTTATCGTCAATTCAGCACTTCCAAACGAGCCGAGATAGACTATAATGATACCATGTAGGAGTTACGCAGTTGGAGAGTAAATCAGCGTCAGCGAGACATCGAAATTACTCTCAATTTGGCTTCAACTGCGTAACTCCTACCATGATTTTTTCGTCGTTAGGGTTGCCAGACAGGCAGGAGCGGCTCTGCTCTCTTCCAAAGGACTTTATGAAGCTTTCACTGTTATTGAGTGCGCTTCTTGCGGCGGCTGCCGTTCTTTTCATATCCCTTTCCGCGCAGGCCGCGCCTGCGCTTCAAGTAAGCCATCTGTGCTGCGAATACAAAGAAAACCCGCGCGGTATTGACGCCGCTCGCCCGCGCCTGAGCTGGCAGCTGCAGTCGGACACGCGCGGGCAGCGGCAGACTGCCTGCGAGATTTTCGTGGCATCCAGCGAAGCCGCTTTGGCGGCAGGCCGAGGCAATCTCTGGGACAGCGGCAAGATTGCTTCCGCCGACTCCACCGCCGTGGAATATCGCGGCAGTGCGCTCACATCCGGCAGCCGGTATTGGTGGAAAGTGCGTGTCTGGGACAAAGACGGCCACCGCGGACCGGACAGCCCGGCTTCTTTCTGGCAGATGGGACTGCTTCATCCGTCCGATTGGAAAGCGCAGTGGATTTCGGCCCTGACGCCGCGTGATACCCAAATTGATGGCAATAACCTGCCGCCCTGCCCCTATGTCCGCCGGACATTTACCATCGCCAAGCCGGTGCAGTCGGCGACGATTTTCGCCACCGCACGCGGCCTGTACGAGCTGCATTTGAACGGCGCGAAAGTCGGAAACGCCGTGCTGGCTCCCGGCTGGACCGACTACCACAAGCACATTGAATACCAGGCCTACGATGTCACGTCCGCGCTCCATCCCGGCGCGAACACGGTCGGCGCGATTATCGGCGACGGCTGGTACAGCGGCTATGTCGGCTTCTCCCGCCGGCGCAATTTGTACGGCTCCCGGCCCGCGCTCCGGCTTCAGATGGACATCAAATACACCGACGGCACGCATCAGCGCGTCGTTTCCGACGGCACATGGACGGGCCGGACCGGACCGATTGTCTACTCAGACCTGCTTCAAGGCGAGTCCTATGATGCCCGTGCCGAGCTGACCGGGTGGGACAGGCCAGGAAGCGCAGCTGCCGGCTGGCAGCCGGTGTCCACGGCGCAGGCGGCCCTGCCGTCGGCGCAGGTTTCGGTGAAGGCGGCGCTTGCCGCGAAAGTGCAGAATAACGCGCTTTCGGTTATCGCCGGCAACGATCTGGCGGGCGATCCCGCCTACAACACAGTCAAAAAGCTGCGCGTTTCTTATACGCTCAGTGGAGTGCCGCACACGCAGACAGTCAGCGAAAAAGACACGCTCCGCATTCCCGGCCCCGGCGAGACGCCGGGCAAACTGGTCATTCGCAGCGCCGTCTACGGTGATTTATCGGCGGTGACCGGGCCGGTCACACTGATGGCGACCGTCGGGCCGGCTGTCCGCGTAACCCAGCTTTTGCCGGCCCGCAAGATCACGCAGCCGACGCCCGGAACCTATCTGTTCGATCTCGGCCAGAACATGGTTGGGTGGGCGAGGCTGAAAGTGAGAGGCGCGGCGGGAACGCGGGTGCGGCTGCGCTTCGGTGAGGTTCTCAATCCAGACGGCACTCTCTATACGGCCAACCTGCGCTCGGCCCACGCGACCGACACATACACCTGCCGGGGCGGGGGCGTCGCTGAGACGTTTGAGCCGCATTTCACGTTCCACGGCTTCCGGTACGTCGAAGTCACCGGCTACCCCGCACGCCGGATTTGAGCGCAATTACCGGCTGCGTTGCCGGCTCGGACACGCCGCCGGCGGGGACATTTTCCTGCTCATCACCGCTGGTCAACCAGCTTGTCAGCAATATCCGCTGGGGCCAGCGCGGCAATTTTCTCAGTGTTCCCACCGACTGCCCGCAGCGCGACGAGCGGCTTGGATGGATGGGCGACGCCCAGATTTTCGCCCGGACGGCGACCTACAACTGCGATGCGGCGGCGTTCTACGAGAACTGGATGGTTGCGGTGGAAGACGGACAGTCCGCCGAAGGCGGCTTCTCCAATGTCTCGCCGCGCATTGTAGACCAGGCTGACGGTGCGCCCGCCTGGGGCGATGCCGGGGTGATTGTTCCGTGGACCGTCTACGATGCCTACGGCGATACCGGGATCGTGCGTCGGCACTGGAACGCGATGAACCGCTGGATGAATTATATCACGTCCGCCAACCCCAGCGGCCTCTGGCTGAACCGCCGCAACAACGACTTCGGCGACTGGCTTTCCATCTCTGCCGACACGCCCAAAGAAGTGCTGGCGACGGCTTACTACGCTTACGACGCCTCGCTGATGGCCCAGATGGCCCGCGCGATTGGCCATACAGGCGAAGCGGCGCAGTATGACGCGCTCTTTGCGCGTATCAAAGCCGCGTTCCAGTCCGCGTATGTCTCCCCCGATGGCCGGGTCAAGGGCGACACGCAGACGTGCTATGTGCTGGCCCTGCGCTTTCATCTGCTGCCCGATACGCTCCGCCCAATGGCCGCGCAGCATTTGGCGGACAACATCGCGTCCCGAAATAACCATCTGTCCACAGGCTTTGTCGGGGTCGGCTATCTTTGCCCCGTGCTGACCGAGACCGGCCACAACGAGGCCGCCTATACGCTGCTCTTGAACACGACGTTCCCAAGCTGGGGCTACTCCATTACGCAGGGCGCGACGACCATCTGGGAGCGCTGGGACGGCTATACCCAGGAAAAGGGGTTCCAAGACCCCGGCATGAACTCGTTCAACCACTACTCCCTCGGCTCGGTCGGTCAATGGCTGTATCAGGATGTGGCCGGAATTGACACGGACCCCAGCCAGCCCGGCTACAAGCACATTTTGCTGCATCCGCATCCCGGCCCCGGCCTCACCGAAGTCACTGCCAGCTACGACAGCATTCGCGGTCCGATTGGGAGCCATTGGAAGCTGGACGGCGGGCAGTTCATATGGGACATCACTATCCCGGCGAACACGACCGCGACCGCCTGGGTCCCGGCCCAGTCTGCCGATGTTGTCAGAGAAAGCGGCCACCCAATCAGCGCCGCCTCCGGCATCGTGCCAATTCGGACGGAAGACGGCTGCGCCGTTTACGCCTTGCCGTCCGGCACCTACCACTTTACGGCGGCGGCAGGAACGGGGCCATGACGTGGAAGACGCTGGCAAGAATCGCCCAGAACGCCGCGCTGCCGAATTCGCCGACAATCAGGCCGAGAAAGAACGGGCGGGCATTGCGGTAAAGCTTCTGGCTGCCGTAGCGCAGGAACACCGACTTGATCAGCCAGACCAGCAAAATCGGGAACCACAGCACGGACATGGTCCAGGTCGGGGCAAGCGCATAGGCGATGGGCTGGAGCGGGAACCACGCAAACTCGGACCGCAGCTTGGAAAGCAGGGCCACCACGCCGATCCCGACCGCAAACCAGGCCGGCGCGGACGGGAACGGGGTTTCGGCATTGCGGATGTCCGCCGCCGCGCCGTCAAAGGCCCAGCCGGCGTTTTGAGCGCCGTAGGAGTAAAGCGCGTTCGCCCCGTGTTCATACGCCAGATGCAGGTGGGTCGCAACGCCCACGACAAACGCAATCGGCAGCCCCAGTGCAAGCGGCGCCAGCAGTCCGCGCCGCCGCATTCCGACGCTTCCCGCCATCTGCTGGGAGTCCATAAACAGCGCCAAGAAAAGGCCGCGCATGTCCCGGAAAAAGACCGCGTTCAGCAGGGACAGGCCGGTCACGCTGCCCGGCCCCCAGGCGTGCTTGGGAATGAGCATCGCCACGATGTCGCCGGGCCGGAACGACGTTTCGGTCATCAAAAGCCCGGCCTGAGACACGCTTCGGGTCAGCACCAGCGCCGTGACGAACAGATAAATCCCCCAAACCGCCGCCGCCAGCCACAGGCTGATACCGGCCCAGACGCTCCAGGCGAGTATCCCCGCAAATGTGAAAAGAATTCCCCAGACCGCCGCCCGGCGCGGAACCAGCGCGTCGGCATCATCCGCGCTTTTCTCGAAGCGCAGCCCTTCTCGAATTGCCTGACCGTAGACGCGCCGCCCGGCATAAAAAAACGTGAACGCAAGCGCCGTATACGCGCCCGCCGCCTGATACCCCAGATATGCCCGGCAGGGATAGCTCGGCATTCCCGGCATGTCCAGGTTATAGGAGGCTCCTGCCACATCGCCAAGCCGGGTCAGCAGAAAAAAGAACCACAGGGAGAACAGCAGGTCGGTCGGGAGCAAATACGCAAAGCCAATCGCCGCAAAAGAAACGTAAACCGACACGAACTGCATGGTGTTCCACGGCGGCTCGGTGAGGACCGACTGCAAGCTCTCGAAGGCAAGCGGGATTTGCGGGATCGCCGGGTAGCTTTGGTGCAGGCCGTTCACGCCGTAAACGATAAACGGCAGTGCGATTCCGGCCCAGGTCAGCTTGTTCTGGAAAAACGCCTGCGCCGTTCGGTCGTCAAAGATTTCCAGCGGCAGGACAGTCAGTGGGAACGGCAGCTTTTCGACATCCGACCACTGGCGGCGCAGCAGGCTCGCCATGCAGACGAAGCTGACGATGACGAGCAGGAACAGCCCGAACCAAACCGCGCAGGGAAGTATCCATTCGGCGCAGGGAACCGCCTGCCGGGGCAGGCCGCTGAAGAAACCAAGTGCGGCCCGCTGCTGCGGCTCGCCGCGCGGATCGCCGACGACCAGCAGCGGATTGAGATGCGGCAGCAGCAGGCCCCGGTAGCCATTGGTTCCGTTCGCCATGCCGACCGGGTAAACTAGGGCGGGGATCATCTTCTCCAGCAGGCCGCGCGTGCAGACAAAGACGCCGATAAACAGCATGAAATACAGCGTCAGCAGGTCGGCAGCGTTCAGCCAGCGTAGCAGCCGCAGCCGCTTGCCAAGACGAATCGCCCCGTAGACGATGAAAAACGCCCCGACCGCGCCCGGCGCGAACTGCAGCACGCCCATCGGCATCTGCTTGACGACGAGGTCCACATACAGCGCAATATAAGAAATCGCGGCGACCAAAACCGCGCCAAGCGCCAGCGTCCGCTTGTGAACCCGCAGTGCCACCGGCCCAGTGTCCACAGTGACCGCCTGATTTTGCAAGTTGTTTTGAGGGATTTTGTTTTGTAGTTTGTTCATGGCTCCGAGACGCTCACTGCGGCTGCAATCCGGCAATTATAGTCTTTCAACTAATGATACACCGTTTCATGCCGGGCGTCAAGAAGGCAGCAAGGGAACGCGCTGGCCTGCCGAAATTGGGCCTGTCCAAACGGCTTTACCATGTCCTGCCGAAGCATGAAAACTTGGCGGCAAACGCAGGCGCGAGAGGCCCGTCCCCGTCAGCGTGACCGTATGCTGGGCAATGTTAAACCGAACGAAAATCGGGTCGCCGTGAACGGGAATGTTGTCCACACCGACCGCGCCGGGCATTCCCAGCAGAACCGGAAAGCCTTCGTCCAGCACGACGCCGTTGTGCCAAAGCACACTGTCGGTCATCAAGCGGGCACCGAACGCCGACGGGCGCACGCCGCCCGGCACCGGCGGATTGGCCTGGGTGTAGTTCTCGGAGAACTCTCCGGCGCGGGTCACGTCCCGCAGGCAGGCATCCGCAAGCTGCGCCGCCTCTGCCGCTTCTCCGTGCTGAAACAGTCCCAGCGTGATTAGCTGCAAGTCGCCGAAGCGCGTTCGGCCCGGCACCAAAAACGGCAGGGTCGGGTTCTTGGTCTTTTGGTAGAGCGCCACTAATGCCATGCTGTCTATCGGCGGCAGCAGGGCCGGGCTGATTTGCAGCCCTTGCAGGCTCCAGGGATTGTCCGGGCCAATTCGATCAGTATCCGAAACATAGACCAGGTACGAAGGTCCGCCGGGGACCGGCCAGAACCAGTGCCGGTAGTCACTGGCTGCGGCTTGCTGCTTCTCCCGCCAGAACGCCGCTTCGTTCGGCATCCCCAGCGCGTCCGCGATTTTCGCTGCGTATTCCAAATCTGTGATTTCGTAAGACACAAACTCCTGGTCTTTGGCAGCATGAGGGTCCGCCGCCGGCTGAACTCGGTTCGGATAAATCCAGCGGGGATTGGCAAGCTTCCAGATCAGAAACCGCTTCAGCATCGGGTAGACGCCGCGCAGCTTCTCGGTGTCTCCCGTCTGCGCGTACAGGAGCCAGAGGGTACGGGCGAAGATTGTCGGCAGCGCTTCGCCGTCTAAGTAACCATCGGGCGCGATTTGGGACAGCACGCCCTGCGCCGCCGTCCAAGCCGTCTTAGGCTCGATAAGCGCCAGCGCCTGCATGGCCTCGGCGCTGTCCCAAAGGGCGGTTTCCTCGGAATGCGTCGCGCCGTCGGTCCACAGCGCAGGCTTGCCGGTGCAGACCTGCGGGTACGGAAAACCGTTTTCAGGCATAGGCGGCAGCGTGTCCTCCAATAAAAAGGCCCACGCCTGGTAGTACGACCGGCGTACCTGCGCCGCTGTGACGCCTTTCGGGTCCACGCGCCGGGGCGTAAAATCGGCGGGGCGCGGCACACGCGCCAGCATTTTATCCCATCGCGCCCTGCTCCCGGACATCGCTGCTGCAAACGCTTGCGGAGTGGCCTGCGCCTGTGGGGAGACTGCGTCTTTCAAGCCAAAACGAGCGACTGTGACAATCTGGTCGCCCGCCTTTACGCCGTCAAACTGCACCGTCCAGACGCCAAACTTGTCCGCTCCTAGCCAGTGAGCAGGACGGCTAAAGACAAGCGCTGCCTGGTAGCCGATGCCATGCAGATGCAGCGTTTGACTGGCTTCGTCCCAGGCCACTGTTCCGTCAGGAAACCGGCCCGTCAGCCGCAGGCGGCCCGTTCCGGCTTTCACCACGCGCAGGCACTGCGAGACCGTGTTTTCATCCGGCATGGTCGTCACCGTTTCCAGCGCGACAGACCCGTCTGCCGCAGTTCCGCTTGCCGAGACTTCCTGCGGTGCCCAGGTATAGGCGCGGCGACTAGGAGCAGGGGACGCGGCAAACCGCAGGCTGGAAATCGTTGTCGCGTGATCGGGGCCACCGACAGCGTAAAGGCTGAGAGTGAATGTTTTGACCCCGTGCCAGCCGGTCTTGGCGGGAATGTTCAGAAGATACTCGCCGGTCTGACTGGTATCGGTGAGGAGCGCGATGTCCGGGCCGCCGTCGCTGACTTTGACGGCCCACGCGCCCGCCGTAGACGGCACTTGGATCAGCAGGCTGGGAGTACGATCCAAATCCACTGTAAGTTTTCGGCTGATGCTCCCAAATGCGGCAGTGGGTGTGAGCCGCACCTGTCCATCGGAAAAGTCCGCGGCGACAGAATTGCTTTGCCAATCGGCCTGTGTCAAGGGGAAAGTTTGACCCGGCCCGGAGGCCGTACCAAGCTGCCAGGACAAAAATGCGGGAAGCCGCACCGGCGCGGCACCGACATAGTAGGCCAGGTCAAGCGGCAGCGCGTCGCCGGTGAACTGAGGCAGAGCCGTCTGCGAATAGGTATAGGTCGGATTGACGACTAAACGGCTCATCGGCAGACTGAGCCAGCGCGGATGCGAAAGGCTCTCACTCAGCGCGGCGCAGTCCACCGGGCCAAATGCGTCACGGGCCGGCAGGACCTGAGCAAACGAGGGAGCCGCAAGAAGAACAGCCGCAAAGATAACCAGGATGAAAGAGGCTATTCTCATCGCAAAAACGCTTCGTGCAGGCCGCCGTCTACAGAGATAATCTGGCCGGTGGTCTTGCTCAGGCGGTCCGACAGCAGCAGAAAAAGCGCTTCGGCCTGGTCCGACGGCGTGATGGCCGTCTTGGTCAGTGTCCGGTCGGCATAGAACTGGGCTAGACGGCCCTGCAAAACGTCGTCAGGTTCGCTCTCGGAATAGGGCAGGGCGTACTTGGCGAGGCTGGCAATCACTCGGTCTCTGGGGAACATGGCGCTGCCCTGCACCACCGTGGCTGGGGCGACGCCGTTGACCCGCACGAGAGGCGCAAGCTCGACGGCAAGCTCGCGCACGAGATGGTTCGCGGCGGCCTTGCTGGCGTCATAGGCGACGCTGCCTTTTTTGCTGACGACGGCGTTGGCGGACGTTGTGATGACCATTTTGCCCGTCAATCCCTGCGCTTTCCAAATCGGCGCGGCTTCATCGGCGACCAGATACGCGCCGGTGACGTTGATCGCAAACGTCAGCGCCCATTTGTCGTCGGGAATATGCCCGCTCGTGTCCGGCGGAACAAAAATACCCGCCGTGACGGCTAGGGAATCAAAGCCGCCATACGCCAGCGTGACTTCTTCTAATGCCGCCCGAATGCTCTGCCGGTCGGTGATGTTCGCGGCAATGCCGACGGCCTGCCCGCAGCCGGAAATGCCGCTCCCGGCGACGCCGATGCCCATGCCGACTTTGTCCGTAATCTCTTTGGCGGCCGAGGCCGCCGCGTCCGCGTTTACGTCCAGGCAGGCCACATGCGCCCCGTCGCGCACTAAGCGGTGCGCCAGCTCGCGCCCGATTCCGCTGCCCGCGCCGACCACGGCGATGACCTGCCGGGCCAGCTCTTTTTCCGGCGGCATCCGCTGAAGCTTGGCTTCTTCGAGCAGCCAGTATTCAATGTCAAACGCTTCTTGAGGCGGCAAAGACACATACTCGTCAATCGCTTCCGCCCCGCGCATGACTTCCACGGCGCAGTTGTAGAACTCGGCGGTGACGCGCGACTCGCTCTTGTCTTTGCCCCACGCGATCATGCCCAGGCCCGGAATAAGTATCACGGTCGGGTTCGGGTCCCGCATGGCGGGCGAATCGGGACGCTTGTTGGCGTTATAATAGGCTGCGTAATCGCGTCGGTATTGTTCCAGCCCGGCAGTCAGCTTGTCTTTCAGCGCGGAC
>JAABUX010010255.1_pt1 | contig 10488 bp, 21 predicted proteins | sample 5561851 | NCBI WGS metagenome assembly JAABUX01 (sample SAMN10711883, study PRJNA513361) | rock metagenome | isolation source: Antarctica rocks | place: Antarctica: Victoria Land, Richard Nunatak red sandstone | collected 2016-01-03 | reverse complement strand
CGGCCTGCGCAACAGGTCAGGAGGCTATAGACTGTATGGCATGATGATCAATGGTCTGCAGCGCTCAGCAGGTGGTCGAGCGGTGTGGAGGCAAACGACCTTGTGTGCGCATCACTCCCTTCAAGCATGCAGCCGGACCATTCGCGTCAACGGAGGCCAGCTGGCGACTGGGCTCCACCCAGCCTCTTTATAACCCTCCTTATGTGAGCGCTTACCTCACAGGCTCACCCGGCCTATGGGTTACACAAAGCACTGTATATTGTAAGGCAGGGTCAGGCGTTAACAAATCTTGGCCACGGTAATGACGGGCTATGAAAAAGTCAAGAGCGTACCTGCCCGGCCTGGCCATCCTTCGCTCGCAGGTCCAGGACCCTCAGGTCGCCGTCCTTGTCACCGCAGTAGCACGTGTTGCCGTCCGCGGAGCAGTCGAACGCCGAGTACTCTGCGACACCGAGTCACACACCCGTGACGCAGTGCAAAGCTGAATGCAGGACATCGCAGCTGTAGAGATGCCACCGACCAAATGCATGAGCTACGCGTGTGTCGGGCATCTTGCGCCACCTGCGCGGTCGAGTTATGACGTAGGTCAGGGTAAGAGGCCGCACCCGCGTCCTCGTCGGTGTGGACCAGCTCAAAGACGCCCGCGGCAGGGTCCAGGGCCCGCACCGAGCCGTCGTAGCTGCAGGTGAACAACTTTGCGGCGCTGCCGGCCCCGCCGGCCCATCTGCGGGTGGCGCATGATTTCATGCTCGGTGTCAGGGGTCAGGGTCGGGAGAGTGTGGCTGTACAAGCATCAGGTCGTGCGTGATTAGGCCAGGACAAGTTCGGGGGTTGCATGGCTGCATTGCATGACTATCTCCGTTTCGATTATGCACCAGGCATGCACCACCAACTTCACTGGCAGCGCACATTGACCCCCAACTTGCAGCACGCACGACTGCATGTCGTCAAGGCCAGGCGGGTGGCAGACTCGTTCAGACCTTGAGTCGTACACAACTTACAAGCCAAGGGGCAGGTGCAGCTGGGTTTGGTTCTTTTGAAAAGACTCGCCTGAGACCGCAGATGTAGGAGTAGTGCGGCGTGAACTCCAGGATGGTGCCGTCCCCGTAGTCCTCCTCCTCCTCTTCGTCCCCGTCGCCGGGCTTCGCAGAGTCTGCTGCCTTTGTCTTTACATCAGCCTCTGTCTCGCCTGCGCCGGCCTCCGCCTTGCCTGCACCCACAACTGTGTGTTTGGGCGATGCTGCGCATCGGCGCTCGAAACGCAACAGGCCCTGTCACACGTGATTGCTCTAGGATACGTGAACTGCTTCATCCTCCCAACGCGTCGCAGCAAAACACGTCCTGATCTCAGGCCTCCGTCGACGGCCAACTCCTGAGATTTGTGAGCATACGACAGGCACCCCTGGGTCAAACACGCAACATTGCATACGGTACCCAGCGACGGGGACCGTGGGCTTCACGGCAGCTGTCGGCCCCGCACCGGCGCTCCGCCTGCGCCCAGGGCTCGGCTTGACGGATGCAGCTGCTGCCGTGGGCGGCGCCCAGGCCGCATCGCCGCAGGAGTCACGGTCGATGTGCCAGAGCCCCACGTGGCCGCCCTTGTCGGCGGCCGCCAGGACGAGCGTGTCGCACCGCGGGTGGAACGCCATGTGCACGACGCCGTCCCGCGTCAACTGCGCGCGCCGGCGCGGGTCGTTCAGAGCGGAACCGTGCTGCCAGCGCGCTCTCAGAACTAAGGGCGATCGTGTTCAAGCCAGGCTTGCACAGGCAAGCAATGTGGGCGCACACCCTTGTCCAAAAGCCCCACGGGTTCTATTGCTGTAATGCAAGTCTGCGATACCGACTTGGGGTGCAACGGCTTCCGTGTAGTTGTGCGTGCACAGAACGAGGGTCCGCAATGAGCACTGCAGTAGCCGCGCAGGGCCATCCCCACTCAGCCTCATACCCAACACCAGCACAAAGGCATGTGCTGCAGCAGAGTGGTAACCCGCACGACCTCGTCGTTGGCGATTGGCGGCAGAATCACCAGCCGCATGCCATCCATACTTCCGCTTGCGGGCCTTCCCGCTGAGACCCAAGCCTTGCACCGCGTCCGGCTCACCTTGACGACGTCATTGGCGACAAGCGGCAGGTCCGCCAGAGCCGCGCCGCCGGGCCGCTGGCTCTTGCCCTTCGACTGAAGGGGCGCGCTGCCGTGCGCCAGCAGCCGCAGGAAGGCCTCGTCGTTCAGGCGGCCGCCGTCGGCGCTCTTGAACGGCACCGGTCCTGCACCGGGTGGAAAGCGTACGGTGCCGGAGTAGGAGATCAATGAGCAGCGAAGGCGAAACGACGATGACCGGTTCCACAGCCCAGCTCAGACAGGTTGCCGAGGCGTCGTAGTAGTGGATTGCGTGGTCGCACGTGTACGTTTGTGGTCGGTTTGACAATAACTATGCGCACACAAGCAGCTGAGCTCGTCGCTGCGCGGCGTTGGTGGGAGAGGAGCTTCCACAGTGTAAGTGCGGCCCTCAGGCTGGTGGTGGTGTGTCGCAAAGCGGTGCGGACCTGCCGGGTGCCGCTCCCGCGGCGGCAGGTCCTCTATCGCCTGCCCCGGCGCCAGGCGGATGCGCTCGCCGTTGATGATGACCAGCTCCCCGTTGCGGCGCTCCTCGTCGATCATGCTGCCGTCCGCCGCCACGCCGCGCTGCCGCAGGCTCGCCCGCCGCGGCACGTCCGCCTGCAATGGATACTACACGCCGTTGTCTGTTGAGATCAGGACAGCAGCCACCGGTTTCCAAATTGGAGCGTTCATGACGGAGGCTTGAACCCGTATGTTCAAGCAGATGCGCACACAGTGAAATGGACCACCTCCGCACTCATGCAGAGTCTGATATATCTTGCTTGGGCAGGGCATGCGCACTCTCGGGCTGTTTGTGAGGGACGCTACCCTAGAACGAAGTGCTCAGGCGCGGCGTCGCATGCTCAGAGCTTGCTTGCAAGGGGCGTGGACGTATCACATGTGTTACATACCTGCGTCCGTTTGCGGTTTGCGAGGCCCCGTGGCTTAAACGCCGCTCGTGGCTTTGGCGGGGGCGCCAGCTCTGCCGCCATGCCCGTAAGCTTCAGCTCCGCCATCCTGCACTCACAACAGGGATGTTTCGTGCCAGGGATTGAAACCTTGAGAAGCGATTGGGTTCCAAGGGTGCTCATCCGAATCATGCGGCAAGATTGGTGCTGTGCATGCCTGTCATACCCCAAAAGCAGTGGACGCACCTTGCGCGGTTGCGGGCAATCTGCTCGCGCCTCTGCCGCTCGTACTCGTTCTCCGGGGTGTCGTCGTCGTCTTCCTGAACTTGCTCACGTCGCAGGGTAAGAACTGCATTTGCCCACGCTTCTCACGCAGGACCGCACGCATGCATTACAGGTTACGCACGGTATGACAGGTTTGTATTCAAAATCCGCATGTGGAAGACTGCGGCGGCTAGTGATATGGTCAACTAACAGCCGCGGCGACTGTGACCGGACGCCATGGCAAAACACTGCGGCCATTGCTGTCGTGCACACCCATCGACCTTCCACAAGACTGTAACTGAAGCGGATCACCATCCAGCTATCTGTGCGTAACCAAGTTGACAACCTACTTCAAATAGCATTCAGCCACGTATCTGGCCCAGTCAGGATCAGGAACTGCTGGCATCGGCAGACTCAACAACGCTCGAGGAAATCGAAGGTGCCGTGCTCTAATGAAAACGAGCGTCTGCCGGGCATGCCAGCGACCGAGAGCAAGGCGGAAGGGGGCGGAGGAGGGAGCAGGGGGCGCTAGGCCGCGGCGCGCACCGCCTCAGCCTCGCCCGCTCCCTCCTCCGCTCCCTCCTCAGCTGCAGCGTCCTCGCCAGCCTCGCCGTCCGCGACGTCGATCCCTGCTTCGTCTTCTTCCTCTGCCTCCGCCTTTTTCTCTGCCTCCGCCTTTTCCTCCGCCGCAGCCGCCGCAGCCTTCTTGCTGACGCGTCGCTTCTTGGCCGGCGGCGGGCTGGCTGCCGCGGGGTCCGGCGGCGGGTGCGCCTTGTCGAAGGCCGTCGCCGCCTTCCTGGGCACCTTGAAGGCAGCGTAGAAGGCCGCCCTCTCCTCTGCTGAGTATGTGTCCAATCCCTACGCAGCAAAGGTTGCATAACACAGCGAGGTCATGACAGCGGAAGAACACGCCTTCTGCACCGCGCCCAGTTTCGAACGTAATGATCGCTATGCAACATACAGGAAAGTGGTAGGCGCTGGGATGCTGCGCTGGTGCACTCAAGATGTACATCTGCCATGAAGCACGCACGCAACAGGCACTGCCGCATGTCCTTGATTTATTTGTACACATTAAGTGCGTAGAGCGGCACGATGCTCTGAGACGATCGCCGGACCTTGAACTTGGTGGCGTCGAAGGCTTTTGCGTCCACCGCTGCAATGATGGGCACGATGAGGTCGGCGGCGGCCTGGAGAGAGAAGAACGTCTTCTTGTCCTTCCCCGCAACGGCCATGAACCTCGCCTCGCCCTGCACGTCTTCACGCAGCTGCTGTCAATTTAAGATTGGCTGCTGTTGCCATTCCTGACGTGGGATCCACCCATTTGCTTTGCTCGAAAGTGCCGCTGCCACAGAAGCAGTTGCCAGAGCATTTATCAATTCCTTACCTCCTAGTCGCGTAAACGTGCAAGAGACAGAAAGTGGATGGCTCAGAGGATGTGCAACGCAGCACCGCACAGGTGCTTGCCTTTTTGAACTGGTGCCCCGTCGCCTTGCACTTGCCCATGCCGGTGGGCGCATGCTCCAATCGGCAGCCCTCCAAGAAAGGCACCGCTTTCTGCGGGAAGGACAACGCGGCTTGTGAGCCGCTTTGAGTGTCCTTACCTCACATGAGGGGTCCGTGGTAGCTAAGGCGGGGGCGAGCTGTGCGGAAGCGCAGCACAGCACGAGGGCAAGGGGTTGGGGGCCAGGACACGGCGGAGATTATCTCGCGCCTGCCAGGTCATGGATATCCTCCCCCCCAGGAACGCCTCGAGCCCCACGCGAAGCTCGCCCTTCTCTATCTTCTCGCCGGTGGCTTTGCAGGTGCTGCGGCCGCTGACTGCCTTCTCGAATATGATCTTCGGCTTTGCAGGCTCATCGGGCTGAGCGTCGTCTGACATGACGGGCTGAGCTCACGAGCAGGATCCTACAACCAGCGATGCATGCCCAGATGATTAGCAGTAGAAAGCTGCGGGCAGCGCCACGTCTTACACAAACTCAAAACTTCAGTGTAAAGTCGCACGTCGACATGAACGTGTTCACTGCTTGCTTCCGGAATAGGCTACACCGTCAGCATATGCTTCCAGCTTGAGGTATGGTGCTACTAAATTGGCCAGAGCGTGGCCCTGCATCTACTGAGTGCCAAACTCGCTTCGGATGATGGCTTGTAGGCAGGCAACGCGAACGCTATTGATGTGAGCCCGAGCACAGCAAACACTGTCTGCGTGCCGCGCATCGGCCTCCTCATACTGACGCCCCGGCCATGGCCTGGCGTGCACAGCGGCGCAGCCTGACCGCAGTCGCGGATGCGTTGCGAGTGCAGATCCCGGCGCGCTGCCCCTTCGTCGGCCCAGCCCCGCATCAGCATGTTCGCAGCATCTCGACATCGTCCCGGTGTCAGAGCCAACAGCAAGCTGACGCGGCGCGGGTGCGAGCAGCGCCGAGCGCGGGCGGCAGCTCCTCGACCGGTGCCTGGGCTTACAGGGCAGCCGCTGCCGTCGGTGCTGTAGGGGTCGGCTCATGGGTGCGCACACCTGTCCCTGCCGCATTGCCCATCGCAGGCCCGTGCTGCTGTATGGATGCGTACGATGTGACGAGAGGACTCGCCCGATGAGCCACACCCTCTGATCGCCTGCCGCGACTCCAGAGACCATTATTGTGCAGGCTGCAGCGAGCGTTGCTCCATGCTGATGTGCTCGGTGGGGTTGCAGCTTGTCTGCTGCGCACTCTGCATGGGCCGGGCACCTAGGTGTCATATACAGGGGAAAGCTGTCGCGAAAGCTGAGGTGCTGGCCCGACGAGCAGAATACAGGCTGACGGATCCAATCTGTGGCGCAGGCCGCGCAGCAGTGGATGCCGCAGCCGCAGACGGCGCACTGCAAGGCGGCGGAATCCTCGCTGATGGCTGGCAAGGGGACGTCGCGGGTCATCAGCAACGACGAGGTGGCGGAGCACAACAGCATGGACACCGGCGTCTGGGTCACGCATAAGGCACGAGCTTGCACTGCGGACCGCCACGTTCCGCGACATTTTTGATATGCGACCTTGTGACGGAAATGCCGGCCACGCACATGCTGCATGCCTCCACATAGAATAGCAATTGCAATCATTATGGCGGCATCACCCGCCTTTGTAGCGCCAACCATGCGTGCGCGAGACTATGCCAAGCACGTCAGGCGTCACAGCACGCGGCTCACATGTGGCAGGACGGGGTGTACGACATCACGGACTTTATTGGCCAGCACCCGGGCGGCGCGAAGCGCATCATGCTGGCGGCGGGCGGGTCGGTGGACTCCTTCTGGGCCATGTACGCGCAGCACCAGAAGAAGGAAGTCGCGGAGCTGCTGGAGGGCTACCGCATCGGCTCCCTGGTGCGGGTCCCACGGTCGGTGACAGTCCCTTGCAAATCCACGTGCTGTAGTCATGACTGTTCGTCAAGCTCATCTTTCTTGTTGCGAAACACTGCGTGCATTCGTCGACTACTGGTGCCCAAACCTCACAGCCGACAGCATCAGCAAGGTCAACATTGATCCCGACAGAGGTGGGAACTGCCTAGGACACGTCAAAGTCAACTGCTACAAACTCATCTGTCACATGTGAAGCGAACCTCGGGGCTTGGCGCGCGGCAGGAGGGGGGCGGCGCGAAGGAGCAGGTGGCGGACCCGTACGCGAGCGACCCGGCACGCCACCGCGCGCTGGTGGTGCGCTCCGAGAAGCCGTTCAACGCGGAGACGCCTGCGGCGATCCTGGGCGAGCAGCTGCACACCCCCAACGATCTGTTCTACGTGCGGCACCACCTGCCCGTGCCGCACGTGAGGCCGGAGGACTACCGCCTGGAGGTCAAGGGTGCGCCCATTGCTCCTGTGTTGATCTTGCTCAGTCGCAGAGCCCCGCCAGCGCAGAAGGGCGGGTGATGCAAGAGCCTTCGCTGGATGTGATGCGGCGTCGGGTGTTGCGAGCCTGCCAAAGCCGCGAACCAGAGACTAGCAGCCGCAGGCGTGACCGGGCGCTCCGCGCCGCTGCAGTCTGTCGGTCTTGCCCCGTCATCCTGTTTGCAGGCCCCCGCAGCAATGTGCTTGATGTTGACGCGTCCCTTGCAACTGCAGGCGAAGGGGTGCGCACCGTGGAGCTGAGCCTGGACGACCTGAAGACCAAGTTCAAGAGCCACACCGTGACGGCGACGCTGCAGTGCACCGGCAACCGGCGCCACGAGATCAACGAGGTCAAGCCCGTGCAGGTATGGATGACGTATGGTTGCCGCGAAGGCCGAGCTGCTTGTAAGCCTGCTTTTGGCTGTTTACCTGCAAGGATCGTCGACTTTACTCAGTCACGACACAATCAAAGAAGCTCGTCCATTTGTGGTTGTACTGCAGAGTCGCCTGACACACATCCGCTGTGCTGCAGGGCCTCGACTGGGATGTCGGGGCGATCGGCAACGCTGCATGGACCGGCGTCCGGCTGTCAGACGTGCTGAAGGCGAGTTGCTTACACGCCGTCTGCTCGAACCCGTGAAGTTGTGCAGCAAGCATGGAGTCGTTGTGTCAGGTGGTATTGGAGCTGACCAGTAGGCCTCTTTCGCCGCTTGAGATCAGCCCCGCGCAGCAAAACTGGTAGCCCCCACGCTCTCTGCATCTCGCAATTACTGAACTTCACAGAGCTCATTCAACAAATTGTGGACGAGGTGTTTGAACTTAATTCCGGCTTTGATTGCGATCTGCAGGACGCGGTCTGACTGTTCGCGCTGTGCCCACTACAGTTTGCGGGGTACGATGAGGAGCAGGACCAGGAGGTGCAGCACATCCAGTTCGAGGGGTATGACGCGGACCTGGAGGGCACCTGCTACGGCGCCAGCATCCCGGTGACCAAGGCCGCGGACCCGCGGGGCGAGGTCCTGCTGGCGTACCAGATGAACGGCGAGTGCGTCCTGCATGGAACCTGTACCAGATGGTGCCCGTGAATGCGCTTGTGCATGGACTTCCGAGAGAAACACAAAATTTCGCCCTGGATGGACGGCTTGCAGATGCGTGAAGCACAGAACTCAAGATGCAATAAGTCCTCCGTCATCACCCGCGACTTCCTTGGCCAGGGACTGCACAGCCTCGCCACTCCTCCTCGCATGCCGACCATTCGCGTGGAACGGTTCCAGGGCGCGTGGTAGACAAATCGTGGAAGCTGAGTGACTCGTGCGCCTTGTCTGTGTCTGAGCCACACACGACCCTTCGCGTTGCGGTGTTCCAGGGAGTTGCCGCCGGACCACGGCTACCCGGTGCGGGTGGTCGTGCCGGGCATCACGGGCGCGCGGTCGGTGAAGTGGCTGCGGCGCGTGATCGCCAGCCGGGAGGAGAGCAAGTCGCACTGGCAGCAGCGGGACTACAAGAGCTTCAGCCCCAGCGTCGACTGGGACACCGTGGACTGGAGCTCCGCGCCAGCCATCCAGGTACGAAAGAGGATGTTCCCCAATTCCAAGATGCCTGTGGCGCTGCGTGCGCAAAAGCCAGCATGCACGTGCGAACTGCGCTCACAAATTTGGGTCATGCAGGTTTCGTGCAGCTTTTCTTGAGAAACAGTGTGTGAGCCTACGTTGAGGCGGCATACCCAGTCGCTCCTGAGCCCGTTCGATCAACTTATTTCCGTCCATGTTTGCCAGCATGCCAACACCATCCTGCGCAGCTGGAGTCATGCTCTTCGATGCACAGGGGCAAGGTGCCGGAAATGGCTGTCATATGGTCGACGGTTCGAAATGACAAGCAGCTTATCACTCTGCAGGAGTCCCCTATCACGTCAGCCTTCACGGAGCCCAGGCCGGGCGAGGCGATGGAGGGGCCCGCGCAGGAGGTCACGGCGCGCGGCTACGCCTGGGCCGGCGGCGGCAAGGGCGTTATCCGGGTCGACGTCACGGCCGACGGCGGCAAGTCGTGGACGACCGCGGACCTGAAACACGTGCCGCAGAAGTGGAACAGGTGCTCGCTGAGCCTCTCACATTGTGTTCCTGCTACGTCGACGCCAACAGCGCTATCCTGCTGGCACGCTGTCACTGAACCTCCCGTCTTCCTGTGAGGCGGACAACAAGCTGCATCACGGCCGCCGCTTCAAATCCTTCCGTTGTCACGCATTGTCAGCATCAGACACAGATCGGCAGCCGCACTGTCAGGACCATGCAAAGAAAGGGCGTGGCCGATGTACATACTGCACTGCACCGTCCTTCGCATCATGCAAATATCTGGTATAACAGACACATTCGACTTTTGCCAGGGAGTGGGCGTGGACGCTGTGGGAGGCGACGGTGCCGCTGCCGGAGGGCGCCGGGCAGCCGGGGAGCCGGGTGCAGCTGGCGGCGCGCGCCGTGGACTCGCAGTACAACGCGCAGCCGGACAACGTGGCGCCGCTGTGGAACCTGCGCGGGGTGCTGAACAACGCCTGGCACCGCGTGGACGTGCCGGTCGAGTAGTTACAAACCGCCTTCCCTGCCGGTCACGCCACTTGCAACGAAGCCCTTGGCGCGGGGTCCTGAACAACGCCTGGCATCGCGTCGAAGTGCCGGTGGAGTAGCCATGGGCTGAAAGCAGTCTGCCAATTGGTCTGACCCGCTGTGGAACCTGCGCGGCGTGCTGAACGACGCGTGGCACCGCGTCGAAGCGCCGGCCGGGTAGCCATGCAACGCCGCCCCTGCTGGCCAGGCCACCTGCATCGGGGCTGTGGCACCGCACATGAAAACGCATGGCACCGCGTAACTGTGCCCGTGCAGTAGCCGAGGCCCCGCACGGTCATCCCGGACACGCTCCGCAGGAGCTGACGACCCTTGCGGGGAATATGCAGCAGCAGCTACCGTGTCCTCGAATGTGATGCAGAGCCGGTGCGACAGCACAGCACTTAGCAGCAGAGGTTGGGTACGCTCTAAAAGGCCACACAGCACTTGCGCAGACATCTTAGCATCTTGCAAAACACGGGCGCCGCAACTCTTGCAGTGGTTAAGGTGGCCGCGCGCACATAAAGAATTATACTCGAGAATTAACAGCCTGATCAGGCCGCCGCTCCTGAACATCCACACAACGGTAACGACAGACAGCCACTTGAGGCAAAAGTTCCAGCCGTCCACGATCTCGAAAACACGCGGCAGGCGGAACCATGGCTTCCGCGGCCTGCTCTGAGACCGAGTGGTGTCGTGAACAGCACGGACTCGAGCAACGTAGCGTGCGCCTGCGTCGCAATGCTCATCCATCACCGCACGCCATCTGCCTTA
>JAABUX010010254.1_pt1 | contig 10488 bp, 10 predicted proteins | sample 5561851 | NCBI WGS metagenome assembly JAABUX01 (sample SAMN10711883, study PRJNA513361) | rock metagenome | isolation source: Antarctica rocks | place: Antarctica: Victoria Land, Richard Nunatak red sandstone | collected 2016-01-03 | reverse complement strand
TCGCCGTCGACCAGCCGCGCCGAGGTGGTGAACTGCCGGGGATCGGAACCCGTGCCCTGCTCGGTCATCGAGAAGGCACTGAGCAGCCGGCCGTCGAGCAGGGGGTACATCCACTGCTGCTTCTGCTGTTCATTGCCGGCCAACGCGAGCAGTTCGGCGTTGCCCGAGTCCGGCGCCTGGCAGCCGAAGACGTAGGGCGCGAGTTCGGTCGTCCCCAATATCTCGTGGAGCAGGCCCAGCTTCAGCTGCCCGTATCCCTGACCGCCGAGCGCCGGGTGCAGGTGGGCCGCCCAGAGCGACTGCTCCTTCACCCGTTCCTGCAGCGGGGCAGCCAGACGCCGGAACTCGTGGTGATCGAGGTCCAGGGTCTCCAGCGGGTAGATCTCCGCGCGGACGAACTCCCGAGCCCAGTCCAGCTTCGCGGCGAAATCGGGTTCGGTCGAGAAGTCCCAAGCCATGCGGCCCCCTCAATCAGTTTCCCGCGGGCTGTCGACGGTCGGGCCGTGACGGCGAGGCACCCGACGGGAACGACGCTAAGAAGCGGCCACGGTAGCGGCCAGTCGCCGCCCGTAGGGCCGTTGTAGGAAGACACAACGCATCCCCGACCCGCTCCGGCGGGTGGGACGGGCCGCCGTGTCGCCGGTGGAGCCGAGCATCGTCACCGACCACGGGAACCTCAACGAGTTCGTCTTCCGCTTCAACCGCCGCGGGTCGCACAGCCGAGGTCTGCTGTTCTACCGGGTGCTCGAACTCGCCGTCGGCCACGATCCAGTGCGCTACCGCGACCTGGTCGCCAACCCGCAGCCGAAGACGGCGACGCCCAGCCCACCCGGGGCGCGCGGGTACCCGCCGCCGAGCTTGGATCGACCACGAGCGGACCGGCCATGGCGAGCGCTCTGACCTGGGATAGTCCGGTCAGACGAATACCCCCGAGAGCCGTTTCGGGCCATCGACAGCCATTGGCCACCAACGACGAAGACGCAGGTCAGACGGCATATTTGTAGTGATCACGCTGGTCGGGGAGGCGCTCCGAGATACCTCATAATCCCTGGGTCGTGGGTTCAAGCCCCACCCGCCCCACCGGTATGATTGCAGGTGGGCGCGCGGTCGGGTGTGTCGCCACGTTCGGCGGGATCGGCGGGATCGCGGGGTCCGAGCTCACCGCCGTCAGCCGCGTCACGCGCACCGAGCGCGACCGGATGGGACGCCACCTCCAGGCGCGACGCGGCGAGTCGGGTGACGCAGGAACCCGCCCACGAATTGCTCCACCGTGCCGGTCAGCCAATCCCGGCCGGCGCGCACCAGCACCGCGCGCAGCCGGTGCAGCATCGCCCACGCCGTCGGATAGGAGCCGATCTCCAGCGCGCGCTGCAGGCTCAACGCCGAGACCCCGTCCTTCTGCGCGGCGAACATCCAGCAGGCGGTGAACCACACCGTCAACGGCGTGCGCTGGCGATCGAATAGCGTCCCCGCCGTCACCGACGTGCGGGCGCCACAGCCGGCGCACTTGTAGCGACCATCGGCGACTGCCACCCGCCCGGATGCCCCCATCGCGGGCAGATGAAGCCCTGCGGCCAGCGCAGCTAGTCCAGGCAGTCGGCGTCGGTACCGAACCACGACTGGAACTCGCCGCCGAGCCGACATCCGCGGGGCGGCTGGGCGGGCCCGCGCAATCCGCGCCGCACTAACCGGCGGCTACCACCCCGACCGGCTCACCGCCGCCATCACCGCCGGCGAACCCTGGGCGGCCACCTTTGCACTGTTCCCCGACCCCGACACCAGCTGAACCACCCCGGCAACGCGCAGCCCCAAGGCCGCGGCAGCCGCCCCTCCCCCACCACAAGCCGGCCCGGCACCCGCCAGCTGCACCCCAGCCGGCGCGGGGTGCCACCCGGGGTGACGTCGCGGCCTGCTGAGCGTTCCGGGGTGCGCGGCGCCCACGGGCTTGACCAGGTGCCCTGTTATCGGACGGGCGACGCCCCGCTCGATGTCGGGGTGCAACAGCGGCCACCGTGGGCACGGACCAACCAGGTAGCAACGGCGCTGACCGTCCCGGTGGTCTTGCAGTAACACGGCACGTCACTCGAGCCTGCCTGACCTAGCCACGGCGATGGCCGCGGTCTCGCTCGTCTTCTCTGTGACCGGGCCCGCATCTGAGATCGCCTCGTGCGTTCGCTCGTTCACGTCCCGGTTCGCAGGCACGAGGGTCGAGGGGCTGCCCGCTGAGCAGACGCAGACCGTTGAAGAGCGGTTGTCGACCCTCGAGAGACTGCGGAGCGAGAACCTGATCTCTCCAGAGGAGCACGCTGAGCAGCGGCGTCGCATCCTCAACGAACTCTAGGAAGCACCACCAGGCCGCTGTAGTCGATCTTGTGTCACTGACGAACCTTGAGTGGGACGTCTAGGTGCTCCGAAAAGGGAGTCCCGCGTGGACATCTGCGATCATCGCCGGATGGTCCTCGAGCACGCGGTCCTGTCCGTGAAGCCTGGCCAAGGGGACGACTTCGAGGCATCCTTCGCACAGGCCAAGACAATCATCGAGGGCATGGCGGGCTTCGGCCGGTTGACGCTGTCGCGGTGCCTCGAACGCTCCGGCACCTACCTTCTGCTGGTCGAGTGGGACCGGCTGGAAGACCACATTGTCGGCTTTCGTGGTTCGGCGCAGTACCAGCAGTGGCGGAAGCTCCTACACCACTTCTACGAACCCTTCCCTACCGTCGAGCACTACGAGCAGCTGCTCAGCGCTTGACGAGGTGGCGCCGGGTGGGGATCGCGTCACGATGACGGCTGGAGGAACTCGAGGTGGTTGCCGAACGGGTCGTGCGCGTATACCGGCGGAAGCCCGGGAAGTCGCCGTCGCACTCGGTCAGCTGCCCACTCGCCCGAATCCGATCGGTTTCGGCTGCCCGTCGCCGATCTGGATGCTGCCAGGGTTTCCGGGTCAGGATGACCGCGTCGTGGACGCGTTCACTCGCCGCGATCGCCCTGCGCGCAGCGGCATCGGTGCTCCAGCGCGCACCCGGGCAGAGGTCACCTGCACGAGGCGGCATCCGGGCAGGTCGAGCGTTCGGGCGCTGATCAGGCCTCGCACCACCTGCGGTGTGTCGGCGAACTGCGGCCGGAGCAGGTTCGCTGGTGTCACGGCGATGCCGCCTGCTGCGCCAGGGTGTGTGGGCGGAGCACCTGAATGGCGCGCTCGACGTCCTCATCGCTGGTGGAGACGTGAAACGACAGCCGAAGCCGCCCGGCGCGCACCGACGCGGCGATCTGGTTGGTGCTGAGCGCGGCTGGTGTCGTGTCGTCGACGGCGAGGGACACGATCGCAGAGTCAGCCGGCGGGAGGTCCAGGCCACGGCGGAACCCGTTGGCCAAGCCGAGTGCGTTCGCGTGCAGCGCGGTCGGTCCGATCTCTGCCAGCAGCTGCAGGGACGGTGCGCTGGCGACCCAGGCGTGCCAGGCCGGGGAGACGTCGAAGCGTCGCGCGTCTCCCGCGAGGCGCAACGGTGCGCCGTAGATGCTGGTCCACGGGTTCTCCCCGGCGTACCAGCCGGCTGTGTGGGGCACGAGCTCGTCGGCCAACTCGGGCGCGACCGTGAAGAACGCGGTCCCGCGCGGTGACAGCAGCCATTTGTAGGCGCCGCACACGGTGTAGGCGAAGGCGCCAGCGTCGATCGGCAACCATCCGACCGCCTGGGTGGTGTCGAGCAGGATCCGGGTGCCGGTCGCCGCACACGCCGCGCGAAGCGCGCTGAGATCGGCGAGCCGTCCGTCCGCCGACTGCACCGCCGACACCGACACCAACCCGGTGTGTTCGGTGACAGCGCCGGCGATCCGCTCCAGCGGCACTTCGCGCACGACGACTCCGCGCGCGGCCTGGACGTGGAACGGGAACAGGATGCTGGTGAAATCACCCGCCGCGGTGAGCACCTCGCTGCCGTCGGGCAGAGAGGCTGCAACAAGGCCGGCAAACACCGACACCTGGCTGCCGACCGCGACCATCGAGGTCGGCACGCCGACCAGCCGGGCATAGGCGTCACGCGCTGCGGTCAGCGACGCGTCGTAGGACAGCGGATCGGCGGTGCCGGCGCGCCACGCGAGCAGCGCTTCCTGCAACGCGTGCCAGCTGCGCCGGGGTGGCAGGCCGAAGGTCGCGGTGTTCAGGTAGGTCACCTCGGCGTCGAACTCGGTGCGGCCCGCCGTCAGCAGGGCATCGTCGTCGAGCACCACTTGATGGGCGGGTTTCGTGCTGCTCATGACCCCGATGCTGCCCCGGAACCGGACCGGCCACTACACCGAAGTACCACCATCAACCCAAAGCTGTGCTTTGATCCCGGGATGGCCTTGGGCTCGGACGCGGTAATCGGTAACGGCGACACTGTCGATCCGCGACGGCTGCTGATCTTCCGCGCGATGGCACGACACGGCTCACTGTCGGCGGCGGCCGCGGCCCTGGGCTGGACCCAGCCCGCCGTCGGGCAGCACCTGCAGCGCCTGGAACGCGACCTTGGTTTGAGCCTCGCGCAACGAAGCACACGGGGCGTGACCCTCACCGACGCGGGCACCCGACTGCTCGCGCACGCCGACGCGGTGGCAAGCCGCTTGGACGCCGCGAAAGAGGAGATGACCGCCTTGCGGACGCTGCGCGCCGGTCGGCTGCGGATCGCGGCGTTCCCGTCAGCGTGCGCGATCCTCGTTCCGCCGGTGCTGGCGCACCTGGCCTCGGTAGCGCCCGGTCTCGACGTGCGGCTCACCGAGATCGAACCACCCGAAGCACGCGCAGCCGTCCTGGCTGGGGAGGTCGATCTCGCCATCCTCTTCCGCCACCGGGGCGTGGAGGGCACCGACGCCCACCCAGACCTCGTCTCGCACGAGCTGTTCGAGGACCCCGTCCACGCCGTCCTGTCCAAGCGGCACCGGCTCGCGGACCCCTCTGACCCCACGAAGCGCCTGTCGCTGGGCAAACTCGCCGCCGAGCCATGGATCGCCGGCTGCCCGCGATGCCGCACCCACCTGCAAACACTCGCCACCGGCGCCGGGTTCACCCCCGACATCAGACACACCACCGATGACTACGTCGTCGTGCAGACTCTCGTCGCCGCAGGTGTTGGCGTCGCGCTCCTACCGGCCCTCGCACTGGCCGCAGCCGGAAACGACCAGGTCATCGTTCTGCCGCTGGCCGGCAAACCATCCCGGCAGATCGCCCTCGTACACCGCCACGAGGCCTCCGCCGCGCCCGCCACGCAAGCCGGAATCCGGGCATTCACCGAATCCTTCCCCACCGCGGAGGGGGATGGATGAGCGGGACGTCGACGCCGGCAATGGGGCTGAGCCCCGCACCCGCCACCCCCGGGTGCGCGCGAGGAGTTCTCCGGCTGCGCGTGCTTGGCTACGCGTCGTCTTCTCGCTCAAGGCGTCCCTCTTCGCTCCCAGCCGGCACGTCACCGAGACCGCAACTCCGACAGCAGCGCACGAACGTAAGCGGCAGCCTCCTCGCCGCTCGCTGGCTCAGCCTGTTCCGCAAGCCGACCCACCACCGGCACCCCTCCTCCGCGCTCGACGTCGACGACAACCAGCAGGTCGTGCCCTCCCGCAAGACTGGTTCGGTGAGTCATTCCGGTGACCGGGGGACAACCGGCACAGTGACCCTGTGACCGAACTTCTCTTCGGCTACGCCCTGGAGCCCGGCATCGTCACCCGCCTCTACCAGCCAGCGATGGAACTCGCGCTCCGCCTCGCGAAGACATGACGTCGCCCTCGATCGTGTTCTCGCGAGCGGATCCTCGGCTGAGACGGGATGGCGCCTCTTGGCTCGGGTGACGCCGACCACCGCGAGAACCCAAGGAACCTCTTCCGGCATGCCAAGGCCCCCCACCCGAAGATGCGGGGCCTTGGTCGACGTCCGGCGGTCTACTCGTTCTTGCCGGCCAGCTCCTTGACGACCGCCGCGACCTCGTTCGGCATGCGGAACCAGTACTGGTTCTCCTCCCAAGCCTTCTCATACGGCGGGAGCTGCTTGCAGCGACGCTCGGCGGCACCAAGCATCCCGGAGGCCTGGCGGGGCGTCAGGCCGACGGCGTTGCAAAGAACGGTCCACTCGACCCACTCGCCGGCGTTGTCGGCGAGTTCCTCGAGGAAGGGCCGCCAGTAGTCCGGGTTCGATGCCCTGACCGGCTGTTCGAGGGACCCTATGCGGCCGGCTTCGCCAGCTCGCCCGCGTCGGCACGGGCACCGGCTACAGCCGCCGCCCGACCGACAACCCGGTTCAGGCCGTCGCGGAACGGCGCGCTGGGCTTCCACGTCGTGCTCCGCAGCCGCTTCTGCGACGACCAGCTGCCCGCGGCGACCGGTCGCGGGAAGACGAACTCATTGCCGCCTGCGCCTGTATCTCGAGCAGGAGGGGCGGGCTGGGGCTGGCCGACCACGTTTACGGCTTGGCAGGCCGCGGCCGTCGTTCTGGGCCGTCCCCCGCGCCAGGGCCCGTACCTACGACCTGCCGGATGGCGGCCCGCAGTAGGGCGGGGTCGTGCGCCGGGTCAATCGTCGCGATGAGTACGAGGGCTGCGCGGGACAGGTGGTGGGCGAGCAGCCGGGTCGCGGTGCCCGCATCCCGCTCGCGGCAGGCGCGGGCCAGCTGCTCGTGCTCGGTCAGGCCTGTGGCGAACCCGCCCGCTTCGCCGGTGACGTAGACCCGCCGGTAGCGCTCGGTGTGCTCGGCCCACAGGGCGAGCGAACCCCGCATCCCCTCGCCCGCATGCTTGAGGAGCAGTGCGTGGAACTGCTGGTGCTGCTGCTCCCACGTCGCGAACTCGCGGCCGCCGGATTCAACGACGGCCTGCACCAGCTCGTCCATCTGCTCCAGGTCGGCTGCGGAGAAGCGATCGATGCTGACGCCGAGGGCCAGGGCCTCGTTGACGACGCGCAGCGCGTAGATGTGCTCGACGTCCTGCGGCGATAGCGCGGTGACGCGCGCTCGGTGGTTGGTCTCGGCCTCGATGAGGCCCTCGCGCTGCAGCAGACGGAACGCTTCGCGCACCGGACCGCGGCTGAGCCCGAACTCCTTGGCGACCAGCGATTGGGAGAGCTCGGTGCCGGCCGAGATGTCACCCGAGAGGATTCGGGCCCGCAGCCGATCGTGCACGATCTGCGTGGAGAATCGGCTGCCGGGAGCAACGAGGGGACCGGCGTCGTCAACGAGAGCGAGCACCGGCTCTGCTCCTGGCACGGCTCTCTCCCATCACCGGACCGTTGAACGCGCGCACGGCATCAGATGCGCACCACTACCGACTTCAGCTGGGTGTAGGCCAGCAGGCCCTCGAAGCCTTTCTCGCGCCCGTGCCCGGACTTCTTCACGCCGCCGAAGGGCAGCTCGACGCCCCCTCCTGCACCGTAGGTGTTGACGTAGATCTGCCCGGCCTGGATGTCGCGGGCGAGCCGGTGCGCGCGGCCCACGTCCTGGGTCCACACAGCAGCGATCAGCCCGTACGGCGTGCCGTTGGCCAGTTGAAGTGCCTCGTCCTCGCTTTCGAACGGGGTTGCCACCAGGACCGGTCCGAAGACCTCCTGCTGGGCAATGGCCGAGCCTGCATCGACGGCGTCGAGCAGTGTCGGCGCGTAGAAGAACCCGCTGCCGGCGAGGTCCTCCGGGACAGCACCGCCGGTGACGAGCTTGCCCTCGCCGGCGTCGACCGCACCTGCGACGAGCGAGGCGACCCGCTCGCGCTGCCCGCCGGAGATCAGCGGGCCGAGGTCGGGGTCGCTGCTGCCCCGGCCGATCCGTACGCCGGCGAAGCGCTGCGCCAACCGGTCGACCAGCTCGGCGTGCACGTCGTGGTGGACCAGCAGTCGGGAGCCGGCCGAACACGTCTGTCCGGCGTTCTGCAGGATGGCGTTGGTGATGGCGGGAACGGCCGCGTCGAGGTCGGCGTCGGGCCAGACGATGTTGGGTGACTTGCCGCCGAGTTCGAGCACGACCGGTACGTGGTTCGCTGCCGCTGCGACCGTGACGACCTGCCCGACCTGCTCGGAGCCGGTGAACGACAGATGCGAGATGCCGGGGTGCCCGGCCAGCGCGGCACCTGCCTCCGGTCCGTGGCCGGGGACGACGTTGAGCACGCCGTCCGGCAAGCCAGCGTCACGTGCCAGGCGCGCCAGCAGGACAGGCCCGAGGGGAGCTTGCTCGGCTGCTTTGAGCACGCTGCAGTTGCCCGCCGCGATGGCGGGGGCGACGGTGCGGGCGCTGATCTGCAGCGGGTAGTTCCACGGCACGATATGGCCGGTGACGCCGAGCGGTTGCCGCAGCGTGTAGGCGAAGTGGTCGGCCGAGCTCGTCACGGTGTCCCCGTAGAGCGCTTCAGCCGCCCCCGCGTAGAACTCGAAGTAACGGGCGGCGACGTCCACGTCGGCGTATGCCTGCTTCATCGGCTTGCCGGTGTCGCGGCTCTCGACGGCGGCGAGGGTGTCGCGTTGGGCGGTGATGAGCGCGGCGAGCCGGCGCAGCACCCGCCCGCGCACGGCTGGCGTGGTCGTCGACCACTCGCCGAACGCGCCCTGTGCTGCTGCGACAGCAGCGTCGATCTCTGTTGCCGCACCCGCGACGACCTGGGCGAATGCCTGGCCCGTGGCCGGGTCGAGCACGTCGATCCACTCGTCGCCGGCGATGTCCTCGCCGCCGACGGCAGCGCCGTACCGCTCCATCGCACCGCTCCTTAGGGTCGGACTGTCGCTGCTCATCGGCCTGGGCCGTACAGGCCGAACAGCAGCCGTGGGTCTCCCGGCCGGAAGGCTCCGGTGAACTGCGAGCTGTCACCGATCTCGCGGGTGCGGGCCAGCAGGGCGCGGCCGAGTGCGAGCTGCTTGGCCTCCCAGCTGGCGAGTGCGGCGGGGATGTCACCGCCTGCTGCCTGGAGCTCCTGCGCTAGGACGTAGCCGTCCTCGGCAGCCTTTGCGGTGCCTGCTGCGGCATGGGGACGGACGGCGAAGGCGGCATCACCGATGAGGGCGCTGCGGCCGACGACCATGCGCGGGACGTCGATGTCGAACACCGCCTGGACGAAGGGCTCGGCGACGCCGGTCACGACCTCGGCGACGGGCGGGGCGAGGTCACGCAGGGCTGCGTCGTGCATCGCGGCGATGACTTCGTCGCGGGCGGTGCCCGGCGGCAGGGAGACCGAGCGCCGCCGGCCGGTGCGGTCGGTGAGGAACTCGGGCAGCGCGTCCTCGGCGACGTTGCAGTACCAGACGATGTTCATCAGCCGGCGACCCGGCTCGACTTGCCCGTCCAGACCCGGGATGGGGTAGACGAGGATGTGGCTGCCTGCCAGCAGCTGGTAGGTCAGGGCGTCGTACAGCGCGGCGTAGGCAGCGGGGGTGAGGTCCTGCTCGCGCATCGTGCCGCGCCAGGCGACGTACCCGGCGTAGCGCGGTGCGACCTGTGGCAGCAGCTTCTGGCGGGAGGCCGAGTTGATCCCGTCGGCGCACACCAGCAGGTCGACGCGCCCGGTGCCGCCGCCGGCGAAGCTGACCGTGACCCCGTCGGCGTCGCTGTCGAACGAGCTAACCTCGCACCCCAGCTGGTAGCACTCGGTGCCGAACGCGGCGAGCAGGGTGCGGTAGACGGCGTTCCAGGAGGAGAAGCGGTACCGGTGGTTCTGCTCGTGGTGCACCGACCCGTCCCACTCGACAAAGCGGATCCAGTCGGTGCTTGAGCAGAACCGTTCGGGCGGGATGCCCTGCCGCTCGACCGGGTAGCGCAGGGTTTCGTCGAGCACCGCGATGCCGGCGCCGCGCCCGTTGAGCTGCGCCGACGAACGCTCGTACACCTGCACGTCGCATCCGATGTCGCGTAGGAACAGGGCTGCGGTCAGCCCACCGAGCGACCCTCCGACAACTGCAACGCGGGGCGTGGCGTCCACTCAGCCCCTCCTTCGGTCCGGCGAGCAAGACGCAGGTAATTTCTGGGAGCGGCTGAGGGCGAGGCCTACGGGCGCCCGAAGGTGGCGATGGAGTCGACGCCGAGCTCGAACAGCACGCGCTTCTCATCGCGCCCCGGGTCGCGCAGGTTGTACGTCTCGCCGCCGGTGTACTTGTGGAAGATCCGGTTGAGCTGGGCGGTGACCCGCTGGCCCTCGGCGGGGTCGTCCTCGGACACTTCCCGCTTCACCGTCGTCTTGATGCTGATCCAGTGGTAGGCGTTCTGCGGGTTCATCAGCAGGAAGGTGGCCTGCGGAGTCGCGCGCAGCCACTCGACCTTCTTGCGGTGGGTGGCGAGGTTGAGCAGGACGATGTTGTCCTCGTAGTCGAACCAGACCGGGGTGAGGTTCGCGCGTCCTGTCTTGCCGATCACGGCGATAGTGGCGGTGACCGGCTCGTCGAGCAGCATCTTGTACGTCGGGTCGAGCGCATTAAGGCTGTCGACGGCGTCGTGATCGCCGACCATGAACTGCCCGGGCTGGGTGCCCTCGGCGACGTCACGGAACTTGGCAACTGTGA
>JAABUX010010248.1_pt1 | contig 10491 bp, 15 predicted proteins | sample 5561851 | NCBI WGS metagenome assembly JAABUX01 (sample SAMN10711883, study PRJNA513361) | rock metagenome | isolation source: Antarctica rocks | place: Antarctica: Victoria Land, Richard Nunatak red sandstone | collected 2016-01-03 | reverse complement strand
CGTTTGAACATGACACTGGTCTGGTCAGCCTGAAGCCTGCTTCAGAGGCACAGAATGTGGTGCAGGCAACAAGGGGTACTAGGTACACACTCGTTTTCTGCATCATCATGATAGCCGGCTACGTGGTGAAGGTGTGCTTCTGTCCTAGCCCGAGGCCAATATGAGCCCACACGACACGACTCGAACGCATTCTGCCGCCAGACCAGCCGTCAATCCTCCTTGAGCACGAACGCAGGACAGACTCAAGGAATGGGGCAAGCGCTACATTGCCTTCATTGCCAGCCTTTTCGGCGTCGACTTCCCGGACCGCAGGGTCGCCATTCGAGCTCACGATCAGCGGGTGCGCATGCTGCCCGGGCGCATGCGTTGCAGTAGGAGCCATGGATATGCAGAGCGGCTTCATGCCCATGTCCAGCGGCAATGGTGCGCCAACAGACTTCGCCAGGTTTCAGGTGCTCAACATGACGCAGTTTGTCAAACTGCAGGTAGTAGGACGAGCGACGGAAAAAGTGAAGACGTCTGCCTCAAGTCAGGTCAGCTCAGACGCATGGTCTGGTCGCCGCAAGCTCTGTCAGCCGAACACAATCGCAGAGGGTGTAATTACTGAGCTGCGCAATGTGCACGCAATCAGGTGTCAGAGCGCGTGCTGGGCGTTCGGCATGCGGACAAGGGTCTTCTCAAGCAGCAAGCACCGACTGTCGTCCCAGAGCGTGTGACGGTGTACACGTGAGGCCACATCGCCTCGCAGCTCATCACGAGCAATGCATGCTTCAATTGCAGTGCAGCTCTTGCGGCAAATTGTTTGACGATGGCGGAGTGCGTCCGTAGGAAGGAGATGCACATCCGCTGGCATGAGATTGATCATCGGTTGAGAGGCGTCGATGGACTGGATGACGTCCTGAGCATTGATCTCAATTTCCTCATCCGTCAGATGCAGCCACCACTCGAGCAACAATACAGGCATGGTCCTCTGCAGCCTGCTGCACCGAGCACAGCTGTGCGGAAACGCTTGTGGCTGCAATTCGCCAACAACCCATCATCTCAATCTGTGTTGGGATGCTGCAGGCTTTGGACGGCAGCTGATGGGAGTTTCGGCGTCGACAAGGTTGCTCTGCCTCGAGTCTACCACGTGACGCTGGTGTTGCAACTCACGGGTACCGACGTGGAAGCAAACGACCGGGCAACAGTCCTCCACAAGTGGGTGCTAACATTGATGCCCGGATACACCCTGTCACTTGCCGCGCCATGCAGACGGTGGGCCCACTCCCAGTCAGCACAGCATGGGCATCTCACCCTTGCTGTGCTGTGCGCTGTGCAGGGTCCGAATAGTTTTGTCTGCCGACGGCATCAAACGATTCGAGCTGGACGACCCCGTGGACCTGCACAAGGCGGCAGCGCAGCCCCTCCAGCAGGCGACTCGTCAGCTCCGGAGCCGCATCAGCGCGCTGGACCCGAGGACTCGCCATGCGAACGGGCACACCGATGCCAATAATGCAACGGAGCGCGGCGATTATCATGTTTGACGTGCGGATCAGCCGGTAGTCTCCGCCCGCATGGGCTGAAGCTGACAGCCACTGGCGTCAGCCATGTCAGCGATGGACACGCGCAATTCGCGTCGTCTGCTGAGGGAGGGAAAGAAACAGGGCGCTGATCCGAATCTGTTGAAGCGCTGCCATCGCCAGCAATTTGAGCCGCGACAGGCTCAGATCGCTGTCGCTGCAATGACATCTGTTCACGCCGCGATTTCCAGGCACTCCATTTGTAGACAGCCTGCTTTTGTGCCGACATGTCATCAGCGACGGCAGCGACTGTCACAGCATTTCAGCGGGCGCCGTCATGAGCAGAACAAACACAGTGCCGTCAGCCGGCCGCGATGCCTGCGCGTCTCAGCGATTGCGCAGGAAGCGCTGACCACACCAGCGCTGCCTCCAGCAAGGACAGCCTCCGGAACCGTTTTCGTGTCGGGTGCGCACTGCGATCAGGATTTTGTGCATTATATCGAAATACCGATATTCCTCGACTGCAATGGGTTTATGGCGAAAGGTACACTTGCGTCAAATAACGAGGCTCCCATGGTTGTTACAAGCCTGTGCACAGGCGCGTCAGGGCCTATCGGTGCTCGTCTCATACGGGAGCTTCTACGTGCGGGCTTCGATGTGACCGGAGGTGCGGTTCTGCACAAGACTTGCGCCGGCAGTGCATATCAATACAATTGCGAGGACTCCCCAGCATGTAGTTCCTGATCAAGCTACAGCGCAGACCGCTGAACTACGGCAGCAGTTGTTCGCCACAGTGACGAGACTGCTGTTGGTGTGGTGTTGCAGGGGTACCTGAAGGCGAGTCAGCTAAGGCAGCAGTTGATTTCGCTCTCCGCTTCGGCTTGTTGAAGAAGGATGAGGTATCGAAGCTGCGCCTCGTCAAAACTGACTACGGAGACATTGACGACATTGAGGCGTCAATCCCCAGGTGCGTTAGCAGCACCCTGTGTCCTGACGGCAACAACCCATGCAGCACGATCATCTGCCCAACTGCATCCAGCACCAGGTGGTGAGCAAACTCGATGCCGAGCACCTGCCGGCAGTTTTCCAGGAATTAAACCGTGCAAACCTGCGCGCCGCAGCGGGTCGAAGGTGGTCATCGTTCTCGGCGATGGCCTGCCGCGTGCGAGGAGCAATGCTGCAGGACGCATTGTGACGGCATCCCGGAAGGCGGGTGCAGCCAGCATCTTGCTTGTATCGCCCGCTGCTGCCGGTGTCGGTCTGGGCGGCATCCTCGGGGCCTTCCGGGTTGCCGCAGACACTTCCACCTCTGGCGATGCCCGCTTCACCAGACCGGAAAACCAGGTATTGCTGCAGCTTCAACCGTATGCCAGTGGTATAAGCAGCCATACGATAGAAGCCTGCGAGGATTTCGACAGTCGGACTTGAGCAAACCACATGCCATCTCAGCATTGCGGCCAAAAACAGAGCGCTGCGCACATGGACGGCAGGTTTTGGGATCAGGCATCGACTTCACCATCGTGCGCACCGGCGCCGTGGATGACGACGCAGCTCTGGACGGCGCGAAGCTGCAGGCTGGGACCCTCGGCACGCGGCCGCTCGGTGCCAAGGTACAGCGGTGCTGAGTTTGGGTCATGAGCGTGTTGCGCCGGTGGCCAGCTGTGCCTCATTGCTCCTGTGTCATGCAAGCCGTCACTGACGCGAATGCGCTGAAGTCGAGCTTTTTTGGCGGTAACCCTGTTGGCTTGTGTTGAACAGCCAAGGCCATACCCTTGGCACACGTAGGTTGGTCGCAACCAGCTGGCGTCGGCGCTCACGGAGCTGCTGCTGCAGCGCAACGACGGCAAAGCGGTGGTCGAGCTGTTCGCGGATCCTAATGCTGCACCAGTGCCGCTGGAAGCCCTCATTTCCGAGGTGACATTACTGCCATCAAAGGAAACGCTGACGGACGGCGTCTGCGGTGCTCAAGGCTACGTAACACAGCCAAACCTGCAACCGTGCCCAAACGACTGGATGCGCCCTGACGAGATGCTGTTGATACCTGCCACTTCGTTGCTGTATGCATGCAGCTGCTTCACATACTGGGTATGGTGTGCCTCAGCCTTGATCTGCATCTGCAGGTGCTGCCTGATGCGATGTGGGACGTTCCAGAGCCGACAGTCACGGAGGAGGACGACGAGGCGGAGGCAGACGAGGAGCCACAAGGGCTGAACGGGGCTGGACCCGTCAGCGCGGTGCCAAAGGTGCGTTTGACACCACTCGATACTCGTCAGGGTTCAGCAGTTGAGGTGCGTAGTCCGTCAATTGACCATGCGTAACATCAGCAGCCAAGAGGCACAACAGGTCGTGAGGTCCGCAGCTTTACACCGAACCTCCTGTCGTACGTTTTCGCGCCCTCTTTGGGAAATCTGTTAATCCTGGCGCTGAATGCTGGCAGCCGGAAGACGTGGTGGAGGAGGCACAGCAAGCTGTCGGGAAAGCTGCTGGTGGCCTGAGAGGCCTGTTTGGCACTGCGGCGCGCAAATCCAAGACCGTTGTTGAGGTGCGCAGTGCAGTGTAATGTGACCTCATCTGAGATCAGTAATCTTGGGCAGCCCCACACTGAAGCTAGTGTTCCTCGGTAAGTAGTCCCACTGCATGCAGGATGCGGAGGAGACTGCCGAGGATGCAGCGGAAGATGCGCCAGAGCCAGTGAAGCAAGCAATTGGCAAAGCCCAGCGGGGCGCAAAGTCAGCTGCCACGGTGCGCGCTGCCGTGTGAGACTGCAGATGATCGGCCCTGCTCTAGTTGCAGCTTGAAATGTTGCGCTCACTGTGGGTGTCTGTTCTCCTGCAGGAAGTCGAGGATGCCGCTGAGGAGGCGCCAAAGCCGCTGAAACGCGTGCTGGGAGGGGCAAAGCGCACCGTAAAGTCAGCCAGTCGGGAGGTCGAGGATGCAGCTGAGGAGGCGCCTGAGCCGGTAAAGCGTGTGCTTGGTACGGCACAGCGCAGCGCAATGTCAGCCACTCGGGAGGTCGAGGATGCCGCAGGTGCTGCGCCGAAGCCGCTGAAGCGGCTACTTGGAGGGGCTCAGCGCACAGCAAAGTCTGCCAGTCGGGAGGTCGAGGAGACCGCAGGGGAGGCACCAAAGCCGCTCAAGCGCCTCTTTGGACGGGCGCAGCGCAAGGGCGCATCCGCCGGTCAGGAGGCTGCAGAAGATGCGTCGAAGCCGCTGAAGCGCGCCTTCGGAGGGGCACAGCGCACGGCCAAATCAGCTGCTCGGGATGCTGAGGAGGCCGCAGGGGATGCGGCAGGCCCGCTGAAGCGCCTGTTCGGAGGGGCACAGCGCAAGGCCGCATCGGCCAATCAGGAGGCTGCAGGCGATCCGTCAAAGCCATTGAAGCGCGTGTGTGGTCGGGCACAACGCCAGGCCAAATCCGCCGCTCGGGACACCGAGGATGCCGCAGGGGATGCAGCGAGCCCGCTGAAGCGCCTGTTCGGAGGGGCACAGCGCAAGGCCAGCTCTGCCACGAAGGTGCGCTGCCGGTCACCACGATGCAGGTATCAGATTTGGGAGTGGCCTGGTCCCCGAAGTCATGCCGAGAATACTTTTGTCCCAGCAAGCAGGAGGCACTTCTCCAGTCTTGCACCAGAGGAGGACAGTCCAGGTGTCTGTTCGCTGTTGCCGAGAACCACGTGATGCCGTCCATCTGTCTCGCCCAGGAGCTGAAGAACTCGGCAGAAGACGCCAAGTCGAAGACACCAAGACCGCTGGCCGGCCTGCTCGGATCCAAGCGCAAGCCAGAGACCGAGGCACGCTCTGCGCACTTGTGCCCCGCTCAAGCGGCATTATCACGTCTGCTGCGCATCAGAAATGCTAGGTTTGCCGCAGCTGCGCACATCTGGGCTAACAAGCGCAGCATGTCCACAGCAGGTTGAGGAGAAGGTCAGCAACCCCTTGTTCGGCCTTGTCGGCGGCACGCGCAAGATGAAGGGAGGTCCGCCGCCCAAGGAGGCCCGGAGCGGGACGCAGAAGCTCCGAGGTGGCAACAGCGAGAATGGGACTTCGCCCCGGCGCGGCCTATTCGGCCTGGGAGGTGCGCTCTGTCCCTCAGCGTGAGATGTGACACACATAGGAACAGTGTGTTGTGTTGACCAGCAGCTCCCGTAGCAACCTTGGCCTGATAGCCTGAGTGACCGTGCTGGCGGTGTGAAGCATCACAGATCAGGGTGTACAGGGTCCTGTGTTGCTGGTACGCGTTGCTCTTTCAACTAAGGAATGCATACACGTCAACAGGGGCCAGCGCCAATGGCAACGGAGCATCATCGAATGGCAAGCGCGGGCCGGCCGCGCAGACCGGCAGCCGGCGAACACCGAGCCGGCAGAAGGTGCTCACTGCCTTGTTGCTTGGCCGCGTCGGATTGGTGACAATAATGTGCATGGATCCTGGCATGCTATGAACATACACCGGTTGTTCACGTGAGAAGTGACATGCTGCCAACAGGGAGGAGCAACGCGGGGAGAGGACAGCGAGCCAAAGCAGGGCGGTGGCCTCCTGAAGCTGCTGGGCATCGCGAAGGAGAATGGAAACGTTGATGACTGACTGACGATTGATTCATTCATGCTTCTGACGCCTAATTTTATTGAGGAGTTTGTAGGCGCATCAGTGCGTCATCTGTGTACGGTTGCGCTTCGATGAGAGCGAAGCGTCATACCGCTGTCGAGGTGAGATATCAGCTTTGATCGTCATGACACTGGATGTCACAGTTTCATGACTGGACGGTAGGGTGATAGGAGGGACAGTCCAACGCTTGCTCTGTCCAGCTAGGATACCCGTATATTGGAGCAGCCTCTGAACACCAGGTCTCGGTTTTACATGTTGGAGTGTGGAATGGGATGTGGAATGGACAATCTTGCGCAGCAGACGACCCTGCGTGCGATCCAACCGTCTGCTTTCCTCGGTTCAAGCTCAAGGTTTTTGGCTTCCCTCTGCCCCAAAGGTTGCAACAGCGGCAAGCGTGCTCACATCAAGACAGCAGCTACGCGCTCACAGTGCGGCCATAGCTCAGCTCGCGCAGCATCCGCGGTCATCGCCGAGCTGTGCCTGGCACTCTAGGACGTTATCAGCTCATTGACCTGTCTGTTGACCGCTCAATCAAAGATAAGCTTAGCCGGGTGCGGTCGCATCGCTTGTGCCAGCATGGGCAGGGCGCGATATATGCCGTGAGGATGATGCCCCCATGCAAGTGCTGCAAATGGCGATGCATGTCATGCATCGTGCACCCCTACAGGTCGATGACGGGCTGACGGTGTAGCCATGGGGCGCCCGTTCAAAGTCTACTTGAGCGGCCCTCGCATATACAGCTGCAGCACATGCCGCGCGCATGCAGCGGATCACGACGACATCATATCGAAGGTGAGCCGGCTCCCCCAGTCCGAGTCAGCACATGAGCAGATGGTCATGCTTTTGCGGGACGTCGCGCGGCCGTCAGCACCTGTGGTGCTCCGCTCGTAGCTTACGCGGCTGTTCTGCTGCGTGCAGCAATTCCAAGGACGCCACGGGAGGGCATATCTTGTCAATAATGTGTACGCCTCCGTCCCTGTCTGCAGTGCTGTGCTAGCTTGTCAACGTACCAACAGCTGTCGTCTGCTCGCTTCTGTCTGTTCACGGTGGATGTTTGCTGTCAGTGAATCTTGATTGCACAGGTTCACGGCTGTGCCATGCGCTGCAGGGTCAATGTGACATTGGGGCCCAAGGAGGAGAGGCTGCTAATCACGGGACTGCACTCCGTTGCAGACATCCACTGCACGTCCTGTAACACCGTCATCGGCTGGAAATATGTGCGCTTCGGCCGCTGTCTGGTGACGGCTTCATCAACTGTCCATACCAGTAATGTGCTGGCGATGTGCCACCGGGCTGAGGCTGACCAAGTTTGTCGCTGCTCGGGCAGGTCAGCGCGGTGGAAGAGTCGCAGAAGTATAAAGAGGGCAAATTCATCCTGGAAAAGGGCAAGATCATGAAGGTGTCACAGCCGTTCCAGTTGTTCGTGGGGCTGGATGCTGATGTGTGGTGCCAATAACCTCGCCTTCATGTGACTGCAGGAGGGCAGCTGGTAGCATGAACGCCGTCAGCGAGGCTGTCATATAGAGCAGCTTGTATAGTCTTGTCCGCGTCTGGCATCTCAGACCCCGTCATGCTCAGCTCTGCAGCGCGGCGCAGAAGCTTCCGCTCAGGACAGCACCCCATCAATGGCAGCTCGCAGCATACCGCGGTTCTGCTGCAGCCTGCCTTGCCTTGTAAACTGTGTACAAATTGCCTGTGTTTCATTGTAGCTGACGTGTGATCGCTATGGCTGTGCGGGATGACGTGTTCGCGTGTTCACGTGTTGCTGAACTGCTCAAAGAACAGCACTGCGTCAACCCATGTCAGCCCGACACTCAAGCCCAGGGCATCTAGATTGCAACTGGTACAGGAGTCGTGTGTCTGTATAGTAATCCATACCGCTCAGATGGCAACATCTGGGCAACGCTGCTCAGCACTGGGTGCTGCAAGCTCGCAGAGCATGGGCCTGCTTGCCGCAACCCAACCGAACCCGACCCAGTACTTGCTTGCAGCTTAGTAAGCCTTGGCAAATATGGCAATCTCCGACGCTGGCTGGCCCGTCATAAAGCAGGCACCAACGCTGGCCGGCTGGTCGAAAGGGAAACACCTCAAAGTCGCAGATGTGTCCTCCTTCACTCGCGTCTCATCAGCATCGCTGCCTGTCGAACATCAGAGGTTGTGACCGCCCACAGCTGCAACGTTCCCTGGCAGGACAGGCGAACAGTAGCAGGTCTTGAATAACTGGCCTCCCTGCTACACAACCTAAACAGCGCCCTCATGCAGCGCATGCAGGTCAGGCACACTGGTCACGTCACTCGCTGGATTGCCGCAGCAGGAACTATGCGAAGCACTGACCTGCCCAGGGGCCGCGCGCCCACTTCCCGTCGCCGACTGCTGCCTTGAGCTCCTCGTACGAAGAAACGTCCACAATGTTGGCGTCCCGGAAGGCCTCAGCCTCTGACAGAAGAGATTGCTGCACCTCTTTCAGCAATGCCTGCAAATGTGCCAGCGCAGGTTCAACACTCGCGAACCTTGCGCTAACAACCAGCGTGCTCGTGTACCCCATGGCGGTTGCTTCAACATTACAGCTATGCTGGAGGCAGATGGCCGCCGTACGTCTCTTTCTGACCTAGCAATCGATTACAACAAACCCGCGCAGAACATGTGTCTATGCTCGCTGCATGAGCGCTGCAGGTCCCGCGAACGAGAAGGTATACGCCGCCTGCTGTACGGTCCAGATCGAGCTCATGCGAGTTTGATCGAGTTGCTTCGTTGGCGCAGTGTGGCACCTGCACGGCTTCGACGAAGGCGCCCGCCTCCATGGGCACGCCGAACATCTTGCCCTCCTTACCGGGGCGGTCGCGACGCGCCATCACGCATGCCCCCTGCTGCACGTCCCGCGGGCCGACCTCCACCCGCACCGGCACCCCCTGCGCGCGACCGGACTCTGCGTCATACCAGCTGTTTCAATGCGATCAGAGTGGTGAGTAACGCGCCTGGCAACACGATGATGCCAAAAGCTCCGTCTGAGGATGCGACGCTGAACACATTGTAGACAGTTCGCCAGCAGATCGGACGTAAGACGAGCCACACATAACAATAAGCGTCAGGCGGCTCCATGCAGGACTTCTGCGCACCTTCATCTCCCAGAAGTTGAACTTCCAGCCGGGCGTCTTCTCGGTGCCCGCGTCCACCCTGACGCGCACGCCCGCCGCCTTAAGGGCGCCCTCCAGGCCCGCCACCGCGGCGGACACTGCCTCGCGGTCTGCCTCCTTCTTCACGATGGGCACAATCACCACCTGTGCGACGCAGCAGCCCGCTCACTGGCCTTCAGTCATGGACTGAGCGTCATGCGACTGGCCAACCAACATCCAGCCGATGCCTGGCTGTTACCGCAGAGCCATTGGCCCCGCCAGCTCGACGATGGCAGGTCAAGTCAGCAGCCAAGCGCGAGGGAGCGCGCGAGATGTTCGGAGGACAACTGCAGTCAGCTCGCAGCCACGCAGCACCTGGACTGAGGCCATGCGCGGCGGCAGGCGCAGGCCGGCGTCGTCGCCGTGCGTCATGACCACGCCGCCGATCATGCGCGTGCTCATGCCGAAGCTGCTCTGGTGCGGGTGCCGCAGCGCCCCCGCCTCGTCCAGAAACTGCGTGCCGAATGCGCGCGCGAAGTTGTCACCCAGGTTGTGGCTCGTTCCCGCCTGCGGGCGCCATGCTAGCGGTTAGATGCGCTGGGTCAGAGCCTTCTACATGGCCGATATTTGATACGTCACAGCGCAGTGTGCTCTGCCAGCAACTTTCAGGTCAGTGCCTCCGTTATATTGCTCCAATACGGCTGCACGCCGGAGCAAGAAAATGAACCTTCCAAGCACTTGCTGCCACCCAATCTCATGTTCAGCCGAACTTCATAGGACTGAGATCTGGCTCTCCGTTTATCGCTACGATGCATGACATCAGCGCGCCTGCAGGGCGCGGCCGTCGCCCATCATGGCCTCGATGGTGTACGTCGTGTCGGCGCCGGCGAACGACTCCAGCCGCGACTTCCGGCCCGCGATAACCGGCATGGCGGCCAGGCTCACGGCGGCGTCCTCATACACGCGCACCATGGCCATCGCCATCGCCTCCGCCTCCTCCGGCTGCGCAGGGTTTGCAGCGATGTTTGACAAAAAGACAGGGGACGCGATCGCATCCAGTTTGGATATGTCGGCGTTGAAAATTTGGGACACGGGGCAGCTTTGAGATGGTATTCAAGGCGGAGTCATCATGCGCACCGAGGCGTGTGCAGTGTGGCCCTCCTGCCACAGGAACTCGAGGGTGCGCACGAACGGTCGCGTGCGCATCTCCCACCGGTGCACGTTGGCCCACTGGTTCACCTGGGGCGCAGCGTTAACGGCAGCTGCTGGCTCCATG
>JAABUX010010247.1_pt1 | contig 10491 bp, 10 predicted proteins | sample 5561851 | NCBI WGS metagenome assembly JAABUX01 (sample SAMN10711883, study PRJNA513361) | rock metagenome | isolation source: Antarctica rocks | place: Antarctica: Victoria Land, Richard Nunatak red sandstone | collected 2016-01-03 | reverse complement strand
TGCTCTTCCACCAGGATGCCATCGCCCATGCCAAGCAGCTCCTGGCCTCCCTTCTCCGTCCCCCCGGCCTCCCCGCCGGCGACATCTGCCGCGCCCTCAATATCTCCCGCAAGTACGCCATCCCCCTCCTAGAACACCTCAACACCACCCGCTTCACCCACCGCCAAGCCGACCGCCACCTCCTCTTGACGGTCCCCTCCGAACCCCCGACACCCATCCCCGGAGGCGGCTGAGGCCTGGTGACCCCCTCGGTCTTCAAAACCGGCGGCCCGCCAAACCCGGGCGGTGGGTTCGATTCCCACCCGCCTCCGCCGTATCGCGGTCCGGCAAAGGCCTCTGTTGCTGCCGCCCTTGGCGTTGCCGCGAGCGGCGGTGTTACGCTGTCATGCGGCTTGCGGAGTATGCAGCCTACACTTAGGCTCATTACGATGCAGCCTTCATGCCATCAGGACGGCTTTGCGCGGGACAATCTGCCGGCACCGGCGGATTGGCCGGACCTGGTTTTCGGCCTGCCCGAGCTGCAATACCCGGCGCGGCTGAATTGCACGGATGCGCTGGTCGGCTGCCATATTGCTGAGGGCCATGGCGCGCGAATCGCGGTCGTCGCGCCCGGCCTGCGCTGGAGCTATCGCGAGCTTGCCGGACACATCGATCGCATCTGCAACGTGCTCGTGGCGGAGTGCGGCCTGGTGCCGGGCCACCGCGTGCTGCTGCGGTCGGCTAATACGCCGATGATGGTCGCTTGCTATCTCGCCGTCCTCAAGGCGGGCGGGGTCGTCGTTCCCTCGATGCCGTTGCTCCGGGCGAAGGAGCTCGGCTTCATGGTGGACAAGGCGCGCGTCATGCTGGCGCTCTGCGACGACCGGCTGGGCGAGGAGATGGAGGCGACCCGCGCGGCGAGGCCGGGGTTGCGGGTGCTGTATTTCGGCGCGCTCGAGGCGATGATGGCGCGCGCCCGGCCCAGCTTTGCTGCCTGCGACACGGCGCAGGACGACGTGTGCCTCATCGCCTTTACTTCGGGCACGACTGGCGTCCCGAAAGGAACGATGCATTTCCATCGCGACATCCTCGCTATCTGCGACACCTTCTCGCGCCATATCTTGCGGCCCGCGCCCGACGATTTGTTCCTGAGCTCCGCGCCGGTCGCCTTTACCTTCGGGCTTGGCGGCTCGGTTCTGTTCCCCTTCCACGTGGGCGCGTCGACGCTGCTGGTCGAACAAACGACTCCGGCCGGCCTGCTCGGGGCCATCGGCCAGTACCGCCCGACCATCCTCTTCACTGCACCGACGACGTACCGGTTCATGCTGAGCCAGCTCGAGGGCGCGGATCTGGCGAGCTTGCGACAATGCGTCTCCGCCGGCGAAGCGCTGCCGCGCGCCACGTGGGAGGCCTGGTACGCTGCGACCGGCCTCGGCCTGATCGACGGCATTGGGGGCACCGAAATGCTGCACATCTTCATTTCTGCAGCGGGTGACTCCATACGGCCGGGCGCCACCGGGCGCGCCGTGCCGGGGTTCGAGGCCCGCATCGTGGACGAGGACGGGCGCGAGGTGCCGTTCGGCACCGCCGGGCATCTCGCCGTGCGCGGCCCGACCGGCTGCCGGTACCTCGACGACGAACGCCAGCGCCGCTTCGTGCGGCATGGCTGGAACCTTACCGGAGATACCGGGATGATGGATGCGGACGGCTATTTCTGGTACGGCGCGCGCTCGGACGACATGATCGTGTCGAGCGGTTACAACATCGCTGGCCCCGAGGTTGAGCAAGCGCTGATGCTCCACGAGGCGGTGCTGGAATGCGCGGTGATCGGCGTGCCTGACGCGGAGCGTGGCCAGCTCGTGACCGCGCACGTCGTGCTGCGCTCCGGCCACGCGGCCAACGAGGCGATGACGGCCGCGCTGCAGGCGCATGTTCGCGCGGCGATTGCTCCTTACAAATATCCGCGGGCGATCGTGTACGTGGGTGCGCTGCCGCGCACGGAGACGGGCAAGCTGCAGCGCTTCAAGCTCCGCCCGGTGCTCGCATGACCGGGTGGGGCATCGCCACTGCCCGGTCTGGGGTCTGTCTCGACGTGGGCGGGGCGCTGTACCGGCTCGCGCCTGCGCTCGCGCGCCTGGGCGAGGCCGCGCCCGATAGCGCGATCACGCTCTTTGCGGACTGGCCGGCTTCGGTGGCTTTGCTTGACCGCGCCGCCGAAGCGCGCCGCGACGAGGACCGCGTACCCGAAGCCGAGCGCCTTGCGCCGCTGCTGTATCCCGGCAAGATCCTCTGCGCCGGGGCCAACTACTATGACCACCTTGCCGAGATGGGCATGCCCGGCGCGCGCAAGGACGAGCAGCGCTTGTTTTTCTTCTTCAAGCCGCCCCGCCAAGCCGTCGTGGGGCCTGGCGCCACCGTGCGCCTGCCGATTGGCACCCAGGCCTTCGACTGGGAGATCGAGCTCGCCGCGGTCATCGGACGCCCGGCCCGTGCCGTTCCCGAGGCCAGCGCGCTCGACTACGTCGCCGCGTATACCGTCGCCATCGACTTCTCGGCGCGCGACTTCAATCGGGCGCCCGAGACCTTCTACAAGCTCGATTGGGTTGCCGGCAAAGCGCACGACACGTGCTGCCCGATGGGGCCGGTCCTTGTTCCCGCGTCCCGCATCCCGGATCCGCAAGCGCTCGGTCTGCGCCTCTGGGTCAATGGGGCGCTGAAGCAGGACGGCCATAGCTCCGGCATGATCTTCTCGCTGCGCGAGCAGATTGCCATCCTCTCCCGCATCATGACGCTCGAGCCCGGGGACGTGATCCTCACCGGGACGCCCGCCGGCGTCGGGGTGCCGCGCGGGACGTTCCTCGCCGTGGGCGACGAGGTGGCCGCCGAGATCGACGGCATCGGCCGCCTCGCCGTCACCATCATCGGATCAGCATAAGGGGACCCGGCATGAGGCGCTTCGCGATTGCTTGCATACTGACCCTGCTTTTGCCGCGCTTGGCCGTCGCCGAGGTTACGCTTCGCCTGTCGACATCGGCGCCGCCGTCCGACGTGCTGACCCAGGCGCTCACGACATTTCAGCGGAGCGTCGAGACGGCCACCGCCGGTTCGGTCAAGGTCAGCGTGTTCCCGGCCAACACGCTGTTCCGCCAGGGGGCCGAGATTCCTGCCATCGAACGGGGTACGCTCGACATGAGCACCGGCACGACGTTCGAGGTCGCGGACGAGGTGCCCGCGCTCGGCCTGTTCGACCGCGCCTATCTGTTTCGCGATTACGCGCAGATGCACAGCGTCTTCGCCGGGCCGATCGGGGCCGCGTACAAGCAGCGCGTCCTCGACAAGATGGGGATACGCATCCTGGCGGTGCTTTACCTCGGCACTCGGCAGTTGGCGCTCCGTACCGATCGCCCGGTCGCGGGCCCGCAAGACCTCGCGGGCGTCAAGCTGCGCATGGTGGCGGGCCGCGACTGGCTGCTGCTCGGGCGCGCGCTCGGCGCGAGCCTGTGCCGATGGGCATGCCGGAGGTGTATCTGGCCATGCAGACCGGCACGATCGATGGCGAGGACAACCCGCTTTCCATCGTGGCGGCCGCCAAGCTCTACGAAGTCTCGAAGGAGATCGTGCTGACTGCGCATATGGTGCAGCCGGTGTTCATCGATATCGGCGAGCGCGCCTGGAAGAAGCTCGATGCCGCCCAGCAAGCGGCCGTTATGGCCGCCGCCCAGACAGGCGCAGGAGCAGAACGACGCGGCCCGGCTTGCCCAGGAGAAGGACGCGCTCGCGCTGATGACAGCCAAGGGCCTGCGCATCGTGACTCCGGACCTTGCGGCCTTCCGCGCCAAGGCGGATACGGTGTATGCGGCGTCCGGCGCGGTGCAGGGCTGGGACCAGCCGATGCTGCGGCAGGTGCTCGGCCGGCCGTGATGCGCCGGGGCGCCGAAGGGGTCGGGGCAGCGCTGTTCGCCACCATGTTCGCGCTGTTCGCGTGGAAGATCGTGGCGCGCTATGTGCTGGGCAGCGCGAGCGCCTGGGCGGACGAGCTCGTCGTGGTCCTGTTCCTTTGGGTGGTGTTCTGGGGCTGCGCTTTCGTCGTGCCGGAGCGCCAGCAGATCGCCTTCGACCTGCTGCTTCGCCGGCTGCCACCGGGCGGCCAGCGGTTGGTCGTGGCCGTCCGTACCCTCGCCATCGGCGGCCTCTTCCTTGCCGCGCTGCCCGGCATTGCCAGCTATCTTCTGTTCCTCGACCGCCAGCGCACCCCGGTGCTGGGCTGGCCGCTCGGCGCCGTCTACGGCTGTTTCGGCCTATTCATCGCGATGACCGTGCTGCGCGCCGCATTCCGGCTCGTGCGCCTGGCCGGGCCCAGGTGGCAGCGCGAGGTTTAGCGATCACCCTCGGCATCCTCATCCTGCTCGGTACCTTTGTGGCGGCAGCCATTGCCGGCGCGCCGGTTGGGCTCGCCATGCTGGCGGCGGGGGTCGCGTATTTCCTTGGCACGGGGCAGGATGTGGGGCTTGTCGTCGACCAGACGATGAACAGCCTGTACGGCAACTCGCTGCTTATTGCCGTGCCGCTCTTCATCTTTGCGGCCAACACCATGAATGCGGGCGGGGTCACCGACCGGCTGCTCGGGCTGAGCTCGTTGCTGGTCGGGCGGTTCCGGGGCGGGCTCGCGCAGGTGAACGTGGTCGCCAACCTGGTGTTCTCCGGGATGAGCGGGAGTGCCGTGGCCGACGCGGCCGGGCCGGGGCTGATCGTGGCGCGGATGATGATGCGGAAGGGCTATGCGCCGGGGTTTGCCGCGGCGACCTCGGCGGCGTCGGCGACGATCGGGCCGATCGTGCCGCCGTCGATCCCGATGGTATTCTATGCGCTGATCGCGAACACTTCGGTGGCGGCGATGTTCCTGGCCGGGCTCGTGCCGGCGCTGCTGATGGCGGGCGCGCTGATGGTGCTGATCGCGGTGCTGGCGCGGCGGCGGGGGTTTCCGCGCGAGGCGGCGCTGCCGCGCGGGTCGGCGCCCGGCGTCATCGGGCGGGCGATCTTGCCCATGCTGATGCCGGGCCTGCTGCTTGGGATCATCTATTCCGGGATTGCTACTCCCACCGAGGCGGCGGCGGTGGCGGCGGCCTATGCGCTGCTGCTCGCGCATGTGGTGTATCGCAATGCGGGCTGGGCCGATCTCGTGCGCGTGCTGGGCGAGAGCGTGCAGGCGACCGCGACCGTGGGGCTGATCATCGCGGGGGCTTTCGTGTTCAACTACGCGATTGCGGCGGAAGGGGTGCCGCAGGCGCTGAGCGCGGCGCTGCTCGCCTGGGGGCCGTCGCCGCTGGCATTCCTGTTCGCGGTGAACGCGGTGTTCCTGGTGCTGGCCTGCGTGCTGGACGCGATCACCATGCTGCTCGTGCTGGTGCCGCTGCTGGTGCCGGTGGCGGCCGGGCTGCATATCGACCTCGTGCAGTTCGGCGTCGTGTCGATCCTCAACATGATGATCGGCCTCGCCTTGCCGCCGCACGGCCTCGTCCTGTTCGTCATGCACGGGCTGACCGGGGTGCCGCTTGGCGCGATCTTCCGGGAGGTGCTTCCCTTCATCGCCGCGCTCCTCGTGGTGCTGCTTGCCGTCACCCTGGTCCCGGCGCTGTCGCTCGCCGTGCCGCACGCATTCGGCCTGGCGAGATAGAGGCTTGGGCTGGACCAGTTTTCGGGCGGCGCCACGCTCATCGGCACTTGCCGTAGTTTCGCCACCCGCTACACTCCGATGACGCAGCATTCACCAATGAGTGCGCCACGAAAGGGAACCGTCCAATGAAGCCCGCCCTTGCCCTCGGCGCCCTCTGCGCCGCCCTTGCTGCTAGTTCCGCCTTTGCCGCCGAGCCGCCTATCAAGATCGGCGTTATTGCCGAGGCTTCTTCGATTTCCGGCGTCGCCATTCCCAATGCCGCCAAGCTCGCGGCCGATGAGATCAATGCGGCGGGCGGCGTCAACGGCCGCATGATCGAGATCGTCGCCTATGACGACCATTCCTCCTCCGCGGACGCGGTCCGCGCTTTCCAGCGCGCGGCCAACCAGGACCACGTGAGCGCGGTCATTGCGAGCTATATCAGCGAAGTCGTGCTGGCGCTCGAGCCGTGGTCCGCGCGCCTCCACATGCCGATGATTACGCCGGGTGCGGCGAGCAACGAAATCAGCGCGATGATCCACAAGGATTATGCCCACTACAAATACGCCTTCCACGGCTATCTCACCTCGACCTTCCTCTCGGACAGCGTGTGCGATGCCGCGAAAGATCTCCTCGTGACCGGCCTGCACATGAACTCCGCCGTGATCATGAGCGAGGACGCTGCCTGGACCACCCCGCTCGATGCCGAATACGAGAAATGCCTGCCGCAGATCGGCATGAAGGTGCTCGACCATATCCGCTTTTCTCCGGACACGACCGACTTCACTCCTATCTTCAACAAAATCGAAGGCGAGAAGCCCGGCGTCATCATGACCGGGATTTCCCATGTCGGGGTCCAGCCCACCGTGCAGTGGCAATCCCAGCAAGTGCCGACCGCGATGTTCGGCGTCTCCTCCCAGGCCACGAGCAGCTCCTTCTGGAAGGACACCAACGGTGCGACCGAAGGCGTCGTGTACCAGACGGTCTCCGCTCCGGACGTGGCCGCGACGCCGAAAACCATTCCCTTCACCAACGCCTACGTGAAGCGCTTCGGCAATGTCCCCTCCTATTGCGGCTACACCGCCTATGACGAGGTCTATTACATCGCCGACGCCATCCGTCGCGCCGGCAGTACCGACCCCGACAAGCTCGTGGCTGCGCTAGAGCAGACCAATTACGAAGGCACAATCGGCCGCGTGCAGTTCTACGGTCCGAACGACCAGTACACCCACGCGCTGAAATACGGCAAAGGCCTTATCACCGGCCTCATGGTCCAGTGGCAGCACGGCAAGCAAGTCACGGTTTGGCCCACCGACGTCGCCAACGGCCACATTACTTTCCCGGCCTTCGTGAAAACCGCCCAGGCGCACTGAAGGCTCGCCGTGGCCGTTCCCGGACTTGATCCGGGGATTGGTCCCGGCGATACGCGGCTTCCTTCCGGCCGGCGTGTCAAGCGCCCGGCCCCGGCCTCCAACACGCCCCGGAGACCATGCTCGCCTTCCAGATTCTCATCGACGGCTTTGCCATCAGTGCCCTGTACGCCCTGGGCGCCACCGGCTTTACCCTCATCTTCGGCGTTTCCGGCGTCCTCAACCTCAGCCACGGCGCCATCATGGTCGTGGCCGCCGTGGCGGCCTGGGTCGCGAGTTCTACGCTCGGCCTCGATACCTATCTCGGCAGCTTGTGCGGCGTCGCGGCGGGCATCGTCGCCGCCTTTGCCACTTATTTCGTGGTCGTCCGCCCGATCCAGCGCTCCCGCGCCATCCCGCCGGAAGAGAAGGAAATCTTCGTTCTCACCGGGACGCTGCTCTGGGGGATCATGATCCAGGAGGCCGTTGCCTATTTTTATACCGACACGCCGAAGACGGTGCTTCCGCTGGCTCGTGGAGTCCTGCCGATCCTGGGCGTCCGCACTCCGGCCAACACCATCCTCACCGCGGCCATCTGCTGGGCCGTGATTGCGCTGCTATGGCTGTTCGTGAACCGCACCCGGTCGGGCAAGATCCTCCTCGCCGCCTCCATGAACCCCCGCGGCGTCACGCTGCTGGGACACGAGCTTTCCCGCGTGTACCTGCTGGTCTGGGCCATTTACGGCACCCTTGCCGGCATTGCCGGGGTTCTCCTCGCCATGTTCCTGGGCGTGAGCTCCAACAGCGTTGGGCCGCTCACTGCCAGCGCCTTCTCCATCGTCGTCCTGGGCGGGCTCGGCAGCGTCTCGGGCTCGCTCGCGGCGGCCTATGTCGTCGGCTATCTCGAGACCCTCACCGCCTATCTCGGCGCCCCTGCCTACCGCACCATTCCCTCCCTCATCCTCCTGATCGTGGTCGTCTATCTCCGCCCCCAGGGGCTGCTCGGGCGACGCTGACATGACCCGCCTCGCCCCCTGGCTCGCGCTTTTGGCCGTGGCGCTCCTCGCGACGTTTCCGCTCTTCGTCGGCGGCTACATCCTCGGCTTGCTCACGCTTGCGTATTATTTCGGCGTGTTCGCGATGTCCTGGGACCTTCTGTTCGGTTTCGCGGGGGAGGTGAACTTTGGCCCGACTTTCCTCATCGGGCTTGGGGCCTATACCGCGGCGATCCTCGACGCCCAGCTTGGCTGGCCGATCTGGGCCGACACCATATTGGGGGCGCTGGCGGCCGTGCTCGGCGGCGTGTTGCTCGCGCTGCCAGCGCTGCGTCTCCGCGGCCCGTATTTCGGCCTCGTTACGCTGGTCGCCGTCCTGCTGCTACAGAACCTCATCGTCATCTTCGCCCATTATACCGGCGGCGAGATCGGCCTGTCCGTGCCCGATGTCCTCTCCATCGTGGATCGCACCAATTACTGGTACGCGCTCGGCTTCATGACCCTCTCCGGCGCTATCCTCTATGGGCTGTCGGTGTCGCCCGTGGGCCTGATCCTGCAGGCTGCCGGGCAAGACCCGGTGGAGGCCGGCGCCCTCGGCTTCAACGTGGCCAAGCACAAGCTGGCGGCGTTCTGCGTCAGCGCGCTGTTCTCGGGGCTGGCCGGCGCGCTGCTGATCTTCTATTCCGGGACCGTCTCGGTCGGCAACGTCGTCGACATCGCCCTGGGCGTGCAGATCATCATCGCGGCCGTGTTGGGCGGGCGCCGCACCATTCTCGGGCCGGCGGTCGGCGCCATCTTCATCATCTGCGCCGGCGAAGCGCTTCGCCCTTTGGGCGAGCTCAGCACCTTCACGGTCTCCGCCGTTGCCCTGCTCGTCATCCTGTTCTTCCCCAACGGCCTGATCGGCTCGCTCCTAAACCGTCGCAGGCGGGCCTGATGCAGGGCATTCATGCGGGCTCGGGCTCGCAGGCTCCGGCGGGTTTGGGGCGAGGTCCTGGGCTGCCAGTGACGCCGCTGCTGCAAGTCTCGAACCTCAAGAAGCGCTTCGGTGGCCTGGTCGCCGTCAACGGCATCAGCTTCGACCTGGCGGCCGGCGAAATCCTGGGCCTTATCGGGCCGAACGGTTCGGGCAAGTCCACGGTCATGAAGCTCATCATGGGCATCGAGACTCCCAGCGCGGGCAGCATCCGGCTGCGCGGCGCCGAGATCGCGGGCCAGCCCTCCCATCGCATTGCCAGGGCTGGCATCGGCCTCGTGTTCCAGCACTCCCGGCCGCTGCACCGCCAGACCATCCTCGAGAACATCAAGCTCGCGCTGCTGCCCGACAGCCTGCTTCGCCTCGTGGCCGATCCCTCGGTGGACACCCGGGCCCGCGCCATCGCGGCCCGGGTCGGCCTCAGCGCCGTGCTGGACCGCCGGCCCGCGACGCTTCCCTTTGCGGACCTGCGCCGGCTGGAGCTTGCGCGCGCGCTCGCCCGCAACCCGGCGGTGGTCCTTGTCGACGAGCCGTTCGCAGGGCTGACCGCTGCCGAGACCGCCACCTTCTCCGACCTTATCCGCGGCTTCCGCGACGATGGCCACGCGGTCCTGCTCGTCGACCACAACGTGAAGTCCGTGGCGGCGCTCGTAGACCGGGCGCTTGCCATGTATCTCGGCGAGCCGATTGCCCAGGGCACCGCTGCCGAGGTCATGGCCGACGAGACGGTGCGCCGGGTGTATCTGGGGGGGCCGCTTACTACCGCCGCGCGTCCGGAGGCTGCGTTCAAGGACGCCAGGCCTCTCCTGCAGGTCGAGTCCGTCAGCGTCCAGTACGGCAAGGCGCAAGCGCTCCAAGGCGTTTCGCTGCATGTCCACGAGGGTGAGTTCGTCTCCGTCGTCGGCCTCAATGGCGCCGGCAAGACGACCCTCTTCAACACGCTGTCGGGCCTGCTGCCCTACCAGGGCACTGTCGCCTGGGACGGTGCCCCGCTGGCTGGCACCACCCCTGCCGCGATTGCGCGCGCCGGGATCGTGCAATGCCCGGAGTCGCGAGAACTGTTCGGCGACATGTCCGTCCGGGAGAACCTCGACCTTGGCGGGCAGCACCTCCCCCGGGCCGAGACGGCCGATCGCCTTGCCTGGCTGTTCGACCTCTTTCCCATCCTGAAGTCGCGCCAGCCGCAGGCCGCCCGCACCCTTTCCGGGGGCGAGCAGCAGATGCTCGCCATTGCCCGCGCGCTGATGATGAAGCCGCGCCTGCTCATCCTGGACGAGCCCACTTTGGGCCTCGCCCCGGTTATCCTCGAGCAGCTTTCCCGCGCGCTCGAGACGCTTCGCCAGACCACTCCGATTACCGTTCTCCTCGGCGAGCAGAACGTCACGTTCGCGCTGCCCCATGCCGACCGGGTCTATGTGCTCGAGCACGCCCGCATCGTGTGGGAAGGGCCGCCCGCCCGCTTCGCCCAAGAGGCGGGCGCCGGGCTCCTCTGAAAGTCGTCATTGGCTTAGCGGGCGTTGAGGGCGGTGGCGATTAGGG
>JAABUX010010246.1_pt1 | contig 10491 bp, 9 predicted proteins | sample 5561851 | NCBI WGS metagenome assembly JAABUX01 (sample SAMN10711883, study PRJNA513361) | rock metagenome | isolation source: Antarctica rocks | place: Antarctica: Victoria Land, Richard Nunatak red sandstone | collected 2016-01-03 | reverse complement strand
TTCACTGTCTGACTCCTAAGCATGGCTGCCTCCTGTGACTCATCTTTGCTAGATGTTCACAGAGTACAGCCTTCTTGGGGGTTGGTCAATTCTCTCCCGGCTCGAGTATACACCGTCGTTAATACTTGCAACCGGAACTGGATATGAAGAAGCGAGGGTTGCATATGGGAGTATTACTTTTTATAATGCTCAGCTATCCGTACAAGTTATTGTAGCAGGAACGCTGTTGACAGGAGCAGACGGAGTGTCAGTCGTCACCGACCAAAAAGCTGTGATTCCTCCTGCCGTGTTTCCAACTGATGGACAGACAACGGTCTCAGCTCACGCCGCACTCCCTGGATTTACGGGAAATATTCGAGCAGGAGATATCTATGGGTCGTGTTGTCGCCTGAACGTCTTCGCGACAAATGGAGTCTTTCGCGGGGGACAGAATGCACGTGCCTTCTCTATAGTGACGCAACAGGATATCGATGCTACTGTCTCAATGCTTAAGAGTAACTTGGATCCGAGCGTGAACGCAGCATTTCAAGTACAGGTTCGTACAGGTGAAACGCTCATCAAACCCATTCCTTGTACGCTAACCGTGACAACAGATCATCCAACAGGAACTGAGGCGACACAGGCAAATGTCACTCTGAGTGAGATATGTACAGGTGAAGTGTACGACTCGCAAGCGTTCGATACCCTCGTCAAACAAACTACCTCCCAGGCAGCTATAAAGCAACTTGGAGCAGACTATAGTTTGACGGGCAATATACAGGCGTCGATCATACAAGGCACTGTGAAAGATCAAAAGCAGGGTATCATCACACTACATGTGAAAGGGGCAGGAGTGTGGCTCTACCGACTGCACCAACAGCAGTTAGAACAGTTCAAGAGTATGATCGCTGGAAAGAGCACGGTCCAGGCAAAAGCTATTCTCCTCAGTAGCTTAGGAGTAAATGCTGTTTCTCTTTCCATCAAAAACGGAACTATAGTTCCAGCAGATAAAAATCGCATTTCATTTATCATTATGCAGTCAGCATAAAGAGTGGAGAGAAGGCATTTCGACTTAGCACTAGGTTGAGTAGTGCAACTCGAAAATTCCTCAAGAATTTGTAAAGTCGAAAACAGGTGAAATCGTCCGTGAAGCATCCGAATCAATTGATTTCTTCTGCGTTGGAAGCCTTTTTGCTCTCCGTAAGGTATCCGTAACACTATCTAAAACAGCTTGTAGAGACACTTTACAGCACATCATGCTTAGCTATAATGGAGAAAACTTTAGTTTTAGCAGGGATGATGAGCATGAACGAAATAGAGCAAGAAATCCTTCGTAGAGTTCTCGTTGAACTTTTTTTAGCAAATCCAAGAAAAAGAGAACAGCTACACCAACATGAAGATAGCGAACAGACCCGGCAAAAAGACTTCCACGACTCAAAGGAAAAAGGTACACCGTTTAGGAAGGAAGAAGAATGACCAATAGCCGAAAGAAGCAAAAAAGAGAATATAGCACAGAAGAGTTGTACAACCCTCAGATCGATAACAGCCGCGATGCTGTGGCATATGGTAGACAGTCATCCAAAGACCAAGTAGTCAAAAACGTCCAGTCACGCATTTCACAGACCGTTATGCTTCTCGCATACACAAAAGAGTTGGGCTTCAGAGAAGATGGGACCACGGGAAAAGTAACGCTTTTCGTCGAAAACCAAGTGGTTGATGCTGAGGGCAATGTAAATATCAAAAATGCTTCGGGAACGTGGTCTATAGATCGTCGTCCAGGGCTAAAAACCATATGCGACTTGATCGAAAGCGGGAGAGTAGGCGTTGTTGTCGCTGAATTTGTTGACCGCTTATTCAGAGATGAGGACAGAATTGACAGCAACATCTTTATTAAGATTTGTAAAGAGAACGACTGCTATGTCCACATTTCCAGTAAACGCATGACGTATAACTTTACCAATCCCTCTCATGCCGAGCTGTTTCGGATGGAAGTGCAAATGGCCGCTGCTTACATCGAGAACCATGTAAGAGGAACAATGTTGAGAAGGCGATATATGGCAGCAGAGAGCGGACAATGGGCCGGACTTGGCGCAATACCTGTGAATTTCATCGTTGACAAGAGAGAAAAAAGCCCAACTTACGGGAAAATGATACCTTATTTACCGCACGCCAATGTTTCTATAGAGCTATACGATAGGCTCATTGAATTAGCTTTTAATCTCGAAGCTCTCTGTATAGAACTGTCCGAAAAACCGTACATTTACCCGGAGTTCGAGGAATGGGTCTACAAGGGAGACTACACTCTACACATGGCTTTAGATTTAGCTCCAAATGGTGAAGGATACCTCATAACACGCAGAGGACTAGAGCATATGTTGACCAATATCTCGAACATCGGTGCGATAAAAAGAAAAGGGAAAATCATCTACGACCATCATGAGGGTATCATCGATGAAGGCCGCTTCTGGCTCGTGTACGATAATTTAAGGATTGCACGACCTGATGGAACACCAACAGGCAAACCTGTCTTTGTACGGTTTACGCAACAACGAAATTTACGGGCTGCCCTGGTTACAAAGCCGCTTCTCAGGCCAGAGACAAACCATGAAAATGGAGCGGTGTATTTTGTCCGCAGCGGACCACCGTATGGCGCTGGGAACTACAACATTTCTGTAAGACGGGGATTAGTCTATGATAGCCTTATGTGCGTAAATGCTGTACAACTTGAAACAGCCGTTACAGGCAGAATGTTCGAGCATTTAAGAACGGCAAACTTAGGGGACTTGAAAGCCGCGCGAGGGCAACGAGCGGAACGGAAAGCGGAACGACTTGAGAAAATCGCACGGGATATGGGAGTCATTGAGGAAGAGTTAGCAAACCTCAAAGTTAACCTCAAAAAACTCACAATAGATGTTGTCATCAAAGAGACAGAAGCGAGTATGGCAAGAGTCCTACTAAGGAAACAGGAGTTACTAGACGAGCGAGAGCAGATAAAGCGGTCTACAGAGGACGAGGCGCTTAGAACGCTGGAAGAGGAACTTGCAGACCTCGAAGAACTCTGGCCGCACAAACCCTTTGAGTTGAAGAAAAGCATTCTCCAACTCCTCATACAGCGAGTCGTGATAGATCAAATGTCCACAAAGTTTTTCAGGGTGTTGGTCGAGTGGAAGTATAAAGAGTGGGGAATAGAGCAGACATACTTATCGCACAAGGATGGAGGACGAAAAGAGTGGTCGGAGGAAGAAATAGGGCTACTACAAAAAGTATACTTGGAGCAAAGAGATACACGGGACAGGTTAGGTATTATGCAAGCCCTGCCCCACAGGTCTTGGAGAGCAATTAAACACATGATAGATAACATAGGCATAAACTTGGGGAAGGGAAAGGGATCAGGCGGAGGGCTTCACTTCAAAAGGGAGCAAATAGAGCATGATGTATTGAGTTGGAACGACATAGAATGGTTACAGAAGAGCGGCTTGACGTATAAAAGCCTTTGTTCAAACGAAGTGGGATGGTCGTCTTCATCGACCATGTGTACAGGCATTGACGGACGTGTACGGGCCTCATTCATGACGCCCCTCGTCCCCATCGACCACATTGGCAAGCATTGATACGACTTGACCTACTATCGAATTTATGGTACATTTGTACGAAAGGGGAAGCAAGTAAACATCACCATTGTAAAAAGTTCAGTTGTATACAAGTTGTCATGACCGGATGAGAAATGAGGTCATCCCATCAGCATCTTTCGTGTTTTGCATAGCGAACAGGCGGCGGCGCAGCAACTTTCATACTCCCTGAACTTGAACTATGAGCAACTCTTCAAGCTACAAAGGGTGCGAAATCCCTTTGCGCTGCGAGCTGTCAGCTACTCGACTCTTGCATCCTATTTAGAATGTCCCTGGTGTACCATCATGCGAAAGCGCAAAAAGGCACCGAAAGAACTCGCCCAGTACCCCATTGTACAACAATCATCTCTGTTTGGCACCGGTCCCCCTGATGCAAGAGCAATCGGTACCCTACTACACACGCTGATAAATTATTTACACGCCTCCAACGGTCCACTACCAAAAGAAAAACAAGCATTGTTGCTTTCAAAGCCGGAGTTACTGGACCATTTTATTCGTCGCGATCTGCATTCCACTCTACAACAGCAGGGGAAGATCAGTCTTGCCCTTGTGCTGCACGACTTACATTATGATGCTCGCCTGCTCTCCAACTCGCTTATTGAGCCGATATTGCGCTATCAACGGGAACTCGCCACGAATGAGGCCGTCGTCTTCGGCGTGGCCGAACGTTTCCAGGTCAAACTATCCTCAACGCGTAATACATTTGCAGATTTGCCCGGACGGGGTGGCTACGTCGGACTAATCGGCGAGTTCGACCAGATACGCCTCCACAAAGGACAGAGCAATCCATCATCCAGAGGCACACCCGCCATTATCGAGTTCAAGAAAAGTCTGGGCTGGAAGAGCAAAGAAACGGGGGCATCCTCTACCATTGAGGATACTAACCATGCATCGCGCAATGAATTGCCGACAGAGTTTCATGCCATGCAACTAATGATCTATTGGCTGGCTTTTCAGACGCTGTGGGATACGGAGGAATTTGTACGCAATCGGCGTGGAATGTTGCCGGAGATATCTATGCTACTACAGCAATCGCTCGAAATGATTATCTATAATTTCTATGACGGGAGTCAATATCAGTTGTTGCTGGGCGACTATAAGGCGGCATTATTGGCATTGATTGAGTGTATATTTTATCTCGATTGGTCGCTGAAAAGTGGCTATGCCTTTCAGTCGCCCGAACATAGCTGTCAATATACCGCACCTCTGACAGAGATGCCAGAACACGCGACTCAAGTGCAGGTCGGGGAAACACTCTTGCCAGCAAAAGAATGTTTTTTACTTGCCAGGGCCGCCTTTGACCGCTTCAAAGCTACGATCACGTGGGAACAACTTCCTCATCTCGCGCAAAATCAGCCGTAATGCGTCTAGCGTAATCTGGAACCTCAGTCACGACCGACCGTGGCTCAGCAAAGTAGTCGGGGTATACGCGTTGTAGACATTCTTCGGCAAGGTTATGAATGAGATCTTCCTCAGCCCACGGATAGAGTTCGGGATGCTCGTAGAAGACAACTAGCATTGCTTCATCTTCCTCGAAGGCAAGAAATGTGTTCCACCATGTGCCAATCGCAATAGCTTTAGGGCTAAGCAGCGACTCTGCCTTCGTGTGTTCGATCAAAAGACCACCACGTTCGGCTGGTCGCACCCAGAACACGCCATCATCGAGCAATTCCACGCTCTGTGCAACGCCCCACGGAGTATACATTTCTTCGTCCATACTATGCCTACTTTCTCGCAATTTTTTCATACATAAAATAAAACGCTCTCTATACCTGAATATTCTTCCATCGTTACAAATTTGTGGTATTGCATTGATTATAGAACAAAATTTCTAATATGTCAAGCTTTGCCTTATAGAAATATATTTCTTGCCGACTCAACACTAATCAGGTATATTTGTCCCTGCAATTGAAAAAATACAAAAATGCATGTATATTATCTACTATATGCAGGGGAGACTAATCCTTACTCATTCTTCCAACCACAAAAAAACAGAGAAGAGGCACAATGAAACCCGAAGAGCTAGCGCGTCAAGATATCGACAGGGTGTTACATGATGCAGGATGGGTCGTGCAAGATCGCAAACGATTGAACCTCGGTGCAGGCTATGGAGTCGCAGTCCGCGAATTCTCGCTGACAACCGGAGCCACCGACTACCTGCTCTTCGTAGATCGTAAAGCGGTAGGTGTGATCGAGGCTAAAAAAGTTGGACACGCCCTTACAGGTGTCGAGGAGCAGAGCAACAAATATCGCCACGGTCTGCCCGACGATCTTCCTGCCGAACGCCTCCCTCTACCATTTGCATTCGAGACCAATAGCATCGAGACACACTTTACCAGCTATCTCGATCCCGTGCCGCGTAGTCGTTCGACCTTCGCCTTCTTTCGCCCTCAGACGCTTCAGCACTGGCTCATACAGGCACCCGAAAATGTTCCCGAAGAGCGCAATGAGACGCTGCGTGCCAAACTTCGTCATCTCCCACAATTGCACAGGTTGCGCCTTCGGAAATGTCAGATCGAGGCCATCACCAACCTTGAACGCTCGCTTGCCGAGAACCGTCCACGTGCCCTCATTCAGATGGCGACGGGCAGTGGCAAAACCTACACCGCTGTTAGCAGCATCTACCGTCTCATCAAGTTCGGGGGTGCGAAACGCATCCTCTTTCTGGTTGACCGCTCGAATCTCGCCCGTCAAACGCTCAACGAATTTCAACAGTACGAGACACCCGATGATGGCCGCAAGTTCACCCAGCTTTACAATGTGCAGCATCTCGAAAGCAATACCATCGACACTACCGCGAAGGTCTGTATCACCACCATTCAGCGTCTCTACTCCATCCTGCGTGGCGAGCCAGAACTGGACCCCGCTTTGGAGGAACCTTCGCTCTTCGATACAAACGAGGAGGTCAATGATGAGCCAGCTAAAGAGGTGTACTACAATCCGCAGGTGCCTATCGAGACCTTCGATTTCATCTTTACCGACGAGTGTCACCGTAGCATCTACGGCAAATGGAGCAGCGTTCTCGACTACTTCGACTCGTATATTGTTGGCCTGACCGCGACGCCCAACAAACAGACCTTTGGTTTCTTCAATCAGAATCTCGTGATGGAGTACGGCCATGACCGCGCCGTTGCCGATGGCGTCAATGTAGACTACCAAGTCTACCGCATCAAGACGGAGATATCACAACAGGGCAGCATCATTGAAGCAACCTCGTTTGTGGGCAAGCGTGAACGACGCACACGCGCTACACGTTGGGTGCAGACCGACGACGACCTGCCCTACGATGCCAGTGCCCTTGATCGGCAGGTGATAGCTCCCGACCAGATACGCAAAGTCATCACCGCCTATCGCGATGCTCCACCACGCCTCTTCCCAGGCCGCGTAGACCCCGACGACCCAACAAAGAACGTGCCCAAAACGCTGATCTTCGCTAAAGATGATAACCACGCCGACGAGATCGTTCGCATCGTGCGTGAGGAGTTCGCGCACGGCAATGCCTTCGCACAGAAGATTACCTACAAAACCACGGGTATGAAGCCCGAAGAACTTATCGCCTCGTTCCGCAATAGCTACAATCCGCGTATCGCTGTCACCGTCGATATGATCGCCACAGGCACCGATATCAAACCGCTAGAGGTTCTACTTTTCATGCGCTCGGTCAAGAGTCGTGGTCTCTTCGAGCAGATGAAGGGGCGCGGTAGCCGTGTCATTAACGATAGCGAGTTTCACAACGTCACCGCCACCCATGAGAGCAAGACGCGCTTTATCATTGTCGATGCCGTTGGTGTTTGCGAACAGATCAAGACCGACGAGCCGCCGCTTGAACGCAAGGTCTCTATTCCACTCAAGAAAATCCTCGACGATGTTGCCGTTGGCAGATGGCGCAAGGATGATGACCTGTTGCCCACGCTCGTAGGTCGTCTTGGTCGTCTCGCCAAACACGCGAAACCAGCAGAGCAAGCCACTATCACTGACCTGTCAGGTGGACGCAGCATTCACCAACTCGCAGCAGACATCTTGCAGGCACTCGACGTAGACAGGCAGCTCGAATTGACGCAGCAGGAGACGGGTCAGACCTATCTCAACCCCAACGACCCGCTTGTCCTACAAACAGCGCACCGTCTCATACAGGAGGCACTACTACCCTTCGACGACCCCGACCTGCGCGATGCTCTGCTCAAGACGCAGGAGCGCGACGAACTGACCATCGACATCGTGAGCCAGGACCATGTACTCGTCTCCGATTGGGACATTCAGGCCGAAGACAAGGCACGCGCCATGATAACCAGTTTCCGCGCTTTTATCGAGCAGCACCGCGACGAAATCGCCGCCCTGCAAGTCTTCTACAGCCATCCCAGCCATGCGCGTCTGAAATACGAGGACATAGAGCAACTCGCCGCCGCACTCGAACGCGCTCGCCTCGGCCTCACAACCGATAAGCTCTGGCAAGCCTACGAACTACTTGATAATGGCCGTGTGCGCGATGAAAGTGGTGAGAATAGTAAAGGCAAAGGCAACAAGCGCAAGAAAACACAGAGAATGCTCACCGACCTGATTGCCCTCGTCCGTTATACTCTAATACATGACAGCGACACCGCCGCCACGCTCGAACCATACAGCGTCACGGTACAACGTCGCTTCACTGATTGGCTCACCGAGCAAGAAACGCTCAAAGGGCGCAGCTTCACGCCCGAACAGCGGCAATGGCTCGACCTCATCCGCGACGCCATCGCCGCCTCCGTCACCATCGAAGTCTCCGACTTCGACAGCAGCCCCTTCAACCAAAAAGGCGGCCTCGGCAAAGCACACCAGCTATTCGGCCCCGACTTCAACACAATCTTAGAGGAGTTGAACGAAAGGCTAGCAGCATAATAGAACCAGGGACCCCACAAGGGGCAATACAAATAAGACCAGCGGCGGTGGTTGGGGGTGGGACGGGCGACCACAAGGGTCGCACCCTACTATACACCTTTATCACGCGCTTTGCGCGTCGCGTATAGTAGGGCGCGACCCTTGTGGTCGCCCGTCGATATGAAATCACTGCGCTATTGAATGGGTGCGCTATTGAATGGGTGCTCTATTGAATGGGTGCGCTATTGAATGGGTGCGCTATTGCATTAGCACATAAGAATATGTTAATATACTTATATGAAAGATGATCAGAATTACGTACAGTTTGCGGAAAACTTTGGGAAAGGTATCAGTAACACCATACGATTTAAGATACTGACACTCCTCTCAAAAAACCAAATGACCGTGAGTGAGCTAGTTGAAAAAACGGGTGCGCTCCAATCAACGGTCTCACAGCACCTGCTTGTCCTAAAAAATGGTCAGTTAATTACCAGCGAGAAGAAAGGCCAGTACGTGTACTATTCTCTCAATTTTGACTACATGATTACAGGACTCAAGGGCTTGACAGCTATTCTCGAAAATAACGCTTCAAAGGAGATAAAGGAATGAGCAGCATTACAAATGGAACACTTATCATAACCGGTCCTACAGGCGGACTTGGAAAAGAACTTGCTTTGCAGGTGGCGAGCAGGCCAGCAAATGACCGCCCTGATATGTTACTGGTTGGGCGCTCTGGTCAAAACCTTACAGAGATTACTCGGCTCATACGAGAAGCCGGTGCAAACGCCTATGACATTGCTTGCGATTTATCGAGGTTATCTGATGTTCGCGCGGCAACGAAAACTATTCAAGACCTCCTTGCAAGTAACAAGGTGCGTCCGCTGCATGCCATCGTTGCAAATGCCGGCCTGGGTTCAGCTGATACCAGAAAAATGTCAGCCGATGGGTATGAATTGACGTTCGCTGTCAACTATCTTGCTCACGCTCAACTCATTAACGGCTTGAAAGATACAATCGTCGCACCAGGACGAATTGTTCTGGTTGGCTCAGATACCTACTACGAAAACACATTCCGAAAAATATTACATGTCGCACCCGCCGATTGGCGAGACCCGATTGAGATCGCACGCCCGGCATCTGCCAGTACTCAGCCGACGATACGTGCAAGTGGCATTGCATACTCCAATTCTAAACTGGCTATTTTATATTACGCTCATGAACTGCAGCAGCATGTCAAAGATGGCATCAGCGTGATTGTTTTCGAGCCTGGATTCATGCCAGGCACAGGGTTGTCACGTGACCAAGCTCCGGCTGCTCAATCTATAGCACGAATGCTTGGTCGTTTACCTGGCGTATCTAAAACCGCTACCTCCGCACCTATGTTTGCTTCAGTTGCACTAGACGAAAAATGGTCACATCTGCGCGATGGCGACTACGTAGTCAAAAATAAGCTCACCAAAGTCAAGCCTTTTGCACAGAATCGTGAAAAAGAGCTGCGTTTGTGGCAGGCTACAAACGAACTCCTTGAGGCCGCAAAATAACACAATAACATTTGTACATTTCTCTAAAAAAGCTTCCCCTTGAGAAAGTCCGTACCTCAGAACAGGCAAAGAGCGTCATAATGAAATAGCGGTATACTATTGAGAACATAGCAGGAATTGAACAACTGTACGGGCCTGATTTCATCACGCCCTCTCAGCAACGCACTATGCTTGCAAAAATTGAGGAACGTATTCAATGGTCGTGGCAATGGTCAATGTATACGAGGGCGTTATGAATTACAGCCCCTACAAATGGTTCAACCTGCAGAACGTAACTGATACGAACAATCGTAGGGGCCATTATTCATAACGCCCTCGTCCCCACCCACAACGTCAACCACCATTGAACAACCTCCCCAATACAGGGCTTCTCAAAAGTCATGGGGGGTGAAAAAGACGAGTCAATCCATTAGAATGAAAGAAATCAAACCTCATTTCATTCAGGAGAGACTCGTTATGGACTATACCACACTGATTGCCGAGAACCA
>JAABUX010010245.1_pt1 | contig 10493 bp, 12 predicted proteins | sample 5561851 | NCBI WGS metagenome assembly JAABUX01 (sample SAMN10711883, study PRJNA513361) | rock metagenome | isolation source: Antarctica rocks | place: Antarctica: Victoria Land, Richard Nunatak red sandstone | collected 2016-01-03 | reverse complement strand
TCATCGCCCAGCCACGTGTCCTCCGGCCCCCAGACGACCTCTTCGGGCTGCCAGACGTCCTCTCGGCCGAACGCGAAGCCGAACGTCGTAAAACCCATGTCCTCGTGCGCGACGTTGCCGGCCAGGACCAGCAGGTCCGCCCAGGACAGCGCCCGGCCGTACTTCTGCTTGACGGGCAACAGCAACCGGCGGGCCTTGTCGAGGCTCGCGTTGTCCGGCCAGCTGTTCAGCGGGGCAAAGCGCTGTTCGCCGCTGCCGGCACCGCCACGGCCGTCAAACTGACGATACGTGCCGGCCGCGTGCCACGACATACGGATGAACAGCGGGCCGTAATGACCGTAGTCCGCGGGCCACCAGTCCTGTGACGTCCGCATCACCTGCACCAGGTCGGCCTTGACCGCGTCGAAGTCCAGGCTCTGGACGGCCGTCTTGTAGTCGAAGTCCGGCCCCAACGGATCTGAGTCGCCCGCCGGCTTGTTCAGGACCGAGAGATCGACCTGGTTAGGCCACCAATCCCGGTTCGTGTGCGGGCGACCGCTGGTATGGGCGGTCGGCCCCGGGATCGCCGGGTTCTCGGACTCGCTGTTGCTCTTGGTATCGGGCGTGGTCACGGCGTACCTCTCTGCATCTGTGCGGTTGGTGAAAGTGAGTCAGCGGGTGGCACGTCGCATGCCGAGCAGCGGCCCCAGTAGACGACCTCGGCCTCATCGATCTCGAAGCCGGCGTCGTCGGATGCGGTCAGGCAAGGCGCGTCACCCACAGCGCAGTCCACATCGGCCATCGCGCCGCAGGACCGGCACACGACGTGATGGTGGTTGTCACCGACGCGCGCCTCGAATCTCGCGACGGAGCCGGACGGCTGGATGCGCCGCACCAACCCGGCGCCCGTCAACACCCGCAGCACGTCGTAAACGGCCTGATGCGAGACCGCGCCCAGCTGCGCGCGGACGATGCCGATGAGGGTATCGGTGTCGGCATGCGGGTGCTCCTGCACGGCGGACAGCACGGCCAGGCGCGGTTGGGTCACCCGCAGGGAAGCGCCACGCAACAGGGGATCGGCGTCAGCCGGGTTCGGCACACAACGGAGTCTGCGTCACAATCTTGACCGAATCAAGCCGGCGGAGCCTGCCGAGCGAGTTTTCCGCGCCAGGAGCACCTGCCCGCAGCACTTCGACGTCGTCGATGCTGTCAGGTTCGTCCCCCGAAGCTGACCGACACCCGGCTCAAGCCATATGTGCTCGCACCTGCACAGTGGGGTGACGAGCCGATCAGCATCTACACCCGGGCGAAGCTGTTCCAGGAGGAGGGCAAGCGGACCGACCTCGCGATCCGCTTCTCCACCGTCGCCGGAGGCCGTCACGCAGACCCCCGAGTCGATGCACGTGGTCACAATGGACCGCGGGCTGAACCTACAAGTGGGTCAACGACGCGGGCGAGACCAAGCTGGTCAAGTACCACTGGATCCCCAAGCAGGGCGTCCAGTGCGTCCACAACGGACGAGTCGTCCGCACCAGCTGACGCTTTCCTCACGGGCAGTACGGCCCGTTGAAAGCAAGCCGTATTCGCCGTCGACTGGTGGCTAGCCGAGCCGAAGGTGGGCAGGACCCTCAACGCTCGGACCACCCCCCGAGCAGATCGACGACACACGGAGGCACTCGTGACACGCATGACCGACGACAGCATCAAGGTCCGCCAGCTCAGCCACTACCAGTTCAGCTGGACCGCTGCCGAGTCCGGCGAGCCGGGGATGATCACCCTGCAGCTCGTCCTCGACCAGGGGGCGTGGGAAGAGGTGCTGACGCTCGACGCGGAGGACGCCGAGGTGCTGCAGAACCTGCTCTCGCGCAGCGACGACGTCCACTACGACATCGGTCGGCGCGTCCTCATGTTCGGCACGACCCCCGTCGGCTCCTAGGGCTCCCGCACCCCTGGCCCGCAGGAGCGCACCAGCGGGGCCAAAGCGTCTGGCCCCGGCAGGTGCCTGGGCCACACGCATGCTGGGTGACCAGCCATCAGCTCCTCGATGCGCTCAGCTAGTGGGAGCGCTGAGGTCGTACACCGTCTGGCCCCCCACCGTGATCGCCTTGTAGTGCGACGCGACCCAGCTGCTGATCTGGCTCCCGGAACCGTTACCACCCCCGCCTCCGAAGCCACCGCCGCCGATGAAGTAGCGGACCTGGCCCGTGGCGACGTACTGCTGGAACTGTGCCAGGGTCGGCGCCGGGTCACCGCCGTTGAAGCCGCCGATGCTCATCACCGCCGTGCCGCTGGCGAGTTGCAGCGGTGCGGCACTCATCGAGCCTGTGGCAGCAGCGGCCCACCGCGTGGTGGTTGCCTTCAGCAGGGCCACGACCTGGGCGTTGGCTTGCTCCCCGCCGCCGGGACCTCCAGCGGTTCGACCAGCAGGCTGACCCGTTGCGGCGCCGAGCCCGGCCGGCCGAGTGCCGCCAGTTCGAGCCCCGAAGGAGCCGCCGCTACCTGCCGTGCCGGCCGGGCCGGCACTCGGCATGCTGCCCGTGTGCGGTTGGCTCGCGGTGTCGAGCGCATACGCGGCCGTTCCGCCAAGGCCCGCCAGGCAGACCGCTGCGAGGACGGCGGCCAGCGCGGTCGCGCCACGCCGGCCGGAACGCAGCCAGGGGGTGGCCATCAGCCCGATGGCAGCCACGACGGCCGCGGCCACCAGCACATAGCGCAGCGCCGGCAAAAAGGTTGTCGTGAGCCCGAGCAGGTGCGCGTCCCACGCAGCAGTGACGGCCACCAGCACGACGGCCGCAAGGCGCGACACCGCGATGGCGCGGGTGATCCAGAGCTCGCGGGCCGTCACCGCGACGACGCCGACGATGCCAGGAGCGAGTGCGATCAGGTAGTACGGATGGATCGTGCCCTGCATGAAGCTGAACACGCCGCCGGTGACGAGCAGCCAGCCACCGAACAGGATCAGGGCGGCGCGGCGCAGGTCGGTGCGGGGGGCACGGCGGGTCAGCCAGAGCCCCACGACGAGCGCGAGCAGGGCGGTCGGCAGGAGCCACGAGGCCTCCGTCGCCATGTCGCTGGAGAACAGGCGCGTGATGCCGGTCGGGCCGCCGAAGCCGCCGCCGGCTCCGCCGAACCCGCCGCCACCACCGCCGTTACCCGCGGTGTTGCCGAACAGCCGGCCGAGCCCGTTGTAGCCGAGGGCGAGCTCGAGCAGGGAGTTGGTGGTCGACCCGCCGATGTAGGGGCGGCTGGCTGCTGGCCACAGGTCGACTGCGGCGACGTACCAGCTTGCACTCAGCACCATTGCCACACCCGCGGCCAGCAGCTGCAGTAGCCGCCGGACGATCGGGGTCGGAGCGGCAACCAGGTAGGCCAGACCCAGGGCGGGGACGATCAGCAGCGCCTGCCCCATCTTGGTGATGAAGCCGGTGCCGATGCACGCTCCGGCCACGAGCAGCCACTTCGTGCTGCCGTTCTGCAGTGCGCGGACGACGGCGTACCCGGCACCGACCAGCAGCAGGGTGAGCATCGCGTCCGGGTTGTTGAACCGGAACATCAACGCGGCGACCGGGGTGACAGCCAGCGCGAACCCCGCGAGCAGCCCGGCGGCGTGACCTGAGGTGCGGCGCACGGTAGCTGCGAGCAGCCCGACGGCGAGCACGCCCTCGAGCGCCTGCGGAACGAGCATGCTCCAGCTGTTGAAGCCGAACAGCCGACCGGCGATCTCCATCGGCCACATGAACACTGCCGGCTTGTCAACGGTGATGACGTTGTTCCAGTCGAGGGAGCCGAAGAACATCGCCTTCCAGCTCTTGGTGCCTGCCTGAACGGCCGCGGCGTAGAAGCTGTTGGCGGTGCTCGAGACGCCGAGGTCCCACAAGTACAGGGCCGCCGTCGCGGCCAGCAGGAGCAGCAGCGCCGGCCGAGCCCAGGGCGGGTCGTCGTCAGCTCCCCGCACCAGCCGCGTGAGGCGGCTGCTGGCGGGGCGCGGGGCAACCGTGCCTGCGGGGCGCGCTCGTGGGGAGCCCGCCATGCCCGGCGAAGCCCGGTCGTCGAGGTAAGAGCTGATGGTTTGGTCAGGGGGCGCTGTCGTTGTCATGTCGTCTCCTTGGCTGATGACGGGCTGGCGAATGGCTGGTGCAGGGCTGAAAGGACGTGCAAGTCGAGGCCACGCGGTGCGGGCTGGGCGGCTAGGCGGCAGGCGACCGTTCAGGAGCTGCGCCGCGGGTGGAAGACCCAGGCGCGAAAGAGCAGGAAGCGAAGGACGGTGGCAGCTGCGTTCGCACCGACCAGCACCGAGAGCTCGACGAGCCGCGACGGTGTCGTCGTCACGGCGGTCAGGAGGGCAAGCGAGCCGCTGGTGAGCGCCAGGCCGAGCCCGAACACGACGAGGCCCTCCACCTGATGCCGCCCGGCGTGGTGGCCGCCACGCACGCCGAAGGTGAGCCGCCGGTTCGCGGCGGTGTTGGCGAGCGCCGTGACGAGCAAGGCGACGAAGTTGGCGGGCTGGGAGCCGGTCGTGCCGCGCAGCAGGGTGAACAGCACCAGGTAGGCCACCGTGCTGGCAACGCCGATGGCGCCGAATCGCAACACCTGGCGCGGCAACCCAGCCGGCACGCCGGGCACGTCGGGCCCCGCCGCCTGCGCTGCCGAAAGGGGTGCGCGCGCAAACGTGGCACGCAGGTCGGCCAGCGGCAGCTGACCCGTCGCGAGCCCCCGCCCGAGCCGCAGTACTCCCCTGAGGTCGGCCTTGGCGGTCGCGACGATGTCGACGCTGCTGTTCGGGTCGTCGACCCAGTCGACGGGAACCTCGTGAATCCGCAGGCCGGCGCGCTCGGCCAGCACGAGCAGCTCGGTGTCGAAGAACCACGCGTGGTCCTCCACCAGCGGAAGCAGCTGACGCGCGACGTCGGTGCGGATGGCCTTGAAACCGCACTGGGCGTCGGAGAACCGGGCGGCGAGGGTGCTGCGCAGGATGAGGTTGTAGCTGCGCGAGATGAGTTCGCGCCTGGTGCCCCGCACCACCCGTGAGCTGCGCGACAGGCGAGAGCCGATGGCGAGGTCGGAGTGTCCTGAGACCAGGGGGGCGACGAGCGGGAGCAGCGCGGCGAGGTCGGTCGACAGGTCGACGTCCATGTAGGCGAGCACGGCAGCGTCTGACTGCGACCACGCCGTCCGCAGGGCACGCCCGCGCCCCTTCTCGTCGAGGTGCACCACCGTCAGCCTCGGTATCTCTGCCTGGAGCCGCTGCGCGACCGCGAGGGTGTCGTCGGTGCTCGCGTTGTCGGCGACCGTGATGCGCGCCGAGTACGGGAACCTGCTCGCTAGATGCTGGTGGAGTCGCCGGATGCACGGCTCGAGGTCAGCCTCCTCGTTGTAGACAGGAATGACGATGTCGAGCAGCGGCCGTCCCAGTTACTCGGTCAACACGCGGTAAGACCCGGAAGAGGTCGTCACCCCGGACGGCCCAAACGGACCGGTCGCGTCGGCAGGCTGCGGCGGGAGCATCGTCGCTGTCATGACTTGACCGTCTCGTCCGAGCATCGGATGGCGCTGTGCCCGGGCTGTGGCTTTGCTGTGCGACCGGGCCCGAGTCGATCTCTCGTGGGCGGCTCACATCCAGGCAGGGGGCCGCGGATCGGCAGACTGGGGACGTGCAGATCGTTCGCGTGCTCGCCGCCGTGCTGGGAGCGGTGATCGCCCTGGTGACGAGCGCCAGCGTGCTGCGCACCCTGGTCATCCCGCGCGGGCGCCTGGGACGCCTGCCTCGCTGGGCTGACACCGTGACGAAGTGGTTTTTTCGCCTGGCCACCGCCCGGATGGATTCGTACCGCGACCGGGACGGTGTTCTCGCCGCCCAGGGGCCGATGTTCCTGCTCACGCTGTTGGCAGCGTGGCTGCTGCTGTTCCTCGTGGCCTTCACGCTGCTGCTCTGGCCGCAGACCCGGCACATCGGCGAGTCGACCCGGGAGGCCGGCTCGTCGCTGCTGACCCTGGGCTTCCAGACGAGCAACCACCCCTGGGCTACGGCCATCGACTTCTTTGCCGCCGCGACCGGGCTTGCGACGGTCGCGCTGCAGATCGGTTACCTGCCGACGATCTACGGCGCGTTCAACCGGCGCGAGACCGAAGTGACGCTGCTGGGGGCTCGGGCCGGCAACCCGCCCTTCGGTCCTGAGCTGCTGGCTCGCACCCGCGTCGGGCTGCAGGCAGAGGGCGAGCTCGACGGGCTGTACCAGGGCTGGGAGCGTTGGGCGGCCGACGTCGCCGAGAGCCACAGCAACTACCCGGCCCTGATCCGGTTCCGCTCGCCGCAGCCCTACACCCACTGGGTCGTCGCCATGCTCGCGGTGATGGACAGCGCCGCCCTCTTGACCGCCCTTGCGCCCTCGCGCGCGCCAGTGTCCGCACGGCTCGCCCTGCGGATGGGTTTCTTGGCGCTACGACAGATCGCAGACGCCATCCAGCTGCCGTACGACCCCGATCCTCGCCCAGATGACGGCATTGAGCTGGCGTTCGAGGAGTTCGAGTTTGCGGTGCAAAGCCTCACCGACGTGGGTTTCGAGTGTGAGCGCGATGTCTTCGAGGCGTGGCAGCACTTCGCCGGGTGGCGGATCAACTACGAGGCGATCGCGTACCGGCTGTGTGCCGAGGTCGACGCGGTGCCGGCCTTGTGGAGCGGCCCGCGGCATCGGTCGAGCCCGCCGCTGGCGCCGTTGCGGCCACCGGTACGCAGCCCGGAGCAGCCCGACGGCATGGTGATCAACCGGTCGTGGAGCCGCCCCCGGAGCACGCCGGGCGCATGACGGAACCATGCGTCCGCACCCGCCGACCAGGAAGGCGACATTCACCCTGCACGCGGTTCAGGGTGGCCCCCAACGGCCGAAGGGGGACTGCAGGCGCCTGGCACGCGCACGCCGCCGACTACGGTATGGAGCCTCAACATGACCTCGGAGCAGCACGAGGGGCGACTCAGCGAGGCCGACGCCGCCTATCAGGCGCCGGGCATCGTACGACTGGGCACCCTGGCCGAGCTCACCCAAGGCGGCGGGGTTCCTAGCCCGGATGACGGCTTTCGGCGCGGCGGGCGACGCTGGCTCGCTCTAGCTCTCGCGTGCCGCAACTGACGGCGCTGGAGATCTCCTCCGGGGTCGTGCTGGGGATGACGGAGGGCTCGCCGGGCCGAAGCTGAAAGCGGCGCCTCCTGTCACCACCCCGCTCGCAGCTCTTGAGCAGGCCGTGCTGCCCGGCCTGATGCGGCGGCCGTGCCTCGTCAGCTTCTCCGGCGGCCTGGACTCATCCCTCGTGCTCGCGGTCGCTTGCCGCGTGGCCAGGCGCGAGGGGCTGCCCCTGCCCGTGCCGGTCAGCTGGCGCTTCACGAACGCGCGCCTCAGGCCGAGGAGTCGGACCGGCAGGTCGCCGTTGTGGAGGCGCTCGGACTCGACGACTTGTCCTTGTTGCACGCCGACGACGACCTGGACCTGATCGGCCCGGTGGCCCGCCGACTGCTGCTGCGCCACGGCGGCGTCCACCCGGCGAACCTGCACCTGCACCTGCCCATCTTCGGCCGCGGCAGGTGGCACGCTGCTGACCGCATCGGCGGTGACCAGATGCTGTCCGGCTGGCGCGCTCCAGGGCTCGTAGCCCGCGGTCGCGCTAACCCCCGCCGGCTCGTCCGGGACCTGGTCAAGGCAGTCATCGTGCCGGCGCGCAAGCGCGACGAGGCAAACATGTTCCCGTGGCTGCTCGCTGACGTGTCGGCGGCACGGATGCGGGACCTCGCCGCCGAGGAGCTCGCCGAACCACGGCGGCTCGACCGGCGGATGGCCTGGCACATCCCGACGCCGTAACCTCGCGCTCTCGGTTGCCCCGATGGCCGCCGTCGCCGCCGACTCCGGCGCGGAGGCGCTGCACCCGCTGCTCGACCCCGGCTTTCTCGCCGCGTTGTCAGCAAGGGCGGGACGGCGGCGCGGTGAGGTGCGCAGCCGGCTGATGGCCTTGATCGCGGGTGACGAGCTCCCCGCAGTCGTGACCGCCCGCAGGGGCAAGGCCCAGTTCCTCGAGGTCTTCCTGCTGGCGCCCACGCGCGAGTTCGTCACCAGCTGGGGTGGCGCCGGGGTCGATCCCGCGGTCGTGGACGCGGCCGCCCTCCGCCGGGTGTGGTCACAATGGCCGATTTCCGGTGTGGCGGGCCTCCTCGTCCAGCAGCTGTGGCTGGCATCGGCACCGGTACCGGTACCGGCTCGCAGCTTCCAGCCCCGTCCGCCCCTGCCCTGGAGGCACGTGCATGACCGCTGCCCCACACCCGCGAGGGAGTAGGCCGTCGACGATCCATCGCGCACGCAGCCACTCGGGCGCAGAGCCCGAGGTGGTCAGCTGCAGCCGCGTGGCCAGTGCAGCACCCGCGGGCACCAGGTGTAGGCCGGCGCTGAAGACGGTCAGCGCATCGCAGCGCTCCGCCAGCTCGGCGGCGGCCTGCCATGCACCATCGGGCAGCATCTGCAGGGCGCGGAGCAGGTCGGTCCGCGGGTGGTTCGCCCTGGCGGGCGCGGCGGCGTGCAGGGCGATTAGGAGGACGGCGCACTCTTCGCCCGGCACGGCTACCGGCTCGCCCCCAACGTCCAGCGGCTCCGCTGCCCCGCTCACGATGGTCCATAACGCCTCGGCGTCACCGACGCCGGCGAAGCTGCGGTGCAGGTCGACCGTCAGCCCACCCGGGCCGGGCGCTTGCCACGGCCGCTCGTGCAGATGAAATCGTCGTCCAGGAAGCCCTCGGCTGCCGAGCGCTAGCCACGCCCCGCGAGCACCTCCTGCGCATGCTCGAAGGCTGCGGGAGCCACCAGCAGATCGACGTTGCTGTACACCCGAAGTCCGGGCTGCTCGCCGTAGAGCAGGCGCGCGACGCCCGATCCTTTCAGCAGCACGTTGGCGATTCCCGCCTCGCGCAGCATTCCGTGGGTGGCTGCAGCCGTCGCGTCGAGGGCGAGGCAGCGTGCCGTCTCCTGCAGGGTCGGCGTCACGCGGCGCTTCCTGCGACCCGGTCGTGGGCATTCGGCTCGTGGCTGCCCAGGGACTCGATGAGCCCGCAGGTGGCGCCGAGCACGGCCCAGTCCTGCGGACGGACGAGGTCGTATGCCGGCAGCGAGGCCAGTGCCAGCAGCATGGCGGGGTCGGAGGCCAGGGTCTGCCACGAGCGCCGCTGCGCGAGGCGGGCGAGGAGCTCGACGGCCCCCACCGGTCGCAGTGCGAGCGACGGGCCCCAGTCGAGGAACAGCCACCCGCCCAACGGGCAGCGGCCGGGGACCGGCGGCAGGCCGACGCGCCAACGCGTGCCGTCCCGGGCAGGGCGTGGCCCCAGCGCGGCGAGGGCCGAAGTCGCGCGCGGGCTGGCGCAGGTCGATGCAGCGCGGGCCGGTGAAAGCGACCGTCCCGTCCGTCATCACAATTTCGTCGCTGACCACGGGCCGGCCCCGAGCAGCGAGTGCCGCCATCAGGGTGCTCTTGCCTGCCGTACGCGGGCCGAGCACGCACCATGCCCGGCCGTTGACGACGGCTGCGCCGGCGTGGAACGCCTCCCGTCCCGCCCAGCGGCTGACGACCGTCGCCACCGGTCCGAGGTAGGGGTGCGCCAGCTGGTCGGCGGCGATGGGCGGCCCGTAGAAGGTGGCCGTGCTCTGTTCACGATCAATCGCCAGGTGCCGACCATCGGCCAGGGCGAGGACTCCGCCGTCGGCGTCAAGCAGTGCAGGCGGCGGAGGTGTTGCCGTGGTCTGGGCGAGGTAGACGGCAGTGCCGGCATCGTCACCGCTGGTGGGCAGCTCGACGACAGGACCGAGCCCGGATATGCGCAGCCCTAAACGAAATGCTCAGCGGGCCTGTTATACATACTCACAACCTAACTTCACCATTATGCGTTATTACTGAGTGTGAAATGGGCCGTCTCGGATCGTCCGGGCCTCCGCGGGTGGTGTCGGCGCATGGCAGAGCAATCACTGCCAGGCTGAGGCGGTGCTGACGAGGTCAGGGCCTGCTGTGGCTCAGGTCCTGGCGGCTGCGGCGCTGTTCGGCACGACTGGGACGGCACAGGCGTTGGGTCCGGCCGGTACGACTCCGCTGGGCGTGGGGGCAGTCCGGCTGCTGGTCGGTGGGACCGTCCTGCTGTGCGTGCTGCCGCTGCTGGGAGGCCGGCCGGCGCGTGCGGTCACGCTGTGGTGGTCGCCGTCCGGGGTGGTGGGCGGGCTGTGTACGGCGCTGTTCCAGCTGTGCTTCTTTGCGGCGGTGCAGCAGGGGGGCGTCGCGCTCGGCACGCTCCTGACGATCGGCAGTGGTCCCGCGTTCGCCGGGCTTCTCGCGCTCGCCACACTGGGTGAGCGGCCCGCTCGGTCGTGGCTGGTGGCAACGGGCTTGTGCGTGCTGGGGCTGGGCCTGCTGAGCGTGGCGGGCGGTGGGCACGCCGGTAGCGGGGCGACGGGCCCGCTGCTGGCGCTGAGCGCAGGTCTGGCGTACTCGGCGTACAC
>JAABUX010010244.1_pt1 | contig 10494 bp, 17 predicted proteins | sample 5561851 | NCBI WGS metagenome assembly JAABUX01 (sample SAMN10711883, study PRJNA513361) | rock metagenome | isolation source: Antarctica rocks | place: Antarctica: Victoria Land, Richard Nunatak red sandstone | collected 2016-01-03 | reverse complement strand
CCCAATAGCAAGTGTGCTGGAGTCCCAACCGTGACGAGCTTGTCGTCTGGTGACAGTCATCGCAACACCCGAGAAATGGTTTTACTAGCACCTAGAGATACAGGTCTAATGCAGCCAATGACGGCATGGTGCGGCGCATTGGCAGGGTCGTCGGGGCGCAGGCCGCGGGCCTGGGACCGGGACGACCTGCTGCGCCGGCTGCACAGCTTCCGGCCGACCACCTGGTTCCTGAAGCCGCCGGGCGCCGACCCCGTCACGTGCGCGCGCCACGGCTGGGTCAACGTCGGCGCTGACCTGCTGGCCTGTGAGGCGCGGCTTCAATTCTATTATAATGATAACGATTAGATAATTTGTTTGTGATTGCCCTGGGTGGAATTTCATGTCTTGTAATGGGAATTTGCTCAACCTGCCAACCCCTCAACCTGCCCTTCCCCGAACCCCCTTGCCATAGCATTGGCCTGAACCGCACCCCACGCCAGCCTTGACCACGTTCCCGGACCCTCACCCTAGCCCTATTCAGCCCGAGCCTGCGCCCTGCCACAGTGACCCTGACAGCTGACCCTCTTTGTAGCCTGCCAACGTGTGCTTCACCAGGGTTTCGCCTGATGTCTGCTCGAAACCTCTCACAGCTGCTGTTTTGTATGATGCTACCGTCTCGCATGGTGATACGCTGGCAGTCTACACGCCGCAGCCAATGTGCCGGATGGATGGGGTACGTTAGGACATGACGGTGCTGACGTCACTCTTGCATGACCGTCATTGCCGCAAGCCAGAAGCTTTGGGGCGTCACGCCAGCGTGGGTTCTGCCTGACATTGGTGGTGGTGTTGCAGTTCTGCAAGGCCAAGCTGAGCTTCCCGACGCCAGAGCGCCTGTCGGACCAGACTAAGGCGCGCACCCGCAATACTGTACCCACCGTCAGCTCCGTCGCATGCCAGATGCACCATGTATGGTGCTATCCACAGGAGAACGAGCACGCGCCATGTTCTCGCGTGGGCTCTAGCATATGTCCACTTCTCTGAAGCAACCCACTTCTTCCTCGAGTGGAAGCAGGACTGCCACACGCAGGTCATGGAGACATTTGCAGCGAACCTGAAGGACAAGCACGCGCGGCATTGCCCCTGGCACAACATCGCGTGCTCGGCCCAGCTCGCAGCATATCCCGCGCTGCCAGGTGCTGTGCAACCCGGTGTTGACAAGCCGTCTGCCTGTATTTACACTCGCTGCGTTGGCGCCTTTTCGCACTGCAGCCAGCAACCTTCATCTGCACGTCACGATGGGCATCGATGTGCTGCATATGCGGGCTGCAGGACAGCCTGAGAATGCGAATGATTAATGCGCCAAAACTCGGTTACAGACAGATCTGCACCCTGAAGAATTCACCGTCATTTGACAACCGTGATCGTGTGCCTCGCAGCACCGGCCGTGGCCGAGGGGTTCGCGCAGCGCTGCGTCGCGCTCGCGCAGCTCGACGGCCTGCCGCCGATCGCCCCGGACGCTGTGCGGTCCCTGGCCGCGACCCACGGTCCCCAGCTCCGGGCGCTGCTCGCCGACGGTCCCGCCGCCGCAGACCCTCTTGCTGTTGCCCCAGGCCAGCACGAGGAATCGGCCTCAGCAGCAATCGCTCAGCAGGCGGCGTCTTCGTTGGACTGGCAGGTGGCTGCTGCCAGCAGGCGTTCGCCCGCCGTAACTCGCCACGGCGCTGGCCCGGCGTCTGCCGCAGCCTCAAGTTTGACGGAGCAGGCTGACGCGGCGCCTGTACAGGCGTCAGGCCAGGCCGGCAGCCAGCCGCAGGGTCCGGAGCCTGGCGGTGCGAGCGGCGACATCCTGGACAGCCTCGAGGTGTGTTTAGGAGGGGGGCTCTTGCTAACAAACAGATGGAAGCTGTCGGTGTCCGCATACATGGCCGGCCAACAAAGTGCAGGTGTGCATGCCCCTGCGAGGCCCATTGCGAGCTTAACCTTGATTTGTGCACACGCATTGAAAGCCTGCAACGCAATGGAAGCATGCAGGCTTACTGAGTGCCATTGTCACGTAGAGTCTTGAGGGCATTGCGGCCAGCGGCGCGCCCGCCTTCGCCCAGCGGCAGCGGCTGCTGACCCTGTGCGGCTGGGAGACCCGCGTCATGCCGTTCGCGGTCGGAGAAAAGCAGGGCACCGCTCCGTCAGAGGCTGCTGCGGTGACTCCGGAGCCTTCGGGGCAGGGTCGCACCGAAACCGGCGCCCAAACGCCAGTGCAGCAGCAGGCGCAGGTACCAACGGAGGCCGCAGTGTGCTTCCGTCCTCTGAGCCACCACTTTGCCACTTGCCAGCATGTTGACCGCGGAATGGCGTGCGTCGGGACAAGGTCTCAACAATGCGCTGTGCGTCGAAGCTCTGAGAACACATTGGTGTGCATATGCTGAACATGAACGAAACCTGTTGCCAGGGGCTTAGACGTGAGACCGCTGCGCTGCAGTTGCCCCCGTGCATGTCATGTGTGCACCTCATGCATCCCGCTGTGTCTGCAGGCCCAGCCGCTGGTCAGCGCGCGGCAGGCCGTGATCTTCTGCCCCACCTGCGGCGCGCGGCACGGCCTGTGGACGTTCCTGGGCGGTCCGACAACCGCCGTAAAGTCGTGCTGGCCGGCTGGCTCCCCGCTGCCGCCGCTGCTCGGCGGCGCATCTCCACGGGGCACCCGCGGGGCCGCGCAGCGCGGAGGCCTGGACCCCGCGACCCACTCGGCGCCTCCAAAGTCCCGGGCCGGGGCCAGTGATGCAGTCGCCGTTGTTGGTGAGGGTAACGATCGATGCGTAGCCAGTTTCTCACTTCACACCGCGGGCAGCTGCGTTCATGGCTCACTGCAAGAGTTGCTTTGCTTGGCTAGCGCAGACGAGGCACTAAATGACATCGTGCGACTGGAGCATGTGGCGTTTGCTGCAAGAGAGGGAGCACTAGGTCTGCTGGCCGCTCATTGTTCTGACACTGGTGTTTGTGGACGCAGGTGCTGCCCCAGGCAGTGCGCCGCCGAATGCGCGGGCGTCGGACCTCCTCAGCCGGACCTTGAGCTCGACGATCGCCGGCGGCACGCTGGGCGGCACGCTGAGCGGCGGGCGGGCGGCCGAGCGAGGCGGCGGATCTGCGCGACCACAGGACGCCGCCGCAGCAAATCCACGGCCCTTCGGGTCCCGCTCAAGTGTGTCTTGCCTCATGACAGCGCAACCCCAGACAAAGGCGTCCATATATTTGCTGTCACGCCTGTTCATGACATGTGCTGCGACGCTTACACATGTTGCAGCTTACGGGGAGATGCAGATCCTTTCCTTGCAACATGTCTGCAGTCTCATGCGTTGTACACTTGTTGCGCCTGAACACAGAACACAGTTGCCACTGTGGTGTGACATCAAGTGCAATTGATTTTGTGACAGGCGGTCCCGTGTTCGGCACTCCCAGCCGCATTGCGCGGGTAGCCAGCCCGCAGCTGCCCGCGCTCACGGCGACCATCGCCGGGGGCGCTGCAGCAACTGCTGCGCCTGCCGAGGCAGCCCAGACGCCGCGGCTCAACCAGGCGTCAGCTGGCGTAAACAGTCCGATTGGAGGTCCCGGCGTCCTTAAGAGCGAGGCAAGCACATGCACAGCCCAAGATCTGTGGGCCGAGATACGGCTGTCCGTGTTCATCTCACCACTGTACTTGTACACTTACACGGGCGTCGCTATGCAACGTGACGGTGCCCATGTGCTCAATGTCGGTACCAAGATTTGTGCTTTGCAGGCTGCTGTCAGCGCCGACGAGCCCCCAAAGCCGGTGAAGGTGTTCGGTAGGGGCAGCAAGTCGGCGCCCGCGTTTGGCCTCGCGGCCCTGTCATCGCCCCGGACGCCGCCCGCTCGACCGACGCCGGCAATGACGCCAGCGGCAGCGCAGAGCGGTGCCGCAGTGGGGGTTTCAGCACCGCCCAGCACCGCGGTCCCCGGAAGCCCAGCGGTCACCGCAGGTGCTCCTGACGGCAAAGGGGTGGCGGCTGCGCCGGAGGCATCAGCGACGGGAAAGCGGCAGCGGGAGATCGACAACGGGTGAGCATAATGAGGCTGCCGGCTTCCGCGTCCTGATTCACCCATCTACTTCCTTCATTCCCAAGATGTGATTGTCTGTTTTATAGAACCAGTGACCAAAAGACCTGCTCCTACAGGGAAACCGCCAGCGGCGATCCGAAGCGGCAGCGCAGCGCAGCTCCTGAGGCTGCCGCTGCCGAGGAGGCGCATGCGACCGCCACGCCGGCCACCCCTGCAGCCTCGAAGCAGACCGCAGCCGACCCAAAGCCGAAGCCGCTGGACCCGCTGGCCCTGCACAGGTGAAGCATGAGCAAGCACTGGCTTGTGTGCAACAGGTCGCATGAACGACGCATGCAATCACGTCTCTGGCTCGGCAACACGGCGTCAGTGTGTCATCTCCCATCTGCTGCTACCAAAACTACGTGGGCGCATTAGCCACACTAACGAATGGTCTTGTTGCGCAGGCCGTTCTGCGCTTGGATAAATCCTTCTCCAGGCACACCGACGGACGGCGGCACGGCAGCGGGCCGCTGCGGTTGGCGATGGACGCTCGACGCGCTGCGTCCGGCGGCCAGCGTGTCCTCCAAGGCGGGAGTTTCCCTGGAAGCAGAGAAGGTGAGAGTTGTTCGCCGTCAAACAAGCATGGCGCACACTGCCCTATGGCCGGCTCTCAAGTCGTCTGCTGCGGTCCGAGCATCGCCATCGATCCGAGCCCTGTGTCTAAGGGCTTTCCTCGGTGATCCAACTGGTTCTACCTGCTGCAGGAGCCGGCTGATGTGTGGGAGAGGGCGGCACGGCTGCGCGCGATGCTCAGCAGGATCGGGGCTCCGTCGTAGCGCGCTCCCGCAGCTGGCGAGCACCGCTGCGGAGCACGGCTAGCGCGCGCTGGCGACTGCAGCTGTGGAGAATTTGTGGGATGGTCGGCATGCAGTCCCAGCACAAACCGTCATTCAGCTCAGAGGACGCGTTCGAGCCTCTGTTTGTGGGCTGCAAGCCGTCGATCCAGCTGACTGGACGCGCGAGGATGACGCCCGAGTCTCGTGAGGGTTCACAGCAACTGGTACTTGGCTCCGTCAGTGTCCTGCGCCATCGATCGTTCCAGCGTCCGCTTTGCCGCTGCGCTGGCGCGGTTGTGCCCTCAGTGGCTTACGGGCTCGTGCAGTAGCATCGTAACCAATTGCTGCGTATTGAATCCCGCGCGCCATCGATCACACAGCACGGTCTCCGAAGAGGCACCTCACCAGCGCTGTAAAGCGCCTCGGGAGCAGGGGGGCGCAGGGCCGCTCCGCTGCATAGCTGCCGCATCCGTCAGCGGCGTTGAAGCGACTGGTCTACTGCTTACTCAGCGTCCGGACAAATGTAACTCAACCCTAGCGCTGTGGTCGACAGCGGCGCAGCGTTCGTTGGTTGCCTCTCATCGGCCCGCTGGCCGGCTCTTGCAGCTGGTGCGACTTATTACCTGTGCCTGACACGCCCTTCCCTTCTGTGCTTGCATATTCTGTGAATGGCACCGTCAGTAGGTCCCACACTCGACACCCCCCACCACACCTCGCCGACTCGGCCTGCGCTTCCGACTCGAGTCATGATTACAAAGTCATGACTGCGCCTCGGCGTGCATTTGAGTGGTGCATTAAGAAAGTTGCGGCCCTGAACCGGCGCTCTCTACCACGCCCTGCATCTGGAAGGTCTGCAGTGAGCATGGGGCAGCTGCACTCAGCATGCCCTGCATACCGGTCAGTTATATAATGATCAACGTCCCTCTCTCAGTAGCATTGCCACGGGACCTGGTCTGACGGTTGCAACACGCCTGTTGCGCAGGCTACTGCTGACCGGCAGCAGAGAAGTGGTAGGCCGCTCGCCTCAGCGGCATGACAGCGGCGATGCTGGACACGCACGTGCAGATCAGCCAGGCGCTGAGCAAGGCCATGACCCTGAGCACGGGCCCGAGGCAGCACGACAGCCTGACGTCCATCTCGGACAGCAGCGCGGCCGACGACGCCGTGCCCGGTACCAGCAAGCGCAGCTCGAGGTCACAGGTGTCGTGGAGCGACGCGTCGCCGGTGCGTGCCAAGCAGCAAGAGCCCGCCCCGACCCGACTCCAACCTGTCGCAGCTCCGCTCCATTTCCGACTAGCATAGTCATGCTCGGAGATTTAAATATGTGTGAGGGATCGACTGTCTGCTAATGGCCCCGACGCCATCATGCAACTGGCACTTGCATACAGTCTTCCCACTCGTCTGATTGCCGTTCCATTCGGGAAGCATCAGGTGGCGTGCTATGCAGACGCAATGCGAGTGAACCTGCAGCGGAGCTGCACGTAGTCCTGCCTTAACGGGCATATACTGTGAACTAGTCCCTGCTGTCGTGCCTGCTTCCGTCCCGTGTTTGAAGCATCTGTGCAACTTGCGGTTGCTGACAGTCTGATGGTGGGTGCCGCAGATCCGGCAGACGGCGTCGATGAGCAGCAACGGGGACAGCATCAGCGGGACGCTGACGCGGACCCTGACGCGCAGCCGCTCCGACGGCGCCTCCCTGAACGGCGCCCTGCAGCGGCGAGCCAGCACGACCTGGTGCGACGCTGTGGCCTGGCCTGGCAGGCAGCTGCATGCACGACCGATGTATTTTCTACCTGGGCATGCAGGCCGCTGGCACTGCGGCAGGAGGGTGGTGTTGTACATGCGCAACCTGTAACGATTGGCTGACACATACCATATAATTGTAGCCCGAGCTCCAAGGACGACTAGGTTTTGCGACCACCATGGGTTTTCGGTGGCAATTTGCATTGCAATGCGAGTCTGATGCTGCGCTCACCGATTGGCAGGGACTTTCGGGACTATCCGAACGACCCAGATGACTATGAGCTGCTCGAGGAGCTCGGCAAAGGCGCCAGCGCTACGGTGAGCGACGAGCGGCCCTCGACCTGCTCGTTGTCTTCGTCCCGACTCTCCAAAGATTGGGCCGAAAGTGGTGCCTGCAAAACATCCTGATAAGCCTCTCAATGTCTTGAAGCGGAAATATAATACCGCCGCCACCCCTGCATACGTACGCACCAGCGCCGCAGTGACTCTCAGCATGTGTGTCCTCGGCTGGCACAGGTGTACCTGGCATACAGCAGGACACACAACGCCGAGGTTGCGCTGAAGATCGTCAACCTCGACGAGGCGTCTTGCAACCTGGTAAGCACCAGCATCTCACGTGCTGGCTTGGTGTCGGGAAAGCCCTCTTTTCATGCTGAACAGCCTCTTGAGCCCTGCACTATGTCATATTGTGGTCCTGGCTAAGAGATGGGGGCAGGCTGGCAACATTAACGAGGCATCGTCTTGAGCCCTGCTCCTTGGGATCCAAGTCGGTTCCCCTCACTCTTCAGCTAACATCTTGGCATTGATCGACCAGAGCGGCTGTTCATGGCCGATCCTGGTCACTGCGGGACGCTGCAATTTGCATGTCGCCATCGCGAATGAGGTTTTGCGACACCTGGCAAGATGCGAGACGGAGACACACACTCACCTTTCGTGCCTGCCCCGCAGGACGCCATCGTGAACGAGGTGCACCTGATGGGCCAGCAGCAGCACCCGGCGGTGCTGCCCCTGTACGCCGCCTTCCTGGTGGACGACCAGCTGTGGATGGTGCTGCCCTATGTCGCCGGCGGCTCCGCAGAGGACGTCCTCAAGCGGCAGGGCACGCCGGTGCGGGTTCAGGGTTTGGGCTCGGGTCAGGGTCAGGATGATATTCAGCACGGCCCGGGACAGGGTCGGGTCGGTCTGCAGAAGACATCCTCAATCGGCAGGGCACTGTGGTGTGTGTGTCGCACTGTCGACCCACGAGTACATACCGCATGTTGCGCTTATATGACGACCCCCCTCGTGGACGGTGTGAAGAGGCTCTTCATCAAGCCATACACAATTGCTTTTCGTATTGTCCGCGTCGGTCTCCATTCATGCCAAGCTGAGCTCCCGCCTGCGCTGTCTGTAGGGCCTCACGGAACACGTCATCGCCGTCATCATGCGGGACGTGGCCAGCGCCCTGGCGTACCTGCACAAGGACGGCATCATCCACCGGGACATCAAGGTGCGGCACTAGTTTCTGGTTCGCATCATCTGCATATCGCATGACATGCGTGTGCGTATTCTCCAGGTGCAATGCCTCACATGGCTGCCAAGCAATCTTGTGAGCAAGCTGCGTAGGCCCCCGGGATGGATCAGACCCTCTTGACTATTTCAGTCAGCGACCTGGTGCAAGACATGCCAGTGAACAAGCGCCACCTCGACCACCGTGACCTGTGCGGTGCGCTAACCCTAAATTTGACCTTGACCCTAACCGTAATTTCTGCAGGGGGCCAACATCCTGATCGACCAGAAGGGGCAGGTGATCCTGGCGGACCTGGGCGTGACCGCCCAGATGCGCACCGACTTCCGGGTCGAGCGCCTGGCGGCGCAGCCGGGCACGCGGGCGTACCTGGAGCGCACCACCTTCGCGGGGACGCCCTGCTGGATGGCGCCGGAGGTCATGGAGGAGGACGTAGGGTGCGTGTGTCCAATGAATTTTTAAGCAGCCTAACCATAACCCCAAACCCTAGACGGAACTCAATCCCAACCCTACCCTGACTGTAATGCACATCTTACTTACCCATGAGAAGGACATCATGTGGGTGCTTTGTTGACTGCACGGCAGCTTAACCCTAAGCTTTACCCCTGCCCCTGCTCTGATCCCTAACTCAGTTACGACGCATGTAGCGTCCTCTCAGTCTGACCTTGCATCAAATCTTTGCTGAGAAGTCCTGCTGGATGGCGCTGGAGGTCATGGAGGAGGACGTTCGGTGAGTGGCGTTTGGCTGCGCAGCGCCGTGCGGCTGCCCATGACAGAGAGCCTGGAAACCCAACTCGACTTCTACCTCATTGCATCTCTGCCAGCTGTAGTGACACACGCGCAAGACCCGCCTCCTGGCAGGTTCTGTTATTCGACGGGGCTGTTGTGCTGTGCCAAGGACAAGCTGCAGCTACATCAGACCCAGCCCTCCTGTGTTGGTCTTGCTGCGGTGGCGAAGCGATTGTGCCTCCAGCTTGTCCAGGCTTGGCAGCACGAGTGCTGACTCGCTCTTGTCCTGGGCAACCGTGCAGGTACGACTGCGCCGCGGACATCTGGTCGTTCGGCATGACGCTGCTGGAGCTGGCGACCGGCAGTGCCCCGTACGCGGCGCTGAGCCTGGACCAGATCATGATCAAGACCATGAACGACGAGCCGCCGCGCCTGTGCAGCACCGACCGCCGCAAGAAGTACACGGAGGTGGTCCCATTCAAACGCTGCGCCACGAGCGTGTCCTTGTGCTTCAAACTGTCTTAATCCTCAAGGAGCATTCAGTAGGTTTGAGGATTACAGGGCAGCCCGTCGAGCCGCAGTGCAGGGCTCTGCCCAAGTCCTGCCACGTGCCTCACAGCACAGCTACGGATGGAGCTGACATGAATTCATGTCCCAACAAGCTCTTGTTACAGGTCTGCTGAGCATGACAGGATCAGGAATGACAGCTGTCCGCAGTGAATGTGTATGACGTTTTTCACAGTCAGTAGTGCTTGCTGTGCAGGCGCTGCAGGATCTGGTGGCGCAGTGTCTCCAGGCCGACCCGAAGGCACGGCCGTCAGCCTGCAAGATCTTGAAGCACAAGTTCTTCAAGGTGCGGCGCGATGACTGGGGTCTGGCTTAGGCTCTGTATACTAGGAATGCCGTGTCAGCTCAAGTGGTATTTTTAGTGTCCTGATCCTAGACAAGTCAAAACTGGAAGAAAACTTGGACTATGACTCTATAGATTATCAAATACAACAAGTCACTTGTTTGACTGCTGCAGAACTCGTACGACGCGCGGTACCTGGTGGAGCGGCTGGACGTGGGCAGCGGCGCGGCATTGGCGCACAGCTTCGTCAAAAATCCGCTGCGCAAGGCCAAGTCCTCCATCGCCGTCATCGCCCACAAGCTGGACGACAAGGTGCCTGCCCAAAACCCGAGATGTGAATCATCCCCTCGACACGAGCTCTAAACCCCCAACAATCCTAATCTTGAAACCTTTCCGAAACCTGCATGGTCAGAGTGCGCATAGTCTTTCGTGCATTTGCGCTGGCAGTCATTCACTTGTAATGGCGAAGTTACCTTGCGATGCAGATTGCTAGCCTGTTCCTGCATCATCAGCAGGAAGCGATGCTGCCATGAAAACGCCACGGTCGCGCGTCAGTGCTCAGTGAACTGCAGGCACTTTTGAGCCTAAAACAACGCAGTTACAGGCTGCAACGATGCCAGTCTGACAAGCCGAACATGGTCGTGCAGTTCGTCAAGTGGGCGCCGTTCGAGGTGGACGTGACCGATGCCATGATGCTGCTGCGGCACGTGACGAAGCCGCTGGCGTGGCTGCCGGCGGAGAGCGTCAACCTGGAGCTCAGCGCGGTCGGTCAGGGCAAGGTATGAAACGCACCTACACCCAAG
>JAABUX010010243.1_pt1 | contig 10496 bp, 10 predicted proteins | sample 5561851 | NCBI WGS metagenome assembly JAABUX01 (sample SAMN10711883, study PRJNA513361) | rock metagenome | isolation source: Antarctica rocks | place: Antarctica: Victoria Land, Richard Nunatak red sandstone | collected 2016-01-03 | reverse complement strand
GGCGCGGTCGGACTGCGCACGCTTGGTCGCCGGCGGGCTGGTGCGGATCAACCGGCAGGTGACGGACAAGCCGCACGCCAGGCTGCGGCCGGGCGACATCCTGACCTTGCCCTTGCGGCAGGATGTCCGCGTGGTCCGCGTGCTGGCGCTGGCGGCCCGGCGCGGCCCGGCTCCGGAGGCGCAGGCGCTTTATCAGGAGATTAGCGAAGGCGGGCAGGAAAGCGCCGAGGGCGAGGGGGCCACAGGGGAGCCCTGATATGCCCGCCGCCGCTTGCGCCCAGGGTGAAAGGACCGCATATCGCCCCACTTAACGGCTGGACCCGCAGCAGCGGCGTCCAGGATGGGAAGGGGTTGGCGATGACCTACGTGGTCACCGAAAATTGCATCAAGTGCAAATACATGGACTGTGTCGAGGTGTGTCCGGTGGACTGCTTCTACGTCGGCGAGAACATGCTGATGATCCATCCTGACGAGTGCATCGATTGCGGCGTGTGCGAGCCCGAGTGCCCGGCCGAGGCGATCGTGCCGGACAGCGACGACCGCGCGGCGGCCTGGGCCGAGCGCAACCGCATCTTCTCGCTGGAGTGGCCGAATATCGTACGCAAAGGCGAGGCGCCGGCGGACGCGGACGAGTGGAAGGACAAGCCGGGCAAGGAGGCGCTGTTTTCGGCGGCACCGGGCAAACCGTAGTTCCTCCAGCGGCTTGCATTGCCCAGCGGCTTGCATTGCGTTGTGAGCCGCCGTGACGTCATGCGAAAATTGTGTTATGATTTGTAGGCTGGCGAGTGGACCTGCCTGCTTAGAAGCAGGCCATGACGCGGGCCGGCCCCCCGGCGGCACAGCCAATTCAGCATGGGCCTGCGGACACGCGGGCTAGGAGTATTCACGGTGCCTACCAAGTCCGCGACAGACGCAACAGACAAGACCGAAGTTCTCGATGACGGCGCCCCGGCGGCCGATGCGGAGGCCCCGGTTGCGGCCAAGCCGGTGCCCGAGGCACCTGAGCCGCAGTTCCGCTCGCCACCCAAGATGCCCGGCCATATGCCTGGCATGCACGGCCGTCCGCAGATCGTCCCGCGCGCCATGGCTGCCAAGGAGGACTTTGTTGAGGGCGATTATGTCGTCTATCCGACCCACGGCGTTGGCAAGGTGGAACGCATCGCGACGGAGGAGATCGCCGGCCATAAGCTGGAGCTGATCCACATCACCTTTGAAGAGAACCGCATGACGCTGCGGGTTCCGGTCGCGAAGGCGCGGACGGCCGGCTTGCGCAAGCTCGCGACGCGGGAGTTGTTTGACAAGGCCCTGGAGCTTTTGAAGGGGCGGGCGCGGATCAAGCGGACGATGTGGTCGCGCCGTGCCCAGGAGTATGAACAGAAAATTAACTCCGGCGACCCGTTGCAGATTGCCGAGGTGGTGCGCGATCTGCACCGGAATGCCGGGCAGCCGGACCAGAGCTTCAGCGAGCGGCAGATCTATGAGGCGGCGATGGACCGGCTGGCGGCCGAGATGGGCGCGCTGGACGGCACGGACAAGGCTACGGCAGCCTTGAAGCTGGCTGAGAAGCTGAAGGCGATCATCAAGGGCGCGGCGGTCGAGGTGGACGCGGACGGCGCGGAGGTTGAGGCCGAGATCGAGACGGAGGTTGAGATCGAGGCGGAGTAGCTGCCTGGGTGCTGGCTTTGGTTTTGCTCGGCGAGGCCAGAGTCGCCGGGCAAAAGGTTCAGCATTCATCTGTTAGTTGGGCCTGAGCAGTGGTAGATCAGGCCATTACCGTTGCCGTTCGCAAGATTGCGGTGAAGCGGCTCTAATAGTGGCAGGGGTACGGAGCGGCCACTATATAAGGTCGTCAATATTATGGTCGCGCCAGGACAAAAAAGGTTTCGCTGCAGCGTGTGATTACTTGGAATATCCGCTTAGCGGCCAAAGCCCGAGCATCTCACGATGATGCCGGTTGAGTCAGCATAGGCATCAGGATATAGGCAAAATGCGGATACAATGCAACGGAACCTATGGTGGCAAAGGACAAGGGCGTTATCACCCCAGCGGCCCTACAATATGCTGGTGATGAACCGATCGGCCGGCGTGTCCTCCCAGTAGACCGAGCGAACGACGGCAGCCGCGGCAATCCCGGTTAAGGCTCCACCCAGGATGTCACTTGCATAGTGAGTGCCAATGTAGATCCGAGAGAAGGAAATCAGCACGGCGGTGGCCAAGAAGCCGAATCCAAGACGCCGCATCCCATGCAGAAGGAACGCTGCTGCCACTGCAAAGGTGGCCGTGGCGTGATCAGAGGGAAACGAGGGATCGGTGCTGCGATCTGTCAGGAGAAGTGTGACACCGCCGTCATAGGGCCGCATCCGATGAACGAACAGTAAAATGAGCTGATTGAACGCCAAGCCGAGAAGGAACGAAAATCCGGCTGCCACAAGGATGTGGCGCGTGTGCTGCCTATTCGTCCGGCGCCACCATTGCTCTGCAACTGCCAGGATCAGCAACGGGACTCCGATGGCAGAAATCCAGATCATCAAAAAATCGAACGTGGCGTTTTTTCCCGCCCAAGCATTGACTGCGTGCGTTACAGCGACGTCGAGTTCATACATCGGCAACCCCAAATCTGGCCATCATGCGCGCTGACCTTGCAATAACCGGAATGAGGGCTGGCTATTATGGGAGAACAGGGCCGCCAAGAGGTTATCTCAGGTCGTTTCACCTTATCATCACCCGGCACCAAGCCGCCTACACTGTCCCAGACTCATTTTGCGTCGGTTTGAACTGGCTGAGGTGGAGCGCGAGCGTGGGCAACACAGCAGGTTCAACGCCACTGATGTGAGCAGAGGCCGCCGAGGATCACGACCACCGTCGGCCACTCGGTCTCCTGCTCCGGGTCGCCTATACCAATCGCGAGCGGGAACAGGCGAAACGCCATGACAGCGGGATGATACTTCAGGTTGCTCCTGGGCAAAATTGGAGCTTTTGGATGTGCGCAAGCAGAGCAAAGTTGTGCAACGACATCATAATAAGAGGACTCAGCTATAAAACGAAAAAGGCCCGGAGGACTGCTCCTCCGGGCCAACTTTGTAAGCAAGCCGCTTTAGTTGTTGCTGTTGCGGTTGCCAAAGAGCTGCAACAGCAGCATAAACAGGTTGATGAAATTCAGGTACAGGCTAAGTGCATCGAAAATGCTGCGCTTGGCCGCGCCATCCGTGCCTTCGGCATAGGCGAACTGCAGGTAGTCGCCCTTGATACGCTGGGTGTCGTAGGCCGTCAGGCCGACGAAGACCAGCACGCCGATCACGCTGATGGCGAACTGCAGCATGGTGCTTCCGATAAACATGTTGACCAGCGACGCGACGATGACGCCGATCAGGCCCATCATCAAGAAGCTGCCCATTTTGCTCAGGTCGGCCTTCGTCGTGTAGCCGTACAGGCTCATCGCGCCGAAGGTGGCCGAGGTCACGAAGAACACACGGGCAATGCTGGCGCCGCTGTAGATCAGGAAGATGTTCGCGATCGATGCGCCCATTGCCGCAGCAAACGCCCAAAACAGCGCCTGCGTGGCCGACCGGGACAGCCGGTTGACCCCGAAGCTCAGCACCATGGTGAACACCAATGGCGCAAAGATCGCCGCGTAGCCCAAAATGGTCGGCTGGATCGCGATGCCGCGGGGCGTCGCGACCTGATGGTAGAACAAGTCGATCAGGCTCGTGTTCGCGATGGCATAGGCGACGATGCCCGTCAGCAGCAGGCCAGACGACATCCAGTTGTAAACGCGCAGCATGTAAGCGCGCAGCCCGGCGTCGAGCACCGCGGTGTCTGCGGTCGCGCTGGGCGCGTAGGTTCGAGAGTCGGGGATGAAGGCCATAATCCTCTTTCCTCAGATATGGGCGTGACTGCCCGTGCAGCGTATGTTGGTTATAACCAATTCTGGATCAAGCAAAATCGAGAGATCAACAGCTTAACCTGCCCGCTACTCGTTTCGCAAGAATGGCGCGGCCCTGGCCCGCAGCGCAGACTCCGTCCCAGCATATCCGAACCCAAGCATCAGCGCCACGCACCCCAGGATCGTCATCGCAAGGATGCCCGGCAGGAAAACCCAGTCCGCCCGCATCAGGAAGCGCACGACCCCCCAGCTTGCCAGCGTCCCGACCAGCGCCGCGATCAGCCCGGCCGCCGCGCCGATCAGCCCGAACTCCACCAGCCACGCCGCCCTGATCTGCCGCCGCGTCGCGCCGAGCGTCTTCAGCACCACCGCCTCCGCCATGCGCCGCCGCTGCCCGGCCGCCACCGCGCCCACCAGCACCAGCGCGCCAGAGGCCAGCGTGACCGACCCGGTGGCAGCGAGCGCCGCCGCGATCTTGCCGACCAGCGCCGCCACCGCCCCGAGCACGTCCGCGACCCGGATGCCGGACACGTTCGGCAGCGCGTCGGTCACGGCGCGCAGGATGGCGCTCTCGTTCGCCGGCACGGCGCGGACCGTCGCGATGTGCGTGTGCGGCGCCCGCTCCAGCAGGCCGGGCGAGGCGACCATGGTGAAGTTGATCGACAACGACCGCCAGGCGATGTCGCGCAGGTTGGCGATGCGCAGGTCGATGTCGCGGCCCAGCACGTTCACCCGCAGCGTGTCGCCCACCCCGACGTGCCAGCCGCGCGCGAGGCCGGCGTCGAACGACACCAACGGCGGCCCGGCGTAGTCCGCCGGCCACCACTCGCCCGCGACCAGGCGCGACCCCTCCGGGACCGTGCGGCTGTAGGTCAGGCCGCGGTCGCCGCGGAGCGCCCACTGCGTGTCGGGCGTGGCCTGCACCTGGTCTGCCGGGACGCCTTTGACCGAGACCAGCCGGGCACGCAGGCTTGGCACCTCGGCGACCTCGCCGACGCCGGGCTGGGCGTGCAGCACCTGCTGGAAGCGGTCGAGCTGGTCGTTCTGGATGTCGATGAAGTAGAAGGTCGGCGCGTTGGCCGGCAGTTGCTCCAGCACCTGGTTGCGGATGTTGCCCTGGATCAGCGCGACGGCGGCCAGGGTGGACAGGCCGAGGCCCAGCGAGACCAGCATGAGCGGGGTGGCGGCGCCGGGCCGGTGCAGGTTGGCGACGCCCAGCCGCGCCCAGGGCGCAGACAGCCTCGGCGCATGCCGCGCAAGCGCCATCAACGCGCTGCCGCCGACGCGGAACAGCAGCAAGGTCGCCATGGCGCCGCCGCAGAACCACAGCGCAAAGCCGCGTTCCGGGGAGGCGGCGACGGTGAGCCCGACCAGCGCCGCCACCAGCGCGGCTTGGGTCAACAGCAGCCATGGCCGGGCCTGCACCTTGGCTGGCAGCAGCGCGTCCCGGAACAACGCCGCGCCGGGAATTTGCGAGGCGCGGGCCAGCGGCCACAACGCGAAGGCCCCGGCCGTCAGCAGCCCATAGGCCGCCGCCAGCGCCAGGGACCGCGGGTAAAGGCCCAGTTGCGGCGGGACCGGCAATGCGTCGCCGAACAGCGTCACGCCCACGACCGGCAGCGCGGCGCCAACGGCCACGCCGATCAGGATGCCCAGCGCCGACAACGCCAGCACCTGAATCAGGAACACCGAAAAGATGGTCCGGGTGGCAGCGCCCAAACAGCGCAAGGTGGCGATGGTGCGCGCCCGCGCCTCCAGCCACGCCCGCACGCCGGTCGCGACGCCGATGCCGCCCACCAGAAGCGCCGTCAGGCCGACCAGGGTCATGAACAGGCTGGTCTGGTCGATGAAGCGCGCGACGCCGGGCGCTGCCTCCGACGCATTGCGGATGCGCCAGCCCTGGCCGGGGAAGGCGGCGCGCAGCGCCTCGGTCGTGGCGGCGATGTCCGTCCCCGCCGGCAGCGCGACCCGCAGGTCGTAGTTCAGCAGCGAACCCGGCTGCACCAGCTCGGTCGCCGGCAGCGCCGCCGCGGCGATCATGGCGCGCGGGCCGAGGATGGTGGGCGCCGCAACCCGGTCGGGTTCGGTCAGCAGCACGCCGCGCAGTTGAACCGTGCTGCGGCCGACACGCAGCAGCGCGCCGGGCTGCACGCCGAGCCGGTCCAGCACGACCTGCTCCGCAACAAGACCGGCGACCCCGTCCTTCTCGGCCAACGCCCCTTGCAACGTGCCATCGGAGACCGCCGCCGCGCCGACCAGTGGATACGCGCCATCGACCGCCTTCAGTTCGACGAGCTGACGCTCTCCGGATGCGCCGTCCGCCCCTGGCGCGACCAGCATCGAGCGCATTTGCACGACATCCGAAACCTGGCCGCCTCGTGCGCGCAGCCACTCGTGCAGCGTGTCCGGCAAAGGCTGCGCGCCGGATTGGATTTCGAGGTCGCCGCCCAGGATGCGGCGGCCCTCGGTCGAGAGCCCGCGGTCGATGCCCTCCCGCAGGCTGCCGACCGCCGCGATGGCGCCGACGCCGAGCGCCAGGCAGGCCAACACGATGCGGAGGCCGCGCACGCCGCCGCGCAGCTCCCGCATCGCGAACCGCAGCGCGATCATGCGGGCACGGCCACGCGGCCGTCGGCGATGCGGATGCGGCGGTCGCAGCGGTCCGCGAGCGCCGGGTCGTGGGTGATCAGCAGCAGGGTGGTGTCGGCATTCGCCTGCATGCCGAACAGCAGGTCCATCACCGTCCGGCCGGTGGCGACATCGAGGTTGCCGGTCGGCTCATCGGCCAGCAGCAGGCGCGGGCGCGGTGCGAAGGCGCGGGCCAGCGCGACCCGTTGCTGCTCGCCGCCGGAGAGCTGGCCCGGCAGGTGCGTCAGCCGATGCGACAACCCGACGGAGGCCAGGCTGTCGGCGGCGCGCTTCTCGGCGTCGCGCACCCCGGCGAGTTCGAGCGGCACCGACACATTCTCCAGCGCCGTCATCGTCGGGATCAGGTGGAACGCCTGGAACACGATGCCGATGGTGTCGCGGCGGAACCGCGCCAGCGCGTCCTCGCCGAGTCGCGTGAGCTCCTGCCCCGCAACCACCACGCTGCCGCTCGTCGCCTGTTCCAGCCCGGCCAGCACCATCAGCAGGCTGGTTTTGCCGGAGCCAGAGGGTCCGACGATGCCGACGGCCTCGCCCGCGCCAATATCGAGGCTGATCGCAAAATCGGGTCCACCGAGAATATTGACCGGCCCGGCCGCGGAGGGCACGGTCAGCCGCAGGTCCCGCACCCGCACCAGGGGCGCAGAGGCAGGGTGAGCCACAGATATGTCCATGATCGGTCCATATGGCGTGCGCGCATGGCGGGCCAATGTCGCGCTGCTCGGCTTGCTGGCTTTTTTGTGCGTTGCACCGGCGCAGGCGCGCACGACCCGCATCCTCGTGCTCGGCGACAGCCTGACGGCGGGGTATGGCTTGGCGCAGCCGGAGGGGTTCCAGGCGGTGATGCAGGCGGCGTTGCGCTCCCGTGGGCTGGATGTGACGCTGGTCGACGCTGCGGTGTCGGGCGACACGACGGCGGGCGGCCGGGCGCGGCTCGACTGGGCGCTGGCGGACGGGGCAAACGCGGCGTTGGTCGAGCTGGGCGCCAACGACGCCCTGCGCGGCACCAGCCCTGCGAACATGGAGGCCAACCTGACGGCCATCCTAGACACGCTGGCGGCGCGGAAGCTTCCGGTGCTGCTGTCCGGCATGGTGGCCCCGCCCAACCTAGGCGCCGAGTACGGCGACGCCTACAAGGCCGTGTTCGCGCGGCTGGGGCGGCGGCCCGGCGTGCTGTTCGACCCGTTCTTCCTCCAGGGCATCGCGGGCGACGCGGCGCTGAACCAGGGCGACCATATCCATCCCAACGCCGAGGGCGTGCGCCTGGAGGTCGCGCGGCTGCTGCCGATGATGGAGAAGCTGGTCGCCGCGGCGGGCCAGGTGCAGTGATGCGGCTGTTCGTGGCGTTGGACCTGCCGCACTCGCTGCGGGAGCGGCTGTCCTGGATGGCCGGCGGCCTGCCCGGCGCGCGTTGGGTGGCGCCGGAGAACTACCACGTCACGCTGCGGTTCATCGGCGAGCTGCCGGGCTACCGCGCCGAGGAGGTGGACCAGGCGTTGGCCGGGCTGCGTGCGCCAGGGTTCACCGTGCAGTTGAAGGGCGTCGGCACTTTCGAGAAGGGCGGGCGGGTCAACAGCTTGTGGGTCGGGGTGGAGCGCAACCCACAGCTCGACCACTTGCAGACCAAAATCGAGACTGCGCTGCAACGTGCCGGGCTAGAGCGGGAACGGCGGCGCTTTACGCCGCATGTGACGCTGGCGCGCATGGACGGCGTCCCCGAGGCGAAGATCGCCGCCTGGGTGGCCGGGCACAACCTGTTCCGCAGCGAGCCGGTGGTGGTGGAGCACTTCACGTTGTTCAGCTCGCGGCTGGGCAAGGAGCAGGCGGTCTACACCCCCGAGGTCGAATACGAGCTGGCGTGCCAAGCATGACCCGCCGGGGCATCGTCATACTGACCGGCGCGGGCATCAGCCAGGAGAGCGGGCTGTCGACCTTCCGCGACGCCGACGGCATCTGGGCGCGGGTCCGGCTTGAGGACGTAGCGACCCCCGAAGCGTTCGCCCGCGACCCGGCGCGCGTCCACGCCTTCTACAACGCGCGGCGGGCGCAACTGGCCCAGGTGGAGCCGAACGCCGCCCACCTCGCCCTGGCCCGGCTGGAGCGCGAGTGGCCCGGCCCGGTGCTGCTGGTGACGCAGAATGTCGATGACCTGCACGACCGCGCCGGCAGCCGGCCGCTGCACATGCACGGGGAGCTGCGGAGGGTCCGCTGCCTGGCCTGCGCCGCCACGGCGCTTTGGGACGCAGACCTGTCCACGACGACGCCGTGCCCGTCCTGCGCCGCCATGGCGCTGCGTCCGGACATCGTGTGGTTTGGCGAGATGCCGATGGGCATGGACCGGATCGCGGACGCGCTCGACGAGTGCGGCCTGTTCGTCTCAATCGGCACCTCCGGCACGGTGTATCCCGCGGCTGGCTTCGTGGCCGATGCCGCGCACGCCCGGACGGTGGAGCTGAACCTCGAACCCTCCGCCGGGTCGGCGCTGTTCGACGAGGCGCAGCATGGCCCGGCCACCGAAGTCGTCCCGGCCTTCGTGGAGCGGCTGCTGCTCTCTATATAGAGGGCATGAGCCTCGACGAACTGGCCGCGGAGGTCCGGGCCTGCACCCACTGCGCGAGCGTGCTGCCGTTGGGGCCGCGGCCCATCCTGCGCGTGTCCACCACCGCGACGATCCTGATTGCGAGCCAGGCGCCGGGCACGAAGGTGCATGTCAGCGGCACGCCTTGGACCGACGCCTCCGGCGTGCGGCTGCGCAAGTGGCTCGGCATGACGCCGGAGGAATTTTACGACCCGGCGCGCATCGCCATCTTGCCAATGGGCCTCTGCTATCCCGGCCGCCTGCCGCAGGGCGGGGACCGGCCGCCGCGGCCGGAATGCGCGCCATTGTGGCGTCGCCGCCTGCTGAACGCGATGCCGAACCTACGGCTCACGCTCCTGGTCGGCAGCTACGCCCAGGCCGATGCACTCGGGCCGGGCATGATGACCGACCGGGTGCGGGACTTTTCGAAGTACCTGCCCCGCTACTTCCCGTTGCCGCACCCAAGCTGGCGCACCGGCGTATGGGAGACGCGCAACCCTTGGTTCGTCACCGACGTGCTGCCGGCGCTCCGGGCCGAGGTGCGGCGGGTGCTGACCCAAAACACACTATAGTCAACGCAGCCCCTCCAAGATCGCCACCAGCTTGCGGTCCCGGTCCGCCGCCATCTCGGCGATTGGCTTGCCATCAGCCTCGGCCACCACGCCGTCGATCAGCGCCTGCTCGAAGGCGGGCGTCATCTCCGGCGTGCCCAGGTCCGGCCACAGCTTGGCGACGCCGATGTGGTCCATCAGGTAGCGCAACCCGCCAGCGCCGCCGCCAAGGTGGTAGGTCATGATCGGCCCCATGATCGCCCAGCACAGGCCCGGCCCCTCGCTCACCGCGGCGTCCACGTCCGCCACGCTGACGACGCCCTGCTCGACCAAATAGGCCGCCTCGCGCCAGACCGCCGCCTGCAAGCGGTTGCTGACGTGGCCGGGCATCTCCTTCATCAAGCGGATCGGGTGCTTGCCGATGGCGGCGTAGAACTGCATGGCGCGGTCCACCGCCTCGGGCGACGTGCGCTCGCCGCCCACGACCTCGACCAGCGGGATCAGGTGCGGCGGGTTGAACGGATGGCCGAGCACCAGGCGCTCCGGATGGCGGGTCCGCGCCTGCATCGCCGTGGGCAGCAACGTGGAGCTGCTGCTGGCGATGATGGCGTCCGGCGGCAGCGCCGCGCTGACCTGCTCGAACAGCGCGACCTTCAGGTCGATGCGCTCCGGCCCGTTCTCCTGCACCCAGCCCGCCCCCTCGACGGCGTTGGCCGGGTCGGCGGTGAACCGCAGGCGCGTGGGATCGGCGTCGGCGTGCAGGCCCAGGCGTTCGAGGGTCGGCCAGGCCTGCTCGACGAAGTGGCGCAGGAACCCCTCGGCGTGCGGCGCCGGGTCG
>JAABUX010010242.1_pt1 | contig 10497 bp, 14 predicted proteins | sample 5561851 | NCBI WGS metagenome assembly JAABUX01 (sample SAMN10711883, study PRJNA513361) | rock metagenome | isolation source: Antarctica rocks | place: Antarctica: Victoria Land, Richard Nunatak red sandstone | collected 2016-01-03 | reverse complement strand
ATCGAGGAACGCCAGGACGCGTTTGGCTCTGGCAGCCGCCCGCTCTCCGCCGTCCAGGTGAAGATCACTGACGTGCGCGAGCAGAACCATGCGGCCACCCTGCCAGAACGTCGGTGATCGCAAGGCGATCCCACCGCGGAACGCCGTTGAGCCCAACCGCGGTGGGCTACAGCTCAGCCGTTGCGCAGGTCGTCCTTGGCCAAGACGCTCATGACGATCTCGGCCTCATCGTCGCGCCTGTCCGGTTACCGATCGTCTGCGGGACGCTCGACCGTGAGCCGTGAGCCGTGAGCCGGTGGGCGAGCTGTGCAGTGCTGCTGGCAGCAAGACCAGGCGCTTGGTCGCCTATGCGGAGCGATGAAGTCAAGCAGCCGGCAGCGCAGCGGTGGTCTCCCGGGTCGCGACAGGTTGCGCTAGGATTCTGTGCATGGGAATGATGCCGTTGGCTGATGTCCGTGCCCAGCTCAGCAAGTACGTGGAGCAGGTCGTGAGCACACACGAGCGCGTGACCATCACCCGCAATGGCAGGCCCGCCGCAGTGCTGATCAGCGCAGAGGACCTGGAGGCGATGCAGGAGACCCTGTACTGGTCCAGTCAGCCCCCGGTGGATGAAGGCGGCGAGACCGTCGGGCTGGACGAGGTGCTGGGCGACCTGCAGGCCCGTGACCAGGAGGGCTCGGGCTCAACGTCCTCCGGACGGTGACCTACGCCATCGCGTTCACACCCGCCGCCCGCCGCTCCTTCCACGCTCTCCCGATGCCGGTTGCCGTCGCCGCCCTTAACCTCATCCGGGGCGACCTGTCCGCGAACCCCCGGCGGGTCGGTAGGGCCTTGCTACCGCCGCTTGAGGGCCAGCACGCCGCCCGCCGCGGCGAGTACCGCATCCGGTACCGGATCAAGGAGCCTGATCGAGTCGTCACGATTCTGGAGGTCAAGCACCGGCGTGACGCGTATCGGTAGTACAGGCTCGCCGCTCACCAGGTGCCCGGCTGCCCCATGGCGCCCATCACCGCATACCGACCGGTTTTAGGACTGAGCTGGTGTGCCAATAGCCCTTCCTTCATCGGACGCACGACCGCCCAGTTGTCGCTGGCATCAACTGAGCGGCGGCTGCAGCACGCAGAGCTCGTTGCCGTCCGGGTCGGCCAGGATGTGCCACCGCCAGCCGTGCTCCACCACCGGCTCAGGCGTGAGCATCACACCGCCAGCCGCCTGTACCCGCGTGACCTCGACGTCGAGGTCGGCGGTGCGCAGGTCGAGGTGCACCCGGTTCTTCTCGGACTTGCGGTCGCCGGTGCGCTGCAGCAGCAACTCCATCCCACGACCGTCCGGCGGGACCAGGCCCAGGTAGGGCCCGCCCCCGTACCCCTCGCGGCGGTAGCCCAGGACTGTCGTCCAGAAGGCGGCAGCACGCTCCAGATCGGCGCAGTCGAGGACCACGACCAGCTCGCCCTGCGGGTAGCGCTGCACGCCCCAAGCCTCGCACTCGAGGTTCCAGGCGCTCATTCCGCGCTCCGGCTGCCAACGGGAGGCGGCCGCCGCAACATCCCTGACGGGACAACGCGGGATCACCGTCGACCGCCGATGGGGACCGGGCCGGCAGCCGTGCCGACGGGCTCAGCCGCGCACCGTCTCGACATTGAACTCGCGCAGCAGTGCGATCAGCCTCGCAGAGGAAGTGGCGGCGAGATGCCCGCCGGTAAAGCGCTCGTCGTCGGTCACCTCCGCGAGCCAGGTCAGGGGCGGCCCCGACGACGGCAGCAAGCCCGTGTCGCCGAGGTCGACCTCCGCAAGTACCAGCCCTGTGAGTGGACCAGCGAACACGTCGACCGCCACAGTGAGCCCTTGCCAGGGCTTGAGCGTCCGGGTCTTGATGAGCGCGTCTCCCGGCAGGGCCGTCAGGGCGGAGGACTCGGCTTCGTCGAGGTACATCGTCGTGTGCTCGACGGTGGACGGGTGGTCCTGGTCTGGGCGGACCTTCTGCCCGAGCTTGCGTACCGGGACGAGGCCCTCCTCACGCACGGTCCGCAGGCGAAGTCGGGTGCCGCGCAGGTAGCGGTCCTCGATCTCGAGTATGCGCGTGCTCGGCACTTCGACCTGCTCACCGGCCTGCGCCGGCGGTAGCAGGAAACGCCGTTCACGCTCGAGGTGGGCGTACCGGGACAGAGAGCTCATACGCCCATGGTCCCGCCCCGCGGCTTGTTCGCTCGCCGATCGGGTAGTGACACGGTGGCCGTTGCCACTCGGTGTATGTGGCAGCGTCGGTGGGGTGGCGGTCACGAAGGACTGGCGGGCCTGGCACGAACCGTACGCGGACGCGAGTTCGCCGCTGTCGCGGCGGCTGCGGCTGGTCCGGCGCCATATCGGCTTGTGGCTGGACGCCCGCCAGGGCGAGGCGCTGACGGCAGTCAGTGCCTGTGCCGGGCAGGGCCACGACCTGCTTGGCGTTCTTGCCACCCGCGCCGACGCGCACCGGGTGCGCGCCACGCTGCTCGAGGGCGACGAGCGCAACGTCGCCGCGGCTCAGGCCGCCGCTGCCAACCTGCCCAACGTCAGGGTCGTCCAGGTGGACGCCGGTGACCTGGCCGCGTACGTCGGGTCGGTGCCTGCGGACCTGGTGCTGATGGCCGGGGTGTTCGGCAACGTCAGCGACGCCGACGTCTACCGGACGGTCCAGGCCCTGCCTGAACTCTGCGCTTCAGGCGCCACCGTCATCTGGACCCGCAGTCGGCGTGCACCGGACCTGACCCCCACCTTGCGGTGCTGGTTGAAGGAGGCGGGTTTTGTGGAGCACGCGTTCCACGCGCCGGACGGGGTGTTGTTCTCCGTCGGCGTGCACCGCTTCGCCGGCGTCCCTGTGCCGCTGTCCCTGCCGGGTCGGCTGTTTCAGTTCGTGACCTGACCCGCGCGTGTGTCGGTAGCCGATCGTCAACCGGCCAGTGCCACAAGCGAGCGGTTGCCGTCCCGAAGTTCGTGGACAGCGTGCTGTACGGGGTGGCCATGTGGGTGCCGTGACAGCGCTGCTCTCCCACGCGTTCTTCGACCGCCGCGATGCCTGCGCAATGTCGGTGTTCAGCAACGCTGTGCGCGCTACCTCGGCGTGAGCGTCGGCGGCCCCAGCATCCGCGACGGCTCCAGGGCTGACACCGAACCGTTGACAACTCTGTACCTGCGGTCGCGGGACGGGGTCAGGGCCGCCTGCCGGGGGTGACGGGCCAGTCGCCGGGGTATCGGTTGGCAACTTGGCGGTGGCTCTCGTATAGACCCCGACAGCGTCGGCTGGAGAGTCGGTCGCCGAAGACGATGCCGTCGAGGTGATCGGTCTCGTGCTGAAAGCAGCGGGCCAGCTGCCCAGTGCCGGTCAGCTCGATGTCGTGACCGTACTGGTCCTGCCCGCGACAGACTGCGACATCGGGCCGCGCGAGTTCGGCGAACGCGCCCGGCAGGGACAGGCAGCCCTCGTCCCAGGTCTCCAGGTGGCGGTCGCGGCCTTGAGGCAGCTCGACGACGGGGTTGCACACCACCCCGATATGACGTCGCAGCTCGGCGTCCACGCAGTCGTAGACGAACGCAGCGAGGCCAACCCCGATCTGAGGAGCAGCCAAGCCCGCACCGTGGGCCGCGGCATTGGTCGCGATCATGGAGCCGAGTAGGTACTGGAGGGCGTCGCCGAAGTCGGTGACGGGACGAGCCGGCTGGTGCAGGACAGGTGCGCCCCATCGCACGATCTCCCGCACAGTGCCCAGACGAGTCAACTGGTCGATCGGCATGACCCCATCATGGCGGACGCCGCGGCGGAGTCCCAGTAGCGGAACGACCAGCGGGCTACTCCGATCCGAAGCCTTGGCCAGACCGCGGGCTGCCCGAAGTCAACAGGTAGGCACCTACCTGAGCCTCTGGGTCCCCGTAGGCTGCGGTACGTGAGGGCCGTCCTGTTCGACGTTGACGGCGTCTTGCTCAACTCGACGGCTGCGCACCGGCGTATCTGGTCTGAATGGGCTGGCGGCGTAGGCCTGGACTTCGAGGCGGTCTGGGCCGCGTCGCATGGACGGCGTATCAGCGAGACCCTTGCCGACGTGGCCCCTCACCTCGACCCGATGCGCGAGGAGGCACGCATCAGAGAAATCATGCTCGACCAAGGGAATGCATTCCCAGCGCAGCCTGGCGCGCAGACGCTCCTGATGGGGCTGCCGCCGGGCTGCTGGGCTGTGGTCACCTCAGCAAACGGGGACACCGTCCGGTATCGCTTCACCCTGGCAGGACTTCCCATCCCGAAGGTGCTCATCGACAACGGGGCGGTGGGCCAGGGGAAGCCGCACCCTGAGGGCTATCTGACCGGTGCGGCGTCACTGGGACGTTGTCCAGGAGAGTGCCTTGTCGTCGAGGACGCTCCGGCTGGTGTGGCCGCTGGCAAGGCAGCAGGGATGACCGTCCTGGCCCTCGGGACCACTCACGCAGCAGCGGACCTCCACGAAGCCGACCTGTTTGAGCCTTCTCTCAGTGGCGCCGGACCATTTATCCAGCGGTGGTTCAACAATGAGTAGCCGCATAGCCCAGTGCGGACCCGTCCCTGCCCTGCGGCCCGAGAGCCTGGCAGCCAAGGCTGCTTCCCAGCGCATCAGGCGGGCGAGCGTGACGAGGGCAAGTCGTGGCGGGCCTGGGAGGGCGCTGGGGTCACTCGGTGGCACGGCGAGCCCCGGGCCGATCAGGGCACCGGTTGACCGGTAGCCAGTGATCGGGTCTGGCACGCTGCTCGAGGTGGAGTTGCTGAGCAGGCTTGGTGGCCAAGACGCCGGCGAAGTGCTGACGCTGCAGCGCGCCGCGTACGTTACGGAGGCTCAGGCACATGCCGACCTGCACCTTCCGCCGCTGCAGCAGACTCTGGCCGAGGTAGCCGCCGAGCTCGCCGACCGGCAGGTGCTCGCCTTGGGCTTGCGGGACGCCAACGGCCGGCTCGTGGCCGCGGTCCGCGCCCACAGCGCAGCGGACGACCCCCAGGTCGCAGAGATCGGCCGCCTCACGGTCGTCCCGGACCGCCAAGGACAACGGCTGGGTACTCGCCTGCTGGCCACGGTCGAGGAGCAGCTGCCAGCGATCGTGACGGAGTTGCGGCTGTTCACCGGCGAGCACAGCGCCGGCAATCTGCGCTTGTACGCGCGGCTCGGCTACCGGGAGAGCAGTCGGCAGCCGACACCAGGTGGCTACCAGCTCGTCTACCTCGCGAAGCACCGAGCGGTGTCCGGCTAACAACGGGCCAGTGGGCCTGGACCGAGCCGAGTGATGTCGAGCCCGGCGAGCTATAGTGGGCAGTACCTGGAGCCCGTCAGCGCCCGATACCGCACACGCACATCCCGTCCCCTGGGCTCGCACTTGACCTCATGACGGGAAATGCCCTCCCGTCGCCGAGACCGCGCCGCATCAACTGTCACCGCGGGAGGTCGCTTGGTCCCGGCGGTCGGGGCCGCGCCGGGTAGTGAAGCGCGGTGAGCAACTGACTGTGCAGGTTGGCGTTGGAGTACAGGCCACCGCCTTGATCGCCCGCGTGTCCTCCGGTTCGATCGGTGAACGGCCGCCCGCTTCCTCGACGAGAAGGATCCATGGCGCGTGATCCCAAATGTGGTAGCGCTCGACCAAGAAGGCATCGATTTGGCCACGAACAAGCTCGACGAGCGGCAGGGGGCTTGCCGGTGCGCGGGCCACACTCGGTGGGAGACGGGCTCTGGACGCGTCGTCCAGAGCATCGAGCCGAGCATCAGCCAACATCGAAGTGGTGCTGACATCGAGGCGCTTCGATTCGGCCTCCTCGCGTGGTCAGGACGACTCGAAAGAACCGCCGCCTCGGGTCGCCCACCAGCAGCGTCGCAGCGCAGGAGCGGTGACGACCGCTATCTGAGTGCTCCCGGCAACCTCCAGCGCAATGTGAACTCGCCAGTTCGGGTCACGCCGACAAAAGAACGACGTGCCGTCAACCGGGTCGATGATCCAAACCCGATCGGACTTACCGAGTGGACCAAGTTCCTCGCCAAGGAGCGCATCTTCTGGCCTCGCCGCAGACAACGTCTCGCGAAACAATCGCTCGACTGCCCGGTCGGCTTCCGTGACTTGTGTGCCGTCGGCCTTCAGCGTTGCCGAAACGCCAGACTCGAAGTAAGCAAGTGCGAGGTCCGCCGCCAGGTCCGACGTGTCGAACGCGAGTTGTAAGTCATCAGCGCTGTCCACCTCCCACGACGCTATCAGCCCAGGCCGCCCTCAAAGTGCCGTTGAAGGACAGAGCGAATGCGGCTGCATGGCGGTCCGCGGGACAACGAGCTATTGCGGGACGTCTCCTTGACGCGCAAACCGGCGCTACCGTTTCCCCGATGAAGGCCGACGCAGCCGGTTTGTTACGTCAGCACAATCGGGCGTATCAGCGGTCGCGACCACACCATCGAGATCTGGTACGTCGAGCACGCTGGATGCATCTACCTGCTGTCGGGCTATGGCCTCCGTGCAGACTGGGTGAAGAACATGCAGGCAGACTCGGAGGTCACCGTGGCGATTGCGCCAGCCGGTCCCCAGGGCGAACGATCGACGCCGGCCACCTACAGGGCAACTGTCGGACCACTTCCGGATGAGATGCAAGTCCGTCCGACAATTGAGGCGCGGTACAGAGGGTGGCAGTCAGGCCAGCCGCTCTCGGCCTGGGCCGCGGAACCCCTGGTGGTTTGCCTCTGCCCATCGCCTGGATGAACTTCAACAGTCTGTGGCTCGACAGCTCCGATGACCCACGAGAGGCACTCCCGCCAGGCGAGGGTGAGAAGGCTGTGCTCGCGGAGTACCTCCCCCATGCAGTACGTCGCTGCCTCAGCGACTCACGCGGTGACAGGTCCCCGGTCGCGTCCACCTTGGCGTACGCCCATGCCGGCCCGTTGGCGCAGCTCCTCGGGGGCATACAGCAACTTGTAGGCGTTGTCCGCATGGTCGCCGACGCGGTTGCGGCATAGGGCGTCCAGCTCGGCGTCGTCCGACGCCTCAGACATGTGGACGAACACTTCCAGCACGTGCGTGGAGGTCAGCATCTGCACGAGGAGGATCCCAGTCGACGCCTCGTGTGCGCAGGCGACGTCCAAGGCTGCGGCACCGGGCATCCCGCATGCGATCACGATGCGGCAGCCGTCTGTCTCGATCATCTGCTTGGCCGCCACGCCCAAGTCCTTGAACCCCGGCACAGTCCGCCTCACAATCTCGAAGCGTTCGCCGCAATCAGGTCGGAGGTGCAGCCGCTCCTCCGCGATGTCGCCCATGTTTATGCACGAGAACATGGTGTCCACAACGCCTATCCGGTCCACGAACGTGTCCCTCCAACGCCGCAGGTCCTGCCCACCGCCCAACATACGGGCACGTAGAGCACCTTCGGCTTGCTGGACGCCTGGCGCGCTCCCATGCGGGCGCCCGGTGAACGGGGCCAGTGCGCTCTTCCTCTGAGTCGACAGGGCCGGAACGAGCTCGTCGTCTTCGGGGGCCGCTCCACGCATGCCTGGGAACGCGGAGCTGCGTTCAGGTGCGTCCTTGAATCTGGCCCCGCAAGATGATGGCGCGGGGTGCTTCGAGCTGGTCGAGCTGGTTCCGCGGATCGGTGTCGTAGACGATCGCGTCGGCCGGGGCACCGGGTTGCAGGCCGTCCAGGCCAAGGTAGGTCCGTGCCGTCCACGAGGCTGCCCCAAGCGCCACGTGCGGGCTCACCCCGGCCCGGGCGAGCGCCCGCACCTCGTCTGCGATACGTCCAGGTGGGCGGGAGTCGGTGCCGGCGAGCAGTGTGACGCCCACGTCGGCGGCGTCCGCTGCGAGCTGCCCGTGAACTTCGGCCCCGCCGAGAAACCAGTTGCGCCGGGGGCTGTCCGGCCGCGCCCGCACCTGCGCCAGCGAGGAGGTAAGCACCGCGAGTGTCGGTGTCAAAGCGGTGCCCCGCCGCGCCATCTCCACAAGCAGCGCCGGGTCCAAGCACATGCCGTGCTCGAGCGAGTCGACGCCGGCCGAGACCGCAGCGGCCCCTCCCTCGGCACGCTGGGAATGCACAGCGACGCGCCCGCCGACGGCGTGGACCGCCTCCACGACCGCGCCGAGGACCTCCGGCGACACGACCGCGTCGTCCAGCCCCCAGTCACCGATCAGCTTGGCCCAGCCGCTCCCTCTTGCCTGAGCGGCGGCGATGCGCGGCAGGTCGTCGGGGGCGGCGTGCCGTGCCCAGCCGTCGAAGAACTGGCCGGGCTGAGCGATCCACCGACCGGCGTGCACCGCTCGGGGCAAGTCCTCCGCCTGACCGAACCACGCAGGCGGGTCGCCGGCCAGCCCAGGGGCGCGCAGCAGCGTGACACCGGACCGTAGGTGTTGCTGCAGGTCGGCGCGCAGTTGCTCCTCGTCCAACGGTTCACCCGGGGACTCGGCCCCGGGATGTGTGTGCGCGTCCACGAGCCCTGGCAGCAGCCAGCCCTCCGCGACCAGCTCGGCGCCGGGCACGGCGTCGTCGGTCCAGCGGTCTCCGTCGGCATACAGGTCAACCACGTCGCCGTCCGGCAGCCTCCGCCCCCGGACGCGGATCACCCCCACGGGAGCTGCCTGCTGCACGCGCCAGCCACAACGGTCAGCATCACAGGAGCATGCCAGCCAGCGTGACCAGGACCCAGCGACCGGTAGGGGATGGCGCCCATCGAGACAGATGCCGGACCGGCTCGTTGCACAGTTAAGACTGTCAGCGGTCAGCGGCGGGGGCTCTCGCGGGACTAAGTGACAGGGTCGGCGCACGGTAGGGCGGTGCCCGGTGGCCGATGGGGGTGCGTGCGGTACGCCCGCGGCGAACGTGGTGGCGTTGAGCTGGTCGACCTGCTGAGGTCCAGGCCCATGGATCGTCTTGTGTTGACAGCGCCGGGCGGCGCTGTGTCGCACTAGGGGCTCGGTCATCGCGCCAGCCTGCCTGCTTCGTGCCTCTGTCGAGCCGCGATGGCGCTTGGATAGGCGATCGTTGAGTGCGACGAGGGCCGTCAGGCAACGTCCGCCGAGCGCGCACTGTTGATGATGTTGCGCATGGTGACGAGTGCGGCGGCGCGAAGCGTCTCAGTCCCACCGCGTACGACGAAGATGTCGACCGCGGCGACCGTAAGGGTGGTGCCGGGGCGAAGGACGCGAGCGCGGGCAACGAGCTGGTCGCCACGGGCCTCGGCGAGGAACTTGAAGATGTAGTCCACCGTGGCGGCCGCGCCGCCGGGCGGGAGCAGCGTGACCCCCGCTGTGACTCAGGTGAAGTCGGCCAGGGCCGCGATGGGATTGGCCTGAAAAGCACCGAAGGTATGGGAGTGCTCGCGTCGCCAGGCCAACTCGCGGCGAGTTCGGTGAAGGTCAGGCCAAACGTGGCGGCGACGGGCAGGATGAGCACCGCGTCCGCGATGTCCTGCCGGAAACCCCGGTCGGTCGTGGTCATGGTTGAGGGTCCTTCCGGGCGGTGGCGGCGAAGACGCCGCTGGCGGCTAGGACCAGTCGGCCGTCCGCGGTGAACTCGCAGCTGGTGAAGGCGAGCTTTCGGCCGATCCGGCGGACGGTCGCGGCGCCGGTGACCCAGTCGCCGAGCTGCGCCGACCCGGGAAAATCAGTGGTGAGCGAGGCCGTGACCAGGCCGGTGCCAGCAGGGCTGGCGCGGTGGGCGGTGTGGCCCATCAGCACGTCGGCGACCGCGACGAGTACCCCCGCATGCAGGAAGCCGCGGGCGTTGGTGTGCCGTTCGTCGATCCGCAGCCCGACCACCGCAGGGTCGCCCACCGCCTCATAGAGCGGCCCGATCAGGTCGAGGTAGCGGCTGGACCTGGCGTAGGGGGCGAACCCGGCCGGGGTGCTCACGGGGCCGCCATGGCCCGCCAGGCGCCGTCCGCCAGGTCGGCAGCGGCGTCGGTGGGCGCGAGCCTGGAGCGGCCGCGCAACCAGTGCCGAGCGAACTCCTGGCCCGGGCCCAGCCACAGCGCATGGGCCACCTCGAACGGGCGGCGGACCAGCACACCGTGCTCGGCCTGCCCCCGCAGCCAGCCGCCGACGACGTCCACGTACTGCCGATTCTGCTCACCGAAGCTCGGCTCGGCCGCCAGCAGCACCTCACCGGGCAGGTCGCCGTAGAGCAGCCGAGCCAGCTCGGCGTGCTCCTGCACCCAATCCAGCTGCGCGTGCACTACGTCCCGTACGCCCTGCTCCGCGTCGCTGGCACCTCCCAGCACACTCAGCACGACCTGTTGAGAACGCGCCATGCCGTCAACCAGTAGCCGAGCGGCGAGATCGGCCCGGGAAGGAAAGTGGTGGTAGAGGCTGCCGTTGGACACCCCGGCTGCACGACGCACCTGCTCCATCGACGCGCCCGCATAGCCATGCGCCGTGAACAGGCGCAGAGCAGCCTCCGCGATGCGGTCCTCTGTCGCCACCCGCTCCAGCATGGAGAGCGACTCTAGAGAACCACTCCACGGAGTCAAGGTCGGCAATACA
>JAABUX010010240.1_pt1 | contig 10497 bp, 15 predicted proteins | sample 5561851 | NCBI WGS metagenome assembly JAABUX01 (sample SAMN10711883, study PRJNA513361) | rock metagenome | isolation source: Antarctica rocks | place: Antarctica: Victoria Land, Richard Nunatak red sandstone | collected 2016-01-03 | reverse complement strand
GCAGGGGCCGGCCGCGGGCTGCTCAGGGTACGCGTGCAACGTCGGCGGCGCCGGCGACCGGCCGGACGCGGCGCTCGCGCCGACGCCCGCGGGGGCGCCCAGCGCTGGGGCCGCGGGGGCGGGGGCTGCGGGGGCGGCCGCGGGGGGCGCCGGGGGGTCCGCGGGCGCCGGCTGCGCAGGGTACGCATGCGGCATCGCCGCGTCCGGCGGAGCGGGTCCGTACGGCACGCAGAGCTATGGCGGCAGCGGCAGCGGCGGCCGCCCGCCGCCCGGCGGCGCCAGCCCGCCTGCCGTGGGGTGAGCCGGCTGCGTCCCTGCCCGGCAGCTCTGCGGGTGTGAGGCAGTATCACGTGTTATCATCTGTCGGCAATGGCCGCCTCGCGATTATGGAAGTGCCACGTACAGCTGCGCACAGAGCGCTGCAGCGCTCGCTGTGCAGGCCGCTTCCAGCCTGGTGACGCAGCGTGCTCGCCTGGACAGGAGTCAGCCAGTGTAGTAGGCGCACCGAGCCACAGGGCGTGTGGAGTTCTGGGCTCTCGCGGGCTCTGTTGTGGCTCCCATCAGCGCTAGTTTGAGCGCGCCAGCCTATTTGCCTGGAATGCCATTCGCAGTGGTGCGCACACGCAAGGGTGCTGCGGCTGCTGGGGCTGGCTGACGGAGCCAAGCACACATGTGCATCAGTGCCATGCATGCGTATGATTTGCGCGGGGGGGGGCTGCATTTGCTGCGCCGTTGCGGCAGAAGACAGGCTACTGGCAGGCAGGCCCGCTGGCTGCTGCAGCAAGCCGTCGTCGCGCTGAAGGCAGAGCGTGTTGTGCGGGCCGCGGGTGAAAGCATGGGAGGGGCGGCAGGGGTTGCCAAGTTGCGCGCGGCCGGCTCGCATGCTGAGCACCGCAGCGCCCCGCGCAGCACGGCGCGGCAGCGCATGTGCGGCGCGCATGGCATCAGGTGCCTGTCATGGCAGACTGCTTGCCTGTGCGACCCATGCAGTGGACTCTGAATCAGGCTCCGTGTGGCCCTGGCCGCGATTGGCGCAGACTGTGTTATTCATGCTATTGAAAGGCCCTTTGAAGTGGACAGCGGTAATTAAGTATATCTGGGCATGGGGCCTTTTGGGGGACAGGGCAGGGTAGATAGGATCTGGGGGTGTGTAGGCGAGGCAGCGGAGAGTTGAGGGGGCCGGTGGTATTGGGGTTGTCGGTGATTTGTGCATCCTGGTGAGCGGCACTGTCTTAACTTCGTGTGCTCTGAGGGATGCGGTGTTTTCTGCCAAGAGGGGGCGGCCTGTGCCACGCAAAGGGCCCGCCGTCCCTCGTCGCATCCCGCCTGTTTGCCTTTATTGCCCCGTCTGTAGCTTCGCCCGCCCGGTCATCGACATACACGAGCCGGCAGCGCGCGTGCTCCAGTTGTCGCCAGAAAACCTAGGATTGCAGCCCATATGGCGCATGCACGCTGACAATACATTCCTGAGAGTGTGCGTTGCAAGGGCCCCTGTCTGCAGACATGGGGCCGCGGCGGCGGAGAGTGCTATTGAGGTGAGGGTGGGGCAGGCGCACGCATGCGCATGGACTCTGCTTTTTCTGGCCCGCGCAATGCAAACCTGATGAGCCCTCAGTCAGAGGAGCCTGCATGTGTAGGGGTAGTCGGCACTGGGCATGCAGTTGCACTGTGGTGACTGCGTTGGGACACTCCTGACAGGGGAACGTCAAGTGCTATGCACACGGCTTCAGGCGTGCCTGGCGTGCACGTGCGCCCGCCTCACGCTCATGCGCCGTTCCCCAGGGGGTGGCCTGGCCAGGCTGCCAGGGCTTGAGCTGCCGCCCCGCGCACGCGGCGGGGCTGTCTTTGTTGTACACCCATGTGTTCACCTTTCTGCGTTGTCGCATTTTCAAGGCCTTGATATCCAGGGCGTTTGCATTCATGTGTGTCTGTAAAAAGTCGGTAGGTGGTTGTGCTCTTGCAAGTAAGATCACATCTCCCTTCTGCGTGGTCTGTGCAACCTGCCTCCGCACAGTGGATCGAAGCTTGAAGACGAGCGCTATCTTCGCAAGTAGGACTGTCACAGGCTGCAGGCCCACGGAATTGCACGAGCCACGCCGGCGTCCCAACACGTGGCGCGCAGTTGATGGCCGAGCCCATCCGCACGCTGTTCATAACGCTCAAGCGCAGCTTTGCCGGCACGCGCGAGAGCCACCGGCACATCCTGGAGTCGCTGGGGTTCCGCTACCGGCAGCAGACGGTGGAGCGCGCAAACATGGGCTCCATCCGCGGCGCGCTAGACAAGGCGTGCCGCCCGCCCGAACGAGTAATAAGGAACTGGATGTAGGGGCTAACACCCGAGTGCGCAACACAAAACGCGAAGAATGTGCACTTTGTGAAAGAACCGCTGGCGGCGCTGTTCCTCTCTGCACAACCAGCAAGCAACAGTGGGCTTGCCTGTAGGCAGCAGATCCGTATGCAGGCTCAGGTAGCGGTGTCCAGGACAGAGGGGTGGCTGCGTACTGAGCAGCCGTGCAAGCTCTGTGTGCCCTCTACCGTGCACTTACAGGGGACAGGCGCGTGCCCTGCCGGACCTGGCCTGTTGCCTAGCACTGGGTGAGACGACAACCCCTTCCGACTGCGCAAGGCTGACCAGCTGGTAGCTCTATACCGCGGCAGGTGCCGCTTCGTGCAGCTGCGTGACTCTGCTGACAGCATCAACGGGCGCGGGCGGCAGGTGAAGCACCTAGTGACCGTGGAGACCGACGAGCAGTTTCGGATGCGCAAGGATGCGGAGCTGGCGGCCGCCGCGCCGCGACCGCCTGTGCGCGTGGCGCACGCGCAGCCCGCGCCGCGGCCGCGGCGCGCGCCGGGGGCGCGGCCGCAGCCGGCGCGGGGCGCGCGGGGCGGCGGGGGAGCGCCAGCGCCCAGCGGCGCGCGGCGGAGCGCTGCGCCGCCCAGGACACAAGGTCTCGGCGCGGGCGACGCGGACGCGTAGCAGGTCGGGTGGCGGCGAACATAGGAGTGCAGCGGTTCACGCTGCGCTGTTGCGCGCGCTGCGGGCCAGGAGGCTTACAGCGCTAGGGTTGCGTCATCGCGCGTCTGATGCGTGGGCAGCGGGAGTGCTGCGGCTGTATGCAATTGCAAGTGTCTGGAGCCTGCCGCGCACGCGCCAGGGAGCCTGGGCTTTTCACCTACGTGCATTCCCTATGTGCATTGCTTACCTGCTTTTGCTTGCGCCTGCAGAAACGGGAGTCGACTTGACGTCTTGCTGTCCTGACCTTGCCAAGGAAAAGGAGCTCAGCAGTGGCCACTGCATGCAACATGCGCCTGGGGTAGGTAGACCTTGGCCTCTGATAGCAGTGTACCTCCTGCCTCTTATGCGGCCGACGGAGTGCGAAACAGTTCCATTTGAGCGCAGGCGCTTCTGCTGTTGAAGAGTGAACGCATGACTGCATGCTAGTGGCTGTACTTCGCCATCACTCCTCTGCAAGCAGACTTGCTAGAGGACGCCCGGTGTGTGCAAAGACCCATGGGGAGCTTGAAACTGGCGCCCCGAGACTTCACCCTAGTAGACTGCTCAAGATGAGCGCGCAGATTGCAGCAGCTGCGTGTCTTGTCGTGCACCGTATCCCTCACCAAGCGAAACACTCGTGAGTGATTGAGGGCAATGCTGGCCATCGCACACCGCCAGTTGCCGTGCAGGCAAGCGCCAGGCAGGCCAAACTCCGATGCGCATGCACAGCCGCACAGTCGCGACTTTCAATGTGGCGGGCTGGCGCGCCACAGGCGATGCAGACTGACGCCATCGCATGCAATTGGCAGCAGCGGTGTGTTGCTACGCACTGCTCTATTGTTTGCAAAGGGGGGACGCCACGCGTTTCCGAGCAAGTAACGGTCGACCTTGCCCGCACAGGTGACAAGAAGGAGCCGATGACGCGGGACGCCGAGCCAGAAGAGTGAGCGCCTGGCTGCTTGGCACACTGACGCGTGTGCTCTTGCTGAGTGTCCTCGCGTGCGTGCACGTGCTATGTCGCTGAGCTGCGCTCTGCACAGGTTCTGGCAGACAAAGGCCGAGCGGGAGGGCAAGAGTGCCTGGCAGGTGAACCTTTCACTCTTATGGAACTGTCTGCACGGAGTGTGCGCAGGGGCTGAAGCCTCTCGCTCGCGCAGGACCCTCTTGCCATCATAGGCCTTATGGCCATCTTCTTTCCGTTTGTCGTCCTCGGCGTGGCTATCGGCACCGGGTATGTTGACATCAACGCAGGCCGGCCGTGAATGCGCAGGCGCTGAGCGTCCAGCTCGGCTGCAGGCTATACGGCTTAGCAAACTGCCCCCCTGTGAGAGGACAGAGCGCACGGTGTGCTTACTGACTTGAGTATTTTGCTTGGTTTTGGAGAGTGCAACGTGCACCGAGATTCGGTTGGCGCGGACGTGCTGGCTGCTGGGTGGCATGTGATCTTGTGAGGGCCTCTGGCAGCTCTGGCAGCTCGTGGGAAGTTTTCACTAGGGTGATCTGCTCATTCTTAGTGTCACTGGTGGTATGCAATATCTCTGCGCGCAAGTTGCATGACCTGTGAGCTGGAAATTGGCTGTGTCCCTTGACAACTGTCCCAGCCATGGGTTGCACTGATGTAAGTTGAGAACAGTGTGTGTCTCCGTCTTAGTCCCAAAGTCCCAACGGTATTAACAAACTCAATTTTCATTGTGGCACAAATCTGCAATGCATCCGTTTGCCTGTGAGCGTTGCAAGGGAGGCCATGCTCTAGATGCACCACAGCAGCCATGAGCATGTCTATCTGATGCTGACAGTCTGTCCTAGGATGTTGCAACTCTCTACTAAATACAGTTCAAGACAAGTTTCAGACATGTTTGTAGCAACGCCGGCTTGGACAGAGCCAGGAGTTGCCAATGTTCTGTGCCGCAGCCAGCATCCATTAAGGATCAAGTCATAGACCCGTGCACATACATGCAAGCTGGCAGCTCGAGCCCCCCAGAACAGGGACGGCCACCTATCGCTACTGAACTGGCCTCCAGGCCGCAAGTGCCCCAGCTCGGCATACGGCATGTGCAGCAGTCGCAGGACTGGGGGCGCCATGCATGGCGCTGCTGGCAAGACACCGTAGCAGGCCGGCATGCAGCTCGCGGCACGGTGCTCTCAAGCATGCGCAACGTGCCCGCTCTGCCCACCTGCAATGCCCCCACCCCACCCCGCCAGTCGCAAGGCCATGACAATGAGGGCGCAACCAACGCCCTGCCGCCAGAGCTCCGTCGTCGCACGCAATGCCCGTCGTCCTCCACACCTTTACCTAGTGAGGACAAGCGGACATGGACGGGGCCGCAGCAGGATTTGACCCTAGAAATGCAGGCGCACGTCTCCCTCCTCCAGCTCCAGCTCTGCAAGATGGCCCTCGAGGGCCCCCTGGGGAAGCCCCTGTGCGGGGGTTCGGGCGCCGGCGGCGCCGGCCGCCGCGCCGCGCGCGCGGCTGCTCTCGTGCAGCGCCTTGCGGCGGTACGACGGCGGTGGCTCGAAGAAGCCGTCGCCGGCCGCGACTGAGTCGGGCGGCAGCACGCGGAACTGGCGGAAGCTCACCAGCGCGTACACCGTCCACAGCAGCGGCACCTGCGCGGAGTGCCCGCGCCTCACACGATGACATAGGATTTGGGTGAGTTGCATTGGGGACAGGCGGAAGGTTCTCAGTGGCAGCGGCGATGCGAGGGGACGATCGTACGAGGCCATGGCAGTGGCGGCCAGCGCAGGCACCCTCTGCACTGGCAGCCCCTGCGCAGGCCCACGCGCATGGCACCTCGCGCCATCACTCAAAGACTGTGGCGTCTTCATGTCTCAGGCAAAGCAATCATTCTGGGTGGGAAGCCACTGCCGGCGGCGGCCGAGACAGGCGGCAGCCCAGTGGTGAGAAGGAGCCGGCCATCCGCGGGCGCGCGCACAGAGCAGGGCGGGGGGCCTGCCTGCAGCTTGACAGGGAAGAGCGCAAGCTCGCCGTACTTGGTGAGGAACTTGGCAACGCGCGCAATGTGCTTGTTGGCGCTCCCCACCACCTGCCAAAACCCCGGAAAAAGCCTTGAAGCAAGTTGCCGTGGACTCCTGCCACGCAGCAGGCTAGCCGAGCAACACATGCCACGGCAAGATCAGAGCCACTGCCTGCAGCCCAAATCCAGTCAAACGCGTTTGCACAGACCGGCTTTCCCCCCCCTGAGTGAACATCATATCTCCACGACACCTTCTCGGTCTGGCGGCGCATCTCTCCCCTGCTGTGCAGCGCCGGCGGCACATCCTCCAGCACGGCGGACCAACCTCGGGGGACAGTCCGGCCCGCTCTCGGGGCTCTGGGACGGCGCGTCAAGGCCGGCGGCAGGGGCGCGCCTCCAGCACGGGCAGCAGCTGGTGCAGCGTCATGGGGAAGCGCTCCGCCATCCAGCACTTGCCCGTCAGCCGCCGCGGCGCCTTGGCCTTCTTCTTCTTCGCATGCGCGCCGTCCGCCGCGTCGTCGTCCTGCGGGCAACCCCCAGACGACCCTGACCTCTCACGCAACCATGCGCATGCCATCCTTCTCTCCCTCCTCTCCTTCTCCTACTCTCCTTCTCTGCACGGACGGCCGCACCCTCGTCCTGCATGCGAGGCCCAGGAAGCTAGGTGCTTTCAGGAAGGGTACTGTTCAACCAAAGCTCTGGCTGCGTTCTAGTGGATGCGTGGTGGGCTGGCGGTGCCTTTTCGTGGCCATAAGGTGGTACGAATGCGTGCCAAGACGCAGGGTCCTTGTCTACCACATACGCATCAGCAAGGCGACTTGGCAAATTCCCGTGCCAGGGTCAAAGCTGGAAATACCCTTGCTTACTGTCAACCTGTGACGGCGGAGCTTCTGTGTCGAGGCTCTGAGCCAAGCGCAGCGGCGAGTGCAGCGTGGAGAGGCGCGCCTCGCCGGGCGCGGCCGGCGCCTTGCCGGGCGCGGCGCCGAGCGAGAGCGGGTCCACATGCGCATCCGCCGCCATGCAGGAACGCAGGGGCAACGCAGGGTGTAGGGCGAGGTGCGCGGCTGCTCAGGCTGGGCAAGCAGCATAGCACTGGGGGGCGCGCCTCGCCGTGCGCGGCCGGCAGCTTGCCGGGCGCGCCGCAGAGCGAGAGCGGGTCCAGGAACGTCTCGGTTACAGTGTCCTCCGGCGGCGGCCGCGCCAGGTACTCTGCGAAGCTGGCGTCCTCCGGCAGGTCCGCGGGCGCCTGTGGGCGCTCACGCAGTGTGGGCTGGCGTGGCGGCGCTCCTCGGGTTGAGGACCCCTGACCCTACCCTATAATCCAAACGAAGCTGGCGCCTCAGAGCCTCTACATGGTCCTCTGATCCGACCCTGGACTGAAGCACCAGGGCCGCACGGTGCCACATCACAAACGGGCAACTGCCGACCGCGAACAGTGCAGTGCCCGGCGCACTGCCGCACCATGTGCGGGCAACCATGTGCTCGCATGTCACCGGCGACCAAGCCCAACCGCGCAACGCTTGCTGTTGCAGCGCCCCAGCGCAGCGGCGGCGCGCCTTGGACACGCTGATGGCCTTGACCACGCCCGCGGCCTCGTACACCACCGTACGCCACTCCTCGATGCGCTCCGTGGCCTCGCCGCCCAGCCAGGTACGCACCTGCAGATTTTTATCAGAGCAGGGTGTAGGGTTAGGCCCAGCACCCACAAGCAAGCACGGAAGAGTGCCTGGGCGCGCAGGATGCCACGGAGCCGCCCCGCCGTCCCATGCGGCACGAGCACGCCACCGGCACGCCACCCGTGCACCTGCCCCCTACCCTGGAGCCGCGGCCGCCCGCACCGGCTTGAAGCGGAAGCCGTCCGTCTTGACGCTGGTGCGCCCGGCCGCGCCCTCCGACATGAGCAGCCGCACCTGCGCGGCGGCGGCCGCGCCGATCACGGGACGCTCCCAAGCAGCTCCCTGTGGTGTTGCAGCACAGGCAGACATGGGTGTACGGGGCGCCTTGCCATGTATCAGTTGAGCACTTCATGCACCAGTCAAGCCATACGCCCAGAACTCGCTCAGCAGGCTCCAGCACACTAACAACAAGCTGCCTCACATGCGCACACTATTAGGTGCATCTCGCTTTTCTCTGCACAACCTTGCACGCTGCCCTTACCATGCAACAGGCTTCCTATTACGTTGGGTAGGTGCAAGCTGGGTTGCTCCAGCTCCCACCAGTCATACCTATCATGGATATTCAGGTGAGCGCTTTGGAGCGGCGCCGTCACATGGGCCACAGGTGGACGGCCGAGAGCGGCAGCGCGCCTCCGTCTCCAAGTCTGGCCGGTGGCGCCGCTTCTCGGCCTGCAAATCGACGATGGTCTGCTTGCGGTGGTCCAGCAGCAGCACCGTGGCCGGCGCGGTGGCGCCGTCGAACAGCAGGCTGAAGTGGCCGCGCTTCCACTCCGGGATGAGCGCGCCCGACTTGTCGTCGATGCCCATGAGCGAGCCGTCCACGCGCATGCGCGTGCCGCGCTTCCACACCTGGCCGGGCGCGTGCATGAGACCTAATAGGGCGTGGGCATGTGACCTGATAGGGTGTGTGCATGCGCGTGTGCCGCGCTTCCACACCTGGCCGGGCGTGTGCATGAGACCTGATAGGGCGTGTGCATGTGACCTAATAGGGTGTGTGCATGCGCGCGTGCCGCGCTCCCACATAAAGTAGGGTGTGTGCATGCGACTTGATAGGGTGTCTGCATGCGCGCGTGCCGCGCTTGGCCCACTGTGCACTGCGAGTGGCTTGCATGCAGCACCCAGGGTACATGGTAGGGTCAGGGCACAACCTGGTTGACACAGCTTGGCGGCTGACTCGAACGCGCACTGCCGCATGGTGCGGCAGAAGCAGACAGGCCCACCTCCCTCTGGCAAAAAATTGATTTGATTGGGTGGGCTGCCATCATGTGTGCCAGCACGGGTCGCCTTGCCATCGAGGTACATGCACAGGCCGTGCCACTCTTGCACGCATCCGCCTGGACAGGGCCGTGGCCGCACCTCATAGGTGTCGTGCGGCGCATACTTGCGCAAGAGCAGCCCGAACACGGGGCTGCCCAGCTCCCAGCGCAGCTGCACAGCGCCACACGACGCTCAGTGTCTATGGCGTTCCAGCGCGTCTCGGCCTGCCTTAAGCCTACCGCACGCGCGTCTAAACCTACCCGGCATGCACCGTAGCTCTCAGCTCTCACGCGAATCACCTGTCGATGCTGACGCCAGAACTGCATGTAACGACCAAGATGGGGACATGGCTTCGCAAACCCCGAGGCCTGCGCCCGCGCATGCGCAAGCGCGGGGCGGCCGGTTTTGTTTGAATGCATGCACGCGCCGCGCCGCGCCTTGAACGAGTGGTCGGGGATGCCAGCCATGGTCTGCAGCATCTCGGCCTTCTTCGCCCGGAGCTCCGCCTTCAAATTGGCGACTTCGCGCCCGTGCAGGAGCCGCACCTGCAGGCACAGCGCACACGCATGGTCACTGGTCCAGCCACATCAGCACATCATATTGGCACTGTGAAAAGGTGTAGCCTTGCCTTGCACACGCAAGTGAATGTGTCTGGCAGCTCCGCTCGCTGACTCCCATGGACCTTGCCACGGCCACACAACACACATTGCAATACTTGAGCCAATAGCTTGTGCACGAGCGCCTGCCATGAGCGCCTGCCAGGACGGTCGGACAAGGAGTGGCGCGGGCGCACCATGCGCTTGTCATTCAGCGCGATGGCCTCGTCGACGGGCGCCCACTTGCGCGCATTGGCCAGCGCGACCGGGAAGCCCGCCTCCAGCAGCGCGCCCGCCAGGTCGTGCCGCCGCCGCAGCACGGCCACGTGCAGCACCTGGCCGCGCGGCGCATGCCGTCACAGAAGGCCACTCCATGCGTTATGGCTCCGCAGGAGCTGCCGTGCTGCTGCGAATGCGACCCGCATGTTACCACAGGACTCAGCGAGATCTGGCAGGAACGCTTCTTGCAGCTGCCTCCTAGCATGCGTCGTCCCTGCTGCAAATCTGGCATCACACACAAATGAGTCTGTCTGCATGGCATGTGGAGCCAGACGTCCTTTTGTCAAGACTCCAGGCGTAATGATGTGTGCCGCTGCCTCACCCGCAGTTGCTCACGGGCCTGCGTGGGACCACGGGTGCGAACCGTGTTGCCCTGCGAGTCCAACTCCTGCTGCTGCTCCACAGGCCAGCTGGAGAGCAGCTCTAAGCACCTCGCTATGTCGCCCTCATAGGCCGCCCTGCGCCGCGGCGTGCAAGAACAACTGACCCGGATGTGTGATCACAACAACAACTAAATCAAATTATATTGGCCATCCGAAGCACACAGTCAGCGACCGCCCCTAAGCAATGCAGCACAAGCGCACATTACATGTTCTTACACTGCGTGCAAAGTCACCCTGCAGACAGCCTGACCACTGCTCCGCAGCCAAGCCGGCCTGCTCGGGCAGGCCCACCTGTGTGCCGGGAAGGGAGAGTCGCCTTGCGCGCTGCAGCTGGCA
>JAABUX010010238.1_pt1 | contig 10497 bp, 16 predicted proteins | sample 5561851 | NCBI WGS metagenome assembly JAABUX01 (sample SAMN10711883, study PRJNA513361) | rock metagenome | isolation source: Antarctica rocks | place: Antarctica: Victoria Land, Richard Nunatak red sandstone | collected 2016-01-03 | reverse complement strand
ATCTGAGGGTGCCATGCGCGCGCCATCGCGGCCTCATTATCGTTGCCGAGCGCGAGCATGGAGCGCGTGCTGGCGAAGATCCCCGCCATGCTCAGCTCCGCGCCCGCCACCGGATCCGCCTCCAGGTCCGCGTCCGGCGCGTTCATGATGGCTTCCCGTGCGGACATCGCGGCGTTCAGCTCACCCGCCTGCAGAAGCGGCACCCAACCATGACCCCAGCTCCGCCTCCCAAAGCGGCTGCAAGCCTTGCCAGCTAGCGCTGCAGTTTCGTCTACCCTCTGGTGAAGACTCTGCTCATCGAACTCATGTGTAGCTTGACAGCCTCGCTGTGAGACCTAAGCTGTCCCATACCATGGAGCATGCAGGCCACTGCGCTTGTCAGGAGAAGACAAGAGGGAGGTCTGCCGCACCCACTGACTGGCGTCATGCTCCACGTCCGCTCGGGCGAGATGCAGCCTGCACACAGACGACGGAGCTCGAGCGAGGGTTCTTGCACGGTATATGCGGTGAGCGCTGACATGTTGGTGACCCACCTGGTTGCCGCATATCCTGCGTCTGGGTCGGCCTGCATCGCCAGGCCCTGCTGTATGACGTCCAACGCCTGCTGCCGGTTTTCCTGCGAAGTTCCTACCGAGTGAGGATCCCCGCTGTCGTGTGCATGAACAGGTTGGTTCCGGCATGGATGTCAGTGTGGGGGGCGGGGTCGCACAGGCCGCTGCGATCGCACGAAGCCGATCATCTCGGAGACGACTGGCGCTGCTGACGACATGCATCGTGCCGAGTCGAGCAAACACCTGACGCTACACCGTGCTAGCATCGTGACGACGGTCTCTTGCGTGTTATCACGCTGTCGGACACGAACTAATCGATACTAAATGTGACTCCGCCTGCCGCTGCAGCACTTCCCTGTCACTCCAGAAACTCTGCCCATTCCAGCCTCAACTCGTCGGCACGCTGGTCGTCAACGATAACGCGTGCACGCTACCCGCCAGCTCCTCCTTCAGAAGCTGCAGCACAGCGCCTTAAGCAAGCGTCAGTTCCTGTGGCCAGCATGCATGAAGCAAGCGTTAGTTCCTGTGGACAGCATGCATGGACCCACGCGGGCAAAAGTGTACCCAGCGCTAAGCAGGGACATTCATGATGATGCGAGTATGCTGGCACACGTTGCTCGAGGCGGCTGGCCGGGAGCGCACGTCGTAGACGAGCCGGTGCTGCTTCAGCGTCTTCAGCCCCTCGAATGCCGGCGAGGCGACCTCAATGCGGAAGTGGGTCTCGCCGCTGTACCCTGCCTGCATGCGGGACCCCGCGTGCCCCGCGTGCTGCGCGGAGTCGTCGTATATCTCCAGCCGCGCCGGCGACAGCGCCGCCGTCAGCTTCCGCCTGATGCTGTCCTGCACTGGGGTTTTGCTGTCGGACACCCCATCTGTGCTCGCAGCATCGCTGGCAGATGCTGCGCCGTTGCTATGCTGCCGGCCGGCTGTCGCTGCAGCTGCTGCAGCGCTCGCCTGAGCTGCAGGGGTCCCTGTGCCTGCCGACGGGCCGCCATCGGCACCGTTGCTGTGGCCGCTGGCTGGGGCTGAAGCTGTGTCAGAGGGTGCAGGTGCCGCGGCGCTGACCTCCTCTGCTGTCCCCGCGCTCGCCTGGCACACGCAGGCAAAGCTGATGAGCAATTCTGAGGATGATACATGGAGGCCTACGGGATGGAGTACTCTATCACACGACTGAGTATCAGCAATTTGCTGCTGAGTGTTGCTAAAACCTGCGTAACACGACACACCTCTGTGAGGAAGCCGAGCGCCTTCTTCTGCATCAGGCGGAACATGTTGAGGAAGCCGTTGTTGCGGGACGGCGTCAGGCTGGCGGACAGGCCCAGGGCCTCGATCACGCTGGACGCCTCCACGGACACGATCTCCTCCGCCTCGCAGCCGCTCAAACCCTTCACCAGCAGCGCCGCCAGGCCCTGGACCAAGGGCGATATGTGTCACATCGAGCACATGCAGTCACGTGGTAGAGATGAGAAGAGGGTTTCTGTGACACAGCAACGAGCTGCAAACGTGAACAGGGGTCCAAAAGCATAGTACAACACTGTCTGCTTGCAGTGTGCAACAGATTCTCACACAACAATTGCTCCAGTGGAGGCATGATGACAGAGGGTGCGGCTCGGGGCGAGGCCGTGAGGAGAAGCGACAGCGGCTCGCCTTCGTGAGCTCCGAGTCGGAGTCGGCCCGCCAGTGGAGCTTCTTGTCGTCGTGCAGCTCCCCGACCACCCAGACCTACATGAAACCAGATATCAAGTTGCAGATGGCTGCTTTCACAAGCGCCGCGTTGAGCACCATGCAAGCACGATGTGCTCACTGCGTGTCGATCGACACCTCTCGGTGGCCGGCTGCGGCATCGCAACGTTGTGTAAGCACAACCCTGCCGCTTCAGCGTCATCGCCTCTCTTGGCCTAAGCCTCTGAGGGGTTAAAAATGCCTCACCTGCGAGACGCAGCCCTTGACCTTGTTGTCGTCCGTGTGCTCCTCCGCGGGCATCGGCGGCAGCTTCTTCGCGTAGTACAGCAGCTGCTTGTACCGCTCCCTCGCGTCGGGCACCTGCCGCGCACCGCGCACACATGACGGCTCATGCACCGCATTCGTGCCAGCCAGCAGTTGTCACGATTGTTGGCGCTGGGTGCACCGAACGCATGAGCGACCAAGACGTGGTAGATGTCACGGCGCCTGCTGTGCTGCCGACGCCGGCTGTGCCAAACCCAGTGACCCACCATTTTGAAGGCGCCAACGAGCTGCTTTAAGCTCTGCGGCAGCTGGTCTGCTGCGACGCCGGTCGCGGCTCTGACCAGCTGCAGAGACGCTCGCCGCTGACAATGAAGCCTGTGCTGTCTGCAAGACACCGTCTGGGCGAACGAGGCGCGCATCGCTGTGCTGCCGTCACACCGGTATCGAATGCATGGGGCCGGGTGACCGACGGCGCGGCCGGTGCATGCTAGCTGAGCTCGCGGCTCGGCTGCTGAGCTCCAGCGCGTGGTGTGCATCATCGACACACGGGCTGCAAGAGTGTAAACAGGCCGGGCACGTTCCGGCGGCGCAGCTCAAGGTCTGCTTTGACCTCCTATCGAAAGCATTGGTCACACCAAAGCAGCCACATTTCGACCCCACCGCGAGAGTTGCGGTCGGAGGTTTCAAACCAGCCGCTTGACAGCCGAGCGCAGGCATGGGCGAGGTCGAGCAGGCGCTGACGATCAGTGACCTGCGGCAGCACGCCCCCGACGTGCTCGACCGGCAGCAGGTGCTGGCAGCGGCTCAGCACCCCTCCGTGCCGGCGTTCAGAAGGCACGCTTTGCTCCCTGTGTGGCCTTCAGCCCGATCTTGCTCCTGCTCCAGCTCCAGACAGGCATGTCGTGTCAGGCGCACTCGTGCCATACATGCAGGGCCCTCGAGGAGCTCGACTCGGCGAACGCCGACCGGTTCGGGCGGCTGCTCGATGCCGCCCGCGAGCAGTCCGCCGGCAGCGGCGAGAGCGACCTGCGGCGCCTGAAGCGGCAATTCTCGACGCTCAAGAACACGTTCCTGCACTACGACGTCAAGGAGGCGTTCATCGATGGTGCCGACGACCTCCTCCGTGCTGCGCACTGTCCCTGCAGCCACATCATCCCAGCATAAGGCTGGACAGGCACAGGACCATGTGGGCGCTTGCAAGCGTTGCTGGGGGTGGTGGGATGGCGGGCGAGGGGCGGGCAGGCCTGCACGAGGACTAGACGGGAGCAGCGCGCACGCACGGCACTGCGCCAACTCTCTAGCCGGTGGAACCACGGACAAAATGCAGACAGACCTGCACGAAGACTGTGCGCAGATCTTATGCCGACTGCTGTGCCCTGACCCGCAGCCCTGTCGGAGGGGTGTCCCGACGGCGGCGAGGCGGCGCGGCTGGCGGAGTATGAGGCGGAGGTGCGCCAGTTTGGGGACGTCACCAAGCAGCACAAGGCCGACAACGAGCAGGCGCGCACAAAACTGCAACTTCTCTGTCGCCGTGCACTGGGGCAACATCCGAGTCGATTCCTCGTGCGCAGCAGTCCCCAAAGCAGCGCAGTCTGGGAGTGCATGAATGAAAATGTGCATCATCCTGCGACTGTGCCTTCGAGTTCGGGAACTATCAGCACTGTAGCGACCTCTGCTTGGCATCTTCGCAGCAGCAGCGATACGGAAGCCTGCCTCATGCAGCCGCTGAAACCCACACATTCCTCGCGCCGCGCCCGCAGGCCCGCGCGGAGGTCGAGGAGCAGGTGCGGCGCGTGGCAGCGGCGTTCGCCGCGTTCGAGCGCGACCGGGACGGCGTGCTGGCTGAGCTCGGCGCCCTGGAGGCCGAACTCGAGGCGCCGCGGGCCGCGGCCCTGGACCCGCTGCCGGGCCTAGACGCTGGGCCGGACGAGGTGCGGCAGTGAAGCGGTGAACGGTGAGGCAGGGTGTGTGTACCCCTATGAGCTGGGCAGAACGCCGGGGAGGGAGTCGCACATGTCACCACATGTTACAGATTCCAACAGGCCGCCAAGTGGTACATCTGGGTCGCACATGATGTTCGGCAGTTCAGCGTGCAGCGCAGCAGCGGCAAGCAGGACGGCGGAGCTTGCGCATCGTGGAGCGTATCACATGCAAATCATGCGCAGTCGGAAGGTGTCATGCTACTGTGTCTGTGCTTCATCGCAATGCTGCGTGTCGGGCGCAACGACGATTCATGTTCGATTTGACGAGGAGGTGATCTGACTGGCAGTTGTCCCCGGCAGGAGGAGTGCAGAAAGCTGCTGGCTGAGGAGACGCAGCGCACGCGTGACCTGGAGGCCCAAATCGCCGCCACAGAGGTAACTAAGCTTGGTGATGCATCCTCACTCGGGCTGCTGCTGATCCGTACCCTGGGCTTGCTCACCATGTCCCAAAGCTGGTAGCACGATGTGCGCTGCCCGTGGTGATGAGCTATGGAGCCACAAACGGCTTGGAACAAGAAGACATCATGCAGCGCAACACTGAGCAGCTGCACCCATGATCAACGCTGACAGTCGGAGGAGCCGCATATGTGCCTGCTGAAGCTTCATCCGATGTCAAAAAGACGTATACATCAACAATTGACTGATGCTTCTCTTGGCCAACCATGTGGAAAACTCGGTTTGTAAATATCAAACCTGTATCTTCAGATTTCCAGTCGCAGGGTTGTTGTACTGCGGGTTGTCTGCAAGTGCAGACTTCCGGCGTGCTGCAGGCAGCCGCAGTGGAGCTGGCGACGCTGGCGACCTGCGAACGGGACGAGACGGCGGCGCAGCAGGCGCGGCTGGAGCGCCTCCAGTGCGCCAAGGGCCGCGCGCAGAAGCAGGCGCAGGCGGCGACCCGGTTCGCGCGCGCCGAAGAGTGGTGCGCATCAATTGATTGTGTTCCAAAAACAGGCGTGTCAGCTGGGTTGTCCCACCCAGCACATGCAGTGTTGTGTCGAAGAGCTACTATTCTCACCGCACGCAGGGTTACCAATGCGCAACATAACCGCAATGACGGCTGCCATGATGACATGCATGATGACGGCGGCTACGGCACTTGCTTGAGCCTGCCGTGGTCGCGCTGTCGACACTGCTGGCTGTCAGCGTTTCCACAGGGCGGAGGCGCAGACGGCAGCGATGGCGGAGCTCGGAGGCGTGACGGTGGCGGCGGTCAACGAGGACGCGCTGCTGCTGCGGCTGACCACCGCGGAGGTCACCACCGACGCAGGTGCGCTTGCTTTGTGCTGCACGTTGAGATTTCAGCAGGATGAGGCGACACGCAGGATCATGCAGAAACCTGCCTCGGCTGCATGTTGCGTGCACTGTATCACACAGCTGCTGCGCGCTGTGTGCTCGGAGCCTCGTGGGTGTTGCGCTGCCAGCGCGTGTGGGATAGTGGCCTTCGTGACTTGTGGCGGCAGCCAGCGTTGTTTGTCTGACTATACTACAAGTGCCTACTGCTGCTGCAGGCGTGGCGAGCGCGGACCACCTGCTGACGCTAAAGTTCCAATCAGGCACGACCAGGCTGGCGACCGCCGCGCTGGTGCCGGACACCACCGTCGTCAGCGATGCCGTGCGCGAGTTCTGCAGAGCGCAGGCCGAAGCGGAGGCCGATGTCCCGCTGTCCTACCTGGTGAGCTTGCTCTTGCGTCACTAGGATCTTTTGCCGAGTAAAAATCTGCTGTTGTTTTGGTCCCAGAAAGCCGTCTCTTAGGTGATTTGCCGCTCTCGTCGCTGGAGCCAGGCGGCAGGACAGCCCTGACGATGGTTCGCCTCCTGCCTGGCTGTGCGAGCTTTGCGCGGATCTCTGACGGCATGCCATTTGTGTTTCGCGCAGGTTCAAGACGTGCAGAAGCGCATCGCAGAGACGTTGAAGATCCAGGCGGCTGTTGCGGAGAGGATTGCCTGATCAGGTGGCAGATGTTGACAAGATCTAGCATAGCTAGACGCCATTACTACTCGTTCTGCACGTTCTGGTGCTCCCTCAGCAGTCAAGCATCACGAGTCTGACCCCTATCATAGCGCAAACGGTGTGTGTCCATCCACTAATCAGGTCGGCAACAGACTTCACAGCATACTTGTGTGCTAACGCTCTGGCGGCGCCATTTTCCACCGGTTCGATTCTGGGGTTCCATGCACTTTATGTGCGTACAATAAAACGGACAAAGCACGGAGAGCAGAGGAGCACAGACAGTGAGGAGAAAGTTTTGTCCACGAGCGAGAAGATAAGCTGATGACACTACCACTTGGAGAGGCTGGCACAGTTTTGACTTGTGCAGCTTTCCGCCTTCCCCAGCTGAGGCAAACACTTCATTTCAGCTGCCAAGCAGCGCTATTGCTGTGCCGGCCTGCAATGCGGCCCTTCCCAACCTGTCTCAAGCGGCAGCTCTGCTGTCTGCTGCTGTGCCCGGACAGCTGTTCCTTGAGGCGGAGGGAGGCTGCATTCAGTCCACGTGCCAACTCTACATTGATCTCCAGCGCAAACCCCGCTACGGCTTCAATCGCTGCGCTGCTTTACTGAGCTTCCACATCGTCCTTGTCGCCTCCGTTGCCCTCACCGTTCTGCGCCGCAACGGCACCGTCTTCTGCCGTCGTCGCCAGGCTGTTGCCTCCCATCGTGCCCCAGAGCGCAGCGGTCTGTGTGGCGCGGACTTCCTGCCGGCACACGATGCGTTAGGGTCAAAGTTAGTGTTAGGGCTTCAGGTTAGGGTTAGGGTTAGGGTTAGAAGGTTTTAGCCTGTGTTCTACGCACGTGCTGAGCAGCAATGTTGCAACAGAAACAACCACTGTGAGTACTAGATCTGTACTGAGCCGGACTTGCAGCGCAGAAAAACACATCTCACATGTTTGGTACTGACCTGGCGAAGCGCGTCATGGTCACATTGGCGGAGCTCGCTGCACGGCGACGGGTGGATGGTGAGGCGCCCCGCAGCAGCCATCAGCGCTGCGTAGCGCGCCTCGATCGCCATGCGGTGCAAGTAGAACTGCCCTTTCTGCGTCCAGTTGTAGCCGAACAGGTGCACTTGCGCCGACTTGGGGACGCACTGCAGCGCCAGCACCATGCCTGCGATCGTGACTCCGCGCCGTCATGAGACATTCGAGTAAAGCATCGTCATTTGGGGCTGTGGGAAGGTCAAATCGCGCTGTGTTACATCCGCCAGGGACTGGCCGATTAGAAAAAACGCAGCAGGTTGTGGACGCCCTGAACAGGTTGGGATTGGTGGACCACGTTTAATACTGTGTTGTGAGTGTGGCCCCAAACCATGACAGCAGGCTGACACTCGAGACGAATGCCGCAGACCTTCGGGTACCAGATAAGTCATACAGCGCCAAAGGCCAACGTGGCTGCAAAAGCGCAGACGGTTTGCTCTTCGCCACTACTGACCATGGCTGCAGCATATACAGGATTCGCCAGTCTTCGACTGTGAGCAGGGCTGCGGGGCGCAGGCGCGGCGCACCGACCCAGCCGGTGGTGGGGACCCCTGCCGGCGCGATCCACTTCTGAAACAGCCTGAGCCAGTGGGCGTGCGACATGCCGACCCGCGGCAGCGGGAAAAGCTCCGGGAACGCGGCGATCGCCGGCACCAGCAGCATCTCGTTCCACGCACCCTGCATCTCCAGGCATTCCCGATCACCGATTTGTTGCAAAAAGATCTCAGAGTGAAGGCTTTGAGACACGTTCACAGATCTCATGCGCTGACACCAACGCGTCAAGTCGCTGACTCTGTCGAGTAGGCTTGCTGTAGGCTGCATGAGAGCCTGGAACACGGCACATGCGCATTTTAGGCCAGCTGATGAGAGCTATGGCGGTGCAATGGGGAAGCTTTCGGTGTGAGCCGCAAATGGGCGCCCATTGGCCACTGCTAAGGTGCGAGACTGCCAGTGATAGCCGTGCCACGTCGAACTTCACTCCAGCTGAGCTGTGGAGGGTTCATATGGCGTACCTGGGGGTCTTCGCCGAGGAACAGTAGGAAAGGGTCCGCCGCGATCGCATCCTCGACGGGGCACTGGGTGGTGCCCAGGCCGTGGAACAGCAGCGGAGCGTTCCTCGCGCCCGCCTGCCGGTTCAGCCAGATGTCCATCCGGTCCCTGCAGTTCCTGCGCAGTCGCCCGACAGGTTACAGCAAATGTCACACTTCCTGCGCAGTCGCCCGACAGGTTACAGCAAATGTCAAATCACAGACACTCATCAACCGGGTATGCGCAGACAGCCTACAGCTGGGCCACATCCCAATCCCTGCAGTTCCTGCGGCAGTGATATGTGCAAGCTGCAGCCAGCGTCCGAACGCTACGCAACGACCGGACACACACAGACGATCCAAAGCCGGGCAACATCCGATGCGCCCATACGTGGGTTGCCCAGAACATCATGAGGACCAGGACAACTACGTGTATGAAACACAGCGCTCATTTCCACCGCTTGGACGCAGGCAGCGCGTTGCCTGACTCCACAGCGAGAAACGTCATGAAAGATTCACAATCGCAGCTCACCAGTTGTTGAGGCGATTGAAGCGCACAACGAGGTCCATGCCGTTGACACGCCGTGCGTCCGCCTCCGACAGCGGCCCGTTGCCGACCACCGCGACGGTGCGCGGCCCCAGCAGGTCGCGCCGGTAGAACGCCGCGCAGGCGGGGTCTTGCGCGACGGCCGCCGCCGCGACTGGGGACAAACTTGGCGGCGGCTGCGGCGCCTTGGGGCCGAAGAGCCACTCAAAGGCGCGTAAACGCTCCGCGGGGGTCACGCGCTCAAGAATCTCGTACGCGGGCGACGCGGCGCGGGTAATCACCGGTACCACGGCGCCCACCTGCTGGCGGCGCCTCGCCAGGGCGTCCTGCTCATTTGGTTGCCTCCGCCGTGGTCTCTGCCGCAGGGGCGCAGCCTGCGCCGCCGCTGCCACCGCCGCCGCGAGCATGGGCGCTGCTGCTGGATCTGAGCTGGGCTGAGCCGGCGCCATGCCGCCGTCCGAGCTGTCCGGATGCGCAGCATTAACAGATGGCTCTGTGGCTGCTGCGGCATCGGGCAATGGTTGCGACAGCTCTGTGTCTGCGTCTGTCTGGCCGAAGGCTGGCGCATGCGCCCCGTCTGCAGTTGCGTCCTCTGAAGTGCTGACCGACGTCTGGAGTGTCTGTTGCGCGGCGTCTGCGCGCTGAACCGCCTCGTCGGGGGCTGTCGCCCGACCGTCGGCGTCGGGACTGGCTGGGCTGGGTCCTGGCTGGGGTGCCGGATCATCGAACAGCGCTGTGCTGACGAGCTGGCGGTGAAGGGGGCCTGGACTGGACACTGCTCGCCGGCGTGGGGGCACGGAGCCGCGTGTCGCAGCACGCCAGCGGACACCAAAAGCGAGCAGACAGCTGAAAACTAGCACCAGGGCTACCGACTTGGCAGCTCCTTTCACAACGCCGCGCAGCCTGCTCACCCGCCGAGTGCTCATGCCGTCGCCTCATCGCACTGCATGAAAAGCTGGCTGAAATTTCCTTGCGCTTGGCCCGAGGCAGCGCACTACAGTAGGTCTTGGTTGGGCGTGCTGGGAAATTTGAACCGACACACGACAAAGGTGGACACTTGGTGTCCCATCGTCCTCATTTACGCCCACCGGGCGTGCAAGTTTCAGTTTCAAGTGCACGATCTCGATGTATGCTGCACAGGCTAGCTGTGCCCAGGCAGCAGGCAATGTTCACGTGCTGAGCAGCCGCTTCGAGTGCTGCAGGTGCTGTTGACGGCGGCAGGGACTGCTCAAAATCAGACTTCAGCTCTGGCGGCGTCAGTGGCAATTAGCTACTGCCCGTATTGTTGCTGCAATGGCGTTGTCGACAATTCCACGACCGGTCATAGCAGAGATTAGCAGCACCTGCGCTGCTTCGTCCAGATCAGCGAGTGGCGCACGCATCCCTTTTGACGATCATGGGCATCACTTCATGTATGGAGCTCGAGAACGGCGCCAGATGCTTGTTGCTTATGACTAAGCTACGAACTGCTG
>JAABUX010010236.1_pt1 | contig 10498 bp, 7 predicted proteins | sample 5561851 | NCBI WGS metagenome assembly JAABUX01 (sample SAMN10711883, study PRJNA513361) | rock metagenome | isolation source: Antarctica rocks | place: Antarctica: Victoria Land, Richard Nunatak red sandstone | collected 2016-01-03 | reverse complement strand
GGGGACAATGGATGAGGCGTCGCAAACGGCGCCCTTCCTCAATCGGGAGCGGAAAATAACCGAGCTTGAGCCTGCCCGCATTTCGCATAGGTGGAGTGCTCCTTTGCTGAATCGAATTGTGTGATTTAAAGCATAAGTTTGCCGTTTGGCAACGATATGGTTTAAATGAGGTTTATTTCGCTGATTTGGAGAGCTACTAGCTGATCAAAATGCCCAGTGCCTTCTGTGCGTGCCGAACGGCTCCATTGAAGGTCATCCACTCGCAGCGAAGTCCCTGTGGAATGCCATCCGCAATTCTGGCGGCTGAGGGATAAAGTCCCCGACTGTGGATTTCTGCGGCGATGTCACGCACCACTTCAAAAAGCTGTTGACGGCAGCGTGCGGTTTCAGCCAAGCTGCAATGCCGATGCTGTTCAGAAATCCTGCGACCTACATCCGGAAAGTACTGGTTAATGAACCAAGCCGTAATCCCGAGCCGCTTGCAAACACTGCACAGAGATGGGACAGGCGTTTCATTGAGAGCAGACTCTGCCGCTCTTCTCAGTTCGGATCTGCGTTCTTCAATGCACATGCGGTAGCGAGCCAATATCTGATTGCAAAGATCGGGCTCGTGCATTCGCAAGGTGGACGATGTCGTACAGCCCAACCGGCGACTCAGTTCGGCCAGCGTTGGTGCTGGATGCTCTTCGAGAGCCTGTTGGAGTGTTTGGCGTATGATTCCAAGGCGGGCTTGTCTTATCTTCGCGATCTTCCTGCCGATAGCGGTACAAAGCCTGGGGAACTTCTGTTGTATGTGCCCATCGTTTGAATAGCCAAGACGAATGGCAATGTGGTGAACGGAAACCGGTACTTTCGCTTGCAGAGACTCTTCGAGAATCTCTTTGAGCCGAATAGATTCACAGATCCTTGTTGCTCCGGGTTTTCTCCACCAATGGCTTCTGCCGGACAGTCGATGCCGGGCGACGATCTTGTGGCAGAGGTTCCGGTCGGCCTGATAGAGCCTCTCCGTTGTCGTGTAACCCAATGTCCGCGCAACTTCTGACAGACTGATGGTCACATCTGCGTTGAGAGCCGTTTGCAATGCCTTGCGAATCTCGTCCGCGGTTCGCGACGGTGAGACGTTGCGATGTCCTGTGAAATTAACCGCCTGTTTTGCAGCAGCGATGTCGATTGCAAACGGCCTTTCTCGAACGAAGAAGCTCGAAATAGAAACATTCAGGGCTCGCGCAATCCGAAGCAGACTTTCAAGTCTGGGCATTGTCTTGGCATCCAGCCAGCCCTGAAGGACGCTGCGCGGAGAGTGAATATACTCAGCCAGGGCGACGATATTCCCACCAACAACCTCCTCAAGGTAAACAGCCAGGCTCCGACGAAAGCGGCTGCGGGAAGCCTCCGGATTTACTCGCGGTAGCATTGCCAGCAACTCGCTGATCTGTTCAGTGGCCCACAAATTCTGCTGACTGACATCAGAGTCCTGGGCCGGCTCTATATCGCCGGCGAGCTGACCGAGCCATCCACCGCAGTGTTGGCAATATCCGATCCGAGAGAAAACACCGAGCGGGCTTAGTCTGCGGCTGCAATGATGACAAGTGCTGCGAAGGGGATGCTTGTGCAGAGGGCAGCAGGACAATAGATCAAAAGTCCAGGCCAGTGGCTCGTAGGCGGTCTGCCCAACTGAGCGCCAATGTTTCAGACAAGCTTGACACCATGTCCGGTGATGACGGAATACTTGGCAAGGCAACGCAGAGCGGAGGGAAAGAAGGGTAAGATGGCGGAGGTCAGAACGTCCAGTTGCTTCTTCGAGGGCATATACCCACTTCGCAGTTCGTTCGGTAGTGCCATTGATGGCATAGCCACAGGCCCGAAATCCGTGGCTGCCGGCTCTGGATGAAAACGCTGCCGGTGTGACAAGAGCTCCTTTTGGATTTGGAATTTCCGCAAGCATGCGGCCAATGAAATCACCTACAGTTACGGAGTGTGCTTCCGCAAGCCGAACGATGTAGCTGCTGAGGCTCTCGGTCATCGCTGTCCCGATACCGAATGGTTCCAATGCATACACCGGAGTCCTCGGCGGGATCGGAGGGCGGGATAGTGACCACGATTCAAAGAGCTGCTGCATTTGCGCCGCTTCGCCCAACGGTGTCGCGCGCAGGAAGCCGCTGGCCAGGCCGCCGGAGCCGAAATCGAGAAATCGATGGCGATGCCGTCTTCACGGGTTCATGCACGGTCAAGCCCAGCCTACCGCGATATCGTGCTACGGCGTCACAACGCTCCTCCAGTTTGAGTTCACCATCCGCAATCTCCGTATACAGTTGCTCACACTGCGCCATGCATAAGGCTTGAGATTCGAGGCTGCCCGCTGTCAGCTTCCGGCTTCCCTTCTGCAGCGCCGCAGTGGCCGCGCGTACAAGCCATTGCTTCAGGATGCCAATACAACCAAGGCTTCGCTCATACAGGAACTCCCAGTGGCTCACAAGATCCGACGGATCCGAAAAGGGGAGTTCCTTTTCGAAGGTCTGCACGATATTGATGAATGTCTGGCGGTCTTCCTGGACCTCAGCATGATAACGAGCAAGGTGAACATCGATGCTTCGCCTGCTCAACTGGCCGTTTAAGTTCCGGAGAGCAAGCAGATCATAGGTTCCAAACAAAACATGGACGGTGTTGGTTTGGTTGGCGATCGACTTGATCACGTCCAGTTGGTCCAGAAGCCGCCGGCCTGAACCAATCTTCCCGAGATGTTGGGCTTCATCGATCATAACGGCGACTGGCCGGCGATGGCGGATTGCCTGCTCCACCGCATAGCGATAGTCGGCTCCAACTGCTCTTGATGGAGGCATGAACCGTGCACTTGTCTGTGCACAGCCTGCCTCCTGGGGTCGATTTACCTTATAGTCAATCAACGGCTCGTCAAGCTGGCGGAGGAGACGTTTATAGTGATCGCGCCAATTGAAACTTCCTGACTCTGGAGCCGTCGCTTCTACGCTGACGACTGGAATTCTCATGCGATCTTCGTGGAGTTCATTCAGGAGCTCCGTGGTGATCAGCTGCTCCGCTTTCAAACGAAGAGTTGTTTTGCCGACGCCGGTCGGCCCGAAGACAAAAATGAGCGAATTTGGCTCTGCACCGTTGATGGCATTCATCAGCGCGTCTTTGACTTTCAAAAGCCTTGGATGCGCCACGGTATAAACGCGAAAATGGTCCAGTCGCGATTCATGCTCGCCTTGGTTTCGAGGCATCCCCGCCGACATCAGAATCCCCCATAAAGAACTGTGGCCGACGGCTCACAAGCGTCTATGACGGGCGGCGCCGTCTCGGTCTGCCGCCCTCCTGGCAAGTCTTCGCTGGATACAGAACCGGGGACAACGAAAAGGTCGTTCCGCCGGATGTCCTTGCCTTCGGTGTCGCGCAATTGTTGAATAAGATATTTCTCTTCGCTCTCGGCGGATGCAAGAAAGGCCGCCAGCTTCCGCGCGGTCAGAGTAAACCGGCCGCGTGAATGCAACTGGCTTCGGCGCCGCACCTCCTTTGACGCGAACATGATTTCCTTCTGCGAACGGCCATGCAGCACTGCATAGTACTCGGAGTGACACTCCGTCCAGAGGCTATTCACAAAGGCATAGGCTGTGCCCATATCGAAGGGATCGTACCGGATTGCGACATCGCGATTCTCGACCGAGGGATCGCGGAACGCCTCCGCCCAGTAATGCACGCCATTGACCTTCACCCCACGGCCCGGCATGATCTTCGCCGTGCCGCGTTGCGTGGTCGGAAGCGTCGCCATTAAGAACGCTCGATCATATGGGATTATCCGATTCACGCGACTGCCTGTAGTTCTGAGTCCGGCGATGTACGCGTCTCGCGGCGTCTGGCCCAGCGCCAGGTGCTCAATCGTGTCGTAGATCTCGAAGAGAAACGATGACAAGTAACGGTAGAGGGCACTGAGGCTCCATACCGCCTGTCCCTCGGGGTTGTTGCTCTTCGTGACCTGTCGGACGTTACGCGTGATCTGGGTGTTGCCGCGCAGATTGTGAAGGAACTGGGTGTTGGTGGTGCCGAAAAGCCGCTCGCAAACAGAGCCAAACCGGGCTTTGGCGGGAGGCCGCGTCTTTTTGGTGCACTCATATTCGGCCAGGAGTGTCTCGAAATACGTACTCTTGAACTCGGGTCCGCCGTCGACGACGATAATCTGTGGAAGGCGGTTGTGTCGCGAGACACAATCTCGCAGAGTCATCATGCACGATCTGTAACTCGGCTCATCGAAGGTCAGGTAAAGCCCGAGGCACCGCCGGGAAAAGGCATCGGTGAGGATCGACATCCATGGTCGACCAAGAGGGCGGCCAGTCTGGGAACAAACAACTTCCACATCCAATTGAGTATGGTCGATATGGCCGATCTCAAAAGGACGATCGCCATGACGCGGCGTTGTCAACTTGAGCTCGTAATAGAAGGCCGACTGGACATAAGCGGCGCGCCGGCCTTGCCTCTTGAGTGTTTGCTCGAACGCAGGACGGCTCCGCACCGCAGCATTGAACGTAACGTGACTCGGAGCAGCAACACCGTATTCGTCGCATTTCCGCTTCAGCGCCGCCCATGATGCCAGCAGCGACTTCTGCTTGAGAGTCTCATAATCGTTTTCGACGAATTGGCTGAGCAGTTCCCGCAATGCCTCAGGCAGTCGGCTCGTTCGGTTGCCCCTCTTGCCAGTTTTCGGGAGGAGTCCCAGATACCCGGATCCGTACAGTTCCCGTGCAGACCGATACTGCGCTGTCCAAAGACGCAACGTCCTTGTCGGCGTGGAACACGACGGACTGCCTCCTGCGAGGTGTTGCCTAACAATATCGAAGCGCTGATTAGCGATGGCGAGGTCCCGTTCGCTGGCCGCAGCAAGAACCAGGAAGGCCTCGCTGCGTACATCGCGCGATTCCGATGGCCGTCCATCGTTTCTGCGGATATCGCTCCCGACGCAAGCTTGGCGGCAGACAATCTCGCAGGCAGCAGCCATCTCTGAAGTGAGAAAGACATGAACTCGTTCTGGCTCGGCCAATGGGGCTGCATTGAGGTCGACATGGATAGCGCCGCCGGCGATCAGCATATAGATTTCGTCAGGCTCCGCAATCCCACGTGCCTTTTCCAGCAAGTTCTGCAACGTCATTCCCGGCTCAGCTTCGATTGCGGCAAGAATTGCCGGATTGAGAAAATCTGCGGTAATCGCGGGGCTGAATCGAAGATAGTCCTCCAGGAATTGAAGATTTCGCTGAAGAACCCAGTTGACTTGCGCCGCCGACCACACCTCGTAGACCAAACCGACCGTTGCCGCGTATTCCTCGCCGGGAATACAGCGCCATTTCCTTCCGTCATCACGAGAATAGCGATTGGGATTCCGGCTTGCGAGAGTTTCGAGATCCTCCTCGGTTTTGCATTCGATCCAGCCGGCCGATCCCTCTCGAAGCACAAAATAATCGGGAGTGTGCATGACCGAAAGTCGTCTGCCATTTACCGCGCGATAAGAGAGTGGAATGGACGGAGGCTGGTCGTAGTACTCGATAACCTTGGAATTGTGTTCCGCTTCGTAAATGAAGGGCAATTCGACGCGATGGCTCTCAAACTGAATAGTGACACCCATCTTCCGGCTCGGATAACGGCCAGCGACGTTTCGGCGACCGCCTCCGACACCGCGTGCGGGCCGTCCATGCCGGATCGCGGCAATCGCTTCGCTCGTGCCTTGGGTCAATCTGAGCCGGGAACACCAGTCGCGAAAATCAGCTTCGTCGAGCAACGCCCCTCCTTGACCGGAGGATTGGAGACCCCCCTGGAACTAATCTCGGATTCCTGAACTACGCTCGTTCTTCCGCGCCAACGTGTATCTGCGGCCGGCTTCCGATAGAAGCGTCTGGAGAGCACGGCCATTATGTATCGCCTTTTCTACGTCCTGTGCCAAGTCTTCAGGAACATAGACTGCGAACCGACGGTCTCCCTTGCGTCCATACAACGCGTAGCTGGAGTGCCCCTGACCTGACCTACAGAATTGGCAATTCTCCCGAATGCAAGGGCTCTTCCGCAGGGACAGCGATCCAAGCGCCACTGGCCAGAGCTTCTGCATCTCCACTTGGAACCAATGTCTGACTTGCTCTGCTGTCTCTGCGCGCTTCATGTATGGGTGCATAGTCTCACACGTGCATCGACAACGCAAGAACAGCTGAGGCGGGGGAAGCGATTTGGTTACGAGTGTGGGACTCAAAGAAGGGACGGAAGGGCTGCCGTCTGCTCAATGGTATACCCGATGGCGCTGTACCCCTTCAATCTGCGCTCATACATTCTTGCCAGCATCGGAACGCCGTTGTCCACGTAATCATAAACTTGGACCACGCGTTTGTTGTCGTGGAGACGATGCAGGCGGCCGACATACTGCTGCAAGGTGCCCTTCCATGAGATCGGCATGGCAAGGAACAATGTATCTAGGCGCGCATCGTCGAACCCCTCTCCGATATAGCTTCCCGTAGCCAGAATCACCCGCGACTCATTGTCTGGTACAGCCGCCATGGCCTGCGCGATCTGTCGGCGTTGCTTCTTGCCCATGCCGCCCTTCAAAACAAACACATGCTTGACGGCGCCGTGGAGCTTCGCTGCGAAATACTGTAGATGCTCCGTCCTGCCGGTTAGAAGCAGCGGGGACCGTCCCCCCTCGATGGCGCTTACAATCTCGCGGGCTATCATCTCGTTGCGCAATGCATCATTCGACAGCGCGCCGTAGACATCCTGAATCGTCACCTCGGCAAGTTCGGGCGGCATCTGAAAATCGGTGTGACGAGGTATGACCCTATGCTCAAATGGATTCGTCTCCGCCATTGCCTTGGCGCTCATGCTGAACCGCACAGGGCCACACTGCATGTAAATTATTGGATGGTGCCCATCTTTCCTCGTGGGCGTGGCGGTCAGGCCAACGACATATTTGGCTTTCACCTGTCTCATCACCTGCTCAAATGTGAAAGCAGAGATGTGGTGGCACTCATCGACAATAACCTGGCCGTATTCGGCAACGAAGTCTTTTACGGCGTCCTTCTGATACAGGCTCTGAATGACCGCAACATCGATGCAGCCTGTCCGATGCATTTTCCCGCCGCCGATGTGTCCAATCGAGGTTGCAGGCGTGTTCAGAAACATGGCCAGCCGCTCTTGCCATTGATCGAGAAGTTGTTGACGATGAACAAGAATCAGGGTATTGACTTTGCGCTTTGCAATCAACCATGCGGCCACGGCAGTCTTCCCAAAAGCCGTCGGAGCGCAGAGGATTCCCTCGTCGTAGGCACCGATCCCTGCAACAGCCTCCTCCTGGATTGGCCGAAGTTGACCATCGAATTCCGCTATGATCGGCGTGCCTGCGAACCGTTCGTCACGAACCTCCGGCCATATATTGTGCGCCTGCAGAAGGGCCGATACCTCCGTCAAACATCCGCGCGGTAGGGCAATGTGTTGCGGAAAATCCTGGCCGCATGCGATCACGCGCGGCTTGGCGTATGTGGGAAGCCGCATCGCCTGCGCTTTGTAGAACTCTGGATTTTGAAACGCTGCCAGCCTCAACAGACGATTCAGCATGGCTGGCGGCAGCCCTTGCTTCTCCACGTAAATAAGGTTTGCGCGAACGATTTGCGCCCTTTCGGGCAGCGGTCCTTCAATCGGCCGCTCCATCCGTTTTCGTGAAGGCGGAAGCGTCCACGGATCTTGTGCATCTTCGTCATCGGCAATGCTGATGCGAACTCCGATCAGATCGCCATTTTGTTGGGCATCGGCAATAACCTCTTCGGCGGCTGCGGCACACATGCGTCGAATGGTAGAAAGAAACTCCCATTGATCGGGATATGGGCGGAGATCGGTGTCGACGAAAACGCTGTTGCCGGACCTGCGTGGCGAAAACTGCAAGGGGAGAGCAATTAGGTTTCCGAACCCGCCTTTGGGCATTGTGTCCTGGTTCGGAAATAAGCGGTCATAGGAATCGAGACCGAGTTGATGCCGGCGTTCCATGGTCCGCGTGAGAACTGCGCATCCAAGCTTGCGCACGGTGTTCGCCGGCAGTGCATGTTCAAAGAAGATCCAGACGTGGCCGCCATTCGCGGAACGTGAGCGCTCCAGCACTGCCGGCACACCCAACTCCCGACATGTGTCGAGAAAGGCGCGAGAGTCGTCAGCCCATGTTTTCTTATCGAAATCCACGGCGAGAAACCAGCAGGTTTCGTCCGCAAGGAGCGGATAAACTCCAATGGTTTCCTTTCCGAGGAGATGATTCTCGACAACCATGTCGGTCAGCGGGAGGAACTTTCTCGTCTTCTGATCGACCTTCTTCCGATCCTCCGGCCTGCTTGAATTGATCGCTTTCCAATCTTTCAGGGCTGCCGGTGAGTATCCAGACCGGCCGTCGGGATTTTCCCACCGCCGCGCATAGACATCCTCTCTCCCACAGAACAGGCTCCGGAAGAGCGCGATCCGTTTGCGCGCGCGCTCCTCCTTGCTTTCCACTGCAGTGGGCTCGCATGTTTGAACCGTCAACGAATCGTCTGACACGGGCTGCGGAATAGGAATACCGTGAACAGCTAAAAGACGCCGCAGCCTCGCATTCTCTTCCCGCAGCCGCTGGTTCTCCCCATCGCGGTGGTCGAATGAAGCCGATTCTGAACTTCTGCTGGCCATCTCTGGTTCACATCTCCAAACCGCCTGCCAGAACCTTTTCGAGGAACTCGCGTACGCTCTCGAACACAGCAGAGACGTTTGTTTGCAACCCACATTCTTCAGCGAGTGCCTGGAACGGCATTTGCCAATCCTGTGGTGGCGCGTTCAAGCTCGCCGGCAAAGCGTGCGTCCTTCTTCGCGCAAAGGTCAGATGCAACGCGCTGAATACCATCTGCCGGTCAAGCTGGTTATCTCCGATGAGTAGCGCTAAATCGACCAGGTCCTTTACCCGGCTATTCGGTGAGCTGCGCGGAAGCGTGTAGGCGTGAACCTTCTCCGCGAATTGCTGTTCCCGGGAGATCATCCTCGCGCGTGGCGTGTCGATTCCTGCAAAACCGAGCCCGTCGTGGCACTCTACAATTTCGAGAGGCTGCATCACCACATCGCCAACGCCTGCGTCGAGATGGAACCGGGAGAAGATCCTTCCATCCATGCGTGCTTCGACCGAATAGCGAGCACCCCCGTAAGGAGCTGCGGTCAGATCCATCACGGCTGGTCCAATCGTATACTCGAACCAATCGTCGAGGGAGACATCGGCTGCGTTCTGTAGCATCTCCCGTATCGCTTGGACTGCGTCTTCACCTTCTGTTGCTCCTACGACCCGCTGCACCGTCAGATCGATATCGATGGTGGATCGCGCGGACTTGAAGCAAAGCTCCAGCGCATAGCCGCCCTTCAACGCCCACGGCGCCGCATCGTCCCGGAACAGCCTTGCAAGCAATCGATCGAAGGATACTTGACGTCTGAGGCGATTAATGTCGACCTGTTCCGCATGGGATCTGTTTTTCAGACGTTCTTCGAGGGCTCTTCGGAAGGCTGCCGCCGTTGTATACGTTTTGTGTGTCGCCATTATGCAGCCCGCCGCAGCGCATCCTCGACCATCTTTCGCGCAGTTTCGCTCAGATGTGCGCTCCGAAGTTGTTGGCGCGTGATCAGACCGCGGTCAACAGCTTGCAGCAACGCCTGGCGAATGAACGTCCGCTCAACCGTGCCGGACTCGATCAGATCAAGAATCGTTCGGAGCGGCCGGGTGTACTTGTAACCTGGTCCAGTTTGTACGTCGCTTCTGGATAGATTGCAGTAATGAAGCACAACGATTCCAGGGATATCGCTATTGCGGCGGAAGTTCAGCGGCACTGTCATATGAAGCTTTGCCGGGTTCAGGTCCGAGAGCTCATGTAGACTCAGCGCAGTCTGATGACTATAGACCCCCTCGATCTCTTCCTTCCGGTTTCTGGACCAGAGCGACCAGAGGACTAGATCGGGCCGTTCGGGCGTCGGGAACAGCGCCAGGCGGTAGATGCCGCGGTGTTCGCGAACCCAGTTCGCGGCCTGCACATGATAGGGATGTGTATTCTCGGCGAATCCGGCCGCCTTGGCTTGCTTCGTCGTAAAGAAACCTTGCTGTTGCTCGGCAACTTCGAAGAGACGCCGCGACGCTTCTCGGTGAGACTGGGCCATGACACAATACTACACCTTTCTTGACGTTTTGTCATCGCTAGGAGCAGGCGCAATTGCCGCCCTCGTCAGCCGTGCTCCCGGCAAGGTTATGCTTTCAGCACCTAATCTCCCCAGGGACTAAAACTGCCTGAGATTGACGGATCTACTGGGGTTGGAGCGGCAAGGTTATGCTTTCCAAACGGCAAAGATATGCTTTAAAGCACAAATTGAATTGTGTGAAACAGCCCATAAATTGGCTACCGGTCGGCTTGTGGGTTATTTCTGCTGTTTCGATAGGCCGCGGTGCCGGGCGGCTACCGTCGCGAGGTCGATT
>JAABUX010010234.1_pt1 | contig 10499 bp, 11 predicted proteins | sample 5561851 | NCBI WGS metagenome assembly JAABUX01 (sample SAMN10711883, study PRJNA513361) | rock metagenome | isolation source: Antarctica rocks | place: Antarctica: Victoria Land, Richard Nunatak red sandstone | collected 2016-01-03 | reverse complement strand
TGGTCAAAGCCCATGAGGTGCTGTTGGCCGAGGAGGGCCGCGCCATCACCGGCCGCGTGCGCTCCGTCATCGGCGCGGGCGTGCGCGCCGTCTACGACGGGTTCCGCGCCCCCGACGCCGCGCCCGCGGGGGCGACCGAGACCGAGACCGAGACCGCGGAGGACCGTCCCACCGATGGGACCCCGTTAGAGCGCGACCTGGTGGCCTGGCTGGAGGTCGCGGGCGCGGCGCAGGTCGATCACGAGGACCGCCGTCTCTACCGCGACGTGGCCGCCGACCTCTACCCCTACGTGCGCGGCGGTGAGCACGCGCGCCTGGTTGACCGCAAGACCTCGTTCCGCATCGATACGCGCCTGCTGGCCTTCCACATCGATCCCAAGGCGCTCAGTCCCACCACGCCTGTCTACGCCTTTGTGATGTTCGCCATGACCGACCTGGCCGACCGCCGCGACGCCCTGGCCCAGGAGTGGGGCCGGCGCACCGGGCGCGGCACCGTGCAGCACCTGTTGGCCATCGACGAGGGCTGGAGTATTTTACGCCACCAGGCCGGCCAGGATTGGGTCAACGGCATCGGACTGACGGGGCGGCATACCGGCATCGTGCCCATTTTCATCAGCCAGAAGCTCAGTCACCTGACCAGCAGCCCGGCCGCCTCCAACTATTTCGACCAATCGTCGTTGCACTTCATCTTCAACCTGCATGACACCAACGATGAGTCGGGCGTGGACCCGCGCGCCTGGATCGCGCGCAAATTACGGCTGACCGAGGCCGAATCGGCGCGCATCGAGGAGCTGGAGGGCGAGGAGGGTCGCTACGCGCAGATGTTCATGATCCGCACCACCAAGCACGCGGCGCGGGCGGCGCGCGGCGTGGTCAACGTCCACACCACCCCCGAGCTGCTGTGGCTGTTCGCCAGCGACAAGGACGACAAGGAGCTGCGCGCGCGCATGGTCCAGGCGGTGGCGGCCGACCCGGAGCAGCCCACCGCCGACGAGACGTGGACAGCGGTCTGCCTGCTCGCCTCGGGCACCCGCCCCGGTGATATCGAGGCCCGGCGCGCGCGGATCGCGACCCTGGGCGTCGCTGCTGACGTGAGCGACGGCAGCGACGGCAGCGACGGCAGCGACGGCAGCGACGGCAGCGACGACAGCGACGACACCACCGCCGCGACGGCGGACGACACGGAGGAGGCACGGCTATGGCTCGTTCGACAGGCATGAGCGTGGGCGTCAGATGTATCGGCGCGTCCTGGAGACGGGAGGAGGAGATCCGATGATCGACCTCTTGCAGCTGCGCCGCCCGCTCGCTTGGGCTATCCGCCGGTCACCAGAGTGGTCCTGGCTGCTCGCCGGCGTGGTCCTGTTCGCCTACGCCGTCCTTGCGGCCGTCCGTTTCTACGCCATCGCACAGCACGGCGCTGCGACGGACACCCTCACCCTGGCGTCGCTCTGCGCACTCGGGGCATGGAGCGTGAGTTCCATGGTCGCCTACGAGGCCGCCGGGACCCTCCTCGCGGCCTGGGTCAAGGGACGCGCCCGCGTCCGCCGTCACGCGAAGGAGACCCGCCCATGCGCCGGTTGATCGCACCGCTCCTCGCCCTGCCTGTCCTCGTGCTCCTCGCCCTAGCCCTGGCGGCGCCTGGCGCCCGCGTCCCCGTGGCGCGCGCCCTGAGATCGCTCCTCGTCGGCGCCGTGCTCGCGCTGCCCGACGTCTCCCGGTGGACGCTCCCGCGCGCCCACGGCGCCGTCTCCCTGCTCGTTCTGCTGGCTCTGCTCGTTCTGCTGGCCCTTGCCCATGTCGGTGGAGTGCTCAAGTTCGCTCTGGTGTATTACTGTGCGCCGCTCGCCCTCCGCTGGTGGGGCAGGACGGCGCACGAGGAGGACCCATGCGCCGACTGATCGTCCCCCTCGCGCTGCTCACGTTGCTCGCCCTCGCGGCTGTCGGGACGGTCCGCGTCCGCGCCGCGTCCGCGCCGCCCCCGATTGCGCCCACCGCGACGCCGACCTACCACCCGACGCTCCAACTCTCCGCGACCCAGGGCGCGCGCGACCAGGCGCTCGTCGTCGTGGCCAGCGGCTTCCCGGATCACGCGCCCCTCACGGTCTCGTGGGACGGCGCCGCCCTCGCGCAGGGCACGACCGACGACGCGGGCTACCTCGCCCTGCATACCGCCGTTCCCCACGACGCCCCCGACGGGCCGCACGAGGTCCGCGCCGCTGGCCCCGCCCACACCGCCGCGGGCGCGGCCTTCACCATCGCCGCCCCGACCGTGACCTACCGCCCGGCGCTCGCGGCCAGCCCCGCGCAGGCCCTGCCCGGCGCCCGCCTCGTCGCCCTGGCCAGCGGCTTCCCCCCGCACGGCGCGCTGACCCTCTCCTGGGACGGCGCCACCGTCGCCCAGGCCACCGCCGACGCCAGCGGCGCCGCCCGGCTCGACCCCGCAATTCCCACGAGCGGGGCGGGCGGGGCGGCGGGGCCGCACGAACTGCGCATCGTCGGTCCCGCCCAGACCACGGCCAGCGCCCCCGTCACCGTGCTCGACCCGGCCCAGGTCTACCACCCGGCGCTGGCCCTCGACGCGGCCCAGGGCACGCGCGGTGCCAAGGTCGCCCTCGCCGCCACCGGCTTCGCGCCCAACCAGGACGTGCATGTCTACTGGGATCGCCTCGGCGGGACCGACCTGGGCATGGTGCGCGCGGACACCAGCGGCAACGCCGACCACACCGTCACCATCGGCCAGGGCGTCAGCGTGACCGACGGCGCGCACCGCATCTACGCCGCTGGCGCGAACCCGACGCTGGCCGCGTCCGCGTTCTACACAGTGCAGCCCACCCCGCCCGCCTGCGGTGGACTGGTGATTCCGCTGCCCTTTGTCGCCCCGCTGTGCCTCGATCCCGTGGGCTGGCTCACCTCGACCCTCAGCGGCGGGGCCACGGCGGCCGCCGACGCGATCGGCCGCGAGGTCGCCCCGGCCCTGATCGACCAGCCCGACTACTTCGCCAACGACGAACTGCGCGCCCCGTTCACCGTCCTGCAAGGACTGGGGCGCGACCTGTTCGGCACCCTGTTCCTGGCCGGGGTGCTCAGTTGGTCCGTGCGCCGCCTGGGGCTGGGCTCTCCCGGCGATGCGGGCACACAGATCATGGAGGGCGCGGTCGGCCTGGGCCTGATGCAGGCGCTGCCCTGGCTGATGCCCGCCTACATCACGGCGGTCAACGGCCTCTCCGGCGCGATCCTGGACGACCCCAAAAACAAGGCGGGCGGGGCCATCATCGCCAGCCTGGTCAACGCCCTGGTGACGACCGGCCTGTTCACCGGGCTGGCGGGCCTCCCGCTCGTGCTGGTGGTGATCACGGGGGCGATCCTCGTCTTCCTGGTGCTGCTGCTGCTCATCATCATCACGCGCGACATCGGCATCATCTACGGCGCGGCCGTGTTCGTCGCCGCCCCCCTGTGCATCGTGTGCGGCGTCACGCCGCTGACGCGCGGGGTCGCGTTTGCCTGGGCGCGGCTGTGGTTCTCGCTCACGCTGTGGGGCGTCTGGTACGCGCTCGCGCTGGTGGTGGTGCGCGCCGAACTGGCCACGTTCGCCGTGCATCACGGCCTGGCGTCGCTGGCCGGGGCGCTGGCCGGCATCCTGGTCGTCTACGGCGCGCCCAAGCTCGGCGACGCCCTGATCGGGGGCGGGGCCACGCGCGCCCTGGGCATCGGCCACGTGCCGCTGCTCGCCACGGCCATCGGGACCGCCACCGGCATGGCCACGGGCAACGGGATTACCGCCGCCACCGCGGCGATGAAGGCCGCTGCCGCTGGCGCTGGCGCCGGCGGGGGCGGCGCCGGGGGGGGAGAGGCCGCGGCCCCCGCGATGCCCACGGTGACGGAACTGGGCGGGGCGGCCGGCCCCGCGCTCTCTGGCGGCGACGCCATCGAGGGCACGTGGGGCCTGCTCGAAAGCGCGGGGGTATAGCAATGAGACCGCTACGCGCGTTCGGCCGTGCCCTGGTGTGGGTGGTCGTGCCGCGGCCCTTCCGGGAGGGGACGCGCCTGGCCCTCCACACCACCCTGACCCCGCTGGTCCGCCTGATCCTGGGCATCGTCCTCGTCGCCGTTGTCGCGGGGACGCTCCTGAGCGTGCACGCGGCCGGCCATCCCCTGCGGGGCCTGGCGCGGGAGGGTCTCCTGCTGCTGGCCGCGCTGCTGATCCTCACCCTGTCGGGCGCGCTCGCGCCCCAGGTGCGGCTCCTGCTACGGTGGGTCCAGCGGGAGGGTCTGCGCCGCGACGGACCCTGGCGCCGCGCGGGGACATGGCAGGGCGCCGCCTTCCGCGCCGTCGCGCGGGTTGTGGAGTCCGCCCCCGCGCCGTCCGCCCCCGCGCCGTCCGCCCCCGCGCCGTCCGCCCCCGCGCCGTCCGCCCCCGCGCCGTCCGCCCCCGCGCCGTCCGCCCCCGCGCCGCCAGAACGCCATCAGGACAACGAAAAAGGGAAGGAGCAGGCACATGACCAATAACCAGGCCCCGGACCCGGCGCGCCCGGCAGTGAGGGTGTCACCCGTCGCGCAAATCCGTCAGCAGTGGGAGTATCACCAAGAGCACAAATGCTCGACGGAGCGGCTCAACGCGCTGGGGCGGGAGGGCTGGCGGCTCGTCGGGCCTCCCGTTCCTATCCTGATCAGCTTTGGCAGTTTGAGCAGGGCCTTGTACGTGTTCGAGCGCCCCGTCCGGTCAACGGGGCCGTGAAGTGAAAAATGACGCCTCAGAGACAGGACAGGATGACGCGGTGGAACGGGCAGGATTGACGACGAGTAGAGCGACGACACGACGAGAGGAGGAGACCATGGTCATGATGACGGACACGCGCGCGACGGAGGCCGACAGTGAGGGCGAGGGTGAGGGCGGCGCGCCGGCCCGACGCCGAGCACCGGCGAAGGCGCCGGGCGGGGACGACAAGGTGCAGCAGAGCATCCGTCTCACCGCTGAGCTGCGGGACGCGCTCAAGGCGCACGCGGACCGGGAAGGCATCGCCGTCAACGAAGCCTGCACGCGGGCCATCGAGGGGTACCTGACCGGCGCGGCGACGGGCCAGCTTGCGGAGGTCGCCGCGCCGGTGGTCGAGGAGGCCGCGCGCCGGGGCGTCGCCGCGGAGGTCAAGGACGTGAAGCAGCTCCTGGCGTCACTCCAGCGCCTGCAGGAGGCGACCTGGCGCGAGGCGGCGTGGGCGCGGTTGGAGGGGTTCGCGCATTTAGGCAACGACTACGGGCTGGCGCATGCGCAGGAAGTGGAGGGCTACGTCGAACAGATCGCCGCCAGCGCGCTGCGGCAGGGCGCCACCGTGGCGCGGTACACCGTGGCGGTGGAGGCGGATGGTCAATGAGCACTCTCTATATCGAGGGACGCTACGTGCCGGCGGGGCCGTGGGCCGCGCGAAAGATCGAGAGCCAGGTCCAGCATCTCAAAGGGAGTTTCCGCACAGACGAGCGGCGCGAGGTGGCTCGTCGCCTGTGCGGGCCGGACGGCGAGATCGCTGACCAGGCGGCCGCGCGGGCGCTCCTCCAGGCCGCGATCGGCCCCAAGGTGACGTTCCACCGCCTGATTTTGTCACCGCTGGCCACGGGGCGGCTGGCCGCGGCGCGCCGCGACGACCTGGAGGAGTGGACGCGCCTGCTGCTGGCCGACCTCGGGCGGGAGTTGGGGGTGCGGCTCGTGTGGGTCGCGGCCGTGCATGGCAACACGGACACCCCGCACGTGCATGTGCTCATCGGCGGGGCCGCCGAGAAGACGCACTGGCCGGGGAAGGGAACCGTGGCGTCGGTCGAGTTGCGGCGCGGGCACTATCGCCTGCTCCAGGAACGCGGCGACGCGCGTGCGGCCGAGATCGCCGACCGCCTCACGCCGTGGCCGGCCGTGGGCTGACGAGGAGGGATCGTTGACATGCTGAACGCCACACACCGGCGCGACCCCGCGTGGCCGCGGCCCCGGATCGCCCCATGCCATGACGCGGACGGCGCCGAGGGCCTGGTGAACGCCTATGCCACCCCCGCGCGGATCGCGGAGGCCCACCGGCGCCTCGCTCAGGCGCGGCGCGCGGCCACGGACATCCAGCGGGCCGTCGTGGCCGCCTACGGCCCGCTGCTCCGGCAGCGAGACACTGCGGCGTGGGTCGCCGACCTGTCCGACCGGATTGCCACGCTCGACCGTGACCTGGAGGCCCTCGACGCGACGTTTCGCGCCCGCTTCCCTCGGCCCCAACCCCTCTCACCGCGGTGGATCGGTCAGCAGCTCAGCCTCTGGATCGGCCTGTAGCAGGAAAGGAACGGGAGACGCACGATGATGAACTACCTGCGTGAGTGGGCGGATCGCGCCCGAGAGACGCCAGAGGAGGACCCGCGCCTCGACCGCACCGACGAGGCCCTCACCGCGGGGGCCACGGTGGACGAGGCCCTCACGGTCAGGGACCCGCTGGGGGAACTGCGTCCCCTGATGGCGGACGGGTGGGACCACGCCGATGTCGCCGACCCCCGCGCCCCGGAGGCCACAGCCTGGGAGGCCACGCGGGCGGACGTCGAGGACGCGCAGACGCCGCGCTACACCTGGGAGCAGACCGGCCCGACCCCCGAGGACGGCCACGTGTACGAGATCACCGATCCGGTGGGGATCGCACAGTACGATGACGCGCACCCCCTCCAATCCGGGGCTGAGGGCGGCGAAGAGGTAGACCTGACGCCACGCATCGAACGGATCGACGAGCCGGCGCTCGAGATGGACATGTGAACGCCGCGCAGGCCGATTGACAGCCAGACGCGACAGATGAGCACGGCAGAGGGGGACCAATGAGTGTGACGAGCACGACGGACACGACGAGCACGACGGAACCGCGCCGGCGGGGACGCGGGATAGGACAGTCTCTACGCAGGGCCGTGGCGTTGCCGCTCCACTGGAGCGGGGCCGGCGTCCGACGGCTGGGGCGCGCCCTCCGCGTCCTGCGCGGCTGGTGGGGCCTGACGCTGGGCGTGCTCGTCGCCGCGGCGGTCCTGCTGGGGCCGGCCGGCGGGGCGCGCTGGATCGCGCACGAGGCGACGCTGGTCCGCCACGCCGCGTCGGTCAAAGCGACCGCCGCCTACCACGCCGCCTACGTCGCGGTCGCCTGGCCGGCCGCCAACGGCGCGCTCTGGCTCGACGCCCTGCACCCGGCCCCTCGCCATAGCGGTACGGCGCCGACCACCGGTGGCACAGCGCAGCGGGGCAGCCACGTGGCCACGCATCCGCCGCACGGTGTGTCTCTCCCCACTCTCCCCTCGGTGTCCTGGAGAGCCTGGTGGCAGCACGGGGCGGACTGGCGCTACAACCTGCTCCAGCGCCGCTCCGGGCGCGCCGTGCGCCAACTGATGCCCCTGGAACTGGGAGGAGCTGGCGTCGTCGTCCTGCTCTGTGCCGGGCTGATCGCCGTCGGGCGTCGCCGGCGCGGCCTAGCCGCCCGCCCCTCCGTCACCTTCGGCGGGTCACGCTTCCAGACGTTCGACGAACTGAAGGGGAGGCGGGCGCGGCCGGGCGATCTGGTGCTGGGGACCGCGCGCAACGGGGTCAGGCGCGTGACGGTCAGCGTGCCCAAACACCTGCTCGTCGAGGGCGTGGGCATCTGCGCGCCGAACGGCATGGGCAAGAGCAACGCTTTCTTCAAGGCGCATTTGTTGGAGGCGGACCCGGACGTGGACTACCTCGTGACCGACCCCAAGGGCGAGCACTGGGACCACACGGCCGGGGCGCTCGCGCGCACGCACGACGTGTACCGGCTCGACATGATGACCCCCGCCAACAGCGTGACCTGGGCGCCGTTGGCGCTGGAGCGCACGCCGGCGCAGGCCGAGGACTGGGCGCGGGCCTGGCTCAAGAACTCCAAGCCCAAGGACTCCGCGCCGGCGGTGGCCTACTTCGAGCAGGCCGTGCAGATGCTGATCGCGGCGGCCATCCCGCACGTCCACGCCGTCGCGCGCGCGGCGGGCCGGCCCGCAGGCACGCTCGACGAACTGACCGCCCTGCTGCTGAAGCCGAACGTGGACGGGATCATCGCCGCCATGAAGGCGGGGCCGGCCGACGCGGCGATGGGGCCGGCGCTGGAGTCGTTCCTGGCCCTGATCGCCGAGCACCGTGACCTGCGTACCTCGATCCCTTCGGGGCTGGCCCCCCGCCTCACCGCCCTCAATGACCCGGACATCCGGGCCGTGGTCGGCGGCGGCGGGATGCTCGACCTCGACCGGTTAGGGCGGCGGGACCGCCGGCCCGTCGCCGTCTACATCGTGACGCCCGTCGGCGGCGACCGCACCCTGCGCCCGCTCGTCGGCGCGATTTTCACCACGGTGTTCCGCGTGCTGATGGACCGGGCGCGCAGCCTGCCGAAGAAAGAACTGGATCGCGAGGTGCGGCTGCTGCTGGACGAGTTCGGGACCATGGGGGCGGTCCCGGACGCGCCCGATCGGTTCAACACGTTCCGCCAGGTGCGCGTGTCGCGTATCCTCTCCTGGCAGCTCCGCTCGCAGTTGGTGGAGGACTACGAGGAGGCCGGGGCCGAGGCCATCGTGGAATCCTGCAACGCGTTGGCGTGGCTGGGCGGGACGCGCGGCCGGGACGCGGACGACGCGAGCAAGGCGCTGGGCAACCGCACGGTGCTGGCGCGCAGCGAGGGCGACACGGCCCCGCGCACGCTGCTGGGGCGGCGGCCCGACCGGGGCAACCAGTCGCTGAGCGAGACGGGGGTGCCGCTGTTGTACCCGGATGACCTGGCGGCCTCGTCGCGCCGGCGCGTGGTGGTCAGCGTGCGCGAGGCGCGGCCGATGGACCTGCGCACGCGGCCGTTCTGGGCGGACCGCGCGCTCAAGCGCCTCTCCCGGCTGCCCGCCCCCGTGGCGTTCGCCGAGGCGCCCCGCGAGATAAGCGCGCCGGCCCCGACGATGGCCTCGACGCCCAGCCCACGGCCAACGCCACGGGCGGCCCCCGTGACAGCGCCCCCTGCGTCGGCAGCCGTCACACCCGCGGCGGCAACGACCCGGATCGCGCCGGCGACAACCGCAGCGCCCGCAATCCGGCAACCAGCGCCAGCGCCAGCAGCGCCGCCCGTTCCTGCCCCTGTCGCGTCGGGGTCCGGCACGCCCACACCGCCAGCGCCGCCGCCACGGAGCGCGGACGCGCCACAAAAAGGGGGACGCCCCTTGAAGTGGACGGGATTACCATGACCACGATCACGATGCGGCCAATCGCCCCCCTGGATAACGCGATCATAGGACGAGAAGGGAGGGCCGACGCATGAGGGGCAGGATCGCCGTGCGCGGGGAGCATCCATTATGCTGGGTCAGGCCGCGCCAGCGCGTGCGGGGCGGCCGCAGGGTCCGCCTCAGAGGGACGGTGGGACTGCCCACCCTGCGCGTCGCGGTCACGCAGGCACGGCGGTGGGAGCGCGAGGCCCTCGCGGCGTACGGGCGCGACCAGGCCGCGGGCCGCGACGAGGACCCATCGGCTGTCTTCGAGGCGCGGTACGTGGTGGACCAGGCGCGCGACTGGCTGGCGCGGGCGGAGGGGAGAGCGCACGCGGCGCTGTGCGGAGACACGAGACACCGCCGCGGGAGGCCGCGCATCCGCCCGCTCGACGGGCGCGCCGTACGCCTCCGGGCGGCGACGGCCCTGCCAGCGCTGCATGTCCTGGCCACGCGGGCCAACCGGCGGTACGAGCGTGCTCAGTCTCTGTGGCGGGCCTGCCCTGCCGGCGCGCGGGACGCACTCCAGGCAGCCAGCCGCCGCGCCCGGCGTCGCTGGGAGGGCGCGGTCAGGACGGGAGGCGTGCTCAACGACCGCCTCATCGACGCGCTGATCGCGTGGCAGGGGCGAGAGGCGCGCTGGTACGAGGTCGAAGACTATGGCGACGGCCTCATCGTCGTCCACGAGGCCGGTTTCTACGGACCGGACGCGGGGTTCGACGCCGACGAGCAGTGGCTGAGGGAGGGACGGAGCGGGCGCTTCCCCTGGCCTGTGGAAGAACTTGACGGGTGGTCCTACCTCAACAACCCGGACTGGCTCCGAGCGTTGCGGCACGCGGCGGCGTGGAACACTGCTCTCCTGCGGCAGTGTGAGCCTCGGAGGCGGGCGGCCCAGGCCAGTCGGCAGGCACGGCTAGAGCGGGAGGATGCCGCCACGGGTGCCACGGGCGGCCCTGACCTGGCGCCGTCCTATCTGCAGGAGTTGGGCGCGTGGCTGCGGCGCGTGGTCACACCATGAGCCAGTCGGCCGCGTCAAGCGTTGGGAGAAGAAAAGAGGTGAGGATCATGATTGGGACGACACAGCGCCTGGAGACCAAGGCACAGCCGGCCCCGGCCCTGCTCATCGGCGGGCCGGGCCGGGGCAAGACAACCTGCATCCGCGACGCCCTACGCGCTATCGCCGAGGGCAGCAGCATCCGCGAGGTGCTGCGGGGCGTCGCCACGGCGGACGTCCCGAGCATCGTTGTCCTCGACCAGGG
>JAABUX010010233.1_pt1 | contig 10500 bp, 8 predicted proteins | sample 5561851 | NCBI WGS metagenome assembly JAABUX01 (sample SAMN10711883, study PRJNA513361) | rock metagenome | isolation source: Antarctica rocks | place: Antarctica: Victoria Land, Richard Nunatak red sandstone | collected 2016-01-03 | reverse complement strand
GCGGAGTCGTGGTTCGGGGAGGCGCTGGCGGTGAAACGCCGGGTCACGTCGCTATGCTTGTTCACGCAGGCTGCCGCCGGCGCACCCTTCATGCTGGCTGAGCGTCTGATGCTGCGCGGGTGAGCAGGTCCACAAGGCGACGGGCGCCGGCTTCGATCGTGCCGTCGTTCATGATGGTATCACGCTCGACCGGGAGCGGCAGCTCGATCGAGCGGGCGAGACGGCGCGCGAGGTCGACGGCATCTTCCCGGCCGCGGGCGGCGAGGCGCCGGGCGAGCGTGTCGGCGGGGGCGGAGATTTCAATGACGCGCAGGGGGTAGCGTCCGGCCGCTTCGGCGATTACCGCGCGTGAGACGTTCGCGACGACGGTGCGGCCCTGGGCGATGTCGAGCCCGATATCGGCGGGAATGCCGTATTGCAGTCCGTGCGCGCGCCAGGCGAGGGCGAAGGCGCCGCCCTCCCTTTGCGCCTCGAAGGCCTGCTCGGTCAGGCTGTCGTAGGCTTCTCCCACGATGCCTGGCGGCCGCGTAATGACGCGCCGCACGAAGCGGATGCGATGGTCGCCGGCGAGTTGGGCAGAGGCGGCGGCCAGCAGCGTGTCCTTGCCCGCGCCTGAAGGGCCGACGACGAGAACCAGCATGCACGCTCCTCGACTGTTCACGGGGGAACGTTGGCGATAGCGTGGCGAAAGGCAACGGGGGGCACAGCATGTTCACGACGCGACCGGAGATCGTGGGGACGTTCGGGGTGGTCGCGAGCACGCACTGGCTGGCGAGCGGCGCCGGCATGGCGGTGCTCGAGCGGGGCGGCAACGCGTTCGATGCGGCGGCCGCGGCGGGGTTCGTGCTGCAAGTGGCCGAGCCGCATCTGAACGGGCCGGGCGGCGACTTGCCGCTCATCCTGCACAGTGCGCGGACCGGCACGCAGCACGTCGTCTGCGGCCAGGGGGTCATGCCGGCGGCGGCGACGCTCGAAGCGTTCGGGGGCATGGGGCTCGACCTTATTCCTGGCACCGGGCTGCTGCCGGCGGTAGTGCCGGGCGCGTTCGATGCGTGGTGCCTGATGCTGCGGGATTGGGGAAGCTGGGAGCTCGCGGACGTGCTGGCGTTCGCGATTGGCTATGCGGCGCGGGGCGTACCGCTCGTGCCGCGGGTACCAGCGACGATCGAGAGCGTGCGGCCGCTATTCGAGGCGGAGTGGCCGACGAGTGCGGCGGTGTTCCTGCCAGGGGGCCGGGTGCCGGCGGTGGATGCGCTGTTCGCCAATCCGGCGCTGGCAGCGACGTATGAACGGGTCCTCAAGGAGGCGGTAGGTGCTACTCGGGAAGCACGGATCGAGGCGGCCCGGCGGGCGTGGTACCAGGGCTTCGTGGCCGAGGCGGTGGGAGAGTTCTTCGCCGGCACGGACGTGCTGGACGCGTCGGGGCAGCGGCATCGGGGGCTGCTCACGGCCGACGATTTCGCGCGCTGGTCGGCGCGGATCGAGGACCCGGTCAGCCTCGATTACGCCGGCCACACGGTGCTGAAATGTGGACCGTGGTCGCAAGGGCCTGCATTCCTGCAACAACTCGCCTTGCTGCGCGGGTTCGACGTGGCGGCGATGGACCCGGTAGGGCCGGAGTTCGTGCATACGGTGGTGGAATGCGCGAAGCTTGCCTTTGCCGATCGCGAGGCGTTTTACGGCGATCCGGACGCGAGCGAGGTGCCGCTCGGGACGCTGCTGTCCGAGGCGTATAACGCCGGGCGGCGCAAGCTTGTGGGCGAGCGGGCGTCGCTGGAGTTGCGGCCGGGCACGGTCGATGGACGGACACCTTGGGTGGACCACGCGGCCGATTCGCGCGCGGATATGCTGACGCGAGCGGCGGGCGCGGGCGAGCCGACGGTGGCGCGGCTCGGCGTGATCGGCGCGGATACGGTGCATGTCGACGTGATCGACCGCTGGGGCAACATGGTGAGTGCCACGCCATCGGGCGGCTGGTTGCAATCCTCGCCGGTGGTGCCGGGCCTAGGGTTTCCGATGGGGACTCGGGGGCAGATGTGCTGGCTCAAGCCGGGCCTGCCCAATAGCTTGCGGCCGGGCCGGCGGCCGCGGACGACGCTCAGCCCGAGCATGGCGCTTCGGGACGGCAAGCCGTGGATGGCGTTCGGCACGCCCGGCGGCGAGCAACAGGACCAGTGGTCGCCGATCTTCTTCCTGCGCATGGTGCATCATAGGCTGGGCATCCAGGAGGCGATCGATGCGCCCTCCTTCCACACGGAGCACTGGCCGAGCAGCTTCTGGCCGCGGATTGCCCGGCCGGGGAAGGTGGTGATCGAGGGGCGGTATGGCCCGGCCGTGCTCGAGGCGTTGCTGGCGCGGGGGCACCGGGCGGAGCTTGGGGCCGATTGGTCGGAGGGGAGGCTTTCCGCCGCGCGGATCGAGGGAGACCGCTTCACCGCCGGGGCAAATGCGCGGGGGATGCAGGGTTACGCGGTGGGGCGGTAGCGTGACGCCGTGAGTGAGACGCGCGCCTCGCGTTCGATGATCCGGCACCCGGCGTGGCGGGAAGCGATGGACGCCGTGCACGTCCTGCTGCGGCCGAACGTGGTGATCGCGATCGTCGGTGAGGCGGGAACGGGCAAGACATGGCTGCTCCAGACTTTGCTGGCCGAGTTACAGGCGGCGGGGGTGGATGCCGTACTGCTCGGACGGGGTGACGCGACGCTGCCGGGAGATCGCGCCGGGATCGTGCTGGTGGATGAGGCCGAGTCGGTCGAGCTTGCGGAACTCGCTTCCCTTGCGGCGCCCCCGATGCCGGGGCTGGTCCTGGCTGGGCCGCCGGAGCTCGCGGCTCGGCTCGAGGCGCTGCCGCGAGCGCGGGAGATCGCGTTGCGCACCTTGCGGCCGGACGAGGCGGTCGCGTTCGTGCGCGAGCAGGCGGCGGCGGACGATGCGAAGGTGAGCCCGGAGGCGGAGTCGGAGATCGTGGCGCGGGGATCTGGCGTGGTCCGCTTACTGAACGGACTGCTCACCGCCTCGATCTTCGTGGCCTCGCTCGGGACGGCGCCGGAGGTGACGGCAGCGCATGTTGCGGAGGCGGTGGCGTTGCGGGGCGAGTTCACCGGGCCGGCTGCCGTGACCGAGGCGACGCAGCCCTATGAGGAACCGGTCCAGGAGCGGCGGGAGTCGATTGCGGTCGGGCGGGCGCCGGTGCGGCGGCGGTGGCCCGTGGTGGTGGCGGTGCTGCTGCTGGTGGGCGTGGTGTTGGCCGCCCGGTATGCCCTGCATCCCCAGCCCGCGCCCAGGGCCGTCGCCGAATCGCGCCCGCCGGTGCCGGCGCCCACGCCAGTGCCGCTCCCGGCGCCTACAGCGGTGCCGGAGGCCGCCGCAACGCCCGTTGCCGCCCCTGCCCCGAGCGAGCCGGCTTTGCCCGCCGGTGTCGTGCCACACGTGCTGCTCAGCTACGGGCGGGAGGACACGGCGGCACAACGCCAAAGCGTCGATACCGTCCAGGTTCTGCGCAGCGCCGGCGTGGCGGCAAGCGATCCCCTGCCCGTGCTGCGTCCGCCCGGTCCGGGCATCGCCTATTTCTTTGCCGACGACGCTGCCAATGCCGGCGCGATCGGGCAAGATTTGGACGGCCGGTTCGGCGCCGGGTACGCGGCGGCGCTGCGGCCGGATGAGGCGCTGCCGCGACCCGGCACTCTCGAGCTGCGGCTGTCCTCGGCCGGGCAGCCGGCATCGGCCCAGGCCGCGACCCTCGGAGATGCGCCCGGCGCTGTCACGCTGGTCCAGCCGGCCGATGGCGCAACCGTTGCGGGCAAGAGCGTGCTGCTCGGGTGGCAGGCGCCGGCCTTCCCTGCCCCGCTCCGCTACTTTGTCGAGGTGTTGGCGCTTGGCCCTGCGCCGCCGCAAGAGGTGTTCGGCGGCTACACGGCAGCGACGGCCGTGACGGTGCCGGTCGATGGGGCGGGCCGGTATGCCTGGCGGGTGCTCGCGGTGAGCCGTGACCCGGCGCGCTATACCACCGGAGCATGGGCAACTTTCCAAATCGGGGGGACGCCATGATAACTTGGCGGGGTTGGGCAGTGGTGCTGGTCGCGGCTCTGGGCGGATGCCAGCCGCTCCCGCCGCGGCAGGTGGCGATGCGCCAGTATTCGCCCGTGTTGAACAAGGCAGGCCCGGAGCCGGTGCAGGGACCGGCCGGCGTCGCCGCGCGGTGGTCGTTCTCGGCCGCACGCACGGCCTGCACCGCACATGCCGCCGCACTGCACGCGCCGTTGGACGTAACGGTCCGGGTAGACGATTCGGTGCATGTCACAATGGCATCGAATGGGCGCGGCCGGTTCGCGGCCCCGGGCGGGCACGGCCCGGCGATGATTGCGTTCGCCGGGCCGGGAGGCCGTTGGCGACTGCACGGGTCGCGGCGGGGTGGGACGGCGTCGGCGACCCGGCCTCTCGACGACTCTGGCGTGACGGACCTACTGGCGGCGGTCGAGGGCGGCGCGTTCACCATGACCGCGGGGCGGTGGCGGTCGGGAGCGCTCGACGTGCCGGGGGCGGGCGTCTCCGGCCGGGACTGGATCGGCTGCGTCCGCGGCCGGCAGCACGCGCCTACCGCGCCCGCAACTGGGTGATCGTGGCCCGGGAGGTGATCTGCTCGGGGTCGGTGCGGAGCTCGATCAGCGCAGGCTTGCCGCTAGCGGCCGCGCGCTCGAAGGCGGGGCGGAACTCGGCGGTTTCCGCCACGATCTCGCCGTGGCCACCGAACGACTCGATGAACTTCGCAAAGTCGGGGTTGGTGAGCGCGGTACCGGAGATGCGGGCTGGATAGGTGCGCTCCTGGTACATGCGGATGGTGCCGTACATGGCGTTATTGAATACGAGCAGGATGGGTGCGGCGCCGTGGTGGAAGGCGGTGGCGATCTCCTGCCCCGTCATCAGCATGCCGCCGTCGCCGACGCAGGCGATGACCTGGCGGCCGGGGTAGCGCAGGGCGGCGCCGATGGCCGCGGGGACGCCGTAGCCCATGGCGCCGTTGGTGGGGCCGAGAAAGCGCTGGTGCTCGCCGTAGTGCAGGAAGCGGCTCTGCCAGGTGGCGAAGTTGCCGGCATCCGAGGTGAGGATGGCATCGGGCGCCATGAGCGTCTCGAGCTCGTGCATGCAGGCGGCGAGGTTGAGAGGGCCGGGATAGGCGGGGACCTCGCGGCCGGAATCGCGGAGGGCGCGGAGAGATTGGGTCCAGGCGGACCAGGAGCCCGGTTGCGCATCGCGGGCGGACCAGGCTTGGGCGAAGGCGTCGAGGTCGCTGGCGATGCCGAGGGCGGGGCGGCTCACGCGGCCGATCTCGGCGGGGTCGGGATATACGTGCACGATGGGGGCGGTGCCGGGCTGCAGGATCGTGTAGCCCTGGGTCACGGCCTCGGCGAGGCGGGTGCCGAGGGCGAGGATGAGGTCGGCATCGCGGATGCGGGCGACGAGCGCCGGGTCGCTGCCGACGCCGAGGTCGCCTACGAAATTGGGAAGCGTGTTGTCGTATAGGCTCTGGCGGCGGAAGGACGTGGTGACGGGAAGGTCGCGGGCGAGGAGGGCGGCGCGGATCGCGGCCCGGCCCTCCTCGCTCCAATTGCCGCCCAGGATGGCGAGGGGTCGCTCGGCGCGGGCCAGCATGGCGTCGAGCTCCGCGAGGGCGGTCGAATCGGGCTGCGGGCGGCTCACGCGGATCGGGCCGAGATCGGAGACAGCAACGCTGCGCTTCTGCATCTCCTCCGAGAGCGCGATGACGACGGGGCCGGGGCGACCGCTGGTGGCCACGTCGACCGCGTGGGCGACGAGCTCTGGGATGCGGGCGGCGTCGTCGATCTGCGTTACCCACTTCGCGAGCGGGCCGAACATGCGGCGGTAATCGACCTCCTGGAAGGACTCGCGGTCGGTCTCGCCAAAGGGGATTTGTCCTACGAACAGCAGCAGCGGCGTGCTATCCTGGAAGGCGACATGCACGCCGATGCTGGCATGGCAGGCGCCGGGTCCGCGGGTGACCATGGCGGCCGCGGGGCGGCCGGTGAGCTTGCCGATAGCCTCGGCCATGTGCACGGCGCCGGCCTCGAAGCGGCACGTATAGAGTTGCAGGCGGTCCTGCACGGCGTAGAGCCCGTCCAGCACGTCGAGATAGCTCTCTCCCGGCACCGCGAAGACGTGCTCGATGCCTTGGGCGACAAGCGCGTCGGCGAGGATGCGGCCGCCGGGGCGGACGGCGGGCGGGGATTTCGGCATGGATGGCGTCTCCTTGGCTGGGCGGATTGTCCGGTGGGGCAGGCGCGTTGTCCAGGCGGGGCGGGGCTGGCATGGTGGGCCGGCCGGGCAAGGAGGTCGCGATGCGCGCCATTTTTGTGCAGATCAAGTGCGAGATGGGCCAGGCCTACCGCGTGGCGCAGACGGCGGTGGACACGATCGAGCAGCTCTCGGAAATCTACTCGACGAGCGGCCAGTACGATCTGCTGGGGAAATTCTATCTGGAGCCAGAGCAGGATACCGGGCTGTTCGTGACCGAGCGGGTGCAGACGCTCCCGGGGGTGGCGGACACGTATACGCTGATCGCCTTCAATGCATTTGCCCGGTAGGTGTTCAGGAGGGTGCGGCGGTCGAGAGCCACCAGCCATCGCCGCTGAACCAGCAGGTCGCATCCGGCCCGTGGTCGAGCCGCAGGGACCTTACCTCCTGCCATCCGCCACCGGCGAACGCGGCGGCTAGACCTCGCCCTGTCTGCTTGTCCTGTTGCCCCTGGCAGGCGATGAAGCGTGCGTGGGAGACGAACCGGGCTGGCCAAGCGGAACGGCCCTCCGCCGGTCGTTCAACCAGCAGCAGGCCGCCGGACCCACCTTCCGGCTGAAGTGGAAATATCAGCCGGCCACCCGGCAGCAGGGCGTACAGCCAGGTCTGGTTCGGCTGGGTGATGCCGGCGTTGACGTAGACCGCATCCACGTTCGGCAGGTCTTCGGCAATGCCGGATCGCGCTTGCACGTCGACCCAGGGCAACTCTGCCAGGTTGCGCCGAGCGCGAGCGGCGAGACCTGGGTCGATCTCGAAGGCGTGGACCTGGCCGGCGGGTCCGACCAGATGCGCGAGGATGGCCGTGTAATAACCGCTACCGGTGCCGACGTGCAGCACTGACTCCCCCAGGCGCAGCGCCAGTGCGTCGAGGCAGTGGGCGTGCAGGCTCGGCTCGCCGATGTTGATGCCGCGCACCGGGTCGAGGGCGATGAGCGTGTCTTGGTAAAGGAAGGCAGGGTCGTCATCGGGCGTTTGCAGGTAGGCCGGCCTGGTAGACTGGGCAGACCACGGACTGGCCGACAGAATGGACCAGGGCGCTGGGCCGGCGAACGTCTCACGCGGAACCGCGGCGAAAGCCTGCTCGATGCGTGGGTCGCGTGCGCCGCCGCGGTCGGTCACGTGGCGAGCAAAAAACGCGCGAAGCTTGGCTGACCGATCCGCCACCGGCATAGCTTCAGGCCAGCTCGAGGAAGCCTGGCATTGCACTGATGGGCGGGGCGCTCGCGAGCCGGGCGAGGTCCGGTGCCGGGCGGGCGGTACGGGGGTCGGTGGCGAGCAGTGCTTCGAGGGCTTCGGCGACGGCCAGCACCTCCGCGTCGCCACCACGGCGGCCGACGAGTTGCAGGCCGAACGGCATGCCTGCGGCGTCGAGGCCGCAGGGGAGTGCGACGGCGGGGTGGCCGGCGAGGGTGGGAGCGTAGGCGAGGGCGAGCCAGTGATAGTAGGATTGGGTTGGTACGTTGTTGATGGCGCGAGGGTAGAGTTCGGACCAGGGGCGCGGGCTGATGGTGATGGCGGGGGTGATCAGCACGTCGTATTCGGCGAAGAAATGCTGCCAACGGCGGTAAAGGGTGGTTTGAAGAGTCTCGGCGCGGGCAACGTCCGCTGCGGAATAGCGTAGTCCCTCCTCGACGTTGGCGGTGACGTTGGGGCCGACCTGCGCCGGGTGTCGGCGCACGCGGTCGAGATGGGCGGCGAGGACGCCTACGGCGCGGAGCACGGCGAACGCTTCGTCGGCGCCGGTGCAATCTGGTGTTGCATCGGCGCTGGTGGCGAAGGCGCTACGGAACGAGGCGATGCGCTCGGCGAAGGTGCTCGCCACGCCGTGCTCGACCGGGGCGAAGCCGAGGTCGGGCGAGAACGCCGCGCGGATATGGGCGAGGTCGGCCGGGCGGTGGGCGAGGTCGGGCAGCGGCCCCGAGAGCGGGTCACGGTCGTCCTGCGCCGCGATGGCGCGGAGCAGCAGGCGCATGTCGGCAATGTTGCGCGCCATCGGTCCCAGCACGGGCAGCGGCGACCAGCCGACCAGCCGTCGCTCGCTTGGCACGAGGCCAGGCGAGGGGCGGAAGCCGGCGATGCCGCAGAAGGCGGCGGGGTTGCGGAGCGAGCCGCCCGTATCGGAGCCCGTCGCGAGCGGGACCATGCCGCAGGCGAGCGCCACGGCCGAGCCACCCGAGGACCCGGCGGCGGAGCGGGTGGGGTCGAACGGGTTGCCGGTCGCGCCGTAGACGCGATTGCGGGTATTGGCGCCCGCTCCCCATTCCGGCGTGTTGGTCTTGCCGAGCACGATGCCGCCCGCTGCGCGGACGCGGGCGACAATGGCGTCATCGGCCGCCGGCACGTGATCGCGGAACAGCTCGGAGCCGTACGTCGTGCGAAGTCCTTCGGTGTTCTCAAGGTCCTTCACGCCGACCGGCAAGCCGTGCAGCAGCCCGAGTGCGTCGCCGCTTTGCACCGCGGCTTCGGCCACATGGGCAGCGGCGCGGGCGCGCTCGAAATCGCGGGCGACCATGGCGTTGACGGCGTGATCGAGCGCCTCGGTGCGGGCGATGCAGCTCTCCGTGAGTTCGACGGGAGAGAGCGCCTTCCGGCCGATGAGGCGGCGCGCTTCGGTGGCGGTCAGGTCACAGGGTTCGGTCATGTCAGTATCCTAGGGCTAGTCCGTCCTTGCGCGGGTCGGAGCCGCCGATGAGGCAGCCGCGGGCGCGGTCGATCCAGATCGCCTGCCCGCCGCCATGGGGGCGGGTGGCCGGCGTGCAGTCGTGCCCGAGCGCGCTGAGGGCGTCGACGATTGCGGGCGGCACGCTGGTCTCGACTTCGAGCTTGCCGGCGTAGGGAAAGACGCGGGGAAGGTCGAGCGATTGCTGCACGTCGAGGCCGTGATCGAGCAGGTTGGACAGGAACAGGCTCTGGCCCATCGGCTGGAAATGACCGCCCATGACGCCGAAGGGCATCACCGCAGCGCCGTCCTTGGTGAGCAGGCCGGGGATGATGGTGTGCATCGGGCGTTTGCGGGGGGCGATGCAGTTCGGGTGGCCGCGCTCGAGGCGGAAACCGTAGCCGCGGTTCTGCAGCATGACGCCGGTGGCCGCGTCGAGGATGCCGGAGCCAAAGCCTTGGAACAGCGAGTTGATGAAGCTGCACGCGTTGCCGTCGCGGTCGACCACGCAGAGATAGACGGTGTCGCGATGGCGCGGGAGCAGGGCTTCGCCGGGTTGGGGCAGGCCGCGGAGCGTGTGCGCAGGGTCGAGGAGGGCGCGTAGGCCGGCGAGGTAGGGTTCGCTCAGGAGGTGGCCGACCGGGACTTCGACTTGCGCCGGGTCGGCGAGGAAGGCGTCGCGGTCGCGATAGACGAGGCGGGCGGCCTCGCTGTGGCGATGCAGACGGGCGGCGGTGAGCGGGCCATCGGCCGGCGGAAGGCCGTCGAGAATGCCGAGGAGCTGGAGCACGACCACGCCGGAGCCGTTCGGCGGGCACTGCCAGACGTCGTATCCCCGGAACGCGTGATGGATTGGCGTCACGAATTCGGCGCCGTGCAGGTCCTCCGCGAAATCGGCTTCGGTGTGCAGCCCACCGCGCGCCCGCAAGGTGGCGACCAGGCTGGCCGCGACCTCGCCCTCATAGAACGCGCGAGCCCCTCCGCGCGCGACCCGGCGCAGCGTCTCCGCGAGCTGCGGCTGGACGAAACGGTCGCCCATTTGGGGCGCGGCGCCGCCGGGCAGGAAGGCGGTGGCGCCGGTCTTCTCGAGCTTGGCGTGGAGGCCGGCCCAATCATGGGCGACCCGGGCATGCACGGGCCAGCCATCGGCGGCGAGCGCGATCGCGGGGGCGAGTAGCGTGTCGAGGCCCCGCGTGCCGTGCGCGGCGAGCAGGGTCTCCCAGGCGGACAGCGCGCCGGGGATCGTGACGGTGTGGGGCGAGGTCGGTTCGAGGGCGGCGATGCCGTGTGCCTCGAACCAGTCGATGGTGGCGGCTGCCGGCGCGCGTCCCGAGCCGTTGAGCGCGACGACGCCGCCTGTCGCCGGCGCCCATAGGCAAAAGCAGTCACCGCCGATGCCGGTGCTCTGCGGCTCGACGACGGCGAGCACGGCGGCGGCGGCGACCGCGGCGTCGAGCGCGTTGCCCCCGGCGCGCAGCACGTCGAGAGCGGTGAGGGTGGCGATCGGCATCGAGGTCGCGGCCATGGCGCTA
>JAABUX010010232.1_pt1 | contig 10500 bp, 14 predicted proteins | sample 5561851 | NCBI WGS metagenome assembly JAABUX01 (sample SAMN10711883, study PRJNA513361) | rock metagenome | isolation source: Antarctica rocks | place: Antarctica: Victoria Land, Richard Nunatak red sandstone | collected 2016-01-03 | reverse complement strand
CACCGCCGCGGCGCGCGACGCGGCGCCGGACGAGGCGTTCGGGCGCGTGCGCGGCGCGCTGTTCTTCGGGCCCGCGTTCCGCGTGACGCGCAACAAGCTGACCTTCCGCGACAACCTGGCCGAGCTGCTGGCCGCCGCCTCGCCCGGTGCGCCCCTCGTGCGTGGTAGGGTAGGCTAGGGTTAACCCTGCCCTAGCACTTCCTGCGGCCTCCGCGCGCCCCGTGTGGTGTCCGCCGGCCTGCTGCGGCGCGCCCCGGCCGCGCACGGCGCTGAGGGGCGCGGCGCGCGCCGCGGCAGACGGCCCGGGCAGCCTGGAGCGCAAGTTCAAGGACTGGCTGCAGCACTGCCACGCCACGCTGGACAAGCGCATACGCTTCAGTGGCATGGCCGACGACGGCGTGCAGGCGCGCGCGCGCCGGGCTCGCCCCCCTGCGCCCCATCTACGGTCTGGTGCCTGGGTTGCTGGCGCCTGCCGCACCCCGCTCAACACCCAATGTGCGGGTTCGGCGGCGGCCGCCGGCCTGGCATCTCCGTGGGCTCCTTCTCGTGTGAGCTGTGATGCCCGGGCGCAGGCGTCGGTCCGGGCGCGCTTTGGCGCGAGTATCACTGCATTCGACCGCATCACGGATGGCGCCCGCACGGTTGCAATCGGCGACGCCGTGCGCCTGGCCTCGCGGCCGCCGCTGGTGGGCGAGGCCCTGCACTTCATCGTGCACCAGGCGCGGCCCCGGCCGACATAGGTTTGGGTTTGGGGTATGGGGTAGTTGTCCTTCTCCACTCCCGGCGCACGTTGCACACAAGCTCTCGCATGCAGAGCGCAGCGGAATCCTGTCGCCAGTGGGCGCCGCTGCGGACGGCCAGGCTCCCGCATGCCCCGCACAGCGCTGGCGTCGGCTGATGCGGCGGGGTAGGACAGGGCGCCGACCCTGGGCCTGACCCGGGCGACCCGGCGCCTCGCAGTTGGTGCGCGAGGAGGGCGTGTACGCGAGTGGCAGCGTGGTGGTGCGCCAGCTGCCGCCCGAGGTGCACGGCGGCGCGGCGGAGCGCATGGTGTCGCTGCGCCGCCTGGACGGCGGCGCGCTGGGCGAGGCGGAGCTCGCGCGGCACGTCGCGCACGAGCTCGAAAAGGCGCGCGCCGCCGCCGGGCGCGCGCCCAGCGCCGCGGAAGCGCGCGGGCCGCCCTTGCCGGCCCGAGGCCGGCCGCGCCGGGCGAGGGCGCGGCCGCGGCCGCGGTGCGCGCAGTCGGGGCGGCGCGCGCGCTGCATGTGTGCTGCGGGCGCCCGGGCTTTCAGCGTGCTGTCAGCGTGTGCGCCGCGGCGCTTTGGGCGCCCGGCAACGTGCGGCGCTGACGCTGGGCGCGACGCCGCCCTGCACGTCTCACGGCCGCCGAGCGCAACGCTGGCGCCCCTGCCGCAGGTGCCCGCGCGGCTGGAGCTGCAGCCCGCCTGGCTGGCTGCCGGGGAGGCGCCCGCTCTGGGCGCGGGCGCGACGCTGCCGGAGACGGCCGTGGCGGTGCTGAGCGGCGGCGGCGCGCGCATGGTGCGCGGCGCGCTCGGCGGCGAGCGCCGGCAGGGCTTCTCCGTCACGCAGCGCCTGTGGCGCCTCGCGCCCGGCACCGGTGCGCGCGCGCAGTCCCCGCGCCCCGGCCGCAGACCCGGCCGGCGGCGGCCGCGGGCTGGGCCCGCCGCAGCGTGCGGCCCCTTGGCGTGCAGGCGCTCATGCGGCGGCGGCCCTGGCCTGCAATCACTGCTGCAGGCCGCGCCGCTGCCCGCCCAGTACACGCCCGCTCGCGACAGGCCGGCAGCGCACGCCGGTGACGCGGCGCGCGGCCGCGCAGGCGCGGGCGCCCAGGCCGCGCGCGCCGGTGCCGACGCCGCGGAGTCCGACGCGCCGGCGGCGAAGCAGCGAAAAAAGAACGCGGGCAAGAAGGCGGCCGCGCGCGCCGCAGAGCCGGCCGACGGCCCAGGTGACGCCCCGCGCCGCTCGCAGGACCGCCCGGGCAGCCCGCACGGGAAGGAAGTCATAACCCTAACAAGCAGCGCGCGCCCGCGCAGGCGAGCTGGTTCTGGAGGCGGTCAACCGCACGCCGCTGCGCGACATGTTCTGGTTTGCGCGCATCGAGCACGGGCTGCGCCGCGCGGGAACGTACCGCCTGGAGTATGAGATGTCGCCCGCCGTGCCCGGCCGGCCGGCGCTGACGCTCGCCGTGGAGCTGCTGGTGGCAGTCGGCCCGGCAGTAGGGTTTGAGATCCAGGCGCGCTTGCCCTGGATCTCGCCCCGGCGCCGCGTGGTCCGAGGCCGGTCGTGCGGACGGCTGAGATCAGATTGGGCATGTGAGAGTGCCCACGCGTGTTCCGTTGGGCTGCCCTGCAGTGAGCAGGGCAGCGCGCCGGCGGTCACTGTGATCTGCAGCTGCATGCTCGCAGTGTGGCCGCTAAAATGGTGCTATCATGGCGGGCAACCGTAGTGGTTACGCGTGCTTGTTTCGTATATTTCTGACAAGCATGACTGCCACGCCGGACCTGCTGAGGTGCACGAGACCCCCCCTGGAGCTGGAGGCACACGCAGACGCAAGATCATTCACAAACGGCGCAAGCAGCATGCGCGGCCGGCACGCAAGCGCACGACCTGCCCTGGGACCTCATCCGCGACACCGCGCGGCGCTGCGCAGGGCGAGGGCCGCGCGGCGGCGGCCGCGCGGGAGCTGATGCTGGGCGAGGCGCTGCCGCCGCTGCTCCTGGCATTCCAGGCGCGCGTCCCAGGCGCTGCGACCCACACGTTAGGGTTTCTGCAGCCGCCCACGTGGCCTGAGCGACAGCGGAGGCCAGCAGCATCGTGCGTGGGCAGTTGTCGCAGCAACACCGTGAGTGCGAGGCGCTTGGCGTCAGGCCGCAGCTCAAGGAAGCGCGCGGAGGCTGCATGTCTGTGCGCAGACACCACAAGAAATCCACATCACTGCATCCCGCTCTGACGCGCGCCGCAGGACGCCTACGGCAACGCGGTGTGCCCGAACACGATCCCCGACGTGCGCCTCGACGTGGTGACCTCGGCCGACGAGGCCGGACAGGCGGGCGCGCCCGACCTGGTCGTCTCCGGTGAGCAGGTGCGCAGCGCGTGCGGCGCCCCTGCATCGCAGGCGCACGCCCCATGTTCCTAACCCTATCCTACCCTAGCCGTGTCCTTCCACCCTGCGCCGCTTCCAAACACATTGTGATGCGAGTCGGCGCGCGCAACTCACCGCCTCACATGATCCGACCTTCAGAGGTATAAGCGCCTGATGCCGCCGGCCTGGGTGGGCGGCGCGAGGGTGGGGTTGGCCTGCTCGCAGCCGCTGCGTGCGCCCGGCAGCCGCCGTGCTGGCCGGCCTCCCCGCTCATGCCCGCGCTGCTGCGGCGCGCGCCAGGGTCTGGACGGCGGCGCGGGCGTGCGGCTGACCGGCGTCCAGGTCCTGGGCGTAAACTCGTCAGACATCTCCGGCGGCACGATGTGCTTGAAAGACATGGCCCGGGAGATTGCCGCCAGGGACGCCGCAGGCTCCGACGTGCAGCTCGCACAGGCGAGCAGCCAGGTGCGCCGGCCCGGCACCCTTGCGGGCCACAGAGTTGAAGCTCCGCCTGTTTATGCAGGCCCAGGTCAGCCCTGCTTGGACCCAACGGCGTCACGCATCAGCCTGGCTTCCTGCCTGTAACGCTTAGCGTGTGCGGCATGTGCGGCATGGCAATGCATGACCCCGGCTGGTCGCGGCGCGTGCATGACCCCGCGAGTTAAAAAATTAAAAAAAAAATGGGCTGCTCATCCCGTAATCTGCATGCAATGACAGCTTCTCGGGCGCCCTCAGCCCACGGCGGCGCCGCCGACGGTGGACGCGGCGCTGCGCGTGGCCGTGGACGGCTTCGAGGCGCAGGAGCTGCCGCTGCGGCTGCGCGCGGGCGCGCCGCACACGTTCACGCTCCTGGACGGGCACCCCTGGGAGGCGCAGGCGCGCGCCGCTCCCTGCGCGGCTGCGCGGCTCGCTCCATTTGGGCAGGCCTGCCATGCATGCATAGGCTGCTGTGCGCGCCTGCACGCCCTCCGCCTGGTCGGGGCCAGAGCAGAGTCTGCCACGGCCCCGCGCAGCCACGACAGCGTGCTGGGCTTGCGGCGGCCAAGCTGCCCTGGTTGCGCAGTTCGCAGGCGCGCCAAGTGCTGGGACAGTCCGGAGCTTGCTCGCTTGGGCCCACATGGCCTGCTCCTCTGCGCGGCTGTCACTGCGCCCGCAGTCCGCATGACGCTGTCCTATCTCCTAGTTTATCATAGGAAGTCCCTACAATTTTCAAGGGGGGCCGCCTGCCTGCGGCGCAGATGCGGGCGGCAGCAGAGTCGCTGACGCAGCTGCCGTCCGGCCGCCCGGCGGCCGTGGCCACGCTGACCGCCGGCGCGGAGCTGCCGGCGTTCACGGCGTGCGCGCGGGACGCCTGGGGCAACGCGTCCGCGCCCGCGCCCGCGCTGACCTGCGACCTGGTGCTGGAGTGCGCCGCGCTGGAGCCGGCCAGCCTCGCCGTGCCGTTCTCCGCCGCGGGCGTGGCCCGTGTGCAGGGTGCGCCCTACCTAGTCCTAACCCTAACGCTATGCTGCATGTGCATCGCGCATGGTTGGAGCGGCCCGGAGCGCTTGGCGCCAAGTGCGCCAGCTCCTGACGCGTGCCATTGCGGAGAGGATGCTAATGGAACAGAGAGGGGGACCTGCCGCTGCGTGCAGGCCTGCGCGCGGCAGCCGGCATCGTGAGCGCGGCGGCGGCGGCGTGCAGCCTGTCTGTGCGGTGCCAGCCGGCCGGGCCGGGCGCCGAGGCGGCCGTGGCGGCCGGCGGCGGCAGCGAGACGCTGGAACTGGGCGTGGCAGTCGCGCCCAGCGGCGAGCCCATGTCGCTGCGGGTGCTGCGCGGCGGCCAGCCGCTGCCCACGCGCCTGCTGGCGCGCCCCGCTCGCCACGATGCACAGGGTCAGAGCAGGCTGCAGCGTAGCTGCCGCAGGGCGCGCGCGCGCCGTGGCGCATGCAATGTCCACATGTTAACACCCTACTTGCAAACCCTATGCACAAACCCTAAATCTGCCATGACCAGCGGCCGGCGGTGCTCAGCGCAGGAGGCCGAGGAGGGCGAGGAGCCGGAGGTGCAGTATGTGCTGGGCGGCGTGGAGGCGGGCGCGGCCGTGGCGGGCCTGGCGGTGGAGCTGCTGGACGGCGCAGGCGCGCCGGTGTCGGTCCCGGCCGAGGGCCGCGTCAAGGCCAGCTGGATCTCCGGCAACAAGCGCGTCAAGCTGGCTGGCGACAGCGTTGTCGAGCTGCTGTCGCTCAAGGCGCGCGCGCGTTGACCTTGCCTAGTCAGCGCGCCGCGTCCGAGCCAGCACTGAGCGTGCCTGCCTCGAAGCTGTAGCAGCATGCTGCTGTCACATAAACATGCGCCCTCATCCCTCTCGCGCTGCATCAGGTATCAATATGTGTACTGTGCCGTGGCGCATGTACTGTGGCACAGAGCAGCTCCCAAGCGTGTGATGCTGACACATGCTGGAAGTGCCTCAGCGGGCACCCGCTTCTGCCCTGACAGGCCCGCGAGCAGGGGCTCTTGGGCGCCGTGGTGTATGCCGGCTGACGTGTCTCCCGTCCGCTGCGCAGGCCAAGGAGGGCGTGGAGCCCGAGCTGCACAAAGTGAGCTTCAAGCGCTCCGGCCACAGCGCCGTGCTCGAGGCGCAGCTCGTGCTCGACAAGGTACGAAGGAAAAGAAGAGAAGAAGATGGAATTTGCAGCCGCGTCAGCAAGCGCAGTTGGTACAGCGAGGCTCGATCATTTCACTCTCCTGGTCGCATTTGGCTGGTCAGACGTTCGTGAACATGACAAGCGTGGGTGCACTACGGCGGCATGTGTGTGGCATCCAGGGGGCTCTCAACGCCTGCACAGCCTGAAGGAGGTGTTCCGAGGAGTCAGACCCACCACGGTCGGCGTTTGCCAAACACGGCGTTCGGCCACCGCGTGACCGGCACAAGGCAGCTGCGTGAAGCACACACGTGTCCACGCCGGCACTGCGGCCTCTGTCCGCATGCCAGCTGCCATGCGCCAATGGTGCGGTGCTGGGATGCGCGGCCGGGCAGCAGGTGGTGGCCGTCGCCAAGCTGCGTAACCCTACCCTACCCCGCCGGGCACCAGGTGGCGGCCGCGCCAGCCACCTGGCAGCTGACCCTGGCGGAGCCGGCCGCCAGCCAGCGCGACGAGGGCGGCGCGGATGTGGTTATTGGCGTGCCCTTCTTGCTGGAGGCGGAGGCGCGCGACCGCTTCAACAACCGGTGCGCCCGCCGCGCGCCCGCTGCCCTGGGCCCGCGCCCGCGCCCGCGGCGCCGCAGCTTTGCATGCCTTCGCGAGGGTGCATGCGGGCCAGGTACCTACCCCCACCTGCACGTCAGGGTATGTGTGCCTGCCTGGCTGAGCTGCTTGCGCGCCGCGAGTCACAAGGAGGCACGAGCGCGCGCGCCTGCGCCTGGCGCAGGTGCCCGGGCGGAGCGGCCGGCGCGCTGCTGGAGCCGCAGCTCACCGTGCAGGCCGACCAGACGCTGGAGTGCAAGCCCGCGGCCTGGCGGCGCGCGTGGCGGCCGATGGCGCGCCCCTCCGGCCTGCGCACGCGCCCAGGACTGCAAACTGAGGCCATCCTGCGCCTCCACCGGTCACGCCTGCGTCAAATGATAGGGCAGTGGTGTCTTAGAGGTAGGGTTATGGTAGTGATGCGCAGGTAACGACGCGCACGAGCTCGCTGAGAGGCCCTGAGGCGTGCATGCCACATACATGCTGGAGCCTGGTCGCCGAGGTGACAGCAGGCACATGGCTTTGGGCTCTCCACTTTGAGACAGACCCTGACCCTAACCGCCTATGACTCAGCGGGACGGGCGCGCGGTGGCAGGAGGGCGGCGGCGAGGTGCTGGAGGTGGCCGATGTGGTCCTGCGCGGCCGCCCGGGCCGCGTCGCGCTGCACCTGGCGGACGGGCCGGGCGGCGGCGGCAGCGGCCCCGCGCTTGCGCCCGACACCCTGGAGCTGAACCTGGCCGCCGGGCCCATGGCGGTGCGCGCGGCCGCGCGGCGGCGGGCGGCACAGCACTTTGCAGACGCTCCGCATCGCGCCACCGTGCTTGGGCTGTGTTCACCCTGGCAGTGTGGTTGTGTGGGTCCAAATTGCGGGCAGGTCTGCACTGGTCCTGAAGCATGCTCGCTGCGGGGCGTCCCTGCCTGTACACCAAGCTGCCTATGCCCCTGCACCAGTGTGCTGGGCCTCGCAGTGCCGGGGCGCGCGCCAGCCCTGCCTGCGGTATCCTGCTCGGTCACCTCAGCACTCATTACACAGTGCCCTCATCCCATGACATCACACACCCTCCGCACCCTTGCGCGCCTGTGCGGTCTGGCCAGGGCCTGGCCTTCGGAGAGCCCAAGCTGGCGGCGGGCACGCGCGCGGTGCTGCCGCGGCTGCGTGTGCTCTGCGTGGACGAGTGCGGCAACCCCACCGCGACCCTGCCCGCCGGCGTGACGGGCCTGGAGGCGCGCTCGCGTTTGAGGGAGGTTGGTTCTGGTGTTCTGTGGCGTCTGGAGCGTGCCATGTGTGCTGTTTTAACTTCAGGACCAAACGCGCGCGGGTCACGCTCGAAGGAGTGCATGCGTGCACCACTGGAAAGCCAACCACTTGCATTTGGGAGTTCTCCCGCCTCGGCAGCTTGTGGCGCACCCGGCACCCAGCGCGCATGGCCGGCAGCCGAAGGATGTTGGCAGCAACGACGGGCGTGCCTCCGCTGCCTCTTCATTCATTGAACTCCAAGCATTCCGGTGGGGACTGTGCCGAGGCCTGCATGCATGCCATGTGCAGGTGCAATTGGCGCCGAGCGCGGTGGCCGCGGACGGCAGCGGCGCGGCCGCGGCGACTGGCGTGCCGGGCGGCAACCGCGCGCGCGTGCGCGACGGCGTCGCGCTGTTCAAGGACGTGCGCATCGTCGCCGAGCGCCCAGGAACGTTTACGCTCGCCGCCAAGACTGCCAGCCGCAAGGCGCGCGCGCCGCAGCACTGTGGGCCAGGCTTGGAGTACAGGGTTGGACAGCAATAATCCCAGTCCCACACCGGGAGATGTCGTCAGAGGTCATGCGTCAGGCGATGAGATGCTGCTGCAGTGAAGGGCAGACGGCGCGCCCCCGCCCTGGGCTCGCCTCTTCCCAGCTCCTGCTTGCATGCAACAGGCCGCGCCGGCGAGCGCCGCACGCGTGGCATGATGCAAAGCAACTCGCTTGTGCTGGGGAACATGCGGGTAGACATCTCCCCCGCTTGGTGAGGGCAAGCCTACTGGCTGAGCTGACCATGTCAAGGATATAGGATAGAGTAGGGATGCGCGGCAGGTGGCGGGCGACCCAAGCCGCGCGCGGCAGGTGGCGGGCGACGCGACGCTGACGCTGGAGCTGGCGCCCAGCAACGCGGTGACCGGCCTGGCGCTGCGGCCGGCCGCGCCGGCCGCGGGCGCCGCGGGCCTGGCCCTGCCCGCGGGCTCGCCCGCCGCGCTCGCCGTGGCCGTCGACACCGAGGACGGCGCGCCGCTGCCGGCGGCGGCCGCGGCTGCGCACCTGGCCGTGCGGCTGGTGCCGCCCAGCGGGAATCGCGCCGAGTCGGAGCTCCTGCGCCTGGACGAAGCTGGTGCGCCACAATGTGCAGGCGTCAGTGACCTGTTGTGTCACCCTTATCACCATGGCCCGCCAGGAAACATGCAAGCTGGCACTGATGAGCCTGCTGTGCATGTCGTGGGGGGTTTAGAAAAGTTGAGCCCGAGAGCGTGCGCCCCGCAGCGCTGGCCGAGGGCATGCGCAAGTTTGAGTTTGCGAGCGACGAGCTGCGCGCGGCGGGCGAGTACACCGCCACCGCCGAATGGGAGGAGGGCCGGCCGGCGCTCGCGCGCGCGCTCGCCAAGCGCGACGCCTCGCTGCGCAGCCCCGCGATGACGTTCCAGGCGCGCGCTCCGCCCTTTCCCCTGCTTCACTTTGCTGCCCTGGCCTGGGCGGATGCTTTTCAGGCACGTGCAGTGCCCAGAAGGTTGCAGTGTGAGGCTGCTCGCCTGTACTTTGTATCCGGCGCTTTTACCGCACAGCTCAGCAGTGACCGTCCAGGAGCTTGCAAGATCTCCGCGCATGCTGTCCCGCTTGCACACTTGTGCGAGCGTATACGCGTGCGTCGTGCGTGTGCAATGACACGCCTGGGAAAATGCATGCAGGTGACGGCGGGCCCGCCGGTGGCGCTGGCGCTGGATCCGCCGCCGCCGCGCGCGCGCCCGGCAGCCACCAACGGCGCGGACGCGGGCGGGCGGCGGCTGCTGCGCGCCGCCGCGCTGCAGCTGCGCGACGCGTTCGGCAATGCGACTGCCGCGCGCGGCGTGCGCGTGCGCCTGGGCTTGCGCTGGCCGGGCGGCGGCGAAGGCGAGGCCCCTCGTCGTTTCTGTGGCCTCCGAGCTGTTCGCCGCGCACACAGCGGTCCTACCTATGACGTGACATGGCGAGCGCGTACCCACTGCGTGAGCATACTTCCCTCCCCATGGTGGTTCCTTGGGGGTCGCCATGCCTGCCATGCGATAGGGTGTAGGGGTACCATACCCTACCCCCACCCTAGCCCATTTCATGCAAAACCCTGTCAGCGGCTGCGGCAGGCCCGCCGGGCAGCGAGCTGCCCGTGCTGGAGCTTGCGCCGGAGGCGGCCGCCGAGCAGGCAACCGACGACGCCGGGCGCGTCTTCCTCGGCGATGTCGCGCTCGCCGAGCGGTCCGGGCGCGTGGGCGCCGGCGCCGACGCGCCCGCCGACGCGCCGCCCGGCGCGCTCGTGGTGGAGCTCTTCGCAGAGGCCTCCGGGCTGGGCGGCGACGCGTGCGGGCCCGCTTAGCTCGGGATCCGATTCATGTGCAGTTCACCCATGCATCGCATCGAGCTTGTGGTGGGCGTACGCATTGCCTTTCGCACGATCCACTGTCCGTGCCTTGCACCCGCGCTCGATCCGCCTCAGGACGCTCCCGGCGCTCGGAGGCGCCGTCAGCCGCGCGCTCGAGGCCGTCCGCAGCGCGTTCCGCACGCCGTCCCCGCCCCGCAGGCGCTGGGTTGCCGCGTGGACCTGCGCCGCGCTCTTCTCGGACAACACCGGGCGCCTCGAGGCCATCCGGGCGCTCTCGGAGCGGCAGACCGCGCTCGCCGCGCGGCGCGACGCGCTCGCGGAGCGTCTGGCGGGCACCGGCAAGGCCGCCGGGGTGCGCACCCTGGCGCCTGCGGGCACACCCCCAGGCTTGCTGTGCGCCAAGCGCTCCTCCGTCGGCATCTGCTTCGCCATGCGCTAGCCCGTACTCACAACACGCAAGGAGGAAGGACCACTGTGCGCGCGTGCATGCATGCCGTCGCACAGCGGGTTGTGCGGCGCCCAGGAGGCGCGATCAGTGCTCCGCCCGCGTGCGCAAAGAGCAGCCTATGCAGGGGCGGC
>JAABUX010010230.1_pt1 | contig 10502 bp, 13 predicted proteins | sample 5561851 | NCBI WGS metagenome assembly JAABUX01 (sample SAMN10711883, study PRJNA513361) | rock metagenome | isolation source: Antarctica rocks | place: Antarctica: Victoria Land, Richard Nunatak red sandstone | collected 2016-01-03 | reverse complement strand
ATGCGCGTCGAGCTCGATCCCGATGATCAGCAGCCCAGAGACCAAGAGATGCCCACCGCAAGTCAGATCCAGAGAAGGGATTCCTAGATGGAAGCATCGAGAGCCGACGCGACTCTCCCAGCGCCCCCGCCGCTCACTGGCGAGGATCTGGCGCGCGCGCGAGACCGCTCGCGCGTCCACTTGGCGCGCAAGCTCGGCAAGCGCCACCACCTGATCTGGCTGCTGGTCGGTCCGGGCATATTGGCGATGCTGGGCGAGAACGACGGCCCGAGCATGATCGCCTACGCTACCGACGGGGCGAGCTACGGCCTGGGGTTCTTTTTGCCGTTCATCGTGGTGCTGTTCGCGATGGCCTACGTCTGCCAGGAGATGTGCATGCGCGTGGGAGCCGTCACCCACCGCGGCTTTGGGGAGCTGGTGCTGCAGCGCTTCGGGCGCGTGTGGGGCTGGTTCGGTGCCGGCGATCTCGTGCTCACCAACCTCGTCACCCTGGTCGCGGAGTTCGTCGTGATCCGCGTCGGGCTGGCGTACTTTCACCTCGGGGCCGGGGTGGCGGTTGTGCTGGGGCTGTTCCTGGTCATGTTCACGATCGTCTTCGGACGCTATTGGATGTGGGAGAGGATCGTGCTCGGGATGGCGCTGTTCAACGGCCTGTTCCTGGCCGCGGCGATCCTGGTCAAGCCCGACATCGGAGCGATCGGGCACTCGTTCGCGACCTTCTCCCCGTTTCCCGGCGGGAGCTTTAACACGCTGCTGCTGCTGATCGCCTCCACGATCGGGGCGACGGTCACTCCGTGGATGATCTTCTTTCAGCAGAGCGCTTCCGCTGACAAGGGCATGACCCCCGCGGACGTCAAGCATGGCCGGTTGGACACGGCGCTGGGCGCCGGGCTGGCGGCGGTGTTCGGCTGCGGAGCCCTAGTCGCCGGCGCCGCGCTGGCGACCCACAACGGCTCGGCGATCCAGGGGCTGGCCGGCGCCGGGTTCCCGGCCGCCCTGCAACACGTCTCCGGCGGCGTTGTGGGCACCGTGTTCGCGCTCGGTCTAATCGAATCGGGAGCGGTAGCGATCCTGACCATCTCGGCCAGCACCGGCTACGCCGCCGGGGAGTGCATCGGCGTCTCGCACAGCTTCAACAACACCCCGCGCCGCGCGGCCATCTTCTACGCCGCCAACATCGGCGTCGCGCTGATCGCCGCAGCGGTGATCCTGATCCCCGGCGCGCCGCTGCTCTCGATCGCTCTCAACGCCAACGTGCTCGCCACCGTGCTGCTGCCCGTCTCGCTCGTGTTCGTAGTGATGCTGGCCAACGACCGCCAGCTGATGGGACGCTGGGCCAATAGACGCTCCACCAACCTGATCGGCGGCAGCGTGATCGCGTTCGTCGGAATCTGCGGCGCCACCTACGGAATCGACGCGTTCCTGCAAAGCGTCCACCTCATCGGAGGCTGAAATGACCGACCCGACCCTCGCATCACAATCACAAGCCCCCCACAACGGCGCCCCCCACGAGCCGTCCGATCACGACGAACTGATCATGTTTCTCGAGCGCAACCAGCTAGTCGCCGACACCTCCCAACCGGTACCACGAGCTGAGCTCGGTCCGCGCGTCAACGCCGCGCTGTGGGGGCTGCGGGTGTTCGTGCTCGTCGTCGGCTTCATGGTCATCTACACGTTCGTCACGCAGCTCGGATGACCACCGCGCGATCTCGGAGCTGACCGGCGATGAACGCCACGACCCGCACTCAGGATCTGGTTCGCGTCGCGGAGAGCGTGCATGGCGTCGCTGAACGCGTCGCGGACGTTCACGAGGACCTCGGCCCTGAAGCGGCGGCCGTGGCGGCGGCGATGACCCTGCTCAGCTCACCGACGATCGTGGGTCTGTTGCGTCGGGTCGCCGTCAGCGCCGTCGCGCCGGTCCTGACGATTGGCGACCTCATTCTGAACACGAGGCGCGACGCCACGCCGGAACCCTCGCCATGACGCTCAGATCCCCAAAGCGTCGTGGCGGCTGGCGTCATTGGGCGGCGCGCAGCACCCCCTCGGCGCCCATTGAGTTGACAGATACGACGAGCGACGCACCGACCTCGATCAGCGTCTCGGTGAGCGAGTTCCGTCCGTGCGGCGCCATAGGGTCACGTTTATGGACAAAAACGTGACCGGAGGCGCAATGGCGCCCACCGCAGTCCGCTCCTGCTTCGACGGTGGCGACCACCGGAAGCGGAAGCCGCGGTCGTAGACCCGCCTTGGCGACGATGGGGAAGCGAGCCCTGAGCGCCACGGACTTCCGCTTCTACCGGATGGTTAGCAGCAGAGCTGCTAGCACGCGTGCCCGGATTCCGCGCAAGGGAGGGGAAGGTGCTCGCTCCCCCAGATGCTCGAGTTGCCGGCGAAGCGGGTGACGCCGCCATCGTTGCCGTCGGTCTACCGAGGATCGAAAGCGGGTCCGTTGCGCCGAGTTGCGGTCTCATCTGTCCCGCTGGCGGAGTTGGTGGTCGGCGGTGAAGAATCCGCGGTAGCCGAGTAGGACGGCGATCAGGGCGGCTAGGGATACACCGCCGAGGAGGATGTAGAGGAGCACGAGTTGTAGGCGGACTGCGTCGACTGGCGCGGCGCCGGCGAGCAGCATTCCGACCATCGTTCCGGGGAAGAAGATGAGTCCGGTTGTCTTGGTGGAGTCGATCAGCGGAATCACGCCTGACCGGAGGCTTCGGCGGACGAGCGGCCGGATTGCTTGTGTGGCGGTTGCGCCGAGCGCGAGTGTTGCTTCGATCTGCGCGGTTGAGTCGATTACGTCCTGGCCGAGCCGGTTCAGGGCGACCGCCGCCGCGGTCATCGCATTTCCGATCACCATCCCGCCGACGGGGACGAGGTAGCGCGGTCGCGCGGGGAAGATCCCGAGCGCGACGACGAGCCCGAGCGTCAACGTCCCGGTTACGCCGAGCGCGATCAGCAAGGGCCAGAACGCGCCGGGCACATCGCGTGCGCGGCTGCGCGCGGTGAGGGCACCGAAGAGTGCCATCGCGGCGATCAGCGCGATCACGAGGACGAGCTCGTTGCGGTCGAAGATCAGCTTGATCACGTAACCGACGGCGGTCAGCTGAATGAACGAGCGGACCAGGGCTACCGTGATGTCGCCCTCGAGGTCGGTCCGCTGCCACACCGATACCCCCACCGCCAGAGCCACGAGGACGAGTGTCGCGGCGACGTCCGCGAGCGAGACATGGATGCTGGTGCTCACGACCCCACCAGCACGCGCCCGCCGTCGAGTCGCAGGCTCCGATCGGCCAGGCGCTCGGCCTGGGCAGCGTCGTGCGTGACGAGGATCAGCGACAGCCCGGAGTCACGTCGTAGTTCGGAGATGGTCCGCTCGACGGTCTCTCGGCTGTCGGGATCCAGCGCCGAGGTCGGCTCGTCGAGCAGGAGCACGCTGGGTTGTTGGGAGAGCGCTCGGGCGAGCATCACCCGTTGCTGCTCACCAACCGACAGGCGTGTCGCCTCCCGTTGCGAGAACGATTCGTCAAGCCCGCTGCGCCGCAGGACGTCAGGCGCGTCGACGCGTCGCCGGGCGAGCTCGGCTGCGTAGCGGAGGTTGTCCTCGACCGTGCCTGCGAGCAGCGCCGGCAGCTGCGGAACCAACGCAACGTCCCGACGCAGCCACAGCACGTCAAGGGTTCGAACGTCGCTGCCGCGGAACCGGATCGTTCCTTCGGCCGGGTCGCCGAGCCGGTTGAGCAGGCGAAGCAGGCTGGACTTGCCCGCCCCGGACGGACCAACGATCGCGGTCGCACCCCGAGCGATCTCGCAGGACACGTCGGTGAGGATTCGAGCTCTGCCGCGCTCGACGGCCACCTGATCGAGCTGGAAGAGGGGATCGGCGCACTCGACGTCCACGGCGCAAGATGTATATCGTAACCGCGGTTACATCACTGGATCGGATCTGGGAGGCGGCGTGTTCAGTACCGCTCACATAGCGCTGACAGCTGCAGTCACCGGCGTGGTCGCGGCTGGGTTGGCGCTAGTGCTGCTCCGCGGCTCCTCGCCGGCATGGGAGTGCGTCGCGATCGGCGCACTGGCCGCGGTGGCGGTGTTCCTGTTCCGCAAGTCGGCGAACATGCCGCAGCTCAACGACGATGGGCTGCAGGGATTCTCGGCGAACGACTGGCTCACGCCGGTGGTGACGTTCACCATAATCAGCCTCTACCGGTCAGTACGGCCGCCGGGCGGGGAGCGCCGTTTCGATCAGGCGCGCGCGACCGCCACGCTCGCCGCGTTCGTCGTCAACGTCGTGACGATCTGAGGCCAGACCGCGATGGCCTCTGGAGAGTGGGTGCTGATCGCGTACCGCCTGCCGCGCGAACCGTCGACGCCGCGGATCGCGCTGTGGCGCGGCCTACGCAGACTTGGGGTCGCACAGCTGCTCGACGGTCTGGTCGCCTTGCCGGCCGACAGTCGCACGCGGGAGCAGCTCGAGTGGCTGGCCGACGGTGTCGTCGAGGCGGGCGGCGAGGCAAGCGTATGGCTCGGCCGGCCGGGCTCAAGAGCGCAGGAACGAGCGATCGCGCAGACGATGCAGGCAAGCGTCGCCGCCGAATACACGACGGTGATCGAGCAGGCCCAGGCAGCGTCGACGGCGCCGCTCGGCTCGCGGAAGCGGACGCTGGGGCGGCTGCGGCGGGAGCTGCGCCGGATCCGCCGCCGCGACTACTTCCACGCCCCCGAGCGCGAGCAGGCGACCGCCGCGGTCGAGGCGCTGGCCCAGGGCGTGGAGGAGCTGGCGGCGTGAAGTGGGCGACACGCTCAGGACCGCACGTCGATCGCACGGCGTGCGCGTGGCTAATCGCCCGGTTCATCGACCAGAACGCCGAGTTCGTGTTCGTCGACGACCCCGACGAGGTGCCCGAAGGTGCGACGGCATTCGACATGCGCGGCGCCGAGCTGTCCCATCGCGGCGGGGAGTGCTCCTTTGAAGCGGTCCTCCGCAAATACGAGCTGGCCGATCGGGTGCTGTGGGCGATCGCGCGAATCGTGCACAACGCCGACCTCGATGACGAGCGGTACGACGCGCCCGAGGCCGCCGGGCTCGACGTGCTGATCCGTGGACTATCGATGGTGCGCACCGACCACGACGTCCTCGAGCTCAGCGGCCCGCTGTACGACGGCCTCTACGAATACCTCAAGCGCGCCAGCCTGCTCGGCCGCGAACCAGCATGAGCAGCCAGGCGTCGGCGATGTCCCCGCCGGCTGGGGAGCGGCGGTATGGGTTCACGCTGCGTGAGCTGATGGCCTACTTCTTGCGGCTGGGCTCGTCTGGGTTCGGCGGTCCGATCGCGCTCGTGGGTTACATGCAACGCGACCTCGTCGAGTCGCGAGGCTGGTTCACCGAAGAGGAGTACCGCCAGGGACTGGCTCTGGCTCAGACGATGCCCGGCCCGCTCGCCGCGCAGCTGGCGATGTGGTTCGGGTTCCTCCGCGCCGGGACACTCGGCGCCGCTGCTGTTGCGGTGCCGTTCGTCCTCCCGCCGTGCCTGCTGGTCACCGCGGTCGCTGTCATCTACGCCAAATACCAGGGGCTGCGAGCGGTGCACGAGATCTTCCTCGGCGTTGGCCCCGCCGTGCTCGCGATCATCGCGATCGCCGCCTACAAACTCGCGCGCACGACCAACAAGACCGACCCAGTGCTGTGGGTCATCGCCGTCGTTGTCTGCGCGGTCACGGCGATCGCGAAGACCGAGATCGTGTGGCTGTTCCTCGCCGCCGGCGCATTCGGGATCCTCTACTACGGCGGCGGCATCCCACGCTGGCGACCGAGTGGAGTGACAAGCATCTCACCCGTCGGGCTGCTCGCCGCGGTGAAGGGCTTCGCGTGGTCGGGATCCACGTCCGCGGGCACGATGAGCTTGTTCTTCGTCAAGGCGAGCGCGTTCACGTTCGGCTCCGGCTTGGCGATCGTCCCGTTCCTACACCAGGGCCTCGTTCACGACCCATCATTGGCTGACCGAGCAGCAGTTCGTCGACGCCGTCGCGATGGGCCTGATCAGCCCCGGGCCCGTCGTGATCATGGCTACCTTCGCTGGCTACCTGATCGCCGGGCTCACCGGCGCGCTCGCCGCGACCGCCGCCGTGTTCCTGCCGGTCTACCTGTTCGTGATCGTCCCCGGCCGCTACCTGCGCCGCCACGGCCAGCACCCACGCCTCCAAGGCTTCATCAAAGGCGCCACCGCGGCGGCCGCCGGCGCGATCGCCGGCGCCGCGATCGTGATCGGCGACCAAGTCATCAGCCGCCCCAGCTCAGTCGCGATCGCTGCCATCGCGCTCGCACTCCTGCTGCAACGCAAGCGCAAGATTCCCGAGCCGGCACTCGTCGCTGCCGCCGCGCTCGCCGGACTGATCGCGTTCAGCTGAGCACCGGCTCGCGCCAGCGGCCGGCTCACCGCCGCCAATCACGGGACCAACAGCAGGCACGGAAGGGTGCCGGGAGACGCCCGCTTTCACCCTGCGGATCGTTGACCGGCGCTACGGCAGTGCACCTCGTTGCGCTCGCAGCAGGTCTCTCGCCGACGCCGCCAACTTCCCTCGTATTCGCCAAGACCAGGCCTCTTGGCCTCGCCCCGTGGGGGCTCAGCGGGGTAGTCCGACAGACCCGGTTTCACGAAACACGCTCGTCTCGGCTGCCGAGCGGAGCGACGTTCTCGCTTCTGCTCCGTGCCATCGATCGGCCGAAGCAGCAGCGTTCGGTCGGCGGAGCAGTCGCATCTGGCCCCGTGCGACATTCTGCGTCGCGGCTCTGGGCGTTTGCGTCAGGTCTGGATCGTCTGCTCTTGTTGCTCTGCGTCCAGGAGGGCCCATCCCATGCGCTCAACCAGCTGGTCTGCAGCAGGAGCCCCCCGGCCTCAAGGACGGGTTGCTCACGACCACCAAGGCTGCCCGGTGGCAACACCGGATCCACAAGCGACGGCATCACGTCCATTGTGCCCGCCACGCTTCTCGACATGACCGTGCGCAACCAGCCTCGAGCATGCTCACGGATGCCTACCAGGCTGCCGCGTTCGATCGGCCGACCCCGGACGCGGCAGTCAGGCGCTCAAGCCGGAACGGCGACGGAGCGGAAGCCAGAAGCGAGCGTTGCAGAGTTCCGCTTCGACCAGATGGTTAGCAGGGAATCTGCTGGCACCCGGACGGACAGGTGCTCGGTTTCCGCGCAATCCGGGGCAGCTGCGAACCGCGTCAACAGAGCTGGCCTGGCGGTAAAGCAGGTCCTGCGGCGCTTGTGCTGAAGCGGCCGAGAACCGGTTAGCAGGGTTGTGAGGTGTCTGTTCGTTTGTGACGCTTTGTTAGCCGCCGGGCGATGTAGGCGAGCAGGAGAACAGCGACGGCGATCGCGAAGTAGGTGTCGTACCGGGTGGCGTCGTTGTAGATGGTGTTGATGTGGTTTCCAGAGAAGTAGCCGACGCTGGTCCAAACGGCGACCCAGAGGGCGGCGCCGATCGCGTTGAAGGCGAGAAACTTGGCCCAGTGCATGCCGGTGATTCCGGCGATGATTCCGTTCGCTTGGCGAAGTCCTTCGATGAACCGAGCGACGGCGACGATCTTTCCGCCGTGGCGCTCGAAGAAGCCGGTCGCCTTATCAACCCGCTCGGGGGTGAGCAGGATGTAGCGGCCGAACCGCTCGACGAGCCGCCGGCCGCCGAAGTGCCCAATCGCGAAGCCGATGTTGTCCCCGAGGACGGCGGCGAGGAAGCCCAGCAGGGCGACGAGGATGATGGAGAGTCGTCCGGTGCCGGCGTAGACGGCGCCGAGGATGAGGATTGTCTCGCCGGGGACTGGGACACCGAAATCCTCCAAGAGCACGAAGCCCGCGACGGCTAGATAGCCGAACTGGTTGAGCGGAGACTCGAGGGCGTGCAGAACGCCTGGCAGGTGCTGCGACGCCGTCGTGGCGGCGAGGGTCAGGGTCGAGAGGATCAAGGGCAGGACGCGGTCGGGGGTGGGTGTAGGGACGGGGGCGGCTCAGGGCAGGGTGGCGCTCCGAGGTCCCTACCGCCACCCGTCGCGGCGGCGGTCAGACCCAGGTTTCCCTTGCGGACGGGCAGATTACGCCGGCGGCGCTGACGGATCACGATGGTCCTCCTGGGGCCAGCGGGCCTTGGATCACACGATCCGACTGATGACCCCGAGGGTCTAGTCTGAGCATCAGCGGTCGGTGTGGCGACGCAGGGGGCCATGGCCCGAAGGGAGTTTGGAGAGCCGTGAAACTTGACGACACGTCGCAACCCCTCGGGGGGGCGAACGATGAGATCGTGATGGTGCCTATCCCCCGCAGCCAGCTCGCTGCGGTCTACGAGGTTCTCGGGAAGCGGCCAGACGGGGCTGCGGTGCCGTGGGAGGTGGTGGTCCGTGGTGCGCTGCGCAGCTCGGGGTGGGTGGCGAAGGAGGTCTTCGTTCCTGCCGCGCGTTCTCTGAACGCTGAAGACCTGGCCGAGACGGTCGGCAGTGCTGTGCGCAGGTCCGTGCGCGCGCTGCTCGAGGGCCTCGATCCGCCGAACCAGGGTTCGCGCGACCAGGCCAGCTGACCGCTTGCGCGGGCTGAGCGGCTGAGACACCCGGTCCTGGCCGCAGGAGGAACGGGCGGGCGCCGTGGGCAGCACCGACGAGGTGGGCGAGCCACCAGAACGAGCGCGTCCTTGTGGGTCAACCGTCCTCATGCGACAGTCCGGCAGAAGCAGCTCAAAGCCGGTCGGGGGCTTGATCGGTGCGAGCACTACGCGCTCGTACGGGCGCGGCCGGGCAGCCGGATCAGCGCCCGGTCCCACACCTGTCCGATGCGCGCGGCGACCAGCTCGACCAGGCGTCGCGTGGGCGCCACGAGAAACAGGGCGGCGGCCACGATCATGCCGAGCAGTGCGCCGGCGACCACGTCTCCGGGGTAGTGGGTGCCGACGTACACGCGGGCGAAGGCCAGGATCGCCGCGAGCACCAGCAGGACGGCGCCCAACGTTCGGTCATATAGCCAGACGCCCAGAGCGAGGGCGAATCCCCCGACGGCGTGGTCGCTGGGAAAGGAGGGATCGTGCGAGCGGGCGATCAGCAGATGGGCGTGCGCGGGGTGCGCGAGGTAGGGGCGCAGGCGCTCGACGGTGTGGGCAATCGGTTGGGCAATCAGCAACGCGAGTGCCGCGGATGCCGTCGCCAGCACCGCGCCGCAGCGCCGCTCCTGCCGTCGCTGCCGCCACGGAATCAGGAACGTCAGGGCGATGAGGATGACCAGGATGGCCGGGAGGTTGGTGGCGAGTAACTTGAACAGGCCGTCAGCGAAGGAGCCGCCGCTGAGGCCGTTGATGGTCTTGTAGAGGCTGTAATCCATTTGTGAAGAACGTAACCTGTTTTGTAACGCGAGTTACGTCTGGCGCGTAGCGTGGGTTACGCTACGCGGGTGGGATGGATCGTCGTGACCTACAAGCTCAGCGCTGAATCCTCACGGGCGCGAGTCGCGGTATGGCGCGAGACCAGGCGCTCCGGCGCGCTGCACCTCCAACAGTCAGTCGTGGCGTTCCCCGACACCAACGCGTTCCGGGCGGCGATCGAGCGGCTGCGCGCGCTGGTCGAGGAAGTCGGGGGCGAGAGCCTGGCGCTTCAGTCAGAGCCGGTCGCCGCACCCGACGAAGCTCAGTTGACGCAGGCCTGGAACGACGCCCGGGACGCCGAGTACGCCGAGCTGGCCGACAAATGTGCGAAGTTCCTGACCGAGATCGAGCACGAGTTCGAGATCGAGAAGTTCACCCACGCCGAGCTAGAAGAGGAAGAAGCCGAACTCGACAAGCTTCAACGCTGGCACCACCAAATCACCGTCCGCGACGTGCACCAAGCGCCCGCAGGCCTCGCCACCCACGCAGCGCTGACAGAAGCCGAAGCTGCCCTCGCCCGCTACTCCCAAGCGGTCTTCGACCGCACCGCCCCGTAACCAGCGCAACTGCTCGATAGCCCGCAAAGTCGGTTTGCACTTGGGTCAGGAGGCAGTCAGGTGCCCCGCCTGGACCGCGGCCTTCCCCATGGTGTGCCAGCTGAGCACCCGCAGCCCGCAGTGCCAGCCAGCACGCCTCGTACCCGCCTCAGAGGGAAAGCAGGACATCAGAGCAGCGGGGCCTGAGCCTTGCTCGTCGCCAATCCCGGCCCCCGGTGCTTGCAAGCTCGCGGCTAACGATCGGGCCGATGCGGAAGTCTGAGCCGAATAGCGTCGCGCTACCGGATCCACGAACACGGAGCAGTCTCGCGGGCGTCACGGCACGTGCTCAACGCAGCTGCTCACGGTCAAAAGCGGCGGTCTTGACGGCTCGCGCCGGGAGACCGGAGCCCTCGCCTAGTTCTGTCCGAGCGGGCGCATAGAGTCACGTTATGGATGCGTGCGCCGAGACTGCTCCGGCGCCGTGAGGGAAGGAGCCGATATGGCGTAAGGAGCGACAAGTTCGGGATGGCCTGCCGGTGTGAGTCCGGTCCGGGGAGAC
>JAABUX010010229.1_pt1 | contig 10502 bp, 7 predicted proteins | sample 5561851 | NCBI WGS metagenome assembly JAABUX01 (sample SAMN10711883, study PRJNA513361) | rock metagenome | isolation source: Antarctica rocks | place: Antarctica: Victoria Land, Richard Nunatak red sandstone | collected 2016-01-03 | reverse complement strand
CGCCACCCACCGATCCAGCCGCAGCAGCGTCGCCCGGGCCACTGGCGCCCAATCCAGCCGTCCCGGCGACAGCCTGCAGCCCGGCGCGCGTTCGACCGTCACATGCGACGCCCCGGCAACGTCGTACATCCGGACGTTCTCCGGTATCGGCAGGTCCTCGGTGCCGTGCGCTCCAGTACGCCCGAGCGACGCCCGCAGCGACAGGTAATCCACTGTCGAGTTCAGCAGCAGCATCTTCGGCGGGACCTCCCCGCGCGCCGTCACCTTGGCGGTGATCTCCCCGATCGTCAGCGGCCCGTCGTTGACCCCGGGGAACTCCGGATCGGCGAACGTCGGCGCCTTGTCCGCGCTGGATGCAGGCCCGGTGCCCGAGGCCAGGATCGGCAGCAGCCCGCTTCCCGAGACGAACACGTGCATCCCGTCGAACACCCGGCGCCCGTCAACCTGGTTGAAGCCGTTCAGCAGGAAGGTTTTCAGAAAACGCCCATCCTGCGACTTGCCCGACGCCAGCACGCGGCCGATCCTGCCCGCCAGCGGGTTCGGCGTGCCCGCGCCGTCTGCGGCCGCGTGCGCGAGGAAATCCGCCGCGTCGCGGACGATGGCAAAGCCGACCCCCTCGACGAAGCGCTGCTTGCCGTCGGCATCGGTGAACGACGGCAGGGTCGCGCCCTGGCCGAGTTCCCAATGCACCTCGGCGACGCTGTAGCCCTGGTCCTCAAGGAACCCGGTGCCCGGATCGAGGTTGCCGGACTGCATCGGCAGGCCGCGCGGGCTGTTGTAGAGCGCCTGCGCATAAGGCTTGCCGCGGTTCGGCACGTCCACCAGCAAGGTGCCGTTGCCGCTCGCTGACCCAGCCGGCATGAGCAGGATGATGCGGGCCGAATACTCGACCTGCCCGCTCGCATTGCGCCCGGCCCTCTCCAGGTCGGGGATCACCCCTGGCGTCGGCGCCAACTCACCGACGATGCGCCCGTCCCACCGGACGTAGTCGCCAGCGCCGAACGAGCCATAGGCCTGCCGCGACGTGATTTCCAGCCGGGTCACCTTGGCCTGCGCCGACCCGGCCGACACCACGAATGCCGCCAGCCCCGCAAGCAAGCAACCCGCTCTCTTCATCCCCGCTCTCGTCATCATCGTCCTCCCGTTTTCGCCGATGCTGCCATGATCCGCATTGCGAGGGCCACCTCGGCAATGCCGGCGCCCAAGGTGGGGCAGCCGGGAACGCGCGTCACGGCCGGCCGGCGACAGGGTAAGGGGATCACCCGCTCGAACCGGTGAACGTCAGCTCCGGGTTGCGACCGCGAAGCTGCGAGCCTGGTCTCAACGTGCCCCCCAGGCACTTGCAGTCCTCCGTCGCGTCATCTAGGCCGAACTGCAAGTGCTCGTCGGGCAGCATCGTGTCCGCCGGCTTGTCGGCCACCACGGTCCGCGTTGCCTATCGGGGGACGACGCAGGATGTCCGGGCTGTTGGCCGGCTACGCCGAAGGTGCCACGATCCGCGCCATGCCAACCTCCGCTTCCGTCTATGACGGTCCCATCATCGATGCGCACCACCATCTTTGGGACCTGGCCGCAGGGCGCTATCCGTGGCTGGCGGAAGGGTCCGGCATCGCAGCGCTGGGCGACATCGCCTACATGCGACGCGACTACCTGCCGGATGACTACGAGGCCGACATCAGCGGACAGGGCGTAGTGGCCTCGGTGCATGTCGAGGCGGTGTGGGACCGGACCCGCAACCCGGTCGAGGAAACGGCGTGGCTTGCCGCGCTGCCCCGGCCGCCCGGCATCGCCGCACGCATCGTCGCCGCGGCGCCGCTGGCGGATCCTGCCCTGCCCGGGCTGCTCGACGCCCATGCCGCCCATCCCTTCGTCGCCGGCATCCGCGAGACCATCCGCTGGCACCCGGACCCGGCCAAGCGCTGGACGGCGCCGGGCATCGTCGGCGAACCCGCCTGGCGCGCGGGCCTGGCGCGGCTGGAGCGTTATGGCTGGCTGCTGGAGCTGCTGATGAACCCGCACCAGGCGATCGAGGTGGCAGCCCTGGCCCGCGACACGCCCGGCCAGGTGTTCGTGGTGAACCATTGCTGCACGCCCAATGACCGCGACGCAGAGGGCATGGCCCGCTGGCGCGACGGCCTGGCCGCAATGGGCCGGCAGCACAACATCCTGATGAAGGTCTCGAACTACGCTGCCTACTCGCCCGGGCGCACCTTCGGGGCCGACCGGGACACGCTGCGCACCTGCATCGACGCCTTTGGCCCCGGGCGCTGCATGTTCGGCAGCGACTACCCCGTCGCCCGCCGCACCATGGCCTACCCGGACCTCGTGCAGCGCTTCCGCGAGGTGGCCGCCGAATACACGGCCGCCGAGCAGCGCGACCTGTTCCACCGCACCGCCGCACGCACCTACGGGATTCCCGGATGACGCCCGAGCCCCTCGCCTTCATCGGAACCTGCGACCTGGCCGGGCTGGTGCGCGGCAAGTCGATCCCGGCAGCAGACCTGCCGGGCCGCATGGCGCGGGGCGTGGGCATCACCCACAGCAACCTGCTGCTTTCGGTGTTCGGCCCCATCTACGACACCCCGTTCGGCACCCAGGGCGACCTGATGCTGGTGCCGGACGCCAGCACCGAGACGGCCATCCCCGCCCACGGCGCACCCGACATCCGCCTGCTGCTGGGGGATTTCCATGACACCGACGGCACGCCCTGGGACTGCTGCCCGCGCCGCTTCTTGCGCCGCGCGCTGGATGCGCTCCGCGACGAGTTCGGCCTGACCCTGCTGTCCACATTCGAGCAGGAACTGGTCTATACCGGCATCGAGGCGCAGGCCGGCTCGCCCTACACGCTGGAGGCGCTGCGCCGGCAGGGGCCGTTCGGCGGCACGCTGCTAGCGGCGATGCGCCGGGCCGGCATCGCACCCGACTCGTTCCTGTCCGAGTACGGGCCGCGCCAGTTCGAGGTGACCGCAGGACCCATGGCCGGCATCGCCGCGGCGGACCAGGCGGTGCTGCTGCGCGAGCTGGCCCGGGCCGTCGCGGCCGGGTTCGGCCACCGTGCCGTCATGACGCCGATGGTGACGCCGGACGGAACCGGCAACGGCACGCATATCCACTGGAGCCTGCTGGACGCCGCCGGCCAACCTGCGACCTATGACCCGGCCGGCCCGCACGGCCTGTCGGAGGCCGCCCAGCACATGACGGCTGGCCTGTTGCACCACCTGCCTGCCCTGACGGCCGTGACCGCGCCGTCGGCAGCCTCGTACTACCGGCTGCGCCCGGGCCGCTGGGCGCCGACCACGGCTGATCTGGGCGTCCGCGACCGCGGCAGCGCCGTCCGCGTCTGCCCCGTCTATGCCACCGCGGCCGAGAGCATCGACCGCCAGTTCAACGTCGAGTTCCGCGTGGCCGACGCCGCCGCCAGCCCCTATTTGGCGCTGGGCGCCATCGTCTGGGCCGGGGTGGACGGGCTGCGCCACCGCCGGCGCCTCGATGACCGCCAGGCGGCCCCGCTGCCGTCCACCCTGGCCGAGGCGCTCGACCACCTTCAGTCCACGCCCGAAGCGGCAGCCTGGTTTGGCCCGCTGCTCGACGTCTATCTCCGCTTCAAGCGCGCCGAGCTGAAGGCGCTCGCGGGGCTGGACGAGGCCGCCATCTGCGACCGTTACGCCGCCATCTACTGAGGAACCCCGCCATGACGACCCAAGCCACTCTCAGCCGCGAGGTCGAGATCGATCCCATGCACGCCGCCCTGCTGTTCATCGACGTGCAGAACTACGTCGCGGGGCCGGATGGCGGCGAATACGCGCACCAGGACGCGGCCGAGCGGGAGGCGAAGTACGGCTTCTTCTTCCGGGCGATGCGCGACACCGCGGTGCCGAACATGCAGCGCCTGCAGGCAGCCTGCCGCAAGGGCGGCATCGAGGTGCTGTACACCGTCATCGAGAACCTAACCCGGGACGGCCGCGACCGCAGCCTCGACTACAAGATCAGCGGCCTGAACGTGCCGCGCGGCTCCTGGGACGGCAAGGTCATCGACGCCATCGCGCCGGACGAGGACGAGATCGTGCTGCCGAAGACCTCATCGTCGGTCTTCATCTCCACCAACATCGACTACGTGCTGCGCAACCTGGGTGTGCGGTCGCTGATCATCGCCGGCGTGCTGACGGACCAGTGCATCGACAGCGCGGTGCGCGATGCCTGCGACCTCGGCTATCTCGTGACCACCGTCACGGACGCATGCGCGACCCACAGCCAGGAGCGGCATGACTGGTCGCTGCGCAACAACCGGGGCTACGCCCGCCAGGTCGCCACGTCGGCGATGCTGGACGAGATCTCCCGGCTGACGCTGGCACAATAACTGCACTTACCTGCACCATCCCCCGGCCTGCTACGAGGAACGACCTATGCGCCCATGGCTGATCGCCGCCTTCCTGTTCTCCGCTGCCCAGGCGCAGGCCGCGGGGACGCTGCGCTTCGGCCTCGATTTCGACCTTGACACCCTCGACCCCGCCCGCAGCGGCTTCTACACCGAGCGGGTGGTGAACACCGCCATGTGCGACCAACTGCTGGATATCGACCCGCAACTGCACCTGGTGCCGCAACTGGCCACCAGTTGGGAATGGTCGGCGGACCAGTTGGCGCTGACCCTGCACCTGCGCCCCGGCGTCGTCTTCCAGGACGGCGCCCCCTTCGATGCCGAGGCGGTGCGCGCCAACATCGAGCGCTACCGCACAGCCGCCTACAGCGCCCGCAGGGTCGAGCTGAAATCGCTGACCGGCGTGGATGTCGTGGACCCGCTGACGGTGCGCATCCGCCTGTCCCAGCCCTTCGCGCCGCTGCCGGCACTGCTGGCGAACCGTCCCGGCCTGATGCTGTCGCCGCGGATCCTGGACCAGCCGACGGAGGTGATCGCGGCCTACCCGGTCTGCGCCGGGCCATTCACCCTCGTGGAGCGCGTGGCGCAGGACCACATCACCCTCCAGCGCTTCCCCGGCTACTGGAACGCGGCGAACGTCCATCTCGACCGCATCGAGTTCAAGATCATGACGGACTCGACGGTCCGGCTGGTGAACCTGCAATCGGGGCAGCTCGACGTTGCCAACCGGCTGGGCGCCACCGACGTGCCGGCGGTGCAGGCGGACAAGAAGCTGCGGGTCGTGTCCTCGCCGTCGATCGGCTTCGAGATGATCTCGTTCAACCTCGGCAATGGCCCGGCATCCGACACCCCGTTCGGCAAGGACGTGCGGGTCCGCCAGGCCTTCGCCAAGTCCGTTGATCGTGCGGGCATCAACCAGGTCGTGTTCGAAGGCCGCATGATCCCCAGCACCCAGACGGAGCCGCCGGGCAGCCTGTACTGGAACCCCGCCTTCCCCGTGCCACCGCGCGACCTGGCCGGGGCGAAGGCGCTGCTGGGTCAGGCCGGGGTGCCGCACCCCAAGGTGACGCTGAGCGTGGTGAACAACCCGACTGACGTGCAGGTGGGCGAGGTGATCCAATCGATGGCGGCCGAGGCCGGGTTCGAGGTCACGCTGCGCAAGGGCGAGTCCGTCTCCCAGACGGAGGCGGCGGCGCGTGGCGACTACCAGGCCTATCAGGTGATTTGGAGCGGCCGGCCTGACCCCGACGGCAACTTGAGCTTGTGGATGCGCTGCGGCACCTCGCTGAACTGGACCGGCTGGTGCAGCAAGGAGATGGAGGCGGCACTGGACCGCGCCGCCGCCACGTCGGACCAGGCGGCCCGCGTCACGGCCTACCGCGAGGCGACCGACATCTGGATGAAGGCCATGCCCTACATGGGGCTGTATCACTTCACCTGGTTTTGGGGCCTTGACGACAAGGTGCAGGGATTTGCCCCGCGGCCGGACGGGTTGGTGCGCATGGTCGGCATCTCCATGCAGCCTTGACGGTTGCCAGGGTCATTCCAATCGATGCACCCCTCCCGACGCGCCCTGCTAGGCGCCGCTGCTGCCGCCCCTCTCGCCCGGCCGGGCCTGGTGCGGGCTGCCGCGCAGACCACGCTGCGCTTCATCCCGGTGATCGACCTGGCCTTCATCGACCCGATCTATGCGGGCGCCCAGGTGTCCCGCAACCACGGCTTCATGGTCTATGACACGTTGTACGGCATCAACTCGGCGCTGGAGGTGTCGCCGCAGATGGTGGAGGGCCACGTCGTCAGCAATGACGGCAGGGGGTGGGACCTGACCCTGCGCGATGGCCTGCTGTGGCACGACGGCGGGCGGGTGCTGGCGCGGGACTGCGTGGCCAGCATCGCCCGCTGGGCCAAGCGCGATGCCTTCGGCGCCGCGCTGATGCGAGCAACCGACGAGCTGTCGGCGCCGGACGACAAATCCATCTGCTTCCGCCTCAAGCGCCCGTTCCCGCTGCTGCCGATGGCGCTGGGCAAGGCCGCGATCCTGGCTGCCTTCATGATGCCCGAGCGCCTGGCCAGCCAGGACCCGTTCAAGCCGTTGCAGGAGGCGGTCGGCAGCGGCCCGTTCCGCTTCGTCGTCGATGAGCGCGTGCCCGGCGCCCGCAACGTCTATGCCCGCTTCGACCGCTACCAGCCCCGCACGGACGGCGCTCCGGACTGGACCGCCGGGCCGAAGGTCGTCCACTACGACCGGGTGGTGTGGACCACCATGCCGGACGCCGGCACCGGCGTCAGCGCGCTGCAGACCGGCGAGCAGGACTGGCAGGAGACCTTCCCGCACGACCTGGCGCCGGTGCTGGCGCGCACGCCGGGGATCGCCACCCGGGTGCTGGACCCGCGCGGCTACACCTGCATGTTGCGGCTGAACCACCTGCAGGCGCCGTTCAGCAACCCGGCCATCCGGCGCGCCGTGCTGGGCGCCGTGGACCAGCGCGCCCTGATGACCGCCGTGGCCGGCAGCGACCCGGCCTACCAGGTCACGCCCACGGGCGTGTTCACGCCGGGCACGCCGATGGCCTCGGCACCACCCGCCAGCCTGTTCGGCGGCCCGCGCGACATGGCGCGGGTGCGCGACGCGGTGAAGGCCGCAGGCTATGGCGGCGAGAAGGTGGTGGTGCTGGTGCCCACCAACTCCACCGTGCAGAAGCCGCTGGGTGACGTGGTGGCGGACATGTTCCAGCAGGCCGGCCTGAACGTCGAATACGCCGGCATGGACTTCGGCTCGGTCCTGCAGCGCCAGCAGAGGCGCGACCCGTCGAACGCCGGCGGCTGGAGCGCCGGGGCCGGCAACTGGCAGGGCATCGACTGCGTGAACCCGGCCGGCCATCCGCTGCTGCCCGGCGACAGCAGCACGGCCGGATGGTTCCGCAGCGAGTTGATGGAGGCGTTGCGCAGCCAGTGGCTCCAGGCAGCGGACCCGGCGGCGCAGCAGGGCCTGGCGCGCGGCATCCAGGACCTGGCCTGGGAGGAGGTGCCGTTCCTGCCGCTGGGCGAGTACAAGCAGCCCACGGCCTACCGCACCAGCATCACAGGCATCCTGGACGGGACGGCGGTGTTCTGGAACGTGCGCCCGGCATGACCACCACGGCGGTGTTCGGCAGCTACGTCCTGGCCCGGCGCGACGGCGAGGGGCCTGCCGCCCAGGACGTGTTGCGCGACCATTGGGTGCTGCTGGAGGGCAGCCGCATCGCCGCGGTCACCCGGACGCGCCCGCAGGCTGACCAGGTGTTCGACCGCCCTGGCCGCTTCGTGCTGCCGGGCCTGCTGAACCTGCACAACCACTGCTTCAGCGAGGCGGTGGCCCGCACGCATACCGAGGACGGCAACGGCCGCAAGGACAGCGGCAGCATCGTCTATACCGTGCTGCTGCCGCTCACGCGGCGGGGGATCGAGGTACTATCATCGTCCGAGCGGCTGGACATCGCGCGGCTGGGCATCCTGCAACTGCTGAAGGGTGGCGCGACCACGGTGATGGAGCCCTTCCGCAACGGCATCCCGGAGATGTTCGACGCCGCCGCCGAGATGGGGCTGCGCTTCTACGGGGCGCCCTACCTGTTCTCGACAGCCGACGCGCAGGCGGGGCCGGACGGCGCCGTGCGCTATGCCGGCGACGACGGCCAGGCCGACCTGGACACCTGGGACGCGCTGCACGCCCGCTGGCAAGGCCAGGCCGGGGGCCGCATCCGCCTGGCGATGAGCCCGCACGCCACCGACACCTGCGGCCCCGACCTGCTGCGCGCCTGCGCCGCACGCGCCCGGGCGCTGGGGGCGCCGGTCACCACGCACCTGGCGCAGAGCCGCCAAGAAGTCGAGACCATCGGCGCACGGCATGGCGGGCGCACCCCGGCGGAGTACCTCGACTGGCTCGGCCTGCTGGCGCCGGACCTGCTGGCGGCGCACTGCATCGCCAGCACCGACGCAGACCTGCGGCTGATGGCGGCGCGGGGGGCGGCGGTGCTGAACTGCCCGCGCGTCTTCGCCCGGACCGGGACCGTGGCGGCCTACGGGCGCTTCGCCGGGCATGGGGTGCGGACGCTGGTGGGGACGGACGGCTACAACATGGACCTGCTGGGCGAGCTGAACGCGGCCTCAATGATCTCGAAGATCGCTGCCGGGCGGGCGGACGTCGCCACCGCGCCGGAGCTGATCGAGGCGGTGACAGGGACCGCGGCGGCGGCGATCGGGCGACCGGACCTCGGCCGCATCGCCCCGGGCGCGACGGCGGACCTGACCGTCGTGGACCTGAGCCACCCGCAGTTGCAGCCGCTGGCCGACCCGCGGCGCGGGCTGGTCGCGCTGGCGAACCGGGCCGATATCGCGCAGGTCTTCGTGGACGGGCGGCTGCTGGTAGATGCCGGGCGGCTGGCTCATGGCGACGAGCAGGCGATCTGCGCCGCCGGGGCCGCGGCCATCGGGCGCATCTGGGACCTGCCAGAGGCCCGTGCGGCTCTGCCGCGGTGACGCGTGGCGAGGCGGTGCAGCATGCCTGACGTGGACCGGGGGGACGGCTGCACCACGAGGAGGTGGGCGCGGGCGACCCCGTGCTGCTGATGGACAACTTGGCCGCGCACAAGACGCCTGCGGTCCGGGCGTTGCTGGACGCCTCTAGCTTCGGCTACCGCTACCTGCCCTCCTACAGCCCAGACCTGAACCCCATCGAGTCAAGCTGGGCCAAGATCAAAGGCAAGCTGCGCCAGGCCTCCGCACGAACGGCAGACGCGCTGCACAAAGCCCTCGGACCCGCGCTAGAGGCCATCACCGCCAAGGACGCCCAGAGCTATTCAGGCACTCAGGATACAACGTTGCCGGACCTACACGCAAACCGCTCTAGTCATGCAAGACACTTACCGCCGCAGTCTGGCCCGTTTCCTGCAAAACATCTTGGACTGACCACGATGACCGTCCCTCACCATGACTTCGATGTTGCAACGCTGTCGAAGCCGGGCATCGCCAGGAAAGTAGTGCCGTCCTGTTCCCATCCACCATGCCTCCCCGCATCCGTCCAACAAAGATGTCTGTCCAATAAAGAAGGAGGGTTCTTATGTCCGTCGCCAACGAGCAGAGCGCAACCGAATCTTCGCCAGCCCTCGACAAGCAAGGCTGGCTCGACTCCCACGAGGAAGGATACGAGAAGAGCCTGAAGCCCCGCCAGATACAGATGATCGCCATTGGCGGCGCTATCGGCACAGGCCTGTTCCTTGGCGCCGGCGCCCGGTTGGAGCTTGCTGGACCGGCCCTTGCCATCGTTTACCTCGCCTGCGGCATATTCTCCTTCCTGATCCTGCGCGCGCTGGGCGAGCTGGTGATGTATCGCCCGACTTCCGGCAGCTTCGTCTCCTATGCGCGCGAGTTTCTGGGCGAACGTGGCTCGTTCGTCGCCGGGTGGATGTACTACCTTAACTGGGCCATGACCGGCATCGTCGATATCACCGCCGTCGCGCTCTACATGCGCTATTGGGGCACCTTTGCCGACGTGCCTCAATGGATCTTCGCGCTGGGCGCCCTGGCCTTCGTGGGCGCCATGAACATGGTCGCGGTCAAATGGTTCGGCGAAATGGAGTTCTGGTTCTCTCTCGTGAAGGTCGGCGCCCTCGTGCTGTTCCTCCTCATCGGCCTGTTCCTCTTGGTCAGCGGACACGGGGTATCCGGGCAGGTGCCGGGCCTTCACCTCATCTCGGAGAATGGCGGCATCTTCCCGCACGGCCTGCTGCCGGCCGTGATCATCATCCAGGGCGTCGTCTTCGCCTATGCGGGCATCGAGCTGATCGGAACCGCCGCCGGCGAGGCGCAGGACGCGCACAAGGTGCTGCCCCGGGCCATCAATAGCGTGATGTGGCGCATCTCGCTGTTCTACGTCGGCTCCGTGCTGCTGCTGGTTCTGCTGCTGCCGTGGACAGCCTACAAGGCCGGGGTCAGCCCCTTCGTCACCTTCTTCGGCGCCTTGGGCGTAACTGGGGCAAAACCCCGGGTCGGCCTGTGTTTCAGGCGGGCTGACCGCGACAGCGTATGAGGTCGGCGAGCGGGGCGATGGCGGGAGCATCGGGGACGCCGATCCTGGCGCCGAGGTAATCCC
>JAABUX010010227.1_pt1 | contig 10503 bp, 15 predicted proteins | sample 5561851 | NCBI WGS metagenome assembly JAABUX01 (sample SAMN10711883, study PRJNA513361) | rock metagenome | isolation source: Antarctica rocks | place: Antarctica: Victoria Land, Richard Nunatak red sandstone | collected 2016-01-03 | reverse complement strand
CCCTGAGCCTGGATGCCTCCACCATGGGGTTGGTAGAGTACCAACTGGTAGCATCTTGAAAGCCTGGCGGCAATCAGATAGGGGAGGCGGAATGTGAGTATTCGATGCTCGAGAGTAGTATTCATTGCAGTTGTAGACGTCCGATGGAGATATCGCAGGGGATAAGATGGGGGTTGTGGAGGCGTTCAATATTGGTTGAAAGAGAGAGATAGTCATCCCGAGACAAGAAATGTTGTCGATTCTCTTCCTCAGGCGATTGACTAACTTTTAAGTACGTATACATATAGCAACGATCTAACACGCCTAGTCGGCTGTGATCCTTTCTGCCGGAATGAATGATCTCGACAGACCAATACCGGGTCGGGAGGATCGCAAGTAGCGCTTGTTGAAAGTTTGTAAATATGGAATCCCCCCAGATTGGATAATCTATTAGGTATTGGCGATAGACAATCTTCATGTTGGATCAAGCCTTGTGCATACTGGGGTCTCGGCCGTGCTAGCCGATGAGTTGTATGTCACTCGAGTAGGTCCGACGTCCTGCTATACCACTAGAATGTACAAGGCAAGACTGCTGATGGCAAACATCCACTCCAGGACGTCAATATGACGGATGAGATCTGAACATAGCGCCTCATGTGCTAAAGTGATAGACCACCAATAGCAGCATCAGCAAGGCACAGAGAGTCATTCGAATAATCTCTGTCGATGCTGGTGAAGGCCTTCCAGCACAAGGTTTTCGTGAATCAAGCGGACAAAGAAACAATACGTCTTCTGTGCGGCGTATTTATCTCAGAGGCAGAAAAATTGTGAGAAGCCCAGCTGGATCATGTCGTAGGTACGAGATAGTGGAGTACACGAGTTGTACACATGTCCAGCTCATTCAGATCGTATCGCATTCTACACAGCTTCTGCAATTCACTTGGTCCAGAGAACGATTATGTTGCAATATCAGGATAAGCCCAGTAATTCTTTGTGACGATTCGGGAGTCTTGAAGACTTCAACGAAGAAAGTAGAATAAGGCGCCGAAAACCTTTACCACGAAGTCACGTGACCTACAACTAGTTCCACAGTCCAAATTCCACGCCAAGAAAGTCCTCTCCACCTTCGTCCATACACTACACTCCGCGATCAACCACCCCGTCCCACCCCACAATAATGTCCCCCTCCCCCTCCAAGCCACCCTCCACCCCCCCTCCAACCCTCACAGCCACCTACACCTCCCCCACAACCTCCCACACCTTCACCCACCCTCTCCCCCCAACCCCCATCCACTCCACCCAACAAAAAACAATCTACCTCTCCGCTCTACGAAAATCCGTCACGCAGCTACAAGAAAACATCAACGCCTTCCTGACGTCGAGGATGGAAGAGGATAAAGCACTAGCCGCCGAGGCCGGCGTGAAAGGGGAGGAGAAGGCGGAAGAGGAGGGGTATGGGGAGGAGAGGGTTGAGGAGGGGGTTTGAGATGTGATACGGTTTGATGATGGGAGAATGTGCGTTGAGATTAGGTTTACGGCTATTGGGGTATCTATGCGATGATGGATATCTAGTGGGACTTCCTTCCATTGGTATGATGGGGTGTGCGGAAACGATATCAGAGCGTCGAGCAGCCATAATGAACGACGGTGTTGCTGTTGGGATTTTTGGTCAGCAGGGGACCTAGATCGCACAGGCGATGGGAGTATACATACTCAGGAAGGACCTTGATGGCGCTGCCCCCGAACCGTTTGTAGCAAACGCCACAGACTCGATCTTCGGTGATGGCCACTCTTCGATTGCGGCCCCCATTCCCACCCGGCGCACCATCGCCAAGGCGCAACTTCGACTCCTCCCTAAAGGCAAGCGTGCTGCGCAAACCAGCTACGATCCGGCCTTCGTTGACGATTGTGTTTGCCGACCGTATTCTGCCCCTGAAGTATGATTCGAGTTCCTTGATTGGTAGGACTTCCGGGATGAGATTGAGGGTTGAAAAGGCTGGCATACGGGCACCGTGTTTGGCGAGGATGTTGAGTGCTGGTCCCCATTGAGGCTTGTTTGGGGGCGGTGGAGACAGGTATGAGGACAGGAGGGTATGGTATATGGAAGGTGGTACATCATCTGGATCGGCTACAGATGTTCGGCCTGGCTGGGGCTTCTGTATCGTATCGGAATTTTCAGTCAGATAGATCTGGTTGCAATATCTGTACGTCGTTAGTATGCATAGTGAAGCAATGCTATCATTCCGCTTACTCCTCGGCTTTCTCTGCATCTTTGAGCTGAAAAACATATATATCCAGAGCTTGCTTATGCTGGCCCATATTGCTGAGGACGATGGCCCTGGCTTCATACAGCTTTGGCTCTGTGCTATGTTTAGCGAAGAATGACAGACATGGGAAAAAGTCAACGCTCACCATCTTTTGGCAGCAATCCGAGGGCTTTATATGGCTGATAATATTTGCTACTTTTCAAGAAGCTCAGGGTCTTTTCCATCCATCTGTCTCGCTCTGACTCGTTTGAGAAGACGTCTGCCCTAAGCGTTTCAATATAAATGTTGACCAGTCTTTGATGAAAGTCTGGCGTTATATCATTGAGTTCCTGGATGATATGCTCTAAATATTTCACGGCAAGATTTCTGTCGATGCGCTGCAGGAATTGAAGAACTTTCGGTCGCGGTAACGTTTCTGCATTCTCGGTATCTGCTAGAAATACTTCCATTCCAAGATCGGAATCTTTCTTCAAGGGCCATTCGGCAAACTGTAGTATGAGCTCTATCATTTCTGGCGGCAAATTTTGGAGATATGAAACGGTTCTCTGGGATCCAGACAGCTGTGGAGCAGCTTCGCTGTCTTCGTCGGACTCCCCAAATTTCTTAAGGAGATCCAAGGCTTGGCGATGGAGCCTTTTGCCGTAAAAGAAGTCGACCAAGTCGTTGTAGCGACCAGCTTCAATAAGCTTTTCATTGACAACTTCGGGATCACAGAAATTTTCTATCCGAAACAGGGGCCCAGCGAAAGAGGGACTGACGAACATGTAAGCACGAAACAATGTTGTATCAACTAATTTCGCAGTCTCGAGCAGCCGTTTTTGGTCTGCAGAGGCGTCGAACGATTTCTTCGCAACCAATGATCCGATCTCTCCGTTGGGCAGGATCTCCGATGCATCAGCTTTGACGTGTCCATCAGGATCCAGGATTTTCTTCATTTTCGTCCGTGCTGACACAAGAAAGCCACGAAGCTCTTCCGTGGCGGTTCTGAGGTCTTTGCCTTCTGCAAAAGCTGTCAGCAAGTAGCTGTAATGATATTTACACCAGACTTGCCGAGAGTGCTCTCTTTACGTAGTGTATCATCGGAGTGCATATGACCTTCAGCACTATCTTCGTTCGATCGTTGTTTAGACGGCATCTCCTCAGGCAATGCACCGCTTACACCCTGTTGCGAGGTGTCTTTATGTCGGTCGTTCTCCTGCTTCCGAGACATTGATGAAGGGTCTCCAGCAATGAAGGGAGGATACAAGCTGATGACTCGGTCCGGGGGCGCGGAGACCTCAGTGAAAAGGTCTATCGAGTCTCTGTACCTTTTTTGATCGAACAGGTCCTGGGCTTTCATCATTTTAACGTCCCGGATGCTTCCCATCTTATCGTTCACAAGTGCGTCTTCTAGCATACTCAGCAAACTAAGCGCTTCGTCGAGTCTTCTTGCCTGCACCAAAGCATCGATCTGCGAATCATAATCCAAGGCTTTCATACGCCACACGCACCGATCACTCAGCACTAAGAAGCCCTTTCCAGCATGTGCCAAGCTTACATTCGGTTGTGGGACGTGCAGCTGGTGGGCAGACGGCAATTCTATTTTCTGCAGAAGTGTGAGAGTTTGTGGATTCCTTAATTCGAGCATACCCTTTGCGGATTGGAGAGCTAGCAAATAAGGGTAAGAATAGCCAACGGCCTCTGGAGCATAAGACCATGGTATCTGCCTTCTGCCCAACGATTGCGCATCTGTATCAATGAATAGTGTATTGATATCCCTAGCTAGTAGCATCTCCCCTTCACCAAGTTGGGTTGCCAGAGGCTGCGGTGCACTCATTCCGAGGTAGCTCATACTAGCCACTCCCGCTCCTCCAAAACGGCCGCCATCTTGTCCTGGTGCTCCACCGATACTACCAGGTCCCACGATATCTGTAATTGCCGATGTCTCAACATCTACCAAGACGTAGCTAGAAGTGAGACCTGCGATTACCCGTGTTCCCGTAGTCCATGTCAATGTTTTGATACTTGTGACAAGAGGTATTTCCCGCACCTCAGACTCAAGCTCACTATCATGCCATGACCAGAGTATGAGCCTCCTCTTAACAGCGACAGCCAACCTGGTAACAATGGATGGTACCCCAGTAGATGTGTCTTTCACTATGTTGGATGTGACCGCGAATGCTGCTGCTCCCTTCGCCTTTGCCAGAGTCTCTTGCAGTTCGTAACTTTGGAGGTCGTGGAAGGAGACCTGGCTATTCGACAGCGAGATGAGAATGTTGGCTTCCTTGACAATGGCAAGCTGCTCAACCCTGTATTTAGAGAATTTGTCCAATTCTCGCATCAAGTCTACAGGCTTGATACTAGACTGGGATACTGGCCTGCCTTCTCCGCCGTCCTTGCCATGCTGCTCGGAAGGTTCGTCAATTGTCTCGTTGACTCTGTAGACACGGAGACTGCCCGTACTGAGGCCAAGAAGGAGACGATCCCCTGAGAATTTCAGGTCAGTCGCGGATTGGACAAGCTCGTCTTATACAATCACCATAGGTAAGGACAGACTCGATCCTCGATTTATCCTTCGGCTTAAGCTCGATGATTGGGCGAGCAGTGAATGCGGACAGCATTGCTCTCGTTGATCATCGGCTGGTCACATTGTCAATGCATGTGCCGAAACTCCCTCTGACATCGAGGAACTGATATACGCGTCACTAGGGTGCATGGTCGGGTCTAGTAACTAAGTCCCCACTCACAACAACCTTAGAATTCTCTGGGCCAGTTCCAGACTGAACGCCAGGTAGGAGACGTGAAGATAGGAATGACCAAGTCAATTTCCCTCGCGGTGATCTCGTCACCACTTTATCAATAATGTCTGGCTTACAGTTGGCTGCACATCCCTAAGCATTGTTGCTTGCCCCAGAACGCGGTAGACCAGTAAGGTAGGTAGGAACTAGAGGCGGCCTATCTTCAGAAAAGCAACCACTCTACTGAACTTGCTCTGTTGAGGGCGTTATACTCCTAGAACTAAGGAATGAACGGGGCTGGGTATCCATCACCGAAATTTATGACACTAGACTGCCTAGGTGGCCGCACACACAAAGCAAAGGATGGAGAGGAGACGTGAACCACTGAGAGCACGCCGCGATTCACTATAAAAGCTCGTGGTTGACTTCTCTCTATGAGTATTGATACGGGAGATTGTCCTATGGTTAGCCGCCCTTGATAAGTTGGCACCAAGGACTCCTGCTTTACTTGTTGGGGGAGGTCTCACTGGCTCATCCAGTGCATACCCGGTCTCTATGCTCTATCAAATCAAACCCAATGTTGCGAGTCAACATCTGTGGTGTTCTGTTGGCGACCAATATGCCCGACCAACTTAATGGCCTCTCTACTGTTTTGGGCTGGTGTAAGATGCTTACTTCAAACTGGTGTTTCAGGTAGTGACGACCTACTGGCCAATGGACTCTGGTCCTTGGCATTGGTGCCAAGGGTTAGTTCGACGTGTCGCTACAAGAGACGCTTTATAAGGTCTAATTGGAGACCGGGATGCATCTGGTTCCAGTCAATCATCTCACTCTGCCACGGCTTTCAATAAAACATTATGCTGACGGAACGCCAATCATGTCTTCAGACTGATCAAATGCTGATTGGTTAACGAAGACCATGCCACAACCCGAGCTACATCATGCCGTACGGGTATGGATAGACCTTAAGCGCAGGTACACCCGGAAGAAACCCCAAGAGGTAGTATCATCCGCTCGTGCCTCGGCGCAATCCGAAATCGGTCGATATCCGGACTGCACCTATGGTTGTAATTCAACGTGCCCAATTCCAGCTATCATTATACGTCCATACCACCTCCTAGACGATTTATGTCGCCGCTGACGGCACGTGCTAAGTCCTCACTGATGACTGGCTTGGGATCGTTACTGCAATTACAGATTGACGTTATGCGATCTCTCCAACTGCTATACTGGGTAGCGCCCGAGAATTCGAATGAGCTGGGAATGTGTTATGACGTCGCTAGCAAACGAATGTTTTGAACGATATCCTATATAAAGGCAGCTATGTTCGCCCAAGAAGTGCAGCACTTTAGCCTTCAACCTCCTACTACAAGGTTCAAGACAAGGTGGTCATCACCGAGCTCAATACATCAATCATGTACATGCTGAGGGTAACTGCCGATCCATGATACAGCTTTCCTGCTAATACAAATGTCTAACGGAGTGCAGTCACTTTTCTCTGTGGCATTGTTGGTGCCCGTCCTTGCGAGCCCTATTCTCCACGTCCGTCCTGCTTTCTTATTTCCTCCCCCCATTTTGCTCTCCAGTCAAGGACGCTAACATCTGCCAGCAGCGTCAATGTGCCGAAACCTGCGGCTCGACATGCTATATCCAATCTGATATAGACGCGGCCGTTCAGCAAGGATACGGGTACTACCAGAACGGCCAAACAGTTGGCAGAGGCGGGTATCCTCACCAATACCGAGATTCCGAAGGTTTCGCATTCCCCGATGCGGCTCCATACTATGAGTTCCCCATCTTGCGAAGCGAATCTGTGTACACGGGTGGCAGCCCAGGTGCTGATCGGGTGATATTCACTGGAGACGGAACGTACGAGGGTGTCATTACCCATACGGGGGCGAATGGGAACGACTTCTTGCAGTGCACAGCGGGCGCTTAGATGGAATGCGGGGAAGCAACGTGGACTGCTGGGATGAAGGGATCAAGGTTCCAGGGAATGATGCTGTCTATTCAATATAGGCGTAGTATTGATCGCAAACTCGCCTCTTCATATCGACCGAGTAGGGTCGAGCTTTTTTGGCGTAAATAGATACTTCAAGATTATATAACAATCAGATCCAAGTCGTAAGGCCAGCTCGCAGACACTGTTATGGCTTAGGTCTTCTTCCGATTTTGGACAGTTCACCTTCAATACCCATGAGCAAGTCCAATGTCATGTCAAGTGTTGTACTCACTCCGGCCAAGATCGGTTTAGCGCAGCCCCATCAGCTGAATATACAACTAGACGAGATGGGAAGAAAGGACGAGCGAAAGGATCCCTTCGGTATTATTAACGTACCGAAACGCTGGCCAACAACGGTCTTTACCAATACTGTAACGACAGGAGCAGAATGGGACCTTGCATACGTTGCAGATAAGCTCGGATGCGATCAGGGAACGCTGACTGACAGCACACTCCAAGTCAAATGTAGACGATCTAGAGGCGAAACTGGCATCTTTCTGCCGGGATAGAAATTGGAATAGAAGCCAGAAGAAGTCATGCTATTGCAGAGGATGTCAGGCATTGGCGCAGAATTGCCCGAAGGAGGGCGGCCAAGTAAATGGGGAGGATTTGGCAACCCCACTGACGACAAAAGATTGCGCATTACCGTACCAGTTCCCAATCTGCTGCAGCGTGAGCCTCTCCATCTTATTGGTTCCATCGATGCTAATGGGATATGTCTGTACGAAGATAGCGCTAGTCAAGTGTCGTTTTTGACTTCATTGTCCTGGAGCGAGAATGAGGGCCTACTTGGGGATCAAGGATAATGCCCGAAGAGAGCGCCTTGCCACGAAGACCCATGCCATGAGCAATGTCAGTCAGAGATTTCTCTCTTCCACCTCCTCGATTTTCTTGTCTTCCATCTCCTTCCGAAAAGGGCCGAAAGGGCAATTGATGCGTCCGTTCCTGTCTCCTGAGAATTGGCCTCGTTCTCTTCGTAAGGCGAGTGTGCCTTTGCCTATTAAATGCGTCTCATCGAACATGGAAATCTACCGATAGAGGCATTGCTCGAACATTGAGGTCTAGCTTGTTCTCAATCGATTGTCTGGTCTTCGCGCCTGGACCCGATTGTTGTGAACGGTCAACGGGGATTGTCCCAGGGCTCCTCTGGCCACTCTCGATGATGATCCACTGCAATCTATATGGGCCTCCCTCTCATTGCCGAGATCCGGCAAACGTGGATATTCAATGGGGACGTCGATCAGACTATATTATTCCCGGGTGAAAGGCTCAAGGCCACTCGATATGTGGTACTTCAACCTTCACAAAGCCTGGATTAGCGGCTAAAAGCGGAGAGAAAGATGTCTTGGCATTTGCCAAGCATCCACAGAAAATCGTCTTGTCCGATTCATTATCGACCTCCATGCTATCTTGACGACACGACCACCTACTTTAGCCATTCTCACACCCGCATACCGGCGTGTATCTGCGTTGGATTTCTCATCATCCGGTCATATCCACAGCCAAGTTCTCTGAATGGGTCCTGTCAATTGCCTGTATTTAGAGTCGAGCTTAGGAACTGCTGGGCACGTGCTTTCACTGCCAGCATTGTTGACCCGTTGTAGCTGCATGGAATATCCACAGCTTCTCGGAACAGATCTCTTTAATACTAGAATCTTGCTGTCAAGCCTCCATCGCTCTTGTGCCGTTCCTGCCTCACTGCAGCACGTGAACCTCGATGATGACTGCAACAATGGCTACACACTGCAGAAAGACTAATGGCGAGGGTGTGCAGGTCGAAGAGACTCGTATTGCGGTTGTCATGGTTGGCTTGCCCGCTCGTGGCAAGAGTTTGATCGCACAGAAAGGTATGTCCTCGATTCACTCACAAAACTAGGCTCAAGCTCAAGCTGAAGCTGACCGCAGACCTTCAACTCAGTCGTTCGATACCTAGCCTGGCTCTCCATACCTGCAAAGACTTTCAATGTTGGCTCATACCGTCGTGCGGACACTCCCCAACCCACCGCTGACTTTTTTGACACATCGAACAAAGTTGGCGAGCGGCTGAGGCATGCTGCAGCAGAAGCCGCGGTTGCCGATATGGTCAAGTGGTTCGAACGGAGTTCGGGAGTTGTGGCTATATTGGACGCAACCAATTCTACAAAAGCAAGACGGAGATGGGTTAAGCAGCAGTGTGACGCTAACAATATCGAAACACTATATGTGGAGTCAAAGTGTGACAATGAGGAGATCATCATGGGCAACATTATGGAAGTCAAGACTACATCACCAGACTATCAGGGTCAGGATCCGGAAGACGCTGCTAAGGATTTTCGCAACCGAATACGCAACTACGAGAGGGTTTATGAGTCAATTGATGAGGATGAGAAGGATCTCACATACGTGAAGCTCATCGATGTTGGAAAACAAGTCATCATCAATCGAATCAAAGACTACTTACAGAGTCGTGTGGTATACTACTTGATGAACCTCCATATCCGTCCTCGGTCCATATGGCTCTCACGGGTAGCCTCCCGACTCCACCGCTTGTTTTCCGGCACTAATGTGTTCTCTAGCATGGTGAGTCGGAGTTCAATCTCAATGGCCAAATAGGCGGCGACGCCAACATCTCTGAACGTGGCGAACTGTACGCCAAAGCCCTACCCGGTCTGGTTGCTAGCTCAGTGGGAGACGACCGCCAACTCACCATCTGGACCTCCACCCTGAAACGCACCATTCAAACTGCGCGCTTCCTTGCCGCCTCTCCGGCCGGGTACACCAAACTTGAATGGAAAGCCCTTGACGAGCTCGACTCCGGCGTATGCGACGGCCTCACCTATCAAGAGATCGCAGACCGCTACCCGGAAGATTTCCGCGCCCGCGACGACGACAAATACAACTACCGTTACCGCGGCGGCGAATCCTACCGCGACGTTGTCATCCGTCTCGAACCTATCATCATGGAGTTGGAACGAAGCGAGAACATCATCATTGTGACACATCAGGCTGTATTGCGATGTATTTACGCTTATTATATGAATGTGCCGCAAGAGCAGAGCCCGTGGATGGAGGTTCCGTTACATACGCTCATCAAGTTGACGCCGAGGGCGTACAGTACCGAGGAGCAAAGATTCAAGGCGAATATTCCGGCCGTCAGTACGTTCCGGAGTAAGGGGAGTACAGCGAAACATCAGTGAGTGAGTTACCATGATCAATATGGGAAGCAGAGCAAGCACCGGCGTTCGAGGGATGGCTCAAATAGATAATATTGCGTATGCTCTACTGACAGACTTACATCGCATCATATTTAGTACCTGTAACGCATGCACCCTCATGTCCTGCCTCGTCTTTGCATAGAGTTAAACCAACTCAAAACGCAGCAATCAGATCTTCCAAGCAGTTCCCAGAAAGTCCATCAAACGCCATGACTACCTGTCATGTTCACCATAAGCAATCTATATCCCACCTCTCGAACCCCCAAAACCTTCGAACCTCTCAACAACCCACCTGCAAACCCTCATCACGTTCTCAAAGCCCAGCCGTCCTTTCCCACCCCGCA
>JAABUX010010225.1_pt1 | contig 10503 bp, 7 predicted proteins | sample 5561851 | NCBI WGS metagenome assembly JAABUX01 (sample SAMN10711883, study PRJNA513361) | rock metagenome | isolation source: Antarctica rocks | place: Antarctica: Victoria Land, Richard Nunatak red sandstone | collected 2016-01-03 | reverse complement strand
GCGGCCTGCGTGCGATCGGACGCCGAAAGTTTCATAAGGATGTCGGCGACGTGGCCCTTGACTGTCCCAAGACTGAGGGGCAGCCGTTCCGCAATCTCGGCATTGCTTACACCCTGGGCGATTAACGAAAGGATCTCGGTTTCGCGCGCTGTTAGCGGCGAGGGAGATGCCTTCGATCGCGATCCGGTCAGGCGTCGCAGAACGATGTGAGCGATACGCGAGTCGAAATACGCGCCGCCGGCAGCGACGGTGCGGATCGCATCAATGACGACATCCGGATTCGATGATTTGACGCAATAGGCGTCGGCGCCGGCGCCAAGGGCCGCGAGCACTTCCTCCTCACGTTCCTGCATCGTCAGGATCACGACCCGCGTGGAGTCGCTCGCGGCCTTCACTTCGCGTGTCAGCGCGACGCCGTCCTTCCCTGGTAGGCCGAGATCGATCACTACGACATCGGGGTGGTGCTGCGCGATCACGTCCGCCCCCGCGAGGCCGTCGGACGCTTCAGCGACGACGTCAATCTCCACCGCGAGGAGCGACGTGCGCAGACCTGCCCGAACCAACGGGTGGTCCTCGATGAGCACGACTCGAATGTCAGTCACTAAGGTGCCTTCGGGATAGTCAGCGTGAACAGCGAGCCGCGTGGGAGTCGCGGCGTGTACGCAACCGCGCCGCCGTTCTCCTCAGCTATGCGGCGCACGATATACAATCCGAGCCCCGTCCCGCCGCCGACGCGCGAGCCTGGAGAGAAGCGTTGAAACAGAGCGCCGCGCAGCGCCGGTTCGATGCCGTAACCGTCGTCCTCGACGACGACGTCGACACTGGCGACGGCTGCGGCGATGCGCAGCGTGACGGTGCCGCCGACGGCCGTATGGTACAGCGCGTTGGCCGCAAGATTCGATATCGCGCGACGTACATCGCCGCGCGCACCGCGGACCATCGCGCGGGGCTCCGATTGGACGACGAGCGCAACGCCTCGTGCGTCGGCGAGTCCGTGTAACTCCGATCCAACCTCGCGGACTACCGAGTCCAGGTCAATGAGTTCGAACGACGGCTGTCGTTCACCGGCCTCAAATCGCGCAACAATCAGCAGCGTCTCGGCGAGCCGCTGCAAGTCGTCGATCGACACCAAGCTGTCGCGGAGCACCGATGCATACGCACCGGGCAGCGTGCCGTATGCGCCGTCGCCGGCCTGCCGCAACGTGAGCGATAGCGCGGCAAGCGGCGTGCGGAGGTCATGCGAGATCGCATAGACGAGATCGCGTATCACCGCTTGACGTTCGCTTAGAGCCTTGTTACGTTCCGTCAGTTCGCCGAACAATCGCGCTTGCCAGAGTGCATTGACGGCGACCGAGGCGAACGCTCTCGCGGTTGGAACGGCCGATTCGCCCGGCGTCGCGCTCGCGAAGGCAACGATGAGGACGCCGATCGCGGCGCCGCGATCGGCTAGCGGAATCGCAATTGCGCTTTGCGCGTTGATCCGGTCGAGAACGAAGCGCCCGACCGGATCGATCGAGCGCACAACCACAACGCGGCCATCCTCGGCGACGCGATGCGTTAGCGTGACGATTTCGGATGTTGCTCGTTCGTCGAGGACTTGAACTTCACCGACGCCAGCGCGCGCTGCGAGTATCTCACCGTCGGCTCGAGCCGGATACCACACCGCGTGCTCGCCTTCGAACACCGCCGGAGCTTCGCGCACGATCGCGCGCAGCACGAGTTCGGCCGAGAGCGACGCTCGGATCCGCTCGGCGATCGCGGACATCGCGGCCTCGCGACGGGCGCGCGCTTCTTGGGCCGACAAGCGCCCGACCCGCAGGGCGCGCTCCTGCACCTCGGTGCTTAGAAAACCGACGAGCACAATCGACAGCATCGACAGCGCCCGATCGCCGATCCCGATCAGCTCCCAATGATAACTATCGTGCGCGGCGTTGATGAATGCCGCTGCGACGTCGGCAATCAGCGCTGTGACGACAAGCCAGATCGTTAGTCGACGGCCGGCGGAAAGCGCAGCGAGCACGATCGGAACGTCGAACAGGATCGCGATCACCAGCGTCTGCGGCGTCAGCGCATCGATCGCGAACGCCGCCGCCAGCAGTGCGAATGCGGCGACAGCCACGAAATGCGAGCGCACGCCAACCGCTTCGGGGAGCCGACCCACCGCCCTGCGAAGGACCAGCGGTGTCAGACGATCGCAGGATGGGCGGAGCGGCCCTGCTCGCCGAGCTTGGGCTGAGCCCAAAACTGACGATCTATCTCGGCGGAGCGCCCGGCGCGGGAAAGACCCACCGGCTGCTGACGGACGCGCTAGGTGAGATGCAAGCCGGCCGCCGAGTGGCCGTAGGTTGGGTCGAGGCCAAGAACCGGCCTCATCTCGAAGCACTTGCGGCGCGGCTCCCGCGCATCGCGGCGCGCCGCTACGATGCCGTCGGCTCAACGATCGAGGATTTCGATCTCGACGCCGCGCTTGCGAGCGATTACGAGATGATTGTGCTCGACGAACTAGCGCACTCGAATCCCGCAGGCGCCGCTCACGCGAAACGGTGGCAGGACGCGCTCGCCTTGCGCGATGCGGGAAAGTCGGTGCTCGGGGCGTTTAACGTCATGCACCTCGACACAGTCGCGCCGGCCGCTGAACGAATCGTCGGCCATCCTATCCGGGAGCTCGTACCCATTGCCTTCCTGCGGCGTGCCGATCGCGTCATCGCGCTCGACGTTGCGCCGTCCATCCTCGAGTCGCGCTTACGCAGTGGTCGCATCGTACGCGACGAGGACGTCGAGCGTGCAGCGTCGGGATTATTTCAACCCAAGAACCTGAGCATGATGCGCGAGCTACTGCTGCGTGTCGTTGACGGCCTGACGATCCCTGTCGTTGCACCGAGCAAAGTCTCAACGGCGCTGGCGGTCATCGTCGGCACGACCGAGCCGGGACCATTCGTGCAACGCGCTGCCGCGTTTGCCGACGCACTGGACCTCGCGCTCGAGGTAACGGCTCTTGGCGCGATGGACGAAACAGACCTCGTCGACGCCGCGTTGGCTGCCGACGGAGGCCGCGTCCCGCTTCCGCCGGCGCTGCGACGCGGCGAACTGCGCGACGTGCGCGCCTCGCTCGTCATCGTGCCGTCCGGGCAGCTCGCCGACCGCATCCTCCTTCACCCTGTCGACCGAAATGTGCTGGTCGCAGACCCTTCGCGCAGCCCGCTTCCGCGCGTGCGCGGCGCGGGAAACCCGTTCGCGGTGGCCATGGGCGATCGTCTGCGGATCGGCTACGGTAAATTGACGATCTACGTCGGCTCGGTGGCTGGAAGCGGAAAAACGTACGCGATGCTCGATCGCGCGCAGCAGCTGCGCGAGGACGGCGTCGATGTGGTCGCGGCGCTGGTCGAGACACACGGCCGCGGCGACACTGCGCAGCGGCTCGAAGGGCTCGAGCAGATCCCGCGCTTACCGAGCGGCGAGATCGATCTTGACGCGCTGTTACTCCGGCATCCCGCCGTTGCCCTCATCGACGAACTCGCGCACACCAACGTCGAACCAGGCGCGCGCGGTAAACGGTACGACGACGTGTTTGCGGCGCTACGCAGCGGCATTGACGTGTTCACCACGCTCAACGTGCAACACCTCGAAGGGCTGGGTGACGCGGTTGAACGCTTGACTGGGACGCGCGTGCGCGAAACGCTTCCCGATAGCGTGCTTGAGTTCGCTGACGAAGTTATCTTTATCGACGTCACGCCCGACGTTTTGCGGCAGCGGTTGCGGGAGGGAAAAATTTACCCGAGGGAGCGCGTTGACGCAGCCCTTGCCAACTTCTTTCGGACGGAAAATCTGGCGGCACTGCGTGAACTGACCGTGCGAGAGGTGCTGCGCGCACGTTCCGAGCGAGGGCACGGGCGGCCCTTCTCACGCATCGTCCTCGGCGTCGCGCCGCGCGAGCGGGACGTGGAGCTGATTCGCCGCGTCGGACGCCTCGCGCGACGGCTCGACATCGACTTTCGAGCTATCGTCGTGAGTCCACGCGACGACGAAGCGATGCGGGCAGTCATCGATACGCTCTCGCGCGAGGCGGCAGCCGCTGGTGGAAACTTTCTCGCCACGGTCGCCGTCGATGCGGCGGCGCGGATCGTGGAGATGCTTGGTGACGGCGACGTGCTCGCCGTAGAGTCGCCGCGTAAACGGCGGTCCCTCTTCGGCCGCCATTCGTTTGCGGTGCGCGCGCTCGCTGCGGGAGTTCGCGAGTTGTTGGTTCTTGCGCCGCGGGGCGATGGGGCGAATACGAAGGCTGTGTAGCCTCTACGAAGCGCCGGCCAGGTACAACCGACGAAGCAGCGGGGCGAGCGCCCAACCTTGCACGACGACCGTCAAGAATATCACCGCGAACACCGCATCGATCACTTGCGCACGCGCTGGAAAGTCTTCTGGGAGGCCGAGGGCAAGCGCAAGCGATAGGCCGCCTCGCACGCCTGCGAGTGCGATCGCGTGGCGCCATCCACTTCCCGTACCGCGGACGCGTGTCAGCGGAACGAGAGCGTATGCGAGAGCAGCTCGCGCAGCGATGGTGGCTATCACCGTCACGCCGATCAGAGCCGGCTCGTTGAAAATGCGCCCTAGTTGCAAAGTCAAGCCGACAAGCAAAAAGACGATACCGTTGGCAATGAACGCGGTACGGTCCCAAAACGATCGACCCTCTGCTGCTCGCTTTTCACGGAGCGACTGAGGGTAGTGCGATCCCCGCGGCCGCACTTGCAAAAATGCCGGAACCCCCGATCAACGATGCAACGCCGTATGCGCCATATGCAACGGCAATGGTCGTTACGATGCCGACCCACGATAGTTGGAAGCTACGCAGGATGGGCGTTGCAAGCCCGCCGATAACGAGCCCCACGATGACGCCGGCGACGCACACATACGCGCTTTTAGTGACAAGCGCAAGCAAGGCCGTCTCGTTTCCCGATTGCGGGAAGGCAGCGATACCTCCGAGCAAGACGACGACGACGGCGTCGTTTGCGATCGACTCGCCTCCGACGATGGTCAGCAAGTCCACGGGCACACCTTGAGCTCGAAAGAGCGCGAGCACCGCGACCGGGTCCGTGGCCGATAAGATGGCGCCGAGCGCAAACGCCGCCGGTAGCGCCATCCCGGCGCCGAAAGCGACACTGCTCGCGATCACCGCCGCCGTCAAGACCACGCCCGGGGCCGCGAGAACCAGGATGGCCGGCCCGGCCCGCCGGAGCGCCGACGCATCGATGTCCCAAGCCGCTTCAAAAATGAGCGCCGGCAGGAAAAGCGCTAGGAGCGGCGGCCTAAGTTGAATCTGCAACGCGTGCGGTAACATACCGCCTGCGGCAATGACTACGAGCACGATGGCTGCGGCCGGCGGCAGCCCCGCGTGACCGGCGAGCTGAGCAAACAGAAACGCGACGCCGAGCGCCACAACAACGACCAGGATCGTACCGAGCACCTTAGCTCGGTACGATCAGGCAGCATTTGATACCGCCTATGCGCCGCCTACGTACTGCGACCAGGACGGCGCTGCGCGAAACATTGTTAGGGAAACTTGACGACCGTTTCGACTCCGAGCGAGCTTTGATGATTGCGACCCATGTCCGTAGCCGGATTGTAGCCCCGATAGGTGAACGACGGCCGGTCCGACGCGTCGAGCCGGTATTCGATTCGAAAGATGTAGTTTGAACCGGGCGTGAAGTTGATGGTGGCCGTGTTCGACTCCAGGCGCTGCGGGATTCCGGTACGGAAGCCTTGCGTGTCCCCAAAACTCTCTTTGCGAAGCGAGACCCCATAGCGCGAATTGAATTGGTAGTTCGCATAGCCGGCGATGCCGTTCCAGTGAGCGGTCGCGAAGGCCAGCGGGCCGGTGTTTATTCCATCGCCCAGCTGAGTGCCATTGTCATAGTTGGCGATGATGGTCAGGGCACTCGTGGGATGCACGGTCAACACGCCGTCGTAGAGCATGCGGTTGGTCACGACGGGATATTGCGTGAGCGCGCCGTTCAAGATTCCATTTAACGCGAAATCGTTGCCATTGTACGTATCGAGCGTGAGCGCGTACCCCGGGGACGGGGTCAGGACGATCGCACCCTCCAGCGTTTTCTTCTTCCCGGCGAACTTCCAATCGTCCCAGCCGTTATTCGCGCCTACGATGAGTGAGACTTTGGAGTTGTACGCATACGTCAAACGCGCACCCGTGTGCGTGAACGGCACCGCGTCGCCGAACAGATAGGAACGGGAAAAATTCGTGTTGTTCGGCGCTTCAATGACCTCGGCGCCGGCGAGCGAGGAAAATTTCCCCGCAATGAGCGTCAGCGGTCCCCGCACGGCCTGTAGATAAGCCTGTGTGAGGTTCGAGCCGGAGCGGGACTGGCCGTTCGAGGCGATGACATCGGCATCGCTACCGAAGCTGCCCTCGAGCTTGCCGCTCACCACGCTGCCATTCAGTAAAAGTTGCACGTTGGCATTTTGCAAGTTGAGCGTATCGTTGAAGTCGTTTGGCGTCGCGAGTTGACGGCCGCCGTTGGCGTCGAAAAACGCTCCGTTTGCGCCGTCGAAGATCCGGCTGGGCGTGCCGTTGACGAAGCGGACCTGGTCGGTGAGACCAATGGTCGTGAAGCCTGTATCGCCGTAGCCGCTGAGCGTGATCAGTTTGAAGGGCGTGGCCGAGGCTGACGGCGCCGGCGCGGTCGCGTTACTCGTCGTAGGCTTCGGGCTCGTCGACGGACTTGGCGACGGCGAAGGCGAGGTTTGTGCGCTCGCCCGGCCGGCGCAGGTGAGCGCGGCAGCGACGATCGTCATCGCTCTGAGACGTACGAAGTTGGGCAATGGAAACTCCCTAAGACGCTAACTGCGCTTGCCGTCGAGCGCAAGGTTCAGCTCGAGTACGTTGACGTGCGGCTCTCCGAGAAAACCGAGCTCACGGCCGTGCACATGCGTATTTATGATCGCGTCCACTGTCGCAAGGCTCATGTGGCGCGTCTGCGCGACGCGGAGCGCCTGGTAGAACGCTGCTTCCGGAGAGATGTCGGGGTCGATGCCGCTTCCGCTCGATGTCACAAGGTCCATCGGCACCGGCAGTGCCGCAGCCGGGTTCGCTTTGCGCAGAGCCTTGATCGCGTCGCCCGTTGCTTTGATCAGTTTCTTCGAGGTCGGTCCGAGGTTCGTACCGCTGGTGGCAGTCGGATCGTAACCGTTCTTGCCGGCAGCCGACGGCCGCCCTGCAAAGTACTGCGGCTGCGTCCACAACTGGCCGATGATATCCGAGCCGACGAGCTTGCCACCTACGCGCACGAGCGATCCGCCGGCTTGATTCGGGAAGGCGAGCATCCCGATTCCGGTCATGCCGAGCGGGTAGATGATGCCGAAGAGAATGACCGAGACGACGGTAAAGAGCGCGGACGTCAGGAGGTGATGGAGCGTGCTATCCTTGTTGCCTTCTTCCGGAGTAGCAACCGTCGGTGTGTTGGCCGTAAGCGATGGGCTTGTCATGAGTTTTTCTTTCGCCTCTCAGGTGAGGTACAGCGCAGAGAGGATGAGGTCGATGATCTTGATGCCGACGAACGGCGCAATGATGCCGCCGACGCCGTAAATCAACACGTTGTCACGCAGGACGGCATTGGCACCACGGGGACGGTATGCCACCCCGCGCAGCGCAAGGGGAATGAGCGCGACGATGATCAGCGCGTTGAAGATGACCGCTGAGAGGATCGCACTCTGCGGCGTCGCGAGGCGCATGACGTTGAGCGCTTGCATTGCGGGATAAGCGGTCACGAACATCGCCGGAAGGATCGCGAAATATTTGGCGACGTCGTTGGCGATCGAGAAGGTCGTGAGCGCACCGCGCGTCATCAGAAGCTGCTTGCCGATCTCGACGACTTCGATCAACTTAGTCGGATCGGAGTCGAGGTCGACCATGTTCGCTGCTTCCTTCGCAGCTTGAGTACCGGAATTCATCGCGACGCCGACGTCCGCTTGCGCAAGCGCCGGTGCGTCGTTCGTGCCGTCGCCCGTCATCGCGACGAGACGCCCGGAATCTTGCTCGCGTTTGATCAGCCCCATCTTGGTTTCGGGGGTAGCCTCGGCGAGGAAGTCGTCCACGCCTGATTCGCGGGCGATCGCGCCGGCCGTGAGCGGATTGTCACCGGTAATCATGATCGTGCGGATGCCCATCGCGCGCAGACGGTCGAAGCGCTCTTTCATATTGGGCTTCAGGATGTCTCGCAGCGCGATCACGCCCAGGATCTGCCGGTCCTCGGCCAGCAACAGCGGCGTGCCGCCCGCGCGCGCGATGCGGTCGACGTCGCCAGCGAGTACGTTGACATCGGCGCCGCCGCGCTCGCGCACCCACGCGCGGACCGCATCCGGCGCACCCTTGCGGATCGAGCGTCCGCCGGCGAGATCGAGTCCGCTCATTCGCGTATAGGCCGAAAACGGCACGAACTGCGAGCCCTGCGCCGGTTCGCGGTTGCCATCCACGAGAGCCGCATCCTGCTGCGCCAGCAGAACGATTGAACGGCCTTCGGGCGTTTCGTCGGCAAGTGAGGAGTAGTAAGCGGCCACAGAGGCCGCTTGACGACCGACTCCATCGGCCGTGATAATCTCCGTCGCCTGGCGGTTGCCCAGTGTGATCGTACCGGTCTTATCCAGCAGCAGCGTGTCGACGTCGCCGGCCGCTTCAACGGCGCGGCCGCTCATCGCGAGCACGTTACGTTGGAGAACGCGATCCATGCCCGCGATTCCGATGGCCGAAAGCAAGCCTCCAATCGTCGTCGGGATCAGGCAGACGAGCAAGGCGATCAAGACGGTGACGCTCTGCACGTACCCGGCATAGATCGAGAACGGGCCGAGCGTGACGACGGCAAACACGAAGATGATCGTGAGGCCCGCGAGCAAGATCGAGAGCGCGATTTCGTTCGGCGTCTTCTGGCGCGATGCGCCTTCGACGAGCGAGATCATGCGGTCGAGGAACGACTCTCCGGGATTGGAACTGATGCGAACGACGATGTAGTCCGAGAGCACCCGCGTTCCGCCCGTAACGGCACTCCGGTCACCCCCCGATTCCCTTATCACCGGGGCCGACTCACCCGTAATCGCGGATTCGTCGACGGAGGCCGCCCCTTCGACGACGTCGCCGTCGCCCGCGATCAATTCGCCCGGTTCGACGCGAATCAGATCGCCCTTACGTAAAACGTTGGCACTGACCATCACGGCTTTGCCGCCCACGATCTTACGCGCTTGAGTGTCCGTTTTCGTGCGGCGGAGGAAGTCCGCTTGAGCCTTACCACGGCCTTCCGCCACCGCCTCGGCATAGTTCGCGAAGACGACCGTGAACCAGAGCCACAGCGAGATCGCAATATCGAAGCCGGCGTTCGCTCCACCGCGCGCGGCGAGATCGCGGAAGAAAAACAGCGTCGTGACGAGAGCGCCGACTTCCACGATAAACATGACGGGATTACGCAGCTGCCAGCGGGGATCGAGCTTGACGAACGAATCCCGGATGGCCCGTAAGACGATCGCGCGATCAAAGAGCGAGCGCTGTTGGGGACGGCGCTCGACGCGACGAGACGACAGCATGTTAGAAAGTCTTTCCTTGCAGCAATTGCAGTTGCTCCGCGATGGGCCCGAGGGCGTCGGCTGGTATGAACGTCAACAAGCCGACGATGACGATGACGCCGAGAAGCAGCGCTACGAAGATCGGCGAATACGTCGAAAACGTGCCGGCGGTCTCCGCAACGCTCTTCTTGCCGGCCAGTGACCCGGCGAGCAGGATGGCTGGGATGATGAACAGGAAGCGCCCGAAGATCATCGCAATCCCGGTTGCGAAGTTGAGGTATGTATTGCCGCTGACGCCTCCGAACGCGCTGCCGTTGTTCTCCGTCGTCGAAGCGAACATGTAGATCATTTCGGAGAAGCCGTGGGCACCGTTGTTGCTCAGTTGGCCCGTGGCTGCGGGCAAAAGCACCGAGATCGCGGGCAGTACGAGCCCGAAGACCGGAAGCACGAGCACCGCGAGGATCGCGAGCTGCACTTCGCGTCGCTCGATTTTCTTGCCGAGAAACTCGGGGGTACGCCCCACCATGAGACCGGCGATGAAGACCGTCAGCACGACGAAGACAATCATGCCGTACAGCCCCGTTCCAACGCCGCCGAACGCTACTTCGCCGAGCTGGATGTTGAGCAGCGGCATGAGGCCGCCGAGCGCCGTCCACGAATCGTGCATGGAATTGACTGCGCCGCACGACGTGTCGGTTGAGATCGTTCCGAACAGAGCCGAGCCCGACGTTCCGAAACGAACCTCTTTACCTTCGAGGTTGCCGCCCGCTACCCCGAGATGGTGCACGAGCGGATTGCCGGCGCCTTCGGCGATGTTTGCGGTAGAAAAGGAGACGACGAAGAGTATGCTCATCGTCGCGAAGAGTGCCCAACCCTGCCGCTGGTCCCGGGCGAAACGGCCATACGTGTATGTCAGTGCCGCCGGGATGAGAAACATCGCCAGCA
>JAABUX010010222.1_pt1 | contig 10505 bp, 11 predicted proteins | sample 5561851 | NCBI WGS metagenome assembly JAABUX01 (sample SAMN10711883, study PRJNA513361) | rock metagenome | isolation source: Antarctica rocks | place: Antarctica: Victoria Land, Richard Nunatak red sandstone | collected 2016-01-03 | reverse complement strand
ATCGTCGGCGGCACCGGCGATTGGTGGCGTCACATGATGTCGATCCTGCCTATCGTGCCGAAACGCCCGGAGGTGAGCCGGGTCTACGCGCTGTCCTGCCTCATCCTGCAGGGCGGAGCGCTGTTCTTCTGCGACACCCACATGAACCTCGATCCGACCGCCAGGGAGATCGCCGAGATGACCTTGCTCGCGGCCGACGCCGTGCGCAGCTTCGGGCTGGAGCCGAAGGTGGCGCTGCTGTCCCACTCCAGCTTCGGCGCCAGCAACTCCCCGCCCGCCCGCAAGATGCGCCAGGCGCTGGCGCTGCTGCGGGTCCAGGCGCCGGACCTCGAGGTGGATGGCGAGATGCACGCCGACGCGGCCCTGAGCGAGGCGATCCGCGACCGGGCCGTCCCGGACAGCCGATTGTCCGGGACGGCGAACCTTCTCGTGCTGCCGACGCTGGATGCTGCAAACATCGCGTTTAACCTGCTGAAAGCGAGCGCCGACGGCCTGCCGGTCGGGCCGATCCTGCTCGGAATGTGCAAACCGATCCATGTTTTGGTGCAGAGCGTCACGGCGAGAGGCATTGTCAACCTGAGTGCGATCGCCGCGACCCAAGCCGCCTCCGCGCCATAGTGATGCCGTCATGCACCCTTAGGCGCACCGTGCTTGCTCATCCGGCGGTTGGCGTGCGACGAGACGGTTCATATCGAACACGCGCGGTCTGACTCGCCGGACTCCACTGTCAAATCTTTTCCCCAGCGAAGGAACCGACCTCCATGAAACCTTTGCGGAAAGCCGTCCTGCCGGTCGCGGGCCTTGGCACACGCTTCCTTCCTGCGACCAAGGCGACAGCGAAGGAAATGCTGCCGATCGTCGATAAGCCGCTGATCCAGTACGCGGTCGAGGAGGCTCGCGCGGCCGGCATCGAGCAATTCTGCATGGTTACCGGCCGCGGCAAGACGGCGCTGGTCGAGCATTTCGACATCGCCTACGAACTGGAAGTGACGTTGCGCGAGCGCGGCAAGACCGAGATGCTCAAGATGCTGAACGACATGGCGGTGCCGCCAGGTTCGATCGCGACCGTTCGCCAGCAGGTGCCGCTTGGCCTGGGCCACGCCATCTGGTGCGCCCGGGCGTTCATCGGCGACGACCCATTCGCCATCTTGTTGCCGGACGATCTCGTGCTCAGCGACACGCCATGCCTGAAGCAATTGGCCGACGCGTATGTCCAGACCGGCGGCAATGTGGTGGCGGTGACCGAGGTCCCGCCGGAGCAAACCAACCGCTATGGCATCCTAGAGATCGGGGCTGACGATGGCCGACTGGTCGAGGTGCTCGGCCTGGTCGAGAAACCCGAGCCGGAGAACGCGCCGTCGAACCTGTCGATCATCGGGCGCTACGTGCTGATGCCGGAGGTGATGGGTTACCTGTCCAAGATGGAGCGCGGCGCCGGCAACGAGGTGCAGTTGACGGACGCGATGGCCAAGATGATCGGCCATACCCCATTCCACGGGCTGCGCTACGAAGGCAAGCGCTTCGATTGCGGCGATAAAGTTGGGTACTTAGAGGCGCAAATCGCGTTCGCTCTGAAACGCCCGGACATCAGTGGTGCGGTGCGCGAGTTCCTGAAGCATTATCGCGAGTCCTAAACCATGAGCTTCCAGCACGATTTCGACCCAACGTCCCTGCGCGAGTACGACATCCGCGGGATCGTCGGCAAGACGCTGCACCCGGTGGACGCCTTCGCCATCGGTCGAACGTTCGGGACCATCGTCGCGCGCGCCGGCGGCAAGACCGTCGCGGTCGGCTATGACGGCCGGCTGTCCTCGCCGGACCTGGAGCCGCCGCTGGTCGAGGGGCTGAAGGCGAGTGGGATGGAGGTGCTGCGCGTCGGCTGCGGCCCCACGCCGATGCTGTACTTCGCCGCCACCACGCTGGAGACGGACGGCGCGGTGATGGTGACCGGCAGCCATAACCCGCCCGACTACAACGGCTTCAAGATGATGCTGGGCCGCAAGCCGTTTTTTGGCGCGCAGATCAAGCAGGTCGGCACGATGGCGGCGGCCGGCGACGTCGTCGAGGAAACCACTGGCTCGGACCGGGCGGTGGATGTGAGCAGCGATTACGTGGCGCGGCTGATCTCGGACTGGGATGGCGGCGACCGCATCCTCAACGTGGTGTGGGACAACGGCAACGGCGCCGCGGGCGAGATGCTGCAGCGCCTGGTCCGTTCGCTGCCCGGCAAGCATACCGTGCTGAACGGCGAGATCGACGGGCGCTTTCCGGCCCACCACCCCGACCCGACCGTGCTGAAGAACCTCGAGCAGTTGATCGCCGCCGTGCGGGAGCATGGCGCCGACCTCGGCATTGCCTTCGACGGCGACGCCGACCGGATCGGCGTAGTGGATGATAGCGGCGCCATGCTGTTCGGCGACCAACTGCTGGTGGTGCTGGCCCGCGACGTGCTGCGCGCCCACCCCGGCGGCACCATCATCGCCGACGTGAAAGCCAGCCAGGTGCTGTTCGACGAGGTCGCCCGCGCCGGCGGCAAGCCGCTGATGTGGAAAACCGGGCACTCGCTGATCAAGGCCAAGATGGCGGAGGTCGGCTCTCCTTTGGCCGGGGAGATGAGCGGCCACGTGTTCTTCGCCGACCGCTGGTACGGCTTCGACGACGCGCTGTACGCCGCCGTCCGGCTGCTCGGGATCGTGGCCCGGATGACGGAGCCGCTCTCGGCCGTGCGCGAGGCGCTGCCGCACGTCATCAACACGCCGGAGCTGCGGTTCGACTGCGCCGACACCCGCAAGTTCGCGGTCATCGAGGAGGTCGCCGCCCGGCTGCGGACCGAGAGCGCCGAGGTGGCCGACATCGACGGCGTGCGGGTCAAGACGGACGACGGCTGGTGGCTGCTGCGCGCGTCCAACACCCAGGCGGTGCTGGTGGCGCGCTGCGAAGCCATGAGTGCCGAGGGATTGGAGCGGCTGAAGGCGGCTTTGGCCCAGCAATTGGAAGCGTCCGGGCTGGCCGCGCCCGATTTCAGCGGCGAAAACGCCGGGCACTGATGCTTCAAGCTCCGCCCGCGCAGCCTGGCCAGCGTGAGGACGAGATCGACACGCCGGCGCTGGTGCTCGATCTCGACGCGTTCGAGGCCAATTTGGACCGGATGGCGGCGTTGCTGGAGGGCACGGGGGTCCGCCTGCGCGCCCACGCCAAGACGCATAAATCGCCGGTGATCGCGCACCTGCAAATGGCGCGCGGCGCGGTCGGGCAATGCGTGCAGAAGGTGGCGGAGGCCGAGGCGCTTGCCTGGGGCGGGGTGCCGGACATCCTGGTCAGCAACGAGGTGGTCGGCGCGGCCAAGCTCGCCCGGCTCGCGGCCTTGGCCCGGATTGCCCGCATCGCTGTCTGCGTCGACGATCCGCACCAGGTTGCGGCCCTGGCCAAGGCGGCGGCGGCGGCCGGCGTGCGGCTGTCGGCGTTGGTCGAGATCGAGGTCGGTTCGGGTCGCTGCGGGGTCGTGCCCGGCCCGGCTGCCGTGGCCCTGGCCCGGCAGATCGCCGACTCGCCTCACCTGCATTTCGGCGGCATCCAGGCCTATCACGGGGGCGCCCAGCACATTCGCGCGCCGGCAGACCGGTATCACGCGATCGCTGCGGTCGTCGCCGCAGCCCGGCGCACCGTGGAGCAATTGCGCCAGCAGGGGCTCGATTGCCCGATCGTCGGCGGCGGCGGCACGGGGACGTTCGGGTTGGAGGCGGCGTCCGGCGTTTTCACTGAAATCCAGGCCGGCAGCTACTGCTTCATGGACGCCGACTACGCGCGCAACGAGGACGCGCCGCCGTTCCAGCAGGCCTTGTTCGTGCTTGCGACCGTGATGAGCGCGGCGCAGCCCGGCGTGGCCGTGCTGGACGCCGGGCACAAGGCGGTCGCAGTCGATAGCGGGCTGCCGCTGGTGTGGCAGCGTCCGGATTTGCGCTACGCCGGGGCGTCGGACGAGCACGGAACGCTGCGCTGCGACGGCCTAGCCCCGGCGCTCGGCGGCAAACTGCGCCTCGTGCCGGGCCATTGCGACCCGACGGTCGATCGCTACGATTGGTACGTCGGCGTGCGCCACGGCCGGGTCGAGTGTCTCTGGCCAGTTGCGGCGCGTGGCAGCATGAGCTGACGGGCGGCACGGCGGTCCTGACCGGGCGTAGATTCCGCGTTCACCCGGGAGCGCCGTGAAGGGCGTGTCCAGGCCCTGGATGCTGTCTGCCGCACTCAGGTAAAGCAGTCCGTCCGGCGTCATCTGATCGGCGACCAGGTTGAGCACGCGTGTTTTATCGGTAATATTAAAATAAATCAATAAGTTGCGCAGAAATACGAGGTCGAAAATCCCCAACGTTTTCAGATCACCCAGAAGGTTCGCACGCTGGAAGCTGCACATCGCGCGCAGCGGGGCCGAGATGCGCCATCCCGCGGGCTCCTGCGTGAAATGCTTCAGCAGCAATCGAACGGGGAGGCCGCGCTGCACTTCGAATTGCGTGAACAGGCCGGTGCGCGCGCGGGCAACTTGCTCGCGCGAGAGATCGGTGCCGACGATATCGACTTGATGTGTCGCCGCCGCCGCCTCGACGATCATTGCGAGGGAGTAGGCCTCCTGCCCGGACGACGCCGCCGCCGACCAGACCCGCACGGGGCGCGACGCTGAGCATAGGCGAGGCAGGGCGACGTTGTGGACATGCGCGAACGGCGTGCCGTCGCGAAAGAACAGCGACTCGTTGGTCGTCATCGCCTCCAGCACGTCCTGCACGAGCCCGTGGTCGGGGCCACACCCGGCGAGCCGGGCTGCCAGCGCGTCGAGTCCCGCAAATCCCTCGCGTTTCAGCAGGGGGGCCAGCCGGGTTTCGAGCAAATAGAGCTTGTCGCGGCCCAGCACGAGGCCCGAACCGGCGCGCACGATCGCAGCGAGCGCGTCGAACGCCGTCATCGCAGGACGAGGCTGCGGATTTTCGCGCCGAGCTCGGCCAGGGGCAGCACGGCGTGGCACAAGCCCGCACGGGCGACAGCGCCGGGCATGCCCCAGACGACGCTGGTCGCCTCGTCCTGCGCCAGCGCCATGCCGCCGCCTTCGACTATGCAGCGCGCGCCATCCAGGCCATCCCGTCCCATTCCGGTCAGCATCACTGCCAGCACCTGCCCAGGACACGCGGCGGCTGCACTTCGCATCATGAGGTTCACCGACGGGCGGCAGTAATTCTCGGCGGGGCCACTCGACAGACAGGTTCGCAGTCCGCCAGCGACGGCGTGCACCAGGAAATGCCGGTCGCCCGGCGCGAGGTAGATGCGGCCCGGGGCCAGCATTTCGCCGCCTTGGGCCTCCGTGCACGGCATGACGCCGAGCCGGGTGATGTGCTCGGCCAAGATGGGCGTGAACATCGGCGGCATGTGCTGCGTCAGAACGAGGGGGATCGGAAGGTGCTGGAGTTCAGGCACGAGCGTGAACAACGCATTCGGCCCGCCGGTCGAGCTGCCGATGGCCAGCAGTTGCGGCGGCTGGCGGGCGAGGCGGGGCCGCAGGATCGAGGATGTGGGGTCGGCCGCGGTGCGCCGTCGCAGCCGGGTCAATCCGTGGACCTTGGCCAGCAGCTCCTCGCTGAAACGGCTGCCGGATGCGCCGTCGCTGGCGCGGGGTTTGGGAAGGTAGTCGGACGCGCCGAGGCTGAGCGCCTGCAGCGCCGCTTCAGCCCCGCGGGTGGTCGTGGTCGAGGAGATCAGCACCCGTACCGACGGGTCCGCGCCGAGCAGAAGCGGAAGGGCCGTCATTCCATCCATCACCGGCATTTCGAGGTCGAGCACCACGACGTCGACCGGCTGCGCGCCGCCCCGTCGCCGGTCGCCTTCCAGGACGGCAAGCTTTCCGTCGCCGACCCGGGCTACCACGCTGATGCCGGGCTCACGCTCCAGGATGCGGCTGACGGCGGCGCGGACCAGGGCAGAATCGTCGCAGATGACGACGTTGATGACTTCAGCCACGGGCGGTTGGGTAGTGCGGATTACAGCAGCCCCAGCTGGGTGAACTTACCGACCAGGATGTCGGAGTCGAACGGCTTCATGATGTATTCCTGGGCGCCTTGGGCCAGCGCTTCCGCGACGAAGGCGCGCTCATTCTCGGTGGTGCAGAACAGCACCGGCGGCTGCCCCGGCCCGAACTCGGCCCGCAGCGCCTTGAGGAACGCCAAGCCGTCCATCACGGGCATGTTCCAATCCAGCAGAACGCACCGGGGCAGCTCACGCCGGCACAGGTCCAGTGCGTCCTCGCCGTTCTCCGCCTCCCGCACCGCGAAGCCGTTCTGCTCCAGGATGCGACGCGCCACCTTGCGCACAACCCGGCTGTCATCCACCACCAGGCAGACAGGTCGTAGAGGGCTGATTGGCTCGTGCATCGCTTGCTCCGTCAGATGGAGCGATCATGGCGTGGCGAGGCGAACGAATCGTTAACCGGGCGAGAGCAGAAGCGGCGCTGGCTGCCCGTCGGCGCTGCCCGCCATCAGCAGCGTCAGCCGTAGCCCGGCGTCGCGAGCCAGCAGCACGACCAGCGGCGCCAGCAACCCGCGCGCGGACTCGGGCATCGGCCCCGCGCTGACGAGCAGGGACGCGAAGCCCAGCGGCCAGGCGGCGCGGGGGCCGCGCGGCACGATCGCGAGCCCGGTGCCGACAGCGCCGCTCAGCGTCACCACGCCGCCGCCGGGAAGCGCCTCGATCCCCAGCAGCAGCAGATTCAGCACCAGCCGTCCGATCGGGCTCGGCAAGCTGCCATCCGCCAGCCCCGCCACATCCAGGCTCATTCGGCTGGCGTGGCCGGCGAGCATCGCCGCGATCTCGGACGGCGAGAGCGCGCCGCAATCGCCGGCCCACGCCGCCCGAAACAGCCGCAGCCGACGGGTGAGTGCGCCCGCCGACTCCGTCGCGACAGACAGCGCTTCCGCCGCGTTGGCGGGGTCGTCGACCGCGACTTCGACCGCGCCGGCCAGGCTCCCAAGCGAGCTGCTCAAATCATGGCACAGGCGCTCGCACAGCAATTCCGCCAAGCGAAGCGCTCCGTCATCGCGGTTTGGTGCGGCGGCCTCAACCATGCGAGCCTACCCTGGTCGTGTCACGCAACCATAGCCCGTTCCGGAGGTTTGCCGAAGCATGTCCACCCGGTTTGCCTCCCATCTCGAACCCGGCGACCGGGTGCGCCATCCGTCGCAGCCGGATTGGGGCATGGGCCAGGTGCAATCGGTGATCGACGACCGCGTGACGGTGAATTTCGAGCACGCCGGCAAGGTGCTGATCAACGCGCGGCTCGTCGCGTTGCAGGTGCAGCCCCGACCGTCACGCACCGGGGGCTCGCAGGACGGGGCTTGAACGCAAGCCGCCAAATGCCGACAATCCAGTATATCGAGAAAGGTATCGTCGTCCCATGATCGACCCGTTCGGCCGGTCCATCACCTACCTCCGCGTCTCCGTCACCGACCGGTGCGACCTTCGCTGCGTCTACTGCATGGCGGAGGACATGACGTTCCTGCCCAAGCGCGACGTGCTGTCGCTGGAGGAACTCGATCGGGTCTGCGGCGCATTCGTCCGCCTCGGCGTGCGCAAGCTGCGCATCACCGGGGGTGAGCCGCTGGTGCGCCGCGACGTGCTGACGCTGTTCCGCAGCCTCGGCGCGCGGCTTGGCCAAGGGTTGGACGAGGTGACCCTGACCACCAACGGCACCCAGCTTGCCCGTCACGCGGAGGCGCTGCACGCGGCGGGGGTGCGCCGGGTGAACGTGAGCCTCGACACGCTGTCGCCCGAGCGGTTCGCCCGTATCACGCGCTGGGGCCGGATCGAGACGACCTTGCAGGGCATCCGCGCCGCCCGCGCCGCCGGGCTGGCGGTGAAGGTGAACGCGGTGGCGCTGCGGGGCGAGAACGAGGACGAATTCGACGACATGCTGGCCTGGGCTGGCCGCGAAGGGCTGGATTTGTGCCTGATCGAGACGATGCCGATGGGCGAGATCAGCGAGGACCGGGCCGACCAGTACCTGCCGCTTTCGGTCGTGCGCGCGCGCCTGCGCCGCCGCTGGACCTTGAACGAGACCGACTATCAAACCGGCGGCCCGGCGCGCTACTACGACGTGGCCGAAACGGGGCAGCGGATCGGCTTCATCACGCCGATGACTCATAATTTCTGCGAGGGCTGCAATCGCGTGCGGCTGACCTGCACGGGTACCCTATATTTATGCCTTGGCCAGGACGATGCCGCGGATTTGCGCCGCGTGCTGCGCCAGGACGCCTCCGACGCCGGGCTGGACGCAGCGATCCGGGAAGCGATCACCCGCAAGCCGCGCGGGCATGATTTCGTCATCGACCGTCGCCGACCAGGCGCCGTGGTCGCGCGCCACATGAGCACGACGGGCGGCTAGTTTTCATCAACGGCCATTCAGAGGATGCCGCCACCGGAACAGGTGGCGATACCGGCGCGCATGACGCCGTGAGCGACGCGGGTCCTGGCAAGTCGGCAACGAAGCCGTAACGCCTCAATCGTCCCGTAGAGCGTCGGCGAGCGAAACGCGCCCGCTTCCCCGAGCCAGCGGTTGCGGCTGCGAGGCCGCCGGCGCCCACCCCGTCATCATCGCCAGCCGAAGCGTGGCAGTCGCCCGGCCCTCGACCATGGCCAGACGGGCGAGGGCGGCCGGGAACAGCACGGCGGGCGGCACCAAGCGGCTCCGCAACGCGATCGCATTGCCCTCGCCGGCCGCACGAAGATCGCGCAGCAGCGCCGCCGGGTCGGCGTAACGCAAGGTGATCTCGTCGCCATCGACCACGGGGAGCGCGAACCCGGCCCGCTGCAGCAGGCTCCCGCAATCCCGTAAATCCGCGAACGGCGACACCCGCGGGGCCGCGCCTCCCGTGAGGTCCGCTTCCGCCTCCGTCAGCGCTGTCCGCAGTTCGGCCAGAGTGCCGAGCGCGGGCAGGCTGGCCAGCAGCAACCCGTCCGGTTCGAGCGCCTGCCGCAACTGGATGAGCGCGCCGGGCAGGTCGTTAACCCAGTGCAGCGACAAATTGGCGACGATCAGGTCGAAGCTGGCGGGCGCGAACGGCAACCACTCCTCGTCCACCGCGACCGTCGGCGCCGGATTGAGCGCCGCCATTCGGGGCGACAGGTCACAGCTCACGGTCGCGATGCCGCGCGCGCGCAGCAGGGGCGCCACCACGCCGCGTCCGCCCACGTCCAGCGCCCGCGTGAAGCGCCGGGTCGTGTCGTCGAGCCGGTCCAGCAGACGGTCGGCGACCTCGGACAAGATGCTCGCGACCTCGGCGGGTCGGGCACGGTCGCGGTGCAGGCGCACGGCCCGGCGGTCGAAGATGTTCACATTATTCATGCAGCGCATGTGAGCGTGACGACCGACACTGCCAAGACGATCCGGGGTAGGATGGCCCATGAGCGCCCGCGTCCTCCTGGGTTGGCTGGCGTCCAGCGGTCGGGCAGGGCTCGACCTGCTATTGCCGTCGCACTGCCTAACCTGCGCGACGCCGGTCGAAGCGCCGGGGCGGCTCTGCGCCGACTGCTTCGGCCGCACCAGCTTCGTCACCGACCCGTGCTGCGTCCGCTGCGGCGTGCCGTTCGCGAGCGCCGGGCAGGGCGGCCGGGACATGACGTGCCCCGGCTGCGAGGCGACGCCGCCGGCCTGGCGGCAGGCCCGCGCCGCCCTTCGCTACGACGACCAGACCCGCCGCATCGTCATGCCGTTCAAATACGGCGACCGGGTGGAGATCGCGCTCGCGCTCGCCCACCACATGCGCCGCGCCGGGGTCGCGCTGCTGCGGGAGGCCGAGGTGCTCGTGCCCGTGCCGCTGCATCGCCGCCGGCTGCGAACCCGGCGCTACAACCAATCGGCCCTGCTCGCCGCGGCCTTGGCCCGCCTAGCGGAGCGTCCGGCGGTGCTGGATGCCCTGCAGCGCATCCGCGTCACTGCGCCACTCGGGGAAAAGTCGGGTCGCGAGCGTGAGGCGGAGGTGGCGGGCGCGTTCGTGCTCCGCCCAGGACGGGAGCACCGGATCGTGGGGCGGCGGGTGCTGCTGATCGATGACGTGCTGACATCGGGCGCCACGGCGAACGCGTGCGCCCGCGCGCTGCTGGCAAAGGGCGCCGCACAGGTCGACGTGCTGGTGGCGGCGCGGGTGCCCGACCGGCGGCTGGACTAGGGCATCATCCGTGCTGATAGACGCAGGGAAGATGCTCTAGCCGTTGGTTTTGGCGAGCGTCGTTATCCGACAGGTGATCCCGTTCGGTGGGATGATGCTCTAGGCAACAACAGCAATTCTAATTGGTCGTTTGGCTGCATTAGCTTCACCGTGCGAGTTGGGCCTCGACGTGGGGCGGCGGTCAGGGCTGTTCAACGCTCTTGCGCCACCGCGACTGAGTCCGATGTGCAACACGCGCTGCGTGAAGCGACCGTTCTACTGCGTGGGGGGATTCTCAAAGGGGGCAATCTCTGACTCTTCGCAAAG
>JAABUX010010221.1_pt1 | contig 10507 bp, 20 predicted proteins | sample 5561851 | NCBI WGS metagenome assembly JAABUX01 (sample SAMN10711883, study PRJNA513361) | rock metagenome | isolation source: Antarctica rocks | place: Antarctica: Victoria Land, Richard Nunatak red sandstone | collected 2016-01-03 | reverse complement strand
CGTTTGCCAGCTCAGGAATTCTCACTTTTCCAACGCTCACATGCAGGACCTTGACACCATCGCCTCGATCGCGGCGTCTGCACGAGGTCACAGGACATGCAACATCCCGCTGCCCTTTTGATCCAATGCCATGAAACGGCAGGCATCTCACCTTAGCCAGCATGCGGTGGAGAAGGTCCGCCAGCTGCGGCTCCAGGCCCGCCTCAGCCGGGATCTCCAGCGGCTGCGTCCTGTTGTGTCAAACTCAACATCCCTCAATGCTTATCCGCCTTTCCTCCGTCACAGAGCTGGAACGCGGATGATGACGGTGTGTGTCAAGCTCTGTCGAGGGTTTAAGGTCAGGGTGCGAGCGAGGGGCAAGGTTGGGGAGGATCACAAGTAAGTGGATCAAAGTAGAGTAGAGCAGAGTAGTCAGACCTGGCCGCCTCGAATAGGTCCGGCACAGACACCGCCCGGAAGGGCGTGCGGCCGCAGACCAGCGTGTACAGCGTTGCGCCCAGGGCGTACACGTCCGCCGGCTTGCCCCTGCGTGGCGGAAGCGCATGCTCATCCGGCCCAGCTCAGATGTTTTGGACCTGCCGTGTCGGAACCACATCTGCAAGCCAGATTGACCACGGTCATGATGCTGCCTGACCGCAAAATTTGCTCAGCGCGGCTACACAAAGCTCTGTCCGCAAAGCATCTGATCGCACTGTCGATTGACTAGAGGCCAATGGCAGCACCTCTGCCTGAGGCCAGCCCATCAAACCATCTCAGTGCGTCATGGGTAGACGGCAAAGCCTCAAACGCGGGTGCAACCTGGCTCAACCCATGTGCCTCGATACAGTTGGCAGCGGGGCCTCGCCTGTAGCGGCGGTGGGAGGACGTCATCTCGGGCGCCATGAACGCCGGCGTCCCATGCCGCGGCCGGTGCAGCATCTCGTCCCCGCCGCGCTCCGCTGCGGGCCAATGACTTGCGTAATTCAGCGACAATGTCAACGGTTGCAGCAGAATAACCAGCTGTTAATTGGAGGTGTTGCAAATCATGTCAGTGACTTGAAATCTTGAATTTGAGTTACACAGCTTCGAGCTTGGTTTTCCCATATAGCTGCAGACACGCAGTCGGGCAAATCCCTGCCCCACGGACTGTAGACAGCGATGCTTGCCATCAGCAGCACATCAGGATTGTCCATATGGCAGCCTACCTCGCGGGTTGCAGTGTTGTAGCATGGACTTGGGATACGGGGAGAGTACGTTTAAGCATCAGATGTTTATCGTCACTGCGGCAGGCACGAGACGTCATGAATGCAAAACTTGGCGCAACGCCCTCGAGCGAGGACAACAACCTCCTTCACAGCAGCCTCCTCCTCAGTGCGTACATGCTGATAGTGCTGGAAGAGCTACAAGGTTTGCATTACCCGTTTTCGGGCTACGCCTCATAGACGCTCTCAGCGCTACCAGCACTTCAGCACCGAGGAGGACGCTGCTATAAGAGAGTGCTGGATGGTATTGTCACGGAGGGTAGCTGCCAGGGTTTGCTCACCGCAGCCAAAGTCGGAGAGCGCGCAGCCGGCGACGCCGCCCAGCAGCACATTGTCCGGCTTGATGTCGCCGTGCACGATGCCCTGGTCGTGCATGTGCTTCAGGCCCTGCAGCGAAGTAACGGGTGGTCGGGCTTGATGTCGTGATAGTCGGAAGTGGTCGTTATTGTCACAAGGAAGTCACAAGATGTATGCTCGTCGCGTGGCCATCACCCATATCAACACATTGAATGCACGGTGAGGTGAAGTCGGTGGATGGAAACTGAGGGGCATGGCAGCCCTGAGCGTCAAGGTGACAGCTCGCCTCTCACAGAGTATAAACAATGTCGCATTGCAGCTGTCGGTGCTTCAGTGATAAGGCGTGCGGTCACCCTCACCCGTGCTATGCTGCGGAAGTGTATCCTGGCCGTGTCCGGGTGCATGCGCCGCAGCGTGGCCTCGTCGATGGCGCGCCGGCTGACCAGCCCGCCGCCCGCCATGTACTGCAGCACCAGCAGCGCGCGGGTGCTCCGCGGGTCGTCGATCACCTGCGTCCCGGGCTCAGCACAGGCGTCTGGGTATGCGCAGAGGTTGCTGGGTGCTTGCGTGCACTCCGATGACATGTACCTCAGAGCTGTGGTCTGAGAGTACACAGCTTTGCAGCGGCAACACCGTATACTCAGGAGCAGCTGCAGTGAGCCAGATACAGGCTGTGGATCCGTCGATGCTAGTTGCATTTGCCGTTGCGTACGTGCAGAGGTCAGGATCTGTGCTGTACGCAGCCTTGCGAAGCATGCCCTACCTCGTGCAGGGCGACGATGTTGGGGTGCCGCAGCGACCGCATGATCTCCACCTCCTTGCGCAGCATCGCCATTGGGTCGGCCGGCGCCTTGGCCGGCGACCGCTTGCCGCTCCCCTCAGCCGGCTCCGCTGACGGCATCGGCGTTTTCCGCATGGACTGCGCGCATCTCATGCATGAAGCGTTTCACAAATGATGCTGCTTCGTTGGTCTGACGACCAGCAGGCACTCCTCGCTTTGTGTCAGCCGAGGCTGTGCTTGTGCTGCACTGACCTTGACCTGACCATCTTAGCTGTCAGCATCACCCCATGCAGTCTACATTTCCCGAGCCAAAGCACCGCATCTGCGGCGTGTCAGCATGAGGTGCATCTCCGATGTAGTGTGTCACAATAGTAGATGTGACCACGGTGGACGGGTGCACTGAGCGGGTCTAGTCCATGGTTTTGCACATGGTGCGAACTTTGACGCTGTACTGGTCAAACAAGGGTTGTGTATGCGGTGAGGGTCAGTGCTAGGGTCATGGTCACGGTGTTGCGCGGGGTGCGGACCTTGATGGCGCTACACATTAGGGTTCGCTGCCACGGTTGGGTTAGTTCTAAGTCACAAGCACGTGGTGCGGACCTTGACGGCGTACAGCCGGTGGTCCGCGGTGTTGAGGCACAGGTAGACCTTGCCGAAGTTGCCGCGCGCCAGGTACGAGAGCACCATGTACTGGTTGAAGAAGGTCATGCCGTCCACCTCCACCTGCTGCAGCGTGCCCGTCTGCCTGCGGGGGAGGCAGTGATGACTCAGACACTGAGTAGCATCAACCATAATGCCGCTGTACGGTATAGGCCACGAAGTCACTCCCTATGCTCTTGAATGGCTGTCCAGTGTCCTTCTGCCTACCCAAGCGGCCGCCCAGTCCGCAGCCTTTATGGCCACACTATAGCCGGCTGCTACATAACGGGCGAACATCGCTGCCCTTGGCAGCAGAGCTCAGCGGGGGATCTAGGTGGGGTAAGCAGCATGTCAGCAGATTAATGGATGCTCCAAGGGCAAGACGCGCGTGGGTTGGAGCAAACATATCAAAGTGCTGCGCACCTTACTGCCGACTTGTCTCCGGTCGGTGACACGGGCGAGTCCATTCTCGCCAGGAGGCTGCGGCGGGACGTCGTTGCTGTGGCATGTGAGGCCGCAGTCGCCTCCGGGCTTTGAGGGCTGGTCGATTGCAGCGGGCTGCCGGCGGCCAGACCTGGCAAGACAGCGGTGACATGGTGCGTCGTGTGCAATCGCCCCGGCGCATGTTATGGCAGCAAAACGGTGTGCTCTGCGCCTGGAAGAGGGGTTCCATAAGTTGCTGGCTGGGACAAAGTTGCGTCGTTGTGGATCATCACCGGCAGAGGTGCACAAACACCGGGTGCCGCATCACAGAAAACAAACTCTCACCTGAGCTCGTGAAGGAGCCCTGCCGGTTGGCACCGGCCGAGCCGGTGAAGGGATCCTGACGGCCCGCGGACAGCTGCGCCAGGCGGAGCGCCGCCAGCGCCGCCGAGATGGGCGTGCTCGTCATGATGCCCCACCGCCGTGACCACCGCTGTCGGCAGGCGTCAGACTTGCGGCGTCGACCTCAGGGCCGTTCGATGCAGTCGTCCCGAGAGCTCGACTGTCCGGCTGGCTGGCTGGAATGGGGGTCACACGTTCAGCACTGTGCAGAACTGAGCGGCGTCTGACGCCGGCCAGTATGCTTCGATCATCACCTTCCGGCAGGTGGTCGGCAGGCTCACCGCTTAGGCGTCAGCCTGCCTGCTGCAGTCGTCCAGGGATAGCAGCTGCACGCCCGTTGCTTGCTTGCCTACGCGGAAGTCAAAGCACATGTCGGCGGGACGAGGGCAAGTTGGCAGGACTGAGTGGCGCTCATCGCTAGTGCTGCAACCTCGGCAGGAGTCCGTGCGTTGCAACTGCGGGCCGTCCAGAGCCGGCACTCGCACCTCCGAGAGGCTGTTGCTGTGCGCTGAAGCTCTGCTATGTCCGTGCTGTGACAGCTAGGCTGTGCCTGTTCGTGACTTGGGGCAGACGGCTACGCCGGAAGGAGCCTCTGCACCCCTGATGTGGTACTAGCGGTTTAGAAGACTGTCGCCTTTGCTCAACACAAAGTTGCGCTGTCTTTAAAGTCGTCCGACTGGGCAGCGATCCTGCCTCACGGCGGCTGCTGGTGGTCACGCATGTCATGCCATTGTGGATGAAGTTCAAGCCGCTGCAAAGCCTGCAACAGCTTGAGCAGTCGAAAATCGCCAGGTCACAAACCCTGCCGAGTTTCAAGGCTAGCCGAGAGGGTTGGTTGCGAGCATCCCTGGAGGCTGGACACCCGAGCAGCCGGCCGGCATCGCTCGATGCTGTAGATCCGTGGCCTGCGGCGTGCGCGGCCTCCGTCTTGAACTGCGACGAAGCTGTCAGGGTGCCGCTGCGAGGCGGTAGCGATGCGTGGATGTTCCTAGACGCGGCCGGCGTCCGGCGGTCTCGGCGGTGCGCGCAACCGGCAGGCATGGTCTCCTCGACGCCCAGGAAGAAGGGGGCGGCCCCTGGGACCACGTACCTCAACGCCTTCACCAGCACGATATCGTCGGCGGTGAACGGCGTGAACGGCCACCCCCACCAGGACGCAACCGAGAAGGAGGCGTTCGTGCCGAAGACGTCCGGCGACATCTTCGCGCCGAAGAGGTGCCAGCCTGATCTGTGTGGCGGTTCATGTGTGCCTGGCGCACGCTGGCCGAATGACGGAGGAACAGTCACGCCACCTCCAGCGGCGGCTGCGGTGCACAAGCTCAGCGGCAGTTTTTTGTGTGTATTAAAGCTTGCCAGCCACTGCATGACCTGTCCTGTCCGCAGCATACGGGCAGCTCATCATACTGCTCTGCCGGCATGTGCCGAGATGCTCGACGCATGCAACGGCGCTCACAGATGATCGCATCTGCGTGGGATGCCAGTAGCGCGCAGCAGCTGCAGAACCACGTTGCTCGCGTCACGAACCGCAGCAATGGTGCTGCTTGGCGAGGTGCCATATGTCCTGTCTTGTCGTATGCCTCCTCGGCTCCCCTTTGACTGTGGATGGTTTTGGTGCGCAGCCCGACGGCCGGCGGGGGCGGCTGGGGCGGCGTTCCGGACGACCTGCACAGCAGGAGACGCGGGTGCTGCGGGCGCAACAAGTGGATCGCCGCCGGCTGTGTCACCCTGTTCCTGGTCGTGTTCTTCAGGCGGGCATCGTCGCCCGCTACATCTTCCCCTCAGTCTGCAGTTTGCAGAATTATAGCTTGGAGACCGCCAGACGCTGCCAACAGTTGAATTCTGTGCTGCATATGGTGCCGATCTGGGGTGAACAGTGCAGCGATCTGATCTGATCTGGAAGCGGGTGTCATCCAGGTATGCTGGCGTGGGGCCGCCGCCGCAGGACGATGATTTCATTAAGGTCGCCGGAACAGAGGTGCGGCCACTGCAGGGACTGCGTCGTGCCACTCCTTCCTGTGTGTGCGCTCTCACACAATGTGAACCTGCTCGAATCGCAGCGAGTCTCTGTGTCTCTGCATTGCTTTGTTGCATCTCCCACTGCCTTCAACCACTGTTAACCACTGCACGACTGCCTCGCAGTTCGAGCTATCTTGCCGACCATGGTACCCGGCGGGCTTCAATGCGCACCACCTGGTCTCCAACGTCCTCGTGTTCGCGCATGAGCACAAGACCCCAGGTAAGGCGCCCGACGCAGCTCCAACGCTGCCATTGCACGTTCGCTACGGTTCCGTGGCCCGCACCCCTCTGGCGTAGGTACGTGCTTTGCTCTATATGCAGTGCCGGCATGCAGTCGGCATAAGCAGCCTGCTAGCATGTCGCCTTGCGGTGTCACAGTGAGACGGCTGTTGAGAACAACGTCGTCACGTGAGCATAGCGTAGGGCACAGCGTGTGCTTGCATCCTGCACCATCCGCCGCCCATGTGCCTGTGTCTGCACATCATCTGCTCGAGCTCAGGCGACAATGACCGGCTGCTTCACAGGCGGTCAGAAGGGGCGGGCGCTGGTGCGGCAGGCCCTGCGGGAGGCGTCGCACATGGGCCTGAACGTCATGCGCGTGTTCGCGCACACGACGGACCCCAACTTCCCGCTGCAGACCGCGCCCGGCGTCTACAACGAGAAGGTCTTCAAGGCCCTGGACTTTGTCCTCGTCGAGGTGGGCTATACTTTAGGGTCCATACGTTTGGGATTGGGTTTCCTTAGATTTCTCATGCCGTGCAACCCTGGTGTCTTGGCTTGTATGCGAAGTATGCTGTCTTTGGACCCTCTGTGATGCCGTGTTCTGCTGAGGACACAAGTGCACGCGCTGAGCGCGCCCCGTCTCCCCATCTGTGGCTGTCGCTGCTGTCATGACCAGCAACGTTGGCACTAAGAATGAGTTTGAGCCGGAACAGGCATCGCAATCTCAGGAGCTAGATATCATGGAGAATCCTCCAGAACCGTGTGATGTCGAAACCCTGCAGGCGAGGCGGTACGGGATCCGGGTCATCCTGAGCGTGCTGGACAACTGGAAGTACAGCGGCGGCATCGACGAGTTCGTGGACTGGAGCACCACCAGCCCGCGCCGCGAGCGCGAGCGCCCCGCCGACACCAGCGGCGACACAGCCACGCACGTGAGCTCACTGTGCCTGCTTCGCACCTGACCCCAATCCCTCACGTCGCGACCTGGCTCGCTCGGAGTCGAGTCTAGACGAGGTTCCCAGACCCCTTGCCCATCATGCCTTTGCGAAGACGCCCGGCTGAACACCGTGTATGAAGGTGTTATGAAAATATCAAATGTCCCGTCACTTAACTCTGACCAGACAATATGTACTTTGAAACCACTTTTCAAATTTGAAAACCATGATTCAATTTTGAAAACTTTCTAAATCATAATATCACGCTCGCTGTCAACTTCACAGGAGTACGACCAGGAGACCAAGGACTACGAGGTCGCGCGGCACACCGTGTTCTGGTCCGACGACGGCAGCAAAACCCTGTACAAAAACCACATCAAGTGCGCGAGCGGCCGCTGAGTCTGCAGTGCGGGCGCGTTTGCCTCACCTTGTCATGGTCTTGCAGCAACCGCAAAAGCGAATCGTCAGGCCGCTTTCTCTGTTGAGGCATGTTGCCTGTATATCCTTCATCCAAACTCACTGCTGCTTTGTGACCATGGGCAGGACGCTCGTCGAGCGCATGAACAGCATTAGCGGGCGGCTGTATCGGGATGACGCCACCATCTTTGCGTGGGACCTGGTCAACGAGCCCCGCTGCGAAACCTGGAGGGTGCGTCAACGCTGCGCCATGCTGCTCATCTGCAACACATTAGCTGCAACACGTTTGCTACTTGACCAGCCATTTCGACTGGTCTACAGCAGTGTGACTGATTGGCTACTGAGATCGAGAGAATATGTGCTCAGCTGTTATGTCATGGCAGGAGGAACTAAATGATCGTCAGGTCTGCAGCGAGAGTGCTGCTGCTGAGCAATATAATTCAAGACTCTGCATTTGCGGAGGCCAATTGACGTCCATGTGCAAGCCCGTGCGCAGGTGCCGGAGTGCGATGACATGCTGCTCGAGTGGATGCGGGAGATGGCGGCGTACCTCAAAACCCTGGACCCCAACCACCTGATCACCAGCGGCGGCGAGGGCTTCTTCGGCGCCAACTCACCGCGTGCCAACGCCAACCCTCAGGTAGGCCCCAGCTGCTACAGGGAATGTGATGCCTGTTGAAACCAGATCTCGTACTCAGGCCCACCCATAGAGGTTGCAGACAACTCGTCACAGTGCAAGTCGTGTTGGCAATTGCCTTCTCGCTGCATCGAGGGCGGCAGCAGCAAAGGCCACTGATCCAAGCACTGCTGCCTCCCATGACTTTGAGAAGGAGGCAGGGGTTCCAATGCACTGTACGTGTGCTGCTGATGCCGCACTCAACCTGATGTGATGATCGGATTCGAGCACAGGGCAGGCGTTGGACCCTTCAGGCTTTAAACACAATTGTGCAAAGTCCTGCATCTTTATCACATAGTCGCCGACACCCCTTGTCTATATGCAGATGCCGCACTCGAGCTGGGCGTGTCAGACGGGGCAGGACTTCACCAACCACACGCTGATCAAGGACATTGACTTTGGCGGCATGCACGTGTGGCCGGACAACTGGGACATGTGAGCCGCGCTCCCCTGTCCTGCCATTGGCGCAGTGCCAAGGGGCAGGACACCAGCGCCTGCATAGCTTGAGCCCCACAGACGCCTCGTCACCCCCCGCATTTCTGCAGCCCGACAGCCAGCCACCCGAAGGCAGCACGCTGCTGTTGCATCTCCCGTGTCATCGCTTAGGGCAACAATTGGCATCCAAAAGGCAGCCTACTTACTTTCTGGCTGCGCGCCGAAGCACGCTTGCGGCCATTTGCCGCAGGAAGAAGAAGCAGTTCCTGAAGAAGTGGGTGACGGAGCACATGGAGGAGAGCGAGGCGCGCGCCACAGTGGCAATGACTGTGTCTTCATCCTCTTCAGTGCTTTCTATAATCCATGTGGTCGCGCAGACGAACGGCATCATACTCCTAGTTGCTGTCACACAGCACGAGGTCAGCGGCAAGCAGCAGGCGCAAATTCTGCTGCTGCATTTTGTGCATTGCAGATCCACATGTGTTCTGTGAAACTCTCTTACCCATGGCAACAACGGGCCTGGCTGATCATCTGCCGTGTGATTGTCCCCAGGCTATGATCCACAAGCGCGATCTTAAAACCCGTTCGTTTAGTCCTGCTAATTACAGTTTGTCGCAGTGACAATAAATGCTGGCTGATCATCTGCCCGTGCGGTTGTGTGCGCAGGCCAACATCCACAAGCCGCTGCTGCTGGAGGAGTTTGGCAAGATCGTGTGGGAGAAGGACATTCCGAAGGGCTACATCGAGAAGAAGCGCAACCCCGTGTACGAGGCCATGACCGGCGTGACCATGGACTCCGTCAAGGGGTGCGCGCCTTTGGTCTACCCTGCCGCTAATTCCATCTCGACTTGTTTCAATTTTGCTGTGTCTTTGCGGCTGTGATTTTGCCACGTTTGAGGCTTCCATCGGCTGCTGTGTGGCCTCACCTGCGTATCGTGGACCATTGCATACTACACTCAGACTCATCTGGTGTTTCTGAGGGTTGTTCTCTGCTCCCGTGCGTCTCAGCTAGTGGGGGTTCTCACCTGCAGGGGAAGGATCCTGCGCGGTGCGCTCTTCTGGCGGTGGGACATCCAGGTCTATCTCGGAGTCGGGCCAGGTGCGAGCTTGCCATTGCTCGTTGGTTATTGCAAGCAGCAGAGGAGCTGCAATGTGCACAGGAAGAGTGGTGCTACGACCGAGCAGAGTTGTGGGCATCAGCTTTTGCCGGTATATGTGTGCTTGCAGGGTCCATGCAAGCCAGTGTATGTGTGACAATGAAACAGGAGCGACAGGCCGGTGTTGACAGGACGTCCTGCCCTTCATCTGGGTGGTGGCCTGTCGAAGCGTGTGTATCAGCATCAGCGACGAGTCTTGACCTGCATGTGCTGAATGCTGCAGGCGAGTATGGGGTGCGGCCGGACCACAGCACCTTCGAGATCATCCGCCAGTTCGCGCGCATGATGCGGCACAGCGTCGTCGCGACGCCGCCACGCCAGGAGTGCGAGCTCAGCTGCTGGGTCTCCGCCCGCCGCTACGGCTTCGACACGTGCGCCGGACTCAGCCGCAGCCCTGCCGTCTTCTGTGATCTTCTGTGTATCTGCTGCAGAGTCAGCCCGGAAATGCAGCAAACCCTCGCAACCCTCAAACCGCCCAGAGTCCTGAGCTGAACTCCATTGCTTTCATGCGCGACATAGCTCAGTGCTAGTGTGTGAACGCCGTCAACACATCGTGCGACATCAGGTTACTATCCATGGCGCTGTTTGCGTTGGATCCTCATCATCGCGTCTGCTGGCCTTGATCGGCCTGCTATGCCGAAATGTGTGGTCGAGCTGTTGGCGACTCTTCAGCTAAAACAAATGAAATGATTCTTGACCAAGCCAAAACCCTCAGAGAGGGCCATATACCCTGCTGCAGGTGCGAGAACGACATGACCGTCTGCGCCGCCTACTGGAGCGGCCCCCTGAAGGGCACCCGCAACTTCGACGAGCTCGCCGAGGTGTGGCCGAGCAATTAATCCGATTTGAAAGCCGTCAACTTGATT
>JAABUX010010219.1_pt1 | contig 10509 bp, 12 predicted proteins | sample 5561851 | NCBI WGS metagenome assembly JAABUX01 (sample SAMN10711883, study PRJNA513361) | rock metagenome | isolation source: Antarctica rocks | place: Antarctica: Victoria Land, Richard Nunatak red sandstone | collected 2016-01-03 | reverse complement strand
TCTTTCCGTAATCTTCGTCACGGCCCCGTAAGACCCTGCCGCTATGATCGAGAGTAGGCGCCAGTTGTGGCCGCCTCCGACCGGCCCTTCGCCAAGGGATAGCACAAACAGGAGTTCACGATGCCAAGGATACCCCACCTCAAACGCACGGTTGCCGCGAGCGCGGCGGCGCTCACCCTGCTCATCCCCATCGCCCTCGCCGGGCACGGCCCGGCGTCCGCCAGCGCCACCCTCACGATGGCCCGAAACGCCGCCCCATCGGGCGAGGCCACGGGACTGGGACAGATGAGTGGCCTGCTGCCCCGCACCCACCTGTTTGAGGAGAGCGCCATCCAGGTCAATCTCAGCAACGAAACGGTGCGCCTGCCGCTGTACCCCGGCGTGGCGTATGGGAAGAGGGTGTGGTATGTTCTCCTGGATTCCTCGGACTCCGGGGCGGCGCATACCCTGGGCCTGAACTATGCGCCCAAGCTCGCCAACATGGGGATCGGCTGCCCCGCCTGCGTACAGACGGTGACCCTCGGGAACCCAACGCCAAAGCAGAATCCGTTTGGTCCAGCGGTGGTCCACTTCCAGGGCGCGCCCGATTTCAGACCCAATCGGGTGGCGGTACCTGGGCCGCACGGCTTCCCACTCGCGACGTTGCAGCCTGGCGCCGTGGCCGGCCCGGGCTACAGCCCGTTTATCCGGATCGCGGGATCGTCGATCATCTACAGCGCTCCCATCGTGGCTACCGGCGACGGCCCCTTCGACGTCGTCCACCACACCAACACGGCCGATCGTGCCCTTGACATCCACATCGCGCCCGCGACGGCGCCCTCCGGACAGTTCCTGGAGTCGTGGGTCGACATGTTGTTTATCAAGGGGTTCGATGCGGGCCAGCCGATTATCTACCTGAGCACCGACGCCGGTCAACCCCTCACCGCGGTGCTGGAACGTTCGACCTACGTGCCCGCGCTCGACCAGGCGTCGTTCAACGGCGGCGACGACTTCCTGGGGTCTGCCCGCGAGCGGCTCTTCGGCTTCATCAACGGCCAGACGGGCGCCAACAACCCCCAGGCCCAGGGGTTCGTGCATCTGGTCCTCGACGGTCAGGCGTCGCAGGACGCCTCGGCCGCCAACACGACTCTGATCACCGCTTTGCGCAACGGCGGCGACCTCCTCAATGTGTTCGGCGATCTCCCCACCCTGAGCGACCCCCGGCATGCCGCTGCCTACAGCCCGTTGTGGGACGCACAGCTTGGCCTGTGGACCGACAAGGCGGTGCGCGAGGGCCTCAACAAGCGCCAGATCGATGAAAACACCGTCTTCAACCTGGCCGCGACCCAGCCCGACCTGCTGACGGGCGTCGACCCGGCCACGGGGAAGCCCAAACCGTACGGCTCCGCGGGTGTCGATATCAACTGTGCGATCATCGGCTTCACGGCGAAGGCGCCGACCGCGAACCTTGCCCCACCGGCCCCCAACTCGCAGTTCCCGCCGCGGTAGCCGCGGTAGCCGCGGTAGCCGGATGAGGGCCTGTCGCGTCAGGCTGAGATGAGCGTTCGCGTCACACGTGAGCGCCGGGATCGCAGGCGCCACCTCCCACGGGACGCGCGCCTGCGACCTGCGCCGCGCCCGCTACACGGGCGTGGCCAAGACGCACCTCCACTCGTTGTCATGGTCGCGGGCCAGTTCCGTAGACGTTTTCCGAGCCCCTGCGGCGGCCACCCCCGGTATTCGCTTTTGACACCGAGACCTCTCGGGTGTCCGTCGTCATCGCCGCGGTCGACGCGGGGAGGGGTTTGGTCGCGCGGACAAAGGCGCTGGCTAGCTTGCCGTCGCCGTCCCACCAATCCGCGAGGAGTGTGCTCGTGTCCAACCCCGCCTCGGCCACGGTATAGCGCCGTGTGATCTCTACGCTCACGTCCGCGAAACCGGCTTCAACGAGCAGAGCTTTGTACGTGTCGATGTCCAACGCGCCGGCGAGACAGCCCACCCACGCCTCCATATTGCTGCGCAGCCCCGCGGGGATCGGTCCGTCGGCCACCACGTCGCTGACGGCGAAGCGGCCGCCCGGCCTCAACACGCGGTAGGCCTCGCGCAGCACGAGGCCCTTGTCGGCGGCCAGGTTGATGACGCAGTTGCTGATCACGACGTCCACGGAGTTGGCCGGCAGCGGGATCTCCTCGATGCGCCCCTTGAGGAAGGCCACGTTGGCCACGCCAGCCCTGGCCTTGTTGTCCAGCGCCAGGGCCAGCATCTCGTCGGTCATGTCCACGCCGTAGACGAAGCCGGTCGGCCCCACCCGTCTGGCGCTGAGCAGCACGTCGATCCCGCCGCCGGAGCCAAGGTCGAGGACCACTTGCCCCTCGCGCAGGTCGATCATCGCCGTGGGGTTGCCGCAGCCGAGCGAGGCCAGCACGGCCTCCTCGGGCAGCCCCTCCGCCTGCGCGGCGTCATACAGGTTGCTCGTCACTGGGTCGTCGGCCCGGTCAGCGGAGCAGCAGTCAGCGGAGCAACACGCGCCGTCTCCCCCAGCGCGCACACTCAGGGCCGCGCGGGCGTAGCGGTCGCGCACCCTCTCCGTGATCGTCTCCGGCGCAACGGTCCCCGTCGTCGTGTCCTGGCTCATGGTCTCTCTCTCCTGTCAATCTATCCGTATCAAAGCGGGCATGGAGCGTGGCGGTGTGGTTAGCGGAGGTACAGGTTGATGTCCTGCACCCGGCGATCGTTCCGCTGGCGCAAGGCATCGTGCCGGCATGCCGGCGTGCAGACCTCGCCGCACTCCTCGCAAAACGTGGTCGCAGCGAGGGTGCGGGCCGTCATACGGCGGCGTAGGTGGGCAAATAGCTGAACCATGACGGTCTCCTTATCGACAAACGTCGATGTGTAAGCGCAAAAAAAGGGGGGCGCTAGGTCAGCGTCTTCACGGCCGCCAGGCTCCTCCTTCCCTCCTCGGTGGCCCGGTAGTAGGCCCAAATGCCCTGCTTCTCGTTGTCGATCAGTCCGGCCTCCCGCAAGAGCTTGAGGTGATGGCTGATGGTAGGCTGGTTCTGGCTGAACTGAGGAGTGAGATCGCACACGCACAGCGGCTCGGCTTGCTGCGCCAGCAGGTCGAGCATGCGCAACCGCGTGGGGTCACCCAGCGCCTTGAGTCGGTCAGCCAGCGTGTCCGTCTGTGTCAGTGTGAGGCTTGGAGCCGCGACTGGGGCGCAACAGGGATCGTTCTTGTGCCGGACCGGCAGCGGATGCGGCAGGATAGTCGTCTTCACTCCTCGATACTAGCACAACGCATCGACGTTTGTCAATGGGATGAGAAATCGACCCGCGATCGCGATTGCTTGACCCGTACCGACGGAGATCGGCGAGACGCCAGCGCGTTCATGGCATCGTGGCGTCCGTCCAGTTCCGCTCACGGGACAGCCGATCCCTCCTCGCCACGACACTCCTGGCACGACCCGTCCCGCGCCTCGTACGAGGCGATGCCCCCGCGCCTGTCGAGCTCGACTCGGCAGCACTCCAGCAGCAGCGCCTTCAGGCGTCCCCGTCCGCGCTGGACCCGCGACTTCAGGTTGGGGAGCGGCAGCCCGAGCCGGGCCGCGGCCTGCTGCTGGGTTAAGCCCTCGAACTCGGTCAGCACGATCGCCCGACGGTACGCGTCGGGGAGCCGGTCGACCATCGGCGCGAGGCAGGCCGCCAGTTCCGCACGGAGGTCGACGGCCGGGGAACCAACCTTCGCCGTCGGCCCCGCGTCGGTCAGCGCCACGGCCAGCTCGGCGTACCGGCCACGCGCCCGGTAGGAGTCGGCGATGGCGTTCCGCGCGATCTGGTAGACCCAGGCGTGGACGCGCTCGGCCCGTTCCAGCGTGTCGCCGTGGCGGTGGATGCGTAGCAAGACCTCTTGCAGGATGTCCTCGGCCTCGGCCGCATCCCCGACGCGCCGAGCGATGAAGCTGCGCAGCCGCGTGGACAGCTCCTCCCAGGTCGTCTCTATGTCCGGATTCACAAGCCTCCTCCGATCACTGGCAGCCGCAGCTCCCCGCGTTGGCCGGCCCGCAGCAGGAGGCCTTCTCCGAGGGCGCGCAGCAGGCCGCCTGCGTGGCCGGCGAGCAACAGGACGACAACGTCATCCCTTCCTCCTGCTCCTTGGCCGCCTTGCCCGCATAGAAGTGCTTCAGATTGTCGGGGACATCCTCGTACGGCCGCGCCACGTGGGCCACCGACGCTACCCCACTGTAGACCGCGCCCAGAATGGCCCCTACGATCAGCCCGACCGGCGCCTCAGTGTACTCCCGCCCCTTGTAGAGCCACACGCGGCAGTCGGTCTCTCCGTCACACCCGCAAAGGGCGCCACAGTCGGCGCAGGCGCTCTCCCGTGGCCTTCCGGCGATATCCTGCCCGTCCACCCGGATCGTCGGCGAACTCACGAAGCGCAGGGCGCGCGCCTGCTCCTCCGACGCGACGAGTGTCTTGTGCAGCACGACCTCGACCCCCGTCGCCGCGAGCGTCGGGCGCACCAGGTCGAGCGCCGCACTCAGGCTCTCGTCGCTGCCGACACAGCGGGAGCACGTGGTCAGGTCCAGGTAGAGGAAGTCGACGTCCACCGCACGTGTGCGCGGGGTTTGCTCGATCATGGTAGGCGTTGGTGCTACTGTCATTCTAGTCCTCCGTTGCATTCGTCTGTCAGCGGCCCCCCTGGGCCGTCCATACAAGTAGACGGAGAAGCGGCAAAAAGGATGCAAGGTACAACGAGGTACCGTTAACCCGAGAGGGGCGCGCCCCGCTGTCTGAGCGTGATAGGGTCCCTGGTCCGTTCGGACACTTGACGAATCTGGCGACCCGGCCTATTATTTCAATAGAAGTTGAGACAAATATTATTGAAGTAAGTGGAGGCAGCAGATGCCCATCCCCCTCGCTGTGACCCGCTCCGCATACCTGGCGCCCGACATGCTGCCCTTCTTCAAGGCCCTGGCCGACGAGACCCGCCTGACCATCCTACGCCTGCTCACGCTGACCGATCTCAAGAGCGGCGAGATCGTTGAGCAGGTGGGCGTCCCGCAGAATGCCGTCTCGTACCACCTCAAGCAGCTGCGCGCCCTGGGGTTGCTGCGCGACCGCCGTAGCACGGCCGACGCACGCGACGTCTACTACAGCCTCGACCTCGACCGTTTGCAGGCGCTCTATGCAGCCACCGGCGATGCGCTCCAGGTCCCGGTATTCCCGGTACCCGGCGAGGTAGACGAGGGGAAGTCCGTGGACGGCGAGCCTCACCCCGACCCCGATCGTCCCCTGCGTGTGCTGTTCCTGTGCACGCACAACAGCGCCCGTTCGCAGCTCGCCGAGGGCATCATGCGCCACCTGGGCGGGGATGCCGTCGAGGTCTATAGCGCCGGGAGTGCGCCGACCGCGGTCCACCCGATCGCCCTCACCCTCCTGCGCCGGTGGGACGACGACCCCGCGCGCTACACCTCCAAGTCGCTGGATCTGTTCATGGGCCAGCGGTTCGACTACATCATCACGGTGTGCGACCGCGTGCGCGACGGCTGCCCCGTCTTCCCCGACGATCCGGTACGCATCCACTGGAGCTTCCCCGACCCGACGCTGGTCGAGGACCCGGACGAGCAGGCCCGCGCCTTCGGCACGGTGCAGCGCGAGCTTTGCACGCGCATCCGCTACCTGCTGACCTGTAAACACCCCGTCACGGGCCATCGCATTCCCCTCCGCTCGCTCGTGCGGGCGGAGATCGAGACGACCCGCGAGCAGGAATGATGAGAGGCCTGGAAAGGACGCGCATGAGCCACACGGCGCCCGCGACGAGATCCGCTATCCCCGTTGCCGTTGCCACGGCAGCGCACCCTATCGCCGCTCTGCCCTCACTCAGGCGCGCCTGCGCCGGTGAGGCCGTCGGTACCTATATCCTGGCCTTCTTCGGCTGCGGCTCGGTCATGAGCGCCGTCATCACCGGCGCCCAGGTGGGACTCTGGCAGGTAGCTGTCGTGTGGGGCTTCGGCGTCAGTCTGGCCATCTACGCCACGGCCGCGGCGAGTGGGGCGCACCTCAACCCGGCCGTCACGCTCAGCGTGGCTCTGCGCCGGCGCGAGACCTTCCCCGCCGCGCGCGTGCTGCCCTATTGGGGAGCGCAGCTCGCCGGGGCGTTCCTGGCCGCGGCCACGCTCTACGCCTGCTTCAGCCCTTTTATCGCCCGCTTCGAGCAGGCGCGCCACCTGGTGCGCGGCCGGGACGGCAGCCAGCTCTCGGGGATGGTCTTCGGCGAGTACGGCCCCAACCCGGCCGTCTTCGGCACGGCCCCGGCCACGCTCGCCCTGCTCTCGCCGCTGGCGGTGATGCTGATCGAGGCGCTGGGGACGGCGATCCTGGTGTTCTTCATCTTTGCGCTGGTGGACCGGCGCAATCGCGACGCGCCGGGCGCCAACATGGCGCCGTTCTTCATCGGCTTCAGCGTGGCCATCATCATCAGCGTGCTGGCTCCGCTGACGCAGGCGGGCCTCAACCCGGCGCGCGATCTGGGGCCGCGCCTGTTCGCGCTGCTGGCTGGCTGGGGCTCCATCGCCCTACCGGGGCCGAACGGCGTCTGGTGGGCCTACATCATCGGCCCACTGGTGGGCGGGCCGCTCGGGGCCACGCTCTACGACCTGCTGATCCGCTCCACGCCGGTCACGCAGGAGCGGGCCGTGATCTACGAGGACACGCCGGCCGACGCGATGGCCACGAGAGGATAGGAGAACGGGGAGACAGTATGGACGTCCAGAACCAAAGAACGCGGCGCGTCCTGTTCCTGTGCACGCACAACTCGGCGCGTAGCCAGATGGCCGAGGGCCTACTGCGTCACCTGGCGGGCGACCGCTTCGAGGCGTATTCGGCCGGGACGGAGGCGACCCACGTGCGTCCGCTGGCCATCAGGGCGATGGCCGAGTTGGGCGTCGACATCGCGCGCCAGGAGAGCAAGACGCTGGACCGCTACCTGGGAGAGCCTTTCGACGCGGTGATCACCGTGTGCGACCAGGCCAACGAGGCCTGCCCGGTGTTCTTCGGGGCCAGGGAGCGCCTGCACTGGAGCTTCCCCGACCCGTCGCGGGTCACGGGGACGGAAGCGGAGCAACTGGCCGCGTACCGCGCCGTGCGCGACGCCATCCGCGCGCGCATCGAGCGCGAGTTGATCGAGCGCACCGCGGCCTGAGTCGTCCATCCGGGCGACGACGGGCGACGACGAGCGACGAGAGAGGGGAACGGGGACCATGACGCGGCTACTCATTATCGGCGGGAGCGACGCGGGCATCAGTGCCGCGCTACGGGCGCGCGAGGTTGATCCCACGGCGGATGTCATGGTGGTCGTGGCCGACGCCTTCCCCAACTACAGCATCTGCGGGCTGCCATTCTACCTCTCGGGCGAGGTTCCTGACTGGCATGCCCTGGCCCACCGCACGGCCGCCGAGATCGAGGAGCACGGCATCTCCCTGCTGCTCGATCACACGGCCCGGGCGATCGAGCCGCTGGCGCGGAGTGTGGAGGTGGCGGATCGCCATGGCCACATTCAGCGCCTCCCCTACGACCGGCTGGTGCTCGCCACGGGCGCGGTCCCGCTACGCCCGCCCATCGCGGGGCTGGACCTGCCCGGCGTCTACGCCCTGCACACCATGGAGGAGAGCTTCGCCGTCTATGAGCACCTCGCGACGCGCAACCCGCGTACGGCTATGATCATCGGCGGCGGATACATCGGGACGGAGATGGCCGATGCACTGACCCAGCGCGGCCTGGAGGTTACCCTGGTGGAGATGGCTCTGGCCGTACTCACCACTGTCGACCCCAGCCTGGGCCAGGGTGTCGGCGACGAGTTGCGGCGGCACGGCGTCGCGGTCGCGACGGGCGTGGTCGTGGACCGCATCGCGCCGCGTGGGCATGACCTGGTGGTGACGGGATCGGACGGCTTCGAGCGCACCGCCGACCTCGTCCTGGCGGTGGCCGGCGTCCGTCCCTCGACCGAACTGGCGCGAACCGCCGGCGTCGAGACGGGCGAGCGCGGCGCCATCCGCGTCACTCGCGCCATGGAGACGACCGTGGCCGGCATCTACGCGGCCGGGGACTGCGTGGAGACGTGGCGCCGGTTGCTCCAACGACCGACCTACCTCCCGCTGGGCACGACGGCGCATAAGCAAGGCCGCGTGGCCGGCGAGAACGCCGTCGGCGGAGACCGGTTGTTCGAGGGATCACTGGGCACGCAGGTGGTCAAGGTGTTCGATCTGGCCGCGGCAGGGACGGGGCTGGGCGAGGACGCCGCGCGCCGCGCCGGCTTCGACGCCCTGACGGTTGAGGTGACAGTCCCGGACCACAAGAGCTACTATCCCGGCGCGCGCGACCTGCGCGTCCGTGTCACCGGCGAGCGGCGAACCGGCCGCCTGCTGGGCGCGCAAATACTTGGGTATTGGCGGGCCGAGGTCGCCAAGCGGATCGATGTCTTCGCCACGGCGCTTTACCATGGCATGCGGGTCGACGCACTGAGCGACCTGGACCTGAGCTATACGCCGCCGCTTGGCAGCCCCTGGGACCCCATCCAGATGGTCGCGCAGGCATGGGTACAGGCGTACACGCAAGACCCGATGACCGTTGCGGCGCCCTGAGCGACGATCGACTTAAATGAAGGACGGCCTATATGGACGAAGAGCCGGTCGACTGGGACTGCTTCCTGGCCTGCTGGAGCCGCGATCTGCTGCGATGGGATGAGGTCAGACAGGCTCAGGCGCCCGACATCCTTGCCACGGGTTGGCTGGGATATCCCGGCGCCACGGAGGAGCGCATCGCCGCGGCTGAAGGACGGTTGGGCATTGTATTCCCGACGTCCTACCGGTCTTTCCTGCGGGCATCCAACGGTTGGCGTAGCGCGCTCCCTGTCATGGGAGCCCTGTGGTCGGTAGACGATGTCGAATGGTTCGCCTCCCGGCGTGGGGACGTGATCGCGGCCTACGCCGCGGGGCTCGGCGCCGTTGGCTCCACAGAGATTGATGCGCAAGCCGCCACGACGTACCTGGAAACGGCCCTGGAGGTGAGCGACGGCGCGGCCGGCGACGACGCGACAATCCTTCTGAACCCCAGGATCGTCGCGCCCGACAGCGAGTGGGAGGCCTGTTTCTTCGTGTCCTGGCGCCGGGAACAGAAGCGGTACCGCTCATTCGCGGCCCTGATGCGCGCACGCGCTGCTCACCTTCGTGCACTCTGCTACGAGAGCACCGTTGCATGCGGCTGCGCCGGCGACGGAGCTGGATAGAGCCGCATCCCGCATGCATGGAGCCCGTCAATGGATGGTACGTGTGGACCGCAGGCAGCATCTCTCCGCTTTCTTCTCCGCGCCTCTCATGTCCTTGCATGCCATAGATTGCCAGAGTCCTGTATCCTGACTTATCGTTCGCGCAAATTGGAAGTCAGTTCGAGAGCATCATTGCCACTACATAGGGTGCGTGCCCTGCCATGACCGTCGATGGTCAGACGGCCTCGCAATTGTTGGGGGGCGCTCGGCCTGACGCACAATTTGCTATCGGTCCCAAGACCTGATAGACTTCCTTATTGCGGCCACGTGTAATGCCGTAGGGCGTTTATGCCCGCGAGCCTGCCGTAGACGCGGCGCGAGGCCCCCGTGGCGGGCCACCAGCCAGAAGGACGGAGCAAAAAGTTGCCGACGATCCGACAGTTGATTCGCAGCGGGCGTAAGCCGACGATGAAGAAGTCGAAGGCGCCAGACCTGCGCTGGACGTTGAACGCCCTCAAGGGCCGCCCACAACAGTTGAGCGGCTGCCCCCAGAAGCGTGGCGTCTGCACGCAAGTGAAGACGATGACACCGAAAAAGCCGAACTCGGCCCTGCGCAAGATCGCCCGCGTGCGGCTCAGCAATGGACGCGAGGTCACGGCCTATATCCCTGGTGAGGGGCACAACCTGCAGGAGCACTCGGTGGTGCTCGTGCGCGGCGGCCGCGTCAAGGATCTCCCCGGCGTGCGCTACCATATCGTGCGCGGAACTCTCGACGCGGCTGGGGTGAAAGACCGCAAAAATGGTCGCTCCAAGTACGGGGCGAAGAAGCCAAAGAGCTAAGGCGCCCCTCTAGGGCGAACCAGTTCCAGGCATCCCCGGCGCCCGCATCGCGGGTTCCAGGGAAACAATACGGTCAGAGGCACTGCAGTGAAGGTCCGTTCGTGGACCCGGCAGTGCCTCTGTATGTGCAAAGAACAGGCGTTTATAAAAGGTATAGGAGTAAGGATGCCACGACGGCAACGAGTGACCAAGCGCGTGCTCCTGCCCGATCCGCGCTATAACAACCGGGTGATGGCCAAGTTCATCAACTCGGTGATGACGCGGGGCAAGAAGTCGCTGGCCGAGAAGATCGTCTACACCGCCCTCGAGACGGTCGAGGGCCGCACGCGGCGGCCAGGCCTCGAGGTGTTCGAGCAGGCCATGCGCAACGTGACGCCGGTCATCGAGGTCAAGCCCCGCCGCGTCGGCGGCTCGACCTATCAGGTGCC
>JAABUX010010218.1_pt1 | contig 10509 bp, 12 predicted proteins | sample 5561851 | NCBI WGS metagenome assembly JAABUX01 (sample SAMN10711883, study PRJNA513361) | rock metagenome | isolation source: Antarctica rocks | place: Antarctica: Victoria Land, Richard Nunatak red sandstone | collected 2016-01-03 | reverse complement strand
CCCAGGATATAGTACCAACTGAAGGTGGCCACGGCGACCATGATCATCAGCCCGTCCATCAGGACGCGCGTGCGCGCGGCGCCCCGGAGCGGGCGCGTGGGCAAGAGCAGGATGCCCAGGAGGAGGGCGGGGTAGGCGCTCAGATAGCCGGCGCTGGCCCAGAGCGAGAGGGAGCGCGCGGGCGGCGCCACCGCGTCATACGTCCAGAGCGCCTGCCCCACCGCGTCGCCGAGGAGGCCGAGCCCGAGCAGCACGGGGACCCAGCGCGCCGCCGACGACACGCCGGGAAGGGGACGCCAGGGCGGGGCGAGCCCCCCCCAGCACAGCGGCAGGACGAGCAGCGGGCCGACGCACTGGGCCACGTTATCGATGGCCTGGATGACGGGAGCGGGCGCCGGCCGCAGCGCCAGCCAGGCGGCGAGCAGGCCGTTGTAGAGCAGGATCAGGGCGAGGCCCCCCCACAGGGGTCGCGGGATTGCGGTCAGGGAGCGGGAGGAGGTGGTCGTCGGCATGGGAGCAGTCCGTTCTCAGGGTGTCCGGCCGCCGCCGGCGAGCGGGCGGGCGTCGCGATCCACGTCGGCGACGTGGAACCGGGCGTCGCCACCGGGTGGGCGGAAGGCCGGCGCGATCGCGCCGCGCTGGGTCGCGCGCAGGAGTGTCATCGTGGAGATGTGGAGGCGCTGCGCCGCCGCGCCCGTCGTCAGATAGGCGTCGCCATTGCCGTCGTGGTTCCGCTCCATGTCCCCTCCGTCCCATGGTGCGCATTGATGCGCGTGTTCCAGTTGGGACCATCATAGAGGCCAAGGGACGGTCGGCGCAATACCCCGGTCAGGGAGGTCCCCTTTCGGGCACGCCCATATGGGGGGTAGCACCTGTTGTAGGTGTCGGTGCCAGGCGTCGGCGCACGGACAGTGACAGCCCTATCGACGGAGGACGGACCACGCGGCCGCCCTCACGGCCGATCGCGGAACGTGACGGTGGCGAGGCCGCCCGTCGTCGTCGCCCCACTCACCGGGTCCTGGGAGGGGACCGTCGCCGGCAACGTAAGCACGCCCCGCTCCCCGTCCTGAGCGACCGCAGCGACCGCCGCGCCGCCCACGTTCTCCGTCGTCAGGTCCTGGTCGGTGAGCGTCCTGTCGTCGGCGCGCGTTCCCCCCATGCGCCCGTCCGTCGGTCGGCGCACTACCAGCCCCTCGCGTGCGGCGACGCGGCGACGGCGGGAGAGCGCCCTCCGCCTAGGAGGGACGCGCCGTCTCACCCCAGGCTCTCTGTCCCCTCCGCAAGCTGGCGCTCCTGCTCCCGTTCCGCGTCATCGGCCGCGTTCCCCTCGGGAGCGCCCGCGTCCTGCGTGCGCCCTTGGTCGAGGGTGCCCGTCGGCGGCGTGCCCCCGGCCCCCCGGTCCTCAGCGCCCTCCCGCGTAGCAGGGCGGACATCATCGGTGGCAGGGCGGACATCATCGGTAGCAGCCATGCTCATCTCCTTGCTTGACTGATTGAGAGAATTCAAGTGGCTAGGGGGCCTCATGTGCGACGAACGTAGCAACAAACGGACCGTCGCCGAGGGGCGGGGATCGGTGGCTCGGTAGACGCCCGAGTGGGGGTAACGATGCAGAGCAGGGATGACCGACAGTGACAGACGGGACCATGGTCCACGCCAGACACGAGCGGCATCATCGGAGGGATAGGCGCGCCGCGGGAGGCAACGCATGACCGACGCGCAGGCCCGTGCCCGCGTCTGAACGCTCTGCCGCGCCGCCCTCATACTCTGCGCCCTCACCGGCCCCGTCGCCGCCCTCCTCGCCCCGTTGATCCATGACTGTGCTGGCCGTTTATTGTATCCGTGCGACGTTTTAATTCACTTCGTCGCACGGATACACTAAACGGCCAGCACAGCCGTGACGTCCCGCGCACGCTGGCCGCAGACGTGGACCTTCACACAAGGGGGACCAGGAGTCGACAGGGATAGTATAGTGACGGGGGTGTTGTGAAAGCGAAAAGGAGTTCCTGGATGAAGCGTTCGCCCATGGCCGTTGTTATCGCCGTCGTTCTACTCGCCGGCCTCATGGCCGCGCCCCTCTCCGTCCGGGGAGCGGGTGTCGGGGGGTGGACCCCTCTGCACACCCCCGACAGTGGGATGCCCGATCGGTTCCTGGATGGTGTCTCGTGCGTCGGCCCGGCGTCGTGCTGGGTCACGGGCTATGACACCTTCCATACACATGACGGCGGTCAGACGTGGCAGGCGCAGCTCGACAGCGTGTCATATGCGCTCTATGGGATATCCTGCCCCGACGCCCAGACGTGCGTTGCCGTCGGCGATAAGGGGACCATCGAGCGCACGGACGACGGTGGCGCCACCTGGCGTCCCCAAGGGGCGGGCACCGCGTCCGCCCTCCTCACCGTTTCCTGCCCGACCGCGCGCGTGTGCTACGTCGGGACCACCGATGGCGCGCTGCTCAAGACGTCCGACGGCGGGGGGACCTGGCAGTCCCAGCACAATCCGCAGAGCGGGACGGGCGACGCCTGGGGGGGTGTCAAGTGTACCAGCGCACGCGCCTGCGTCGCGGTGGGTTACTACATCGCCGCGACCACCGACGGCGGCGCCACCTGGGTCCAGCGCGACGACCCGGACCATGTACTGAACGCGGTGGCCTGCCCCGGCGGGGGCGCGTGCTACGCGGCCGGCTTCAAGGGCGAGATCACGAAGTCGGCGGACGGTGGACGCACCTGGACGCGCCTGACCACCGGGGCGCAAGGGGTCTTGCAAGGCATCTCGTGTACGGGACCGCGCGCCTGCGTCGCGGTGGGCGACAACGGGCTCATCCTGTCGACCTCCGACGGCGGCGCCAGCTGGACGCACCAGGCCAGCGGGACGACGGTCCGCCTGTGGAACGTGGCGTGCGCCGGCGGCGTCTGTTACGCCGTCGGCCGCAAGGGGACGGTGTTGGCGCGCCGTTAACGCGGCGTGCGTGCGATGGCGTGGACGCTCACGATACGGAGGTCTATGTCCAGGCGCTGGATGGGGCGGACCGCTAGTGGTACGTAAGAGGCAACCGCCACAGCACGGATGGGTCACGTAGCCGGGACAGGACGAAGAGCGGCGCGAACAGGGCGTGATACGCGGTGAGGTCGTCGGCCAGCGCCGCCACATCGCGCGGCGCCAGGTTGATCTCCGGGGGCGCCCGACGGCGGGGGGGGGATCGTCTGCATGACCCTAGCTATCGTCTCCATCTCTCATCCTCCTGCGGCCTTATCCAGCAGGATCGTGGCCACCTAACGTTGTAGTATTAGGGTGGCAAAAGACCATGGGCATGCTGTTGGTGACGCCCTGAACCGGAGGCTTTGCGCCAATAAGATGTCACGTCAGCAGAACTCAACGGAACCCGCGCGACCGCCTACCGGAGGAAGTCCAGCAGGGCGCGGTTGACCTCCTCGGCGTGGGTCCAGTTGATGGCGTGCGGCCCGTCGGGGATCTCCTGGTACGTCACATCCTTGATCAGCTTGGGCAGACGGCGGCCCGTGGCGTCGATCGGCAGGATGCGGTCCTCCGTCCCCTGCACGACCAGGGTCGGCACGTCGATCTTCGGCAGGTCGGCGCGGAAGTCGGTCAGCCACGTGGGCACGCACGCCGCGGTGGCATAGCTCGAGGCCCGCACCGCCACCTGGTAGCTCGCCTGCCACGCCTCGTCGCTGATGCGCGTCCCCCCGAGCTTGTCGACGTTGTAAAAGTTGTCGAAAAATCCCTTGAAGAAGGCGTAGCGGTCCGTGGCGATGGCCTCCCTGAACCCGTCGAACACGCCCTGCGGTAGGCCCTCGGGATTGTCGCCTGTGTGCAGCAGGAACGGCGGGATCGGGCCCAACAGGGCCGCCTTGCGCACGCGCGCCGCGCCGTACGCGCCCAGGTAGCGCGTCACCTCGCCCGTGCCCATCGAGAACCCGACCAGCGTGGCGTCGCGCAGGTCCAGCGCCTCCATCAGGGCGCGCAGGTCCGCCGCGAACGTGTCGTAGTCGTAGCCGACCGTCGGCTTACTGGAGTCGCCGAACCCGCGGCGGTCATACGTGATCACCCGGTGGCCGGCTTCGAGCAGGACCGGTAGCTGCTTCTCCCAGGAGCCCCCGTTGAGCGGGAAGCCATGGATGAGCACGACCGGCGCCCCCGCGCCATGATCCTCGTAATACAACTCGATAGCGGCCGAGTTCTCCTCCCCAACCTTGACGTGCGGCACAAGTCTTCCCCTTTTGAATGGGCGGAGCGCCAGCGCCCGCGCGGGCCTCTGGCCGCCATCGCCTCCACGGGCCACATCCGGCCTCACACCCCGTCGCGCACGAAGCATGCCACGGGCTACCTAATGGCCGGTAGGCTGGGCGCCCCACCGGGCAGCGCGGCGAGCCGCCCGCGTCCAGCCGGCACGCCATCGCACCAGCAACCTTCGCCACCACCGAGGGCGCCGGCCATACTCACCGGGAGCGCAGGCGTCCCCGCCGGCCCACTATCGCAGCAGCCTTCACCACAGACACCAAGAGCGTGTAGACACGTCAATGTCCGCTTGTTGGTCGTGTCCCATATAGTGGGTAAGAGATGACGTCCTCGTCGTGCGCGTGTAGGGCTGACACCCCGCGCGTGTCCGTGGTCTACCTCCTGCATGACGCCACCTACAGGACATCCGGCGCCTTTCACACGCATGATGGAACCGCCGGGTGCTATGAGAAACCGTGCCCCGCGTAGAGTCGCGGAAAGGGGACCGATGGACGCCGACGCGCCCGAGACCTTACTGAGCCTGCGGGACGCCGCCACCGCCCTCGGCCTGCGCCCCGCCACCGTCAAGCAGGACATCCTCCGGGGCCAGCTCGCCGCCGTCCGCGTCCCCTGCGGCCACGCCATCCGCCTCTTCGTCGCCCCCGCCGAGATCGACCGCTACCGCCGCGCCTCCCTCGGCGGCCAGGGCTGGACCGCCCGCAGGACACGCGTCGCGGAAAGGCTGCCTTTATCATAGACATGACGAGGAGCGCGCCGCCCGACATGCTGGATCGACGCCGCGTCCTCCTCCTGTGGTCCTGGCCTCGCGCCCGCGGCCCCCACATCCATCGCGGCGACGGCCTCCCCCGCTGGCGATTGTCGTAAAGGGTGCGCCAGACGGCGAGTCACGGTCTCTTAACCGCGATCGTGGCGGGGACGGCTCGTCGCGGGCCACAGCCCCGGCGTCGTCGGGGTGCGTCACCGCCGCTCACCCCTCGTATCAGGTACGCTGTCAGGAGAGACAACACACGCGCGAGGAGAGACGCATGACCGCAGCCGCGGAGAGTCCGACGCCCCCGCCCCGCGTCCCGACCGGCCTCGCCGGCCTCGACACCATCCTGCGCGGCGGCTTACGGCGCGGCGGCGTCTACGCCGTCGTCGGCCCGCCCGGCGCCGGCAAGACCATCCTGGGCAATCAGCTCTGCTTCCACCACGTCGCCACCGGTGGGCGCGCCCTGTACCTCACCCTGCTCACCGAGGCGCATGGCCTGCTCTTCTCCTATCTGTCGTCGCTGGCCTTCTTCGACCCCGCCCTGATCGGGGCGGGCCTGCGCTACTACAGCGCGTACCGCGAGCTGGAGGAGGGCGGGCTCGCGGGCCTGCGCGACTACCTGCGCACCGTGGTGCGCCAGGACAAGAGTACCCTCCTTGTGCTCGATGGCTTCGCCGCGGTCGCGGCCACGGCGGCGGGTGCCCTGGACCTGCAGCGCTTTCTGGCCGCGGTGCAGGTCCAGGGGGAAGCGAGCGGCTGCACCACGCTGCTGCTCATGGCGACGGCCCAGCTCGACGCGGCCCACCCCACCTACGCCATGGTCGACGGCGTCATCGCGCTGGATGATCGCCGCGTCGGTCCCCGCGCCGTCCGCGAGCTCTCCGTCCCCAAGCTCCGCGGCAGCGGCTACCTGCGCGGCGGCCATGCCTGCGACATCACGGACGCCGGCCTCGTCGTGTATCCGCGCATCGAAGCGCTCCTTGCCCGGCCCTCGCGGGCGATCACGGAGGGGCGCGCGCGCCACGCCTTCGGCATCGTCGGCCTCGACGCGATGCTGCACGGCGGGGTCCTGGCTGGCTCGACCACGCTGCTCCTGGGCGAACCGGGCACGGGGAAGACCCTGACGGGGAAGAGTTTCCTGGTCGCCGGAGCCGCGGCAGGCGAGCGCGGCCTCTACTTTGGGTTCTTCGAGAGTCCCGCGCGCCTGATCGGCACGGTGGACGGGGTCGGGCTTGCCCTGAGCCGGCACGTCGCGGACGGCACGATCGCGCTCGTGTGGCGGCCGCCGCTGGAGGCGAGCATCGACGCGCTGGCCGGCGAGCTGCTGACGGCGGTCCGGGAGCGTGGGGTGCGCCGCCTGTTCATCGACGGGCTCGACGGGTTCGCGCGCACGGCCGTCGAGCCGGAGCGCATCGATGCCTTCTTCACGGCGCTGTCCAACGAGTTGCGCGCCCTCGCCGTGACGACGGTGGTCTCGCTCGAGCAGACGCGGCTCTTCGACCCTACGGTGGAGGCGCCCATCACGGGCGTGTCGGCCACGTTCGAGAACCTGCTCCTGCTGCGCACGGTCGAACTGCGCGCCCAGTTGCATCGCCTCGTCTCGATCGTCAAAGTGCGCGAGAGCGGCTATGACACGGCCATCCGCGAGTTCCGCATCAGCGCGCAGGGCATCGACGTCGCGGCGACGTTCGCGAGCGCGAAGGCCGTCCTGACGGACCTGGAGCGCCCCGCGCCGCCCCCCACCACCGGCACGGCCGCCGCGCCCCCGTTCGACGCCGGGCCGGAGCGATGACGAGCGTGCTGATCGTCGAGGACGAGGTCCCCATCGTCGAGCTGCTGTGCGACCTGTTCGCCGACGCGGGCTACCGCGTGGTGACGGCGCGCGACGGGCGGGAGGCCCTGGAGCGGCTGGCCGCCGCGCGGCCGGACCTCGTGCTCTCCGACATCATGATGCCCCGCCTGGATGGCATCGGCCTGTGCCACCAGATGCAGGCCAACCCGGCCTACCACGCCATCCCGCTCGTCTTCATGAGTGCGACCCCGCGCGCGCTGCCGGCCGACGGGTGCCGCTACGCCGCCTTCGTGACCAAGCCGTTCGCTCTGGACCAGGTCCTGGACACGGTGGCCCGCGTGCTCGCCGGCCCCCGCCGCGCCCCTTGACCAGGCTGGCCCCGGCCGCGCGGCGGAGGCGTGTCGGGGCCGCTCCACGCACGGGGACGCGCCCCATCGTCCCTATTCCTCCGCTGCGTGACGCTGTCAACGCCAGTGAGATTTGACCCAGTGATCGCGAGACTCCGTAATTGACGTTTGGAGAGGCGGACGTGTGGCGGGCGAAGGAAGGGCCAACGCGGTGGCCCCTGCGCCAACCGCGTGCTGACAAACGAGCGCATGTGCGCGCCCCGAGCGCCCCGTGCGTCTGGCGTCCTCGGTAGGTCCGGCAGGTCCGGCAGGTCCGGCAGGTCCGGCAGGTCCGGCAGGTCCGGCAGGTTCGGCGCGTCCCGCACACCTGCCACGATGGATGGGGCCGGGGCGAGCGGGCTCCGTGTGCCGGTGACGCCATCGGCGCACCTTAGGCGCGACAAAGAGAGGAGTGGCGCACCTTAGGTGCGATCAGCGGCGCACCTTATGTGCCCCACAGCGTCAATGCAGGCGTAGGGCCGGCGCACCTTATGTGCATTCTTACACCAGGCCAGCGTGGTCCTGGCCGCGCCTGTCCTGGGATAGGCGCGGCCCCGGTTTCACCGGACCGTGCGCCGGGCGCGCCGTCTGTGCGCATGGTCGAGGCGGACGCTGAGCGCGCCGATCAGGACAATCACGAGGCCCAGGCCGGTCATGACGGCCGCGTTGCCATAGGCGTCGGCCAGCGGCGCCGCCACGAGCAGCGGGATGATGGGCACGGCCCCTCCGACGAGCTGCTGCAAGGCGAGGACACGTCCGCGCACGTTCTCCGCTGTCCGCTCCAGGACGAGCGTTTGCGCCGGGATGGTCGCGAGCGCCATGGCGAGCCCGATGATGAAGGCGAGGACCATCGCGGGCGGGATCAGGGCGATGTTGTGCGCCTGTAGGGGCGGCAGCCGATGGATGTGGCGCGCGACGAAGGCGCCCACGGTGCTCGCGCCGTGGTAGAGTGCGATGGCGACGACGGCGACCGCGCCGAGGAGGGTCACAGCGCCGCCCATCACCAGCAAGCCCAGGTTGATCAATCCTTCCTTGCGCCGCCCGGCGGCGATGCGGCCCATGACCAGCGCGCCGACGATGAGGCCCAGCCCCGCCGGCAGCAGCAACCGCCACGCGCCCGCCTGGGTGAGCCCGAACGTTTCGCTGACGAAGTTCAAGCCCAGCGTGCCGAAAATAAACAGGAAGGTCGGCGCCACGTTGATCTGGAACAGGGTCAGGCGCAGGCCGGGGTCGCGCGCCAGGAAGCGCAGCGCCTCGCCCAGGTCGCCTCCGATGTGCCGGAGCGCCAGGGGGAGCGACGCAGCCACAGGATGGCCGCGTGGCGGCGCGGGGTCGCGCGGCGGCGCGGGGTCGCGCGGCAGCGCGGGGTCGCGCGGCAGCGCGGGGTCGCGCGGCAGCGCGGGGTCGCGCGGCAGCGTCGACACGAGGAACGCCGCCACGCCGTAGCACGCCGCGATTACCAGCAGCAGCGGGACGATGCCGATGAGTTCGAGCACGACCAGCCCCAGCATGATGGGAATGACCTGGCAGGCGTTGAGCGTGATGTTGAACAGCGCGGTCGCGGCGAGCAGGTGGCGTCGGTCCACGAGTAGGGGGATCGTAGCCGCCTCGGCCGGCGTGAAAAACTGCGCCACGGCGTTGATGAGGAAAATGAGCAGGATGATGAGCCGCGGCTGGAGGCCGGCGTCGAGCCACGTCACGGGGATGAGCAGCAGCGTGAGTCCGACGCGGATGATGTTGCTGCGCGTCAGCACGCGCCGCTTGCTGGCGCGGTCGACGATCACGCCGGCGAAGCCGGAGAGGAACAACTGCGCCACCATCGCGCTGATCGTCACGGCGGCGACGGCCGTGTTCTTGCCCGCGAGCGCGATGTGCGCGACGTAGGCGCCCAACGCCAGCCACGTCAGGTTCTGGGCCAGCTGTGAGCAGATCTGCGCGAGCCAGAGGGCGCGGAATCCGCGACGTTTCAGGACGGCGTGGAAGCTCGGAGGGGCCGGCCTGCGTCCGCCCGTGCGGTCAGGCGCGCGCGGCGGCACGCTCTCCCCTGGTATCGTCTCCGTCATCGTCGTCGTGGCGCCGTGGGGCGGCGCGTCGTCGCACGTCCCGGCGTCCGGCGCCACGGCCGCGCGTTCCTGGTCCTCCCCGCCATCCCGCCGCCCCTCCTGGTCCGCGGCCTGCCGGGCCTGGACAATCTGGTGGCGCTCGTCCACGCTCAGGGGACGCCCCAGCGCCTCCTCGGCCTCGCATTGTGCTTCCAAATCGGTGGCCTCGGTCTGTATGCTCTGGAGCACCGTCAGCTCGTGATCGCTGAGCGGCGGCTCCTTCGCCACGTCCCGCGCATGCTCCCGCGCCAGCGTCTCAGCCGCGGCCGTGAGGGTTCCCTCGCCCGCGACGACCGACTCCTCCTGCCGCCCCTCCGTGTTCATCATCGTCCTCCTATCCATGGCCCCCTCGCCGCTTACGCTGTCACGGCCCCTGCGCTGTCACGGCTCATGCGCGGACACGCGGGCGTGGGACTCTCGATCCCTCGTGTCGTGAGCGGCCATCGCGCCGCGGCAGACGGTCGCCGCCCGCGCGTCCGATCCAGAAGCCCACGTTGTCGCCCAGGATCGCGGCGGCGGCCACCGCGATCACGAGGGGGATAAGGAGATGATGCGTCGTGCCGGCATAGATGGCGGCGGCGCGCACCATGGTCTCGCCGGGGAAGAGAACCCCGACGCTCTCGACAGCCACGACGATCAGCGCGGCCCCCTCGCCGTAGGTAGCGCGTAGGGGCGTGAGATCGTGGGCGGCAACGCGCATGCGGCGTCTACCAGAGTTCGCCGCCGCCGACGAGGATGTAGAGGATGGGGCCGATGCCCCAGATGATGCTCACCACGCCCCACACGACTTTTTGGGCCGCGCCGAGATCGGAGCGCCCGGCGATGTTGATCCAGGCCAACACCATCGCGATCGGGTGCAGCACCACCGATACGATGAATTCCAACAGTCCCTTCATGACGCTCTTGACCTCCTATAAACGTGATAGTGAGACCGCGCTGCGCCGCCTCCCGACGACGCGCACACACGCGTCGACGACGTCAGCGCCGATCGCCGCTACCGCGTGCGGCGGAGCGGCTCGATCAGGGTGGACAGATCGGCCCCGCCCTCGATCACCGCGCCGATATAGTAGCCGGCCAGGGCGCACAACACCACGACTGCCGCCCAGCCGATGCCGATGGTGGCCCAGATAATCCCGAAGACGACGCCCAGCGCCGCCAGCACGATCCGTAGCGACATCCTCACCCTCCTCCCCTCATCCACGCGCTAGCGTACCTGCCGGCGCG
>JAABUX010010217.1_pt1 | contig 10511 bp, 9 predicted proteins | sample 5561851 | NCBI WGS metagenome assembly JAABUX01 (sample SAMN10711883, study PRJNA513361) | rock metagenome | isolation source: Antarctica rocks | place: Antarctica: Victoria Land, Richard Nunatak red sandstone | collected 2016-01-03 | reverse complement strand
TCCGGTCGCTGCTCTCGACCGCCAGGAAGCAAGGTTGGAATATGCTCAAGACACTGACCACTCAGCCGGACAGATTGATCGACGACCTACGGGTGGTTTGACCCCGCTGAAAGACCTGGGCTGTTACCGGCGCGGATGAGAACGGCCCGCGGTGCTATGCTGCCGCCATGAGCATAGCCCTGCCTGCAGCGACCTCTGTCCTCACGCCTGGTGAGCGGGACTACATCCGCCGTGAGCTCGACCAGTTCTTCTCGACCCTGCCCCGCGTCGCCGACGGCCTCCAGCTCAGGACCTGGCGCGGCGGCCCGCCGGCCAGACAGCCCAAGGTGCCGGCCATCGCCCAGGGCCTGCTTGGGCGCGGCCTCGTGCGCCTGGAGCCAACACCCTGGCCGCCCCGGCTGTTCTTCACCGACGCGGGGCTTGCCGCGCTGCGGGCGATGATGGCCAACGGCCGCCTGGCCAATCCCAAGACCTTCGCGCACGTCCGCCGGGAACTCGGCATCGACCCGGACCCGGCCCGCGATGGGGGTTCGGTCGCCGAACCGTCCGAGGCACCGCAGGCGGCCCACGGTTCGCACGCAGCGGCGTTCCCTCCTCCGCCGGAATGGGATGACAGCCCGGTCCTCACAGCACGGAACGCACCCATGGCCCGCACACCCAAGGCTGACACCTTTCCCACCCCGGCCGGGCGGGGACGCAAGCCGAAGGCTGCGGCTGCGTCCCCCGCCGTCGCGCCTGCACCAGAGGACGACGACACGGCAGCCGGCGTGGCTGGCGTCGCCGCACCTGCCGAGAGCGGCACGCCTGCACGCGGCCGGCGGGGCCGCAAGCCGGGGCCGCAGGCGAATGCCGTGAAGCCAGCCCTGCCGCTTGCTGCGGGACCGCGCCTCGGACAGGGTCAGCTTCGACTGGCCCGCCATCGAGCAGACGGCCGCGCAGCACGGCTCCAACCAGGCCATGGCCAAGCTGCTGCTCGCCGCCCGCGCCGAGGGCGCCCAATCGCGGTGGCCGCTCTGACGGCGGCGTGTGCGCGTCAGCGCCGAACCGGGTCCATCCGCGTTTTTGGTGCAGCCGTATGGCATGTATACTCCGTCCACGTGAGAACCCGAAAATCGACTGGCGAGTCGACCCTGATATCAACGGCATTTCGGAGGTGCGAAGTTTCCGGGTTCTCACGTGGACGGAGTATAGAATGCCCGGAGGCCAGGTGGGACGGATATTTGCGGACGCTTGATGTCCCGCGTTATGTCGCCGTTTGCTGTTGCTGATCTCGGCAGGTCTTTCGGTCGTGCAGGCTCCACCCGCGCCCGACCGCGTCACATCGTCATCGCGCCCACGCTGTCCCGGAGCGCCTGCCCGCTCTGCGACAGCTTCTCCGGCCGGGTTCACAGTCGCTGAACCCACGCCATGGCCACTTGATCCCGTCCGCCGCCAGAGGCACGGTCCATGGAGGGGCCGCTTTCGAAGCCGACCGACCGGCGCTATTTGGGCGGTGCGTTTGCCGGCCGCAGGGAGGACCCGCTTGTGACGAAACCCCAGCGGCGCAGCGCGCCGCCTCCAGCGTCGATGGCCACCCTGCCGGCACGTGCCGCCGAAGCGCTGCGGCAGGAGCGGTTCAAGGACGCGGTCGAACTCTTCAAGCAGCTGGTCCGCCACGACCCGCGGCCGGACTGGACGGAAGGCCTGGCCGACGCCTATGTGGGCCGGGCCCACACCCTGGCCGGCAAGGGGATGTTCAAGGAGGCCGCGATGGTCCTCGAGAACACCCTGACCCCAGCCGGCACGCTGCGGGAGCCACGCCTCTACGCGACATGCCTGATCCGCGAAGGGCAGCAGCCCAAGGCAGCGGCCTCCCTGCTGCACTGCGCAGCCCACGGCGCCTTGCCGGCGGGCGAGCCGGGGGCGGCGCTGCAGGAGCTGACGGCCGCCCTGCTCGTGACGGCTTCCCTGCCATCGGCACCGGCACGCCCCGATCTGCCCGAGGCGGCGCGTTGGCGAGAGCTGGCCGCCGTGTCGCGTGAGGCTCTGGCCGCCTGGAGCGACGGCGCATCGGCGGAGGAGGTGGAGCGCCACCTGAGCCGCATCTCGCTGCGCTCCGCGTTCCGGCCGGTCCGCCTGCTGCTCAAGAGCCTGGTCACCTTGCCGCTGGACCCCGAGCGGACCCGGCGGCTGCTGGAGACGATCGAGCCGGGTTCGCCGTTCCACCCGTTCCGCCAGGCGGTGGAGGCGGCGGTGCGCGCAGGCCCTGGTCTCGACGCCGATGCGTGGCGCCGCCTGACGCCGGCGCAGCAGGCCTTTGCCGCCGAGACCGGCGGCCTGCCAGCGGCGGCCGTGCAGTCCCTGGACCGCCTGTCGAGGGCCGCACGCGGCGGCCCGGCGGCGCTGTTCGACTGGCTGCTGAAGCAGGCCGACCTGCCGCAGGCCGAGGTCGAGAGCGCCTGCCTGAACCTCCTGCCGCAACTCCCCGACCGCGTGGCGCAGTTCGAGAAGAGCTTCGGGCCGCTGCCGCCGCTGCAGCGGCATCGCGTCCAGGCGCTGGCGGCCGAGGAGCGCGGCAACTGGCACTCCGCGGAGCGCTCCTGGTCCCAAGCGGCGCGGCTGGCCGGCGCGGCCGGCGACCGCACATCGAGGTTGTCGGCAGGTGTCATCTACCGGCACCTGGCGCATCTCGCGGCCATGCACCCGGAGATCGAGGGCGGCGATGACGAGAGCGATGCCGGGATTTTCTACCTGGAACGCAGCGGCGAGGTCGATCCCGACCACGTTCCGACCGTGCTGAAGCGCATCGCGCATTACCGGCAGGAGGGGCAGGACAAGGACTGGCACCGGCTGGCCGACGAGGCGGTGCAGCGTTTTCCCGACGACCGACAGATCCTGCTCCAGGCGACGCAGTCGGCGGTGGCGCGCCGGGCCTACAAGAAGGCGGCCAAGCTTGCCCGCCGGCTGCTGGAGATCGACCCGATCAACCCCGGGGTGCGCCGGCAGATGATCGAGCTGAAGCTCGCCCATGCCCGCAAGCAGATGCGCGCGAAGCGCCCCGACCTCGCCGCCAAGGAGCTGTCGCAGGCGGCCGAGTGGGACCGCCCGGATGCTCCCGACGGGCTGCTGCGCATCGCCCGCGGCCTGGTCGCGCTGCAAGACGGCAAGCCGGGGCAGGCGGACGCCTGGCTGCGCGAGGGGGTGGCGCTCGCGGGCGGCGGCGTTGGCGGCTGGTTCCGCGCGGCGCTCGAGGCCGAGCTGATGCGGTGCGCCGACGACGCCTCGTGGCTGCGCGAGGCGTTGGCGGGCGCGTGCCGGACGCCGCCGACGAAGGAGCCGGTCCTGGCGGTGGCCTCCGCCTTGGGCCAAGTGGAGGCCGGCGAGACCAGGCGCGTGTTACCGAGCCTGCTGCCGGAGCTGCACGCGTGGCTGCTGCAAGGGGCCGGGATCGCCTGGTCGCCAGCGGAGTTCCAGGTCCTGGCCGACACGTTCGTGCGTTGCGATGCCTACGAGGTGTTGCAGGCCTACGCGCGGGCGGCGCGCCGGCGGGAGCCGGCGAACCCGGACTGGCGGTTCCATGAGATCGTCGGCCGCACCCAGGGCCGTGGCCACGCGATGAGCGCCGCCGAGGCGGAGGAGCTGGACGACATGGCCGAGGCCGCCTCCGAACGGCGGGACTTCCACGCGGTCACGCGGATCGCGCGGTTCCTCGGCATGGACGACCTGCCCCGGCCCCCCCGCATGGCCGGGATGGCGGACGACCTGGAGGGCGACATCGATGACGCCCAGATCCTGGAGTTGCTGCAGATGATGCTCAAGGATATGCCCAGGGGGGCGGCCGACACCCTGCGCGGGCGCGTGCGCGAGGTCGGGCGGACGGCGGCCGTCGAGGAGACGATGTACGGCCTCGGTTCCTCCGAGCTCGGGGCGGTCCTGTCGGAGCCGATGCTGCGGCAGCTTTGCGAGGAAATGGTAACGCGGGCGACCGGGGGTCCGGCGGCACGCAGGGGCCGGCCCTGATGCGCGATCCCTTCACCGTCCTCGGCGTGGACGAGGCGGCCGGCGACGCCGAGATCCGTGCCCGCTACCTCGCCTTGGTGCGGCGGTTCCCGCCGGACCGCGAGCCGGAGCGCTTCCAGGACACCCGCGCGGCGTATGAGGCGCTCAGCGACGAGCGCAAGCGCCTGGAGGCGAAGCTGCTGCGCACCAACGAGGCCGCGCTGACCCGGCTGAGCCTCGCGGCGCTGCACGCGGCGTCGCCCTTGGCGGCGCGAGCGACCAAGCGGACGGTGGCAGCCCTGCTGGCCGAGGGGATCATGCAGGCTGCCACCGAGACGTAAGCCCGGCCTCGCCTTTTCCTCAACAGGAGACACGGTGGACGACAGCATCAAGCAGGCCCTGCTCAGCCGGTTCCAGGCCTACCTCGACACCGCGGAGACGGCGGCGCCGGAGCCCCGCGCCGAGACCGCCGACCTGTATTCCCTGTTCGTCGAGGTGGCGGGCTTGCGCAGCGAGGTCCGCACGGAGTCCCGCCTGGTGAAGGAGGCGCTGGACCAGTTCCATGGCGTGTTCGACATGCTGCAGGCGAGCCAAGGCAACCTGCAGCAGGAGCTGGACCGCGCGCGTTCCGCCGCGCGCGACCAGGCGGACGCCGCGCTGCGCCCGCTTTTGCTGGACGTCGTCGACCTGCGCGACCGGCTGCTTGCGGCGTTGAAGCTGGCCGGGACGGCGCGCCCCGGCTGGGCGGGCCGCCTGCTGCGCCGGCCTGCGTCGGGCGGCGAGGCCTGGCAGGAGGGCTTGCGCATGACGGTGCGCCGCCTCGACCAGGCGCTGCTCGACCGCCGGGTTGTGCCGATGCAGCTGGCCGGCCTGCCGTTCGACCCGCGGCGCGCCCGCGTGGTCGCCACTTCGGCCGACAGCTCTGCTGCGGACGGGACGGTGCTCGAGGAGGTCCGCGCCGGCTTCCTGTGGGACGACCAGGTGCTGCGGACCGCGGAGGTGGTCGTAAGCAAGAGTGCTACCGGACAAGGAGAACGCGCATGACGGACACCATCGTCGGCATCGACCTCGGGACCACCAACTCGGAGATCGCCGTCTACCAGGAGGGTCGGCCGGTTGTGCTCGCCGACGAACGCGGCCGGGTGGTCCTGCCTTCGGTGGTCGGCCTTTCCGAAACGGGCGAGCTGTTGGTCGGCGAAGAGGCCCGCAACCAGTCCGTGCTCTACCCCGAGCGCACGGTCCGCTCGATCAAGCGGCGCATGGGCACCGATGCGCGGGTGCGCCTCGGCGAGCGCGAGTATGCGCCGCAGGAGATCTCGGCGATCATCCTGTCGCGCCTGAAGGAGACGGCGCAGCTTCGGCTGGGAGGCTCGGTGCGCCGGGCGGTGATCACGGTGCCGGCCTACTTCTCGGACGCGCAGCGGCAGGCGACGCGCGAGGCCGGCGAGATCGCCGGGCTGGAGGTGGTGCGGATCATCAACGAGCCGACGGCGGCGGCCCTCGTCTACGAGGCCGCGCAGCACCAGGGCAAGCGCATCCTGGTCTACGACCTCGGCGGCGGCACCTTCGACGTCTCGGTGGTCCGGATCGAGGGCGGCGTGGTGGAGGTGATCGCCAGCCACGGCAACAACCAGCTGGGCGGCGACGACTTCGACGAGAAGATCGTGGCGCACGTGCTCGAGCACCTGAAGCTCAAGCACGGGGTGGGCGTGTCCGACCAGCCGCAGGCGATGGCGCGCATCCTGCGCAGTGCCGAGGCGGCGAAGCGGCACCTCTCCGACCATCCCTACGCGCGCATCGAGGAGGAGTACCTCGCCGTGCGCGACGGCAAGCCGGTCAACCTTGACCTCGAGCTGGGGCGCGACGAGTACGAAGCGATGATCATGCCGTTCATCGAGGAGACGCTTGGCGCCGTGCATGCGGCCCTCGACTCGGCAGGGCTGACATCCTCGCAGGTGGACGAGGTGCTGCTGGTCGGCGGCGCCACGCGCACCCCGCTGGTCCGCCGCCGCCTGGTCGAGGCGTTCGGGCACGAGCCGCGCGGCGAGGTCGATCCGGATCTGTGCGTCGCCATGGGGGCGGCGATCCAGGGTGCGGCCATGAGCGGCACCGAGGTGTCCGCGGTGCTGGTCGATGTCACGCCCTACACGTTCGGCACGAGCGCGCTGGGCGAGCTGGACGACGACCTGTATCCCTATTGCTTCGTGCCGATTATCCCGCGGAACACGCCCATCCCGGTGCGCCGCAGCGAGGCGTTCTGCACGGTCGCCGACGGGCAGACCTCGGTGGAGGTGCGGATCTACCAGGGCGAGAACCGGGACGCCGAGAGGAACGTCAAGATCGGCGAGTTCCGGATCGACGGGCTGAGCAGGGCGCCCGCGGGCAACCCGGTGATCCTCGACCTGGCGCTTGACCGCGACGGCATCCTGCAGGTCTCGGCCCGCGAGAAGAAGACCGGCCTCGAGCGGCGGATCACCATCGAGAAGGCGATGTCGCGCTACGATCGGGTGCAGCTCGACGAGGCGCGCGAGCGGATCGGCTCGTTGCTCGAAGGCCGCGAGGAAGGGGCAGGGGCGCAGGCAGCCGCCGGTTCCGCCCTCGATGCGCTGCTGGCCAAGTCAAGCGCCAAGCTGGACGGCGCCGGCGAGGAGGATCGCGCGGAGATCATCGACCTGATCGAGACGATCCGGGATGCCCGGAGCAGCGGCGACGGCACGGCCCTGGAGGAGGGGCGGCGGCAGCTGCAGGACCTGCTGTTCTTCCTCGACACGTGACGGATGGACCGCTGTCCGCTTTGCCGTGCCGCCCTCAACGGCGCGGACACCTGCCGCCGCTGCCGGGCCGAGCTGCAGGCGATCAGCCCGGCATACACGGCGTAGAACCCCCGCGCCTCCGACGCCGGGCGGTGCAGGGAATGGTTCACCGCCAGCACGTCGCCGATGGCGTAGGCGGTGGCCAGCGACACGGCAGCGGCGCCGATGATGCTGGCGTCCAGCAGGGCGACGGCAAACATCGCCCCGGCCGCGCGCCCGGCATGGGCTTCCAGCGCCTGGGCCATGGCGCCCGCGTCGGTGAAGTGGCCGGCCGCCTCCGTGCCCGCGGTGGCCGCGGCGGTGAAGGCGATGATCGCCACAGCGCCGACCAGGACGGCCGCAATGCCGATCCACAGGTCCGCCTTGGCGTAGGCCATGAAGCGCGGGGTGATGCGCTTGTCGATGACGTAGCTCTGCTGGAAAAACAACTGCCAGGGCGCCACCGTCGTGCCGACGACGGCGATCACCAGCAGCATCACGTCGGACAGCTTGGCGCCGTCGGGCAGGCGGAGCGCCACAATGTCGCGCGCCACCTCGGCCAAGGGCGGGTGCGAGAGGAGCAGCACCGGCACCAGCAGCAGGCTGCCGGCGCAGAGCGCCAGCGAGAACCGCTCGAAGCGGCGGAAGCTGCCGGTGCTGGCGGCGGCAATCACCGCGCCGGCCGCGGCGAGGATGCCCCACAGCCGCGGCAGGCCGAGATAGCCCAGCGCCAGGTTGATGCCGATGAACTCGGTGACGATGGTCAGCCCGTTCAGGATGAACAGGTCAATGACGCTGAACATGCCCCAGAAGCGGCCGAAGCGCTCCAGGATCAGCCGGGCATGGCCCACGCCGGTCACGGCGCCGAGGCGCAGCACCATCTCCTGGTTCACATACAGCACGGGCACCAGCAGCAGCAGCGTCCACAGCAGCGCCGTGCCGTAGTTCTGCCCGGCCTGGCCGTAGGTGGAGAAGGCGCCGGCGTCGTTGTCGCCGACCATGACGATCAGGCCGGGGCCCACGATGGCGAGCAGCGTGCGCAGCCGCGCCCGCAGGCCGCGGCGGGGTGCTGCGTCGCCAAAGCGGATGGTGCCGAGCGCGCCCTGGATGTCGCCGAGGTGGGCGGTGTCGAGCACGGCGGAGGCGGGCGCCGTCGCGGGCGCGCGGAGGAAATCGGACATGGAAACTCTCCCGACGGGGACGGGGGACAGGGGGACGATGCGGTCGGCGGCGCCGGGCGCCGCGGAGCGGCGTCAGTCAGGTGGCTCGGCGTTCCAATGGGCAACGGTCCAACCGGTCCGGTCGGTGGTCCAGCACAAGACGAGACGGGGCTGCGGCGCCGGCGCGTTGCGGGCAAGCAGGCCCGAGCGCTGCACGGCGGGGGATAGGCCAGCAAAGTCGTAGCCCGGCAATGGCCAGGCGTGGAGGACGGCGGTGGCCATGGCAGGCCTCCTTTCGGGTCAAGCGTGGCTTGGAACCCGGGAGGCCTGGGCCGCCGGAGCGCCTAGCGGCGGCCCCCGGCCGGACCCCGGCGATCCCGGGCACGGGTCCAGCACGACGGTGTGGCGGCAGGCGTGGGGCGCCTACTGTCGCACTCGGCGGGCTGGCTGTGGCTAGATCGCGGGGTCATGAAATCCTTGGCTCGGTTGCGGGCACCCGAACGGCGCCGGGACGTGACACAAGAGGGCGGACGCGGCAGAGTCGTCTCTCATGCGGGGACGCGATATACCCCTACTGGCTATAAGGTCAAGCGCAGTGTGATGGGCGACATCGAGGAAAAAACCAAGCTGCTGCAGCGCCTCAACCGCATCCGCGACCAGGTCGAGGCGATGCATCGCGCGCTGGAACAGGACGCGACCAGCACCGCCGTGCTGCAGCAGGCGACGGCCTGCCGCGGCGCGCTCGACGGGTTCATCGCCGAGGTGATCGAGGATCATATCCGCGAGAACGTCGTGAAACCGAGAAGCCGCACCCAGGCCAGCGAAGCCGCCGAAGAACTGATCGGCATCGTGCACAGCTACCTGACCTAGCCAGAGCCCAAGGCATTGGGCCGGCGCGATGCAGGACGTGCGGGCGTGATGGACGGGGTTCGCAGCCGGCGCCTACGCCCGCACGCCGGGCGGCCTCGCCACAGCTTTTGGGCTGGCCACCCTGATCGGGCTGGCGGCCGGCTGTCCCATCTTCCCAGCATGTGGTTCCTGTCGAGCCACCCTGGACAACGGAAGGCCGCAAGCATGGACATCATAGAAGCACCCCTGGTCCCGGCGCGGGTCGCCAACCCGAGCGCGCCGGCGCTGCCTGTTGTGCTGGAAGCCCGTGGACGGCCGGTCGGGCTGGCGCTGGCAGCACTCGGCATCGTCTACGGCGACATCGGCACCAGCCCGCTCTACGCGCTCAAGCAGGCCATCCAAGCCGGCGGCGCGCCGACGCCGGAGTCGATCCTAGGCATCCTGTCCCTGATCTTCTGGGCGCTGGTCGTCATCGTGTCGGCCAAATACGCGATCCTGATCATGCGGGCCGACAACCACGGCGAGGGCGGCATCGTCGCCATGCTGGCGCTGCTCGACATCCGCCACGCGCCGTCCGGCAGCTGGCGCGCGTCGCTGCTGGTCGTGGGCCTGGTCGGCGCCGCGCTGCTGTATGGGGACGGCGTGATCACGCCTGCCATCTCGGTGCTGAGTGCGGTCGAGGGCCTCAAGCTCGATGTGCCGGGCATCGCGCGCTGGGTCGTGCCGCTGACGCTGGCGATCCTGGCCGGCCTGTTCCTGGTGCAGCGCCGCGGGACCGAGGCCATCGGCAAGGTGTTCGGCCCGGTCATGCTGGTGTGGTTCGCGGCCATCGGTCTGCTCGGCCTGGCCGGGATCGCGCGCGCTCCCGGCGTGCTGGCCGCGCTCAGCCCGTGGCACGCCGCAAGCTTCCTGGTCCACGCCGGCCCCCTGGTCAGCTTCGCCGTGCTCGGCGCCGCCTTCCTGGCCGTGACAGGGGGCGAGGCGATGTATGCCGACATGGGGCACTTCGGACGGCTGCCGATCCGGCTCGGCTGGTTCTGCGTGGCGCTGCCCTGCCTGGTGCTGAACTACTTCGGCCAGGGCGCCCTGCTGCTGCGCGACCCGGCCGCGATCGAGAACCCGTTCTACCTGCTGTCGCCGGGCTGGGCGCACCTGCCGCTGGTGGTGTTCGCGACGCTTGCGACCATCATCGCCTCGCAGGCCATCATCTCCGGCGCATTCTCGCTGACGCAGCAATCGATCCAGCTCGGCTTCCTGCCGCGGATGCGGGTGCTGCACACGGCGACGCACGAAGCCGGGCAGATCTACATGCCGGGCGTGAACTGGCTGTTGGCCGCCGGCACGTTCGGCGCCGTGGTCACCTTCGGCACCTCGGACGCGCTGGGCGGAGCCTACGGGATCGCGGTGTCGCTGCTGATGATGATCACCACGGTGCTGGCCGCGCTTGTGGCGCTGCGCTGGGGCTACAACCCGGCCGCGGTGCTTGCGGTGAACGGGTTCTTCCTGCTCGTGGACCTGGTGTTCTTCGCATCCAACTGCACCAAGCTGCTGGAGGGCGGCTGGTTTCCGCTGCTGATCGCCGGCCTGGTCGCCTTCCTGATGATGACCTGGCGCAAGGGCGGCACCCTGCTGGCCGCGGTCCATGACGGGATGCGGGTGCCGGAGGCGGAGTTCTGCGCCATGCTGCAGGCCGACCCGCCCGTCCGCGTGCGGGGGGGGGCGGCCGTGTTCG
>JAABUX010010212.1_pt1 | contig 10517 bp, 6 predicted proteins | sample 5561851 | NCBI WGS metagenome assembly JAABUX01 (sample SAMN10711883, study PRJNA513361) | rock metagenome | isolation source: Antarctica rocks | place: Antarctica: Victoria Land, Richard Nunatak red sandstone | collected 2016-01-03 | reverse complement strand
TCGTGATCAGACCGATGGTGTAGTCGATCCTCTCCTGGTCACAGAAGGTGTAGAGGGCGGGGATGGCGCAGCTGCCGTCGGCCCGGATCTCGATCGTGACGGCGGGCCACCGCTCACGCATCTCCCGCACGAGGACACGCAGCACGCCGATGACGCCCCGGCTGGCGTGGACCGTGCCCGGGCGCAACAGGACGGTGATAAGATGGCCCGTCTCGCCGTCGAAGACGAGGAGCGGATGGTCCATGTGCTGACCATAATAGCCGTGATACGCGGCGCCTTCCTGCGCCCCATGGGTCGGATCATCCGTACTGTCGATGTCGAGCACGATATGACGCGGCGCACTCTCCCGTCCCCGTTCGCGCAGATAGAGAGCCAGGAGCGCGTGCCCGAGGCGCGAGCAGGCACACCGATCAACGGCGTTTTCTAGGCGGGACATCGTCGGTTGTGAGGCCAGATCCTGCTCACTCTCGGGCACGCGTCCGCAGACCAGCTTGAGTAAGGGATCAGTGCGCAGCGTGTCAGCATCGTCCTGATCCTCGTACCCACAGGCGATCTGGAACACGCGCTGACGCACCAACGCCTCCCGACTGTGCTGCACCGGTCCCCGCCGCCACTCCGGCACGCAGTCGGCCAACGCCGCGCAGATGCCTAGGTCCTCCTCCGCCTCGGCCAGCCACGGCAGGCCCCCATCTGAGGTCAAGCGTCCGCCATCAAACGTCGCTTCCAGCGCGAGTGCCGTCTCGGTAGCGAACTGATACAGGGGTGTGGCAGACTGAAGTGTCACGGGGTCCTCCTTGCGTATGAGTCTGGTTTGAGCACCTTGACCATACCGCACGGGACCCCGTGCTTCAATCTCTATGAATAATCCGGGCTAGCCCGTCCAGCGCTGCTCGTCATCGACGAGATCGGCTATGCTCGTCTCTCCGCGAAAGGCGCGCAGCTCCTCTTTCAACTCGTCAATATCCGCTATGGTCAGGGCGCCTGCATCCTCACCAGCAACACGAGCTTTGGCGACTGGGGCAGCATTATCCGCGACGAGGTGCTTGCCTCCGCAATCCTTGATCGTCTCTTGCACCGCGCTGATGTCATTTCCATCGCCGGCCAAAGTTACCGCATGAAAGATCGGGCGGCCTACTTGCAGCCGCTCTCCCTTGAGCCCGTCCCTGACGAGAAAGGAGGTGCCTCCTCCCACACAGCGTAACCCCTTTTTTGTCCGCCAGGTGGGTCACTTTCCCCCGGCGCTCCTGGGTCACATTTAAGGTTCTTGGGCACTCTCGATGAGACCTTTTCGCTGTGTTCACCAGAGATGGGCGAAGCCGCGCTAGGCATCGCCTCGACGAGCAGGTCGACAGCCCTCGCTCCCACCCTTGTTATCGTGGCGCTACAGCCGCGCAAGCCACGCGGCCAGTCTCATCGAGAGTGCCCAAGAACCCTAGAATTGATGCGTGCTGAGAACACGATGATATGCTGCGATACGCATCCCATACTCTTCGGGATTCTTCTCTCTCAACTGCGACCCCTGTGTATCGGCGAGCCCTAACAACACTTAGGGACGCGGAAATAGCTACGTATCCCGAGCGTCAAGGGGAACGTAGGGGATGGTGACGAACCACTTGTCTAAATCGCGCAGCCGGGTGACCTGTGCTTCCACGGCCGCCATGGCGTCTTTGGTGAGCGTGACGCCAGTCCGGTAGGTGGTCGTGACCAGCGCGACGACGGGATGGAGGCCCTTCCAGACCATCGTGGCTGTGAAGCCGCACACCGCGTCCAGGGAGTCGAGCAAGGCACCATTCCAGTGGGTTTCCAGGATGCCCCAGCAGCGTTCGATGGGGTTGTACTTACTATGGTAGGGCGGGTAATAGGCCAGGCGCACGCTGATCCCATAGCGCGCACTGAAGGTGACGACGCGGGCCAGGAACTGGGTGCGATGGCTGTGGTTCTCGGGGCCATTGTCCAGATTGAGCACCAAGGTGGTGATGGGGGCGAAGCGCCCCCGCACCGTCTCCCACCACTGCTCCAGCCGATCCACCAAGCAGTCGCTGGTTACTTTGGAGGTGACGTGATAGATGAACAGTTCGTCCGTGTCGGGCAGGAAGAGGCCGACCGGTGTCACCGTCGCCTCGGCCTGGAAGTCGTGGTCCGCCGCCTTGACGCTCACGCGGCTCTTGCCCCCTCGGGCGAACGGCCCGATTTTGACCGTCGCTTTGGCATCCAGCGACACCCGCAGCACGTCCGGCGCCGCGTCGGCGTCCGCATTCACCTGTGTCACCTCGGCGAAGATGGCATCGGTCTGAGGGACTTTCTTTGGGGTTGCGTCTTCGCCACCTTGGTCAGGGTGTAGCCCAACATGTTCAGCTTGGTCGCGATGGTGCGCTCACACGGCAACTCCGCGTCGCTGTAGCCTTTCTGGGCCATCAACTGCCGCCGTACTTCCCCCGCGCTCAACCGCGTGTACAGCCGACCGGTGCGGAACTGCGGGTCCACTTGGCTCTGGCTATCCACAATCGCCGTGATATCCGTGAGCAACCGCGGCAGATGGTCTTCCGCCTTCTTGCGCGCGCGCAAGGCAAAGCCATCGACGCAGGTGATCCCGCTGTCCAACTCGTGCCGCCCTTTGCGCACCGTCACCCGGCTCCAGCCCAGGTCCCGTTCGGCCCGCCGTTGCCCGCCCGCTCCCAGGTCGCGCACGGCCCGCGCCATAAACACGCGCCGCGCGCTCCCCTTGAGTGTCCGTGCCGTGTCGCCCAAGAAGGCCTTGAGCTCGTCTGTCAGGTCCATCGCTCCTCCTCCTTCACCGTCGCCCGTCACCCACCGCTTCTGCACGGAGTATACTCCGTGCGGGATAGCTTTGTTTTTCGGCGTCCCTAATCCTGGGTACACCCTGATCCTACCGCCCTCTATGATTGGTATGTCGACCGTGGTATCGTGGGGAGGTAACCGACGCGCGGTCCAGGTTGGTCATCAGGACCAGGCTGGTGGCGGGCACATCGACGGCGAGGCCACGGCTCAGGGAGCCACTCAGCGTCCCCTGCGGGATTGGGAAGCCATCGGCATCGGCTGGGCGTGCAGCGGGGGAGTATACATAGCGGTCGAAGGTGCCGCTCCCTGCCCCAGGGACGCTGAGGATCGTGCTGAGCGCGGCCCTAGTGCGGTTGACCAGCACGACGGTCCAGTAGACCCGGTCGGCCTGGTGCGGGTCGGCCGCGCGGGCCGCGAGGACCCGCAGGCCGCTCACAGCGACCTGCGGCCGGAAGAGCGTCTCTCCCGAGGGCACGAAGTGTGCGAGCAGCGACCAGCTATAGAACCAGGGGCGCAGGGTAGGCGTGGGGGCCAGGCTGTTCCACATGCCCCACACCTTGCTCGGCCTGACCCGCCGCTGATCGCTGTGCATGGCATCATCGAGGTCCCAGGCGATCGGGGCGGCGACGCCGGCGCGGGCGGCCTGCACGCCAAAGTCGGCCATGTCCAGCCCATAGGCAAAGTCCACGACATGTGGTTGTGCATCGGTTAGCCCCCCACGCGCACCGAACGCCTGAGCCATCTCGCCGAGCAAAAACGGCTTGGCCGCCCTATCGTTCCGTGCCACCGCGTCGATGACGGCCCGGAGGCGCACCTCCTGACCGCCGCCTACGATGTCGAGTGCCTGATCTGGATAGCGGTGCAGGTCGTACCCGCCGAGCAGCGGGCGTAGTGTGACATCCGCGCTGGCACGCGTCGCCCACTCGTCGGCGTCGCTAGTGTCGGGCCCCACGATCGCTACGGCCGCAGTCAACCCCCGGCGCGCGAACGCGGTCGCCAGCCTGCCGGTCGCCACCGCCCAGTCCTGGTAGGAGATCGTCGGCGTATGGTAATTTGGCTCATTGATGTGGTTATAGTAGGTAATAGTGGTGTATCCCCGCTCCGTGCGCAAGTAGTGGAGCAGGTCCGCTATGGCGGTGGCAAAGTCCAGGGTGGTGTAGCCAAATGGACCACTGCTCCACACGCCGACCATGACGTCGGTAGCGTGCGCCTGGGCGTAGTCGAGGAGGCGATACCAGGCCCGCATCATGGCGCTCTCGAATGTGTACGCGCCAAGGGTCAGAGTGGGGCAGAACCAGAGCGGCTCGATGACGGTCCGCACGATGGGGGGAGTGAGGTAGTCGATGCGCCGGGTGATCGTGGCCCACTGCGCATTAGTGAGCGTGATCGGGACACCGGTATCGCCGTCGTAGGGGTCCCACTGCACCCCGTACCCCACCCAAGGGCGCCCGACCGCAGTGGCACTCTCAACCGTGATCGCCACAGGGTCGGCGCGCCGACCCGCCACGGCCAAGCGGTCAGGGCCGCTCCCGCTCCATACCGAGCTGGGGAGCGCTGCTCCCGCGCCCAGGAGCGCACCCTTGCGTAGGAGCGCACGGCGATCTATGCGTTTACCCATGATTTTTGTCGCATTCTCCTATTGCCTTTAGACGACACGAGCTACGTGACTCTCGGTCCGCTCATTTTCCAGGATGGTTCCAAGATTTGGCACCACGGACGTGCGTGATAACCAACGTAATGCCAAATCCGGCACCTGAATGTCTAGTTTATTGGCCCTGACGAGCAGGTTCGCCCAGTTAGCGCTATCATGTCATCTACGATGCATACCAACATGTGGTATATCGCCAAAAGAGGATGCCACATAAAGCGTCTTGCGAATTCTTGAACTAAACATAAGAATGGGCGAACCGAGAGTTAGTCACTTAATCTCATCTATTATCATACCAGGGTAGCTCTTAGTCGTTCCGCCGCATTGCAGGGTCCTGTGTACGTACTTACATACCCTTTGTGCTAGCCCGGATTATTCACGGGGCATAGAGAGCAGAGTCCAGAGAGCCTGAGAGGGATGACTTGAGGCGAGATGGAGGCGGACGCAGGAGGCGAGTTCCCGGATGCGGGCGCCGACCTTGAGAAGACGGAGGCGGAGGGTATCGAGCTGGATCGGCGGGTGTCCACGGGCGCATAAGCGACGCCGAAGGGTGTCGAGGAGCCAATAGGCAGCGGCATGGAGGAGGAGGCGGAACTGGTTGGCCCAGAAGCGATGGTCGCTCAGGCGATCAGCGATACAGGCGCGCTTGAGGTCCTTGATGTAGTTCTCGGCCTCGCCGCGGTCGACGTACCAATCATAGAGGGTGGTCGGATCATCGTCCCGCGAGGTCACGACGAAGCGGGTATTCGGTCCTTTGGCGAGGGCTTCGGCTTTGTAGACGACGCGGCGGTCGTGCTCCCAGGTCCCGGCCTGGTAGCGGGTCGCGGCGCACAGGCGCATCTTGTCGCCGGTCAGAGCCTCTCGCTCCTGCGCTTGGGCGAGGAGCGGGGCGGCGATGGCGTCCAGGCGGCTGTTAGTGATCAGACCGATGGTGTAGTCGATCCTCTCCTGGTCACAGAAGGTGTAGAGGGCGGGGATGGCGCAGCTGCCGTCGGCCCGGATCTCGATCGTGACGGCGGGCCACCGCTCACGCATCTCCCGCACGAGGACACGCAGCACGCCGATGACGCCCCGGCTGGCGTGGACCGTGCCCGGGCGCAACAGGACGGTGATAAGATGGCCCGTCTCGCCGTCGAAGACGAGGAGCGGATGGTCCATGTGCTGACCATAATAGCCGTGATACGCGGCGCCTTCCTGCGCCCCATGGGTCGGATCATCCGTACTGTCGATGTCGAGCACGATATGACGCGGCGCACTCTCCCGTCCCCGTTCGCGCAGATAGAGAGCCAGGAGCGCGTGCCCGAGGCGCGAGCAGGCACACCGATCAACGGCGTTTTCTAGGCGGGACATCGTCGGTTGTGAGGCCAGATCCTGCTCACTCTCGGGCACGCGTCCGCAGACCAGCTTGAGTAAGGGATCAGTGCGCAGCGTGTCAGCATCGTCCTGATCCTCGTACCCACAGGCGATCTGGAACACGCGCTGACGCACCAACGCCTCCCGACTGTGCTGCACCGGTCCCCGCCGCCACTCCGGCACGCAGTCGGCCAACGCCGCGCAGATGCCTAGGTCCTCCTCCGCCTCGGCCAGCCACGGCAGGCCCCCATCTGAGGTCAAGCGTCCGCCATCAAACGTCGCTTCCAGCGCGAGTGCCGTCTCGGTAGCGAACTGATACAGGGGTGTGGCAGACTGAAGTGTCACGGGGTCCTCCTTGCGTATGAGTCTGGTTTGAGCACCTTGACCATACCGCACGGGACCCCGTGCTTCAATCTCTATGAATAATCCGGGCTAGCCCGTCCAGCGCTGCTCGTCATCGACGAGATCGGCTATGCTCGTCTCTCCGCGAAAGGCGCGCAGCTCCTCTTTCAACTCGTCAATATCCGCTATGGTCAGGGCGCCTGCATCCTCACCAGCAACACGAGCTTTGGCGACTGGGGCAGCATTATCCGCGACGAGGTGCTTGCCTCCGCAATCCTTGATCGTCTCTTGCACCGCGCTGATGTCATTTCCATCGCCGGCCAAAGTTACCGCATGAAAGATCGGGCGGCCTACTTGCAGCCGCTCTCCCTTGAGCCCGTCCCTGACGAGAAAGGAGGTGCCTCCTCCCACACAGCGTAACCCCTTTTTTGTCCGCCAGGTGGGTCACTTTCCCCCGGCGCTCCTGGGTCACATTTAAGGTTCTTGGGCACTCTCGATGAGACCTTTTCGCTGTGTTCACCAGAGATGGGCGAAGCCGCGCTAGGCATCGCCTCGACGAGCAGGTCGACAGCCCTCGCTCCCACCCTTGTTATCGTGGCGCTACAGCCGCGCAAGCCACGCGGCCAGTCTCATCGAGAGTGCCCAAGAACCCTAGAATTGATGCGTGCTGAGAACACGATGATATGCTGCGATACGCATCCCATACTCTTCGGGATTCTTCTCTCTCAACTGCGACCCCTGTGTATCGGCGAGCCCTAACAACACTTAGGGACGCGGAAATAGCTACGTATCCCGAGCGTCAAGGGGAACGTAGGGGATGGTGACGAACCACTTGTCTAAATCGCGCAGCCGGGTGACCTGTGCTTCCACGGCCGCCATGGCGTCTTTGGTGAGCGTGACGCCAGTCCGGTAGGTGGTCGTGACCAGCGCGACGACGGGATGGAGGCCCTTCCAGACCATCGTGGCTGTGAAGCCGCACACCGCGTCCAGGGAGTCGAGCAAGGCACCATTCCAGTGGGTTTCCAGGATGCCCCAGCAGCGTTCGATGGGGTTGTACTTACTATGGTAGGGCGGGTAATAGGCCAGGCGCACGCTGATCCCATAGCGCGCACTGAAGGTGACGACGCGGGCCAGGAACTGGGTGCGATGGCTGTGGTTCTCGGGGCCATTGTCCAGATTGAGCACCAAGGTGGTGATGGGGGCGAAGCGCCCCCGCACCGTCTCCCACCACTGCTCCAGCCGATCCACCAAGCAGTCGCTGGTTACTTTGGAGGTGACGTGATAGATGAACAGTTCGTCCGTGTCGGGCAGGAAGAGGCCGACCGGTGTCACCGTCGCCTCGGCCTGGAAGTCGTGGTCCGCCGCCTTGACGCTCACGCGGCTCTTGCCCCCTCGGGCGAACGGCCCGATTTTGACCGTCGCTTTGGCATCCAGCGACACCCGCAGCACGTCCGGCGCCGCGTCGGCGTCCGCATTCACCTGTGTCACCTCGGCGAAGATGGCATCGGTCTGAGGGACTTTCTTTGGGGTTGCGTCTTCGCCACCTTGGTCAGGGTGTAGCCCAACATGTTCAGCTTGGTCGCGATGGTGCGCTCACACGGCAACTCCGCGTCGCTGTAGCCTTTCTGGGCCATCAACTGCCGCCGTACTTCCCCCGCGCTCAACCGCGTGTACAGCCGACCGGTGCGGAACTGCGGGTCCACTTGGCTCTGGCTATCCACAATCGCCGTGATATCCGTGAGCAACCGCGGCAGATGGTCTTCCGCCTTCTTGCGCGCGCGCAAGGCAAAGCCATCGACGCAGGTGATCCCGCTGTCCAACTCGTGCCGCCCTTTGCGCACCGTCACCCGGCTCCAGCCCAGGTCCCGTTCGGCCCGCCGTTGCCCGCCCGCTCCCAGGTCGCGCACGGCCCGCGCCATAAACACGCGCCGCGCGCTCCCCTTGAGTGTCCGTGCCGTGTCGCCCAAGAAGGCCTTGAGCTCGTCTGTCAGGTCCATCGCTCCTCCTCCTTCACCGTCGCCCGTCACCCACCGCTTCTGCACGGAGTATACTCCGTGCGGGATAGCTTTGTTTTTCGGCGTCCCTAATCCTGGGTACACCCTGATCCTACCGCCCTCTATGATTGGTATGTCGACCGTGGTATCGTGGGGAGGTAACCGACGCGCGGTCCAGGTTGGTCATCAGGACCAGGCTGGTGGCGGGCACATCGACGGCGAGGCCACGGCTCAGGGAGCCACTCAGCGTCCCCTGCGGGATTGGGAAGCCATCGGCATCGGCTGGGCGTGCAGCGGGGGAGTATACATAGCGGTCGAAGGTGCCGCTCCCTGCCCCAGGGACGCTGAGGATCGTGCTGAGCGCGGCCCTAGTGCGGTTGACCAGCACGACGGTCCAGTAGACCCGGTCGGCCTGGTGCGGGTCGGCCGCGCGGGCCGCGAGGACCCGCAGGCCGCTCACAGCGACCTGCGGCCGGAAGAGCGTCTCTCCCGAGGGCACGAAGTGTGCGAGCAGCGACCAGCTATAGAACCAGGGGCGCAGGGTAGGCGTGGGGGCCAGGCTGTTCCACATGCCCCACACCTTGCTCGGCCTGACCCGCCGCTGATCGCTGTGCATGGCATCATCGAGGTCCCAGGCGATCGGGGCGGCGACGCCGGCGCGGGCGGCCTGCACGCCAAAGTCGGCCATGTCCAGCCCATAGGCAAAGTCCACGACATGTGGTTGTGCATCGGTTAGCCCCCCACGCGCACCGAACGCCTGAGCCATCTCGCCGAGCAAAAACGGCTTGGCCGCCCTATCGTTCCGTGCCACCGCGTCGATGACGGCCCGGAGGCGCACCTCCTGACCGCCGCCTACGATGTCGAGTGCCTGATCTGGATAGCGGTGCAGGTCGTACCCGCCGAGCAGCGGGCGTAGTGTGACATCCGCGCTGGCACGCGTCGCCCACTCGTCGGCGTCGCTAGTGTCGGGCCCCACGATCGCTACGGCCGCAGTCAACCCCCGGCGCGCGAACGCGGTCGCCAGCCTGCCGGTCGCCACCGCCCAGTCCTGGTAGGAGATCGTCGGCGTATGGTAATTTGGCTCATTGATGTGGTTATAGTAGGTAATAGTGGTGTATCCCCGCTCCGTGCGCAAGTAGTGGAGCAGGTCCGCTATGGCGGTGGCAAAGTCCAGGGTGGTGTAGCCAAATGGACCACTGCTCCACACGCCGACCATGACGTCGGTAGCGTGCGCCTGGGCGTAGTCGAGGAGGCGATACCAGGCCCGCATCATGGCGCTCTCGAATGTGTACGCGCCAAGGGTCAGAGTGGGGCAGAACCAGAGCGGCTCGATGACGGTCCGCACGATGGGGGGAGTGAGGTAGTCGATGCGCCGGGTGATCGTGGCCCACTGCGCATTAGTGAGCGTGATCGGGACACCGGTATCGCCGTCGTAGGGGTCCCACTGCACCCCGTACCCCACCCAAGGGCGCCCGACCGCAGTGGCACTCTCAACCGTGATCGCCACAGGGTCGGCGCGCCGACCCGCCACGGCCAAGCGGTCAGGGCCGCTCCCGCTCCATACCGAGCTGGGGAGCGCTGCTCCCGCGCCCAGGAGCGCACCCTTGCGTAGGAGCGCACGGCGATCTATGCGTTTACCCATGATTTTTGTCGCATTCTCCTATTGCCTTTAGACGACACGAGCTACGTGACTCTCGGTCCGCTCATTTTCCAGGATGGTTCCAAGATTTGGCACCACGGACGTGCGTGATAACCAACGTAATGCCAAATCCGGCACCTGAATGTCTAGTTTATTGGCCCTGACGAGCAGGTTCGCCCAGTTAGCGCTATCATGTCATCTACGATGCATACCAACATGTGGTATATCGCCAAAAGAGGATGCCACATAAAGCGTCTTGCGAATTCTTGAACTAAACATAAGAATGGGCGAACCGAGAGTTAGTCACTTAATCTCATCTATTATCATACCAGGGTAGCTCTTAGTCGTTCCGCCGCATTGCAGGGTCCTGTGTACGTACTTACATACCCTTTGTGCTAGCCCGGATTATTCACGGGGCATAGAGAGCAGAGTCCAGAGAGCCTGAGAGGGATGACTTGAGGCGAGATGGAGGCGGACGCAGGAGGCGAGTTCCCGGATGCGGGCGCCGACCTTGAGAAGACGGAGGCGGAGGGTATCGAGCTGGATCGGCGGGTGTCCACGGGCGCATAAGCGACGCCGAAGGGTGTCGAGGAGCCAATAGGCAGCGGCATGGAGGAGGAGGCGGAACTGGTTGGCCCAGAAGCGATGGTCGCTCAGGCGATCAGCGATACAGGCGCGCTTGAGGTCCTTGATGTCGTTCTCGGCCTCGCCGCGGTCGACGTACCAATCATAGAGGGTGGTC
>JAABUX010010210.1_pt1 | contig 10519 bp, 11 predicted proteins | sample 5561851 | NCBI WGS metagenome assembly JAABUX01 (sample SAMN10711883, study PRJNA513361) | rock metagenome | isolation source: Antarctica rocks | place: Antarctica: Victoria Land, Richard Nunatak red sandstone | collected 2016-01-03 | reverse complement strand
GGCCGCCTTGCGCGACACCGCGATCGGTTGGTTGCGGATCGCTGGGGCCAGCAAGATCGCCGCTTCGCCGCGCCGCGCCGCGACGCGACGCGGCCCGAGTTTATGATCTGGTCAAAGTAGCACGCAGCTTAACAAACTGATCAACCCTGCACCCATGACCACCTCACCTCCCCCCGCTCCCGCAACATCCAAACCTGTCCGCCGACGGCTCCGCATCAGCCTCCGAGGGTTGATGGCGTTGGTCCTGATCTTGGACGGCGGGCTGGGCTGGATTGTCCATAGGGCCAAGGTCCAGCGCGAAGCCGTGGCCGCGATCATGCACGGCCAGAACCAGATCATCTATGATTGGGATTATGATAAGTTTTATCGCTCCGGGAAGGGGCTGAACGCTCCCCGTTGGCTGGTCAACTGGCTCGGCCCCGACTACTTCGGCAATATCGCTCATGTCCGGTTGGACGGCCCCGACCGAGGCGCCGAGATGGCCCAGGTAGGGAGGCTGTCGCACCTGGTCAGCTTTGATGCGCTCGGGACCGACATGACCGATGGCCATGCGGTCCAACTCGGCGACCTGCCCGACCTTGAATCGGTGAGTTTCTGGAATACTAGGGGGATCACCGGCGAGACCTTGGCCGGCATGTCCGAGTTGCGCAAACTCACCAACCTGAGATTGATAGGATCGTCGCTGACCGACGGCGACTTGGCGTTCATCGCCGGGCACGTTCGCTTGGTCGGGCTTATCGTGGAAAGCGACGCGATCACCGACGCGGGCCTGTTCCACCTCAAAGGGATGACCAAGCTGAAAAATCTTGACCTTAAATCCAGAGCGATCACCGGCGCCGGTCTGGTCAACCTCCAGGAGATGACAAATCTGATCGATCTCAACCTCGAAAAAACTCAGGTTGACGACCTGAAATCGCTCGCCGGCCTGGTCAATCTTCGGAGTCTGAGCTTGATGGACACGGCCATCACCGACGCCGACCTAGCCCACCTGCGGGGCCTGACCAAGTTGACCCGCCTCTTCCTTTCCCGGACCCGGGTGACCGACGCGGGCCTCGAAGTGCTGGCGAGCTTGCCCAGCCTGGAACTGCTCTTCCTGGACGGGACGGCGATCACCGACGCCGGGCTGATGCGCCTCTCGGGTTCGAGGCGGTTGGGATGGGTCGCCGTCGGCCAGACCAAGATCTCCGCCGAGCAATCCTCGGCCTTCGAGAAGGCCCACCCGAAGATCAGCGTCACTCAGTAACGAGTCGCCAGGCGACACCACCCCATCGAACTCCACCATGACGACCCAGCCCGTTAACCCGACTCGTCGGCTCCGCCTCAGCCTTCGAGGGTTGATGGTCCTGGTCTTACTCCTCGGCGGCGGGTTGGGCTGGCTGATCTACCGGGCCAAGGTCCAGCGCGACGCGGTGGCCGTCGTCATCCGGTCGGGCGGGAGCGTCGTCTACGACTGGCAATATGGTCCCGTCGAGGGGTTCGCCCCCCCCAGTCAGCCCAACGCCCCCCGGTGGCTGGTCGACTGGCTTGGCCCCGACTACTTCGGCAAGGTCTTTCGCGCCCGCTTCGGCAAGAATCCGATCCCCGGTGGCGACCTGGCGGCGATCGAGAGGCTGACGGGCTTGAGGGAACTCGACCTCTCCTCCACGACGCTCGCCGACGCCGACTTGGCCCACCTCCGGGGGTTGGTCGAGATCAAGGCGCTTTATCTCGGCGATACCGCGATCTCCGGCGCAGGTTTGATTCACCTCGGGGGGCTGAAGAACCTCCAGATCCTCCATCTGGCCCGGACCCGGGTGGCCGATCTCGGACCGCTCGCCGGTCGGCTGGGCAAGCTCATCTGGCTCGACCTTTCGGGGACCCCGGTCACCGACTCGGGCCTCGCCCCGCTCCTCCAATCCACCAACCTCAGCTTCTTGTTGCTCCAAGACGTGGGGATCACCGACGCGGGCCTTGCACACCTGCGACGAGCCCCGAAGATCGACAGTCTGCTCCTCGACGGCACCGCGATCACCGACAAAGGGATCGACGACCTCCCCAAGTTCGTCCGGCTCACCTCGATCAGCTTGACCAGAACCAAGGTCTCCCCCGAGCGGATCGCCAAGCTCCGGCAAGAGTATCTCAACACCGCAGTCAATTACTGACATGCAGTATCAATGAATTAACGAAATACCGCTCCTGATCCGAAACCCCGAGATCCGACCATGCTCGCAACCCCCGAGGCCCCCCGGTCGGTCCCAGGCTCGAAGCGCCGGAGATTCCGGATCAGCCTCCGAGGGTTGATGGTCCTGGTCCTGGTTTTGGGCGGAGGCTTGGGCTGGGTCGTCCACCAAGCCAGGGTCCAGCGCGACGCGGTGGCGGTCATCGAACGGACCCGCGGGCGCATCGGCTACAATTGGCAGCAACGGCCGGACGGTGAGTTTGATCCTCAAGGGAAGCCGCCGGCCCCGAAGTGGCTGGTCGACCGGCTCGGGCCGGATTACTTCGGCCATGTCGTTTGGGTCATTCTCGGCAAGCAAGCCGGAGATGCCGAGATGGCGCATGTCCTCCGCCTACACCGCCTAAAGATTTTCGTGGATAATGGCTCGGGCGTCACCGACGCCCAGGCGCTCCGCCTGGGCAACATGACCCACCTTGAGACAATCGACCTGCACGGCCCGAAACACCTCACCGGCGCGACCTTGGCCGGCATGTCGCGGCTCAGCCGGCTGAAAGTACTTCGTGTCGGCGGAATCCCGCTCCATGACGACGACTTGGCCGGTATCGCCGGTTTGACGGGTTTGCAAATTCTCGTCCTTCCGTCGCCGACGATCACCGATGCCGGCCTGATCCACCTCCAAGGGCTGGTCGGGCTTCAAACGCTCTTCCTCAGTGGTAACCCGATCACAGACTCGGGTTTGGTGAACTTTCGAGGGATGGCGAGATTGAAACACTTGAGAATAGATCGGACACGAGTGGCCGACCTGAAACCACTGATGGGCTTGACGAAACTCCAATACCTCAACCTGGGGGACGCCCCGATCACCGACGGGGGCTTGGCTCCGGTGGCGGAGCTGGTCGACCTTGAGGAATTGGTCCTCGACAGGACTGCGATCACCGATGCCGGGCTTTCCCCCCTGCGAAAGCTCTCGAAGCTGGACGTGCTCCACCTGATCCAGACCCGGATCACCGACGTCGGCCTGGCCGCTTTGGGCGAGAACCCACCGATCGGCATGATCGACCTCTGGGGGACGGCGGTCACCGGCGCCGGGGTTGACCTCCTCGAAAAGTGGAGCAAGCTCCGGCTCCTGCATGTGTCGGGAAATTCGTTGCCGAGCGATCGACTGGATTCGCTCGGGAAAAGTCGCCCCGGCCTGGTCATTCAACGATAAGTCGCCAGAATGATCAATGCGGATGGCGAACACCCTCCGCCTACTGACCGCCTCAGCTCAAAGGACCCGCATCGATGCCCCTTCGCTCCAGGATTCTCGCCCGCTTCGGTCTGGTGACGGTCTCGGGATTCGCCTTTCTGGCCCTGGCCCTGGGCGCGAGTCAGGCCCGGTCGGCCCCTCGGGGGGATGATGACGATGAGGACAAGGCCGAAGCCCGACAGGTGGCGAAGCAGGCGTTCGTCGAGAACTGCCTGATGTGCCACGGCGAGGACATGACCAGTCGCCAACGCTTGACGACCAAGCAGTGGACCGCCGAGGTCGAGAAGATGGTCAGTTGGGGCACTCCGCTCCCCCTCGACCGCAAGGATGGCCTGATCGCCTATCTGAGCGAAACTTACCCCCCGACCAAGGCCGCCTCCCCAATCGAGCGGATCACCCCCGAGGCCGCCCTGGCCCTCGACCGCCAGGACGCCCCCGAAGCGGCCCCCCGGGTCGCCCAGGCCGACCCGAAGCGAGGCGAGAGCCTGTTCGCCCAGCACTGCGCCGTGTGTCATGGACCGGCGGCTCGGGGCGGCGAGATCGGGATCAACCTCGTCACCACCCCCATCCTCGTCCGAGAAGACGACTACCGGGCCACCCTCCACCAAGGGAGGCGCCGGATGCCCGGCTTCGCCACCGTCCTCGACGAGAAGGCCCAGTCCGACCTCTTGGCCTGGCTCCGGCAAGCTCGCTGAGGAAGGCCCGAACCATGCCCAAATCCTCCGACTCGGTGGTCAACGCTCCCCGCCTACGCCGATGGCTCCGCCTGAGCCTCCGAGGATTGATGGCCCTGGTCCTGATCATGGCCGGCGGCCTGGGTTGGGTGGTCCACCGGGCCAACGTCCAACGTGAAGCCGTTCTCGCCATCGAGCGATCTGGCGGGCATGCCGACTCTAGCTGGGCGGGCAACTCCGCCACCGTGTGGCTGGAAAACCTCCTCGGCGCCGACTATTTCGCCTCGGTCGATCAAGTGAGGTTGGGCATCGAGGCCACCGACGCCGAGTTGGCCCATGCCGGCCACTTGCCTCGGCTGGTCGATTTGTCCGCCTACAGGTCGAAGATTACCGACGCCGGGTTGGCCCGAATTGCCAATCAGACGAGTTTGGAACGGCTCGACCTTTCGAAGACCGCGATCACCGACGAAGGGCTGGCCCGGCTCGCGAACTTGACCCAACTGGAGATGCTCGAGTTCGACGACACGGCGGTCACGGCCGAGGGGTTGAAGCACCTGTCCAAGCTGGGCGCCTTGAAATACCTGGTGCTGAACCGGACCCGAGTCACCGACCTGTCGACGCTTCCGCCCTTGCCCCAGCTCATCACGCTCGGATTGGGGGGCAACCCGATCACCGACGAGGGGTTGGCACCGATCGCCAGGATTCCGACGCTGGAGTGCCTGCTCCTCTTCGAGACCGCGATCACCGACGCCGGCCTGGCGTCCTTGCGAAACCTGGCCGACCTGACCTTCTTGAGTCTCGACCAGACCCGGATCACCGACGAGGGCTTACGGTCGCTGGCAACCTTCCCGAAACTCGAACAAGTCCACCTCAGGAACACGAGCGTCACCGACCGGGGGTTGGCCCTCCTCGGACCATCTCCTCGGATCACCAGGCTCTTTTTGAGCGGAACAGCCATCACCGACGAGGGGGTCCGGGCCTTGAGCCGGTTCCCCCGGTTGGTCGAGCTTGACCTTTCGGAAACCGCCGTCACCGACGCGGGGATCGCCCACCTGGCGGCATCGACGACCTTGAATGAGTTGACGATCGCCAAAACGAAGGTCACCGAGGCGGGCCTCGGGCCGCTCCGGCAGGCGCGGCCCGGGATCAAGATCCCTCAGTGAACCGACCCGGGCCGGCTCGACCCCGCGAAAACGTCGTCCCCAATCCCAAAAGTCCCACCGATGCCCGAACCGACCGACGCTCCCCCCAACAAACCCCGTCGCCACCGCTGGCTCCGCGTCAGCCTCCGAGGGTTGATGGCCCTGGTCCTGGCCTTCGGCGGCGGTTTGGGCTGGATCGTCCATCAAGCCAAGATCCAGCGCGACGCGGTGATCGCCATCGAGCGGGCCGGCGGGAGCGTCGAATACGACTGGGGCTGGCTTTCGGTCGGCGAGGTGGACGCGCAAGGGCGGCCCATCGCCCTGAAATGGCCGATCGATTGGTTTGGCCCCGACTATTTCGGTACGGTCGCCCAGGCCTGGTCGGGCAAGCGGATCACCGACGACATGATGTTTCACGTTGGCCGCTTGCGGCGGCTGCATACATTGAGCCTGTTTCGGAGCGACGCCACCGACGCCGGGATTGCTCACCTGGCTGGTTTGACCGAACTGAAAGACCTTGATTTGGGCGGTACCCGGATCACGGGCGCCGGGCTCGCTGCTTTGAAGGGCATGGCCAAACTCGAACGCCTTGACCTGGCGGGCAACGCGATTCATGACGCCGACCTGATCCACGTCGCCCCGCTCAAAAATCTTCGGCACCTCTGGCTGGCGGGTACCCCGATCACCGATGCCGCGCTCGTCCACTTCCGGGGCCTGGGCGAGTTGAGGGAACTCGGGCTCGAACAGACCGCGATCTCCCGCGAGGGGCTCAAGCAGATCCCGCCCCTGCCTCATCTGGAATACTTGTTCCTGAATGGGACCCGAGTCGACGACCTGGGCACGCTCCCGACGCTCCCGGAACTCGGGTCGCTCAACCTCAATGGCAGCTCGATCACCGATGCCGGCCTGGCCCCGATCGCCAGGATGAAGGCGTTGAACATCTTGGCCCTGTCGGACACCGCGATCACCGACGCCGCCCTTCGTTCCTTCCCGCCCCAGATTTCGACGCTCTGGCTCTATAGCACCCGGATCACCGATGAAGGCTTGAAAACGTTGACAAGCGTAAATGAACTCAGCATCCTCGACCTGTCCCACACGGGGATCACCGACGAAGGGGTGCTCGCCCTGGCGTCGCTGCCTCGGCTCGCGACCCTGTACCTGACCGGGACGAAGATCACCGACGAAGGGGTGCGCTCCTTGGGCCGGTGTCCCGAATTGACGCAGCTCGACCTTTCGGGCACGAGCGTCACCGACGCGGGAATAGCCCACTTGCTGGCCTCGAAGACCTTGAACTTCCTGAAAGTCGGCTCGACCAGGGTCACCGAGGCCAGCTTGGGACCGCTCCGGCAGGCTCGCCCTCGGATCACGATCAAATAATCGGGGAACCGGACGCGAGCGGAGAGTTTCGTTCCTGGCAGGGCGAATTGTGCTAAGGTGGAAGCGACTTTCTCGCGAAGCCCGTCGTCAAAGCGAGGCGGATGGGCGCGGTGGACTGTCGAATCACCATTCACCGAAGCCTCGATCGGCCCGGACTTGGCCCGATCGGTTGTTGGGCCATGAATGCCGAAGCGGGTCGCGTCGCCTTGCGACCGGCCGGGAGATCCTGGGGATGGTGCGGTTTCGCGTTTCGGTGGCGGGTTTGCTCCTGGCGGTCTTGTTCTCGGGGTTGGTGTTCGCGGCGCTCCGGTCGGGGTCCGACGTCTGGCTCCGCGCCATCTACACCTTGACGGCGGCGACGCTCCTCTTCGCCGGGATCGCGGCGCGGTATCGAGGCGTGTTCTGGCACGGGTTCGCCGTCGCGGGCCTGGGGTACTTCGTGATCGGCTTCGGCCCCTGGATCGGCGGCGCCCCCGGCTCCGAGGGGCGAGGCCTGAACCCGAACCTCGGCACCGTCGCCCTGGTCAACCTGGTGGTCGAGGCCGTCATCCCGCCCGACCGCCCCCCTCCCGGCCACAGCAGCGAATATTACGTCACCCGAGAAAGCCAGAAAGCCAACCTCCGGGGGATCACCCACTCCGCCTTGACCGTGATCCTCGCCGTCGGAGGAGGGACCGTCGCCCGAGCCCTCGCCGCCGGGGCCAGGAGGCGGGCGCACCCCACCGTTCCCCCCTTCGAGCCGTTCTCCGACGTGGATTGAATGGCTCTGGAAAGTCGCGCAAGGGCGATCGGACACCCATGTTTCGCGGACTACACCCTCACAACTCGCGGATCAAGGAACGTTGTTCGCTCGGTTGTGACGTTTCAGGACCATCGGGAACAAGTCCGACTTGTTGACGGCGATGCCACGCTTTTGGATCGCAGCGATCGTCGCTTGATACATCCACTTTCGATTCGGGTCCTCCGGGGGCATGGGGCTTGCCACTTGACTCGCGATCTCGTCGAGCTTTCCCAACCCGATTGTGAGGCTCAGCCCGGCCCCTTCCTGGGAGCGGATCTCGAACACATTCAACCATTCGGCGAGGCCCTGCTTGACCTCTCTTCCCCACTTCCGTCTTTGTTCGACGACATTCCTGGCCAGTTTCACCGTGGCGACGGCCTCGTCGCAATCCCGCCGCGACAAGGGAATCACCAGCGTGAAGGCATCGGCGTTCCGGGTGAACCGGACCGAACCATCGGCGACCGCTTGGGTCATCAGGCGAAGCGAGTCCGAATCGAGGGGGAGTGATCCCTGGTTCTTCGCCCGGTCGCCGGCCGGCTTCGCATCCTTTTCTCCCAAGGACTCGAGGATCGCCTCGCGGAGGTCATCCCAGGTTTCCGGCTTTGATTCCCTCTCGCCCGAGACTCTCCTTTGTTGCTCGGCCAGTTCGACCAACCCTCGGGCGATCACGGGGGTTATTTCCCGGATCGAGGCGTCGAGGGTCGCCCCCGGGATCAAGGTTTCGTGCGAGTAGCAAAGGTTCCCGTACTCGTTGAGGAAAAATTCGCCGGGGGTGACCTGGATCGTGTCGAGGGCGACCGCCGTTTCCACCTCCGCAGGCTCCGTGGCCGGTTTTTCTCCGATCGGGATCTCGCGTAAGCTGTGCTTGCCACGACGCTCGATCATGGCCGCGGCCGGACCGCTGAGGAACGGGATCTGGTGGGTCGGGTTGATGATGAGGTTGGTCCTCCTCGCCCAGAGATCGGCGATCCAATCGAACTGAGCGTCATTCCTCGCGGCGATGTTCACATCGCATTGCATTAACATGAACGAATATGTCGCCCGGTCATACCGACCATAATTCAAGACCTCTCCGCTGATGCACCCATCGCCGAAACACCCACCGGAGAGCATCAGGCAAGCGGCAGCCAAGAAGAGCCGGCGCTGGTTTCGATTCGCGTTCATGGTGAATCTCCCGTCGTTGAAGTTAGCGGAGGAATGACCGACATGAAGGAAGCAATCATCGGTCGGCTCGCTCGGCGACTTGAGATCACCGCCATTGCTCGATGATCTTCAACCTCCGCCATCCGAACCGCTCCCCTTGGCCTATCGTCCAGCCCCGGCGGACCCGTCCGCGATTCGACCGTATCGGGCCACGACGCGATCGAAGTACATCTCGTCGGTGACGACCGAGATGGCCCGGATGAGCGAGTCGCCGACGACCTCGACGATATCGCTGATCATCGTGTCGCCGTCGTCGATCCGGAGGACGGCCCGGAAGCCCTCACCGGGGGGGTCGGGGGGAAAGTCGCGATCGGGGTGCAGCGACATCCCGGCCCGACCGGCGACCTCGCGGGCCTCGCCCTCGGACGGCTCGGGCGAATCGACCTGGACGCCGTCGCCGTCGTACCAGGGCAAGGCAAGCTCGCCGCCCACCAGCCGCTCGCGATATCGACCATCCGGCCCGATCACCAGCACAAGCCCCGCCCGAGCCACCAACTCGGGCCAACCCGCCCCAGCCGCCGCGAGCAGCCAGTCCTCGACGTCCGAGCGGTCGGGGATCTCGTCGGACCGATCAGTCGCATTGAAGTAGCCATAGCCGCTCAGATGCCACTCACTGACGATTTCAGGATTCATCGACGCCTCTGGACAAAGCTCGACAGACCCGGACCACCACGATCGACACGGCATCCGATCGGATCGATCAGGCCCCGCGTCAGTTTGGCTCGCAGTCCGATTCGATCACATGGCCAATCGCCTTGATCACATCGCGCAGGGTCATGTCATCGAGGACCCCGATTGCCCCGGTTGACAACTCAAGCTGCGACTTCTCGATGGACAGCATGTTATCACATTGCGCGACACAGTCGACCGTGAAGCCGAACCGTCCCGCCCGGAACGGCACGCAGTTCGGGAGGACGCTCCGTACGGAGAACCGAGCCGACGTGCAAACCAGCACCAAGGCGTATCGACCCCTGTTCAACTCTTCGAGAGACGATGACGACCGGATGCGGCCCCGCCTGGTCGAAATCGGCCAAATAAATTTCGCCGGGTCTGATCACGGTTCCTCGACCATCCGGCCGATCGCGTTCCGAAGCCCCACCACTCGGATGGCCCGTTGCCGACGATCATCCTCCAGGAGCTCGTGGATCTCCTCGTAATCCCCCTCAGGAATGAGCACATAAGTGGCCCTCGTGCGAGGGTCGATCATCCGAGGGGGCCGCTCCCCGAGTGCATCCAGGGACAACTGCTGCTGTTCTGTCAATTCCATGGTCATTCGGATTGCCTCCTGGACCACCATCTTAAACTAGAGTCGGCCAGGATACCAAGAAGGACATCGAACCTTCCGGTCTCGTCTGCCGGCGATCAACCCGAGTTCAGGCGACTTTTCGGCGACCTTCCGGGAGTTGCAGGCAGAGGGCTCTCATGGTTGCCAGTTCGCGAAGGAAATCGCGCTGCGCACTCTCGATCGGGAGGATGTCGAACAGGTCGGGAAGTTGCGTTGCGTGACTCATCACTCGATCGGCGATCTTCTCTTTGAGTGCTTTGCGGACGAACAAGCAATTATCGGCGAAATAAAAATCTTTCACGGCCTCGGATGCACTGAGCAGGCCGTTGGTCAAGGACTCGATGAAACCGAGATTGATCAGGGCGAAGAAGGCGAGCCGCTCGGATTGATCCTGGGTTGCCGCCGGAAGAATCGCATCTAGGTAATATTTCTGATTCATGTAGGAGTTACGCAGTTGCCTGTTTGGTGGGGCGCGTGAAATGCACCGAGGCCCGACGCCGGAGACCCCGAAGGACTGGCGAGGCGCCTAGTGCACCCTGGCGTAATTGACTTGGCGGTTATTGCTTGAGCGGTTTGTAGGTCCACTGGAACGGCCTGGCCATCGTCCGGTTGTAGTACTCGATGAAGGCCAGCACCTTCGCCTTCAGGTC